>Ga0209700_102091_pt1 | contig 41052 bp, 18 predicted proteins | sample SiratroredBW_FD_187528 | JGI IMG/M metagenome (GOLD analysis project Ga0209700, IMG submission 187528) | Root nodule microbial communities of legume samples collected from California, USA - Siratro red BW (SPAdes) (version 2) | ecosystem: Host-associated > Plants > Roots > Nodule | place: USA...
AATGTCTAAGTGGTTCGCTCAGTTCAAATAAGTGGTTCGCTGTGTGTACTTTTGGAACACACAGATGTGTTTGAGGGGTGGAATGTCTAAGTGGTTCGCTCAGTTCAAATAAGTGGTTCGCTGTGTGTATTTTTGGAACACACACATTTGTTTAAGTGGTGAAATGTTTAAGTGGTTCGCTCAGTTCAAATAAGTGGTTTGTTGTGTGTACTTTTGGAACACACAGATGTGTCTCATGGGTGGAATGTCTAAGTGGTTCGCTCAGTTCAAATAAATGGTTCGCTGTGTGTACTTTTTGAACACACAGATTTGTTTGAGTGGTGAAAGCACTAAGTGGTTAGTTCAGTTCACCTAAGTGGTTCGTTGTGTCTAGTTTTGGAACATACACGATGTGAACAAATCCATGACCATAAACGAATCAAACGTCGACACCATCAACCCAGAAAACATCAAGAAACAATTTTTTTTCGCGTACAGGCATAACCAGAAAGCAAGATCAAACCATGTGAATAAATCCTAAACCGTAAACGAAGCAAACATCGACACCAGCAACCCAGAACACAGCAAGATATAATTTTTCGCATACATGCATAACTAGCAAGCAAAACCAAATCATATGAACATACCCTAAACCCTAAACGAAGCAAACATCGACACACAACAAGCATGTTTCATACCAAAAAAGCTTAGGGTTTAGGGTCAATACCACCAATGCAAACGGTAAAGCTTCGACGGTAGGGAAAAGGAAGGTGAATCTTGTAGAAGGAATGTGAATCTTACAGAAGGAACGCGAATCTTGCTGTTTCCTCTGTTCTCTCTCCTCCAGAGCATGCGGGGTTAATGAGTGCAATGAGAAAATGAGATCTGCTTTTCCCTCTCAAACTGTCCTGCATTTTCAGATGGGAAATGACAAAAGCAACCCTTTGCAAAAAGACAAACATGAACCATGTAATCAGAAAACCATCTGTGTTTCTCTTTCTTTGCCACGCAGGACGACACTGCCACGTCGGAGTGTCAAATGGAGGTAAGAGAAAAAGGAGTGTCAAACTATCATTTTCCTATTTTTTTTTAGCTTGAGCCAGAATTTCTAGCTTGAGCGAGAATTTCTAGCTTGAGCGAGAATTTCCTTCGCTTGAGCAAAAATTTTCTCACTTGAGCGAAAATGGTCCAAAGAGCATTTTACTTCCAGTTTTATTTTCGCTTGAGCGACAATCTTTGCTCGCTTGAGCGAAAATGCTTAGAGAGCACCCTATTTTGTTTACGAGGAGCTCGCTCAGGCGAGACTTGTAGAGTAAATTTTTCTGCAAAATTCGCTTGAGTGAGATTCTCCCGCTTAAGCGAGGCTATCAGAAAAATGATTTCTCAACTAAACTAACTTTTTTTTGCTATCAAGTATTAATATGCATTTAAGGTTCAAAGTACTACATAAAGTGTTCAAATACATCAAACTTATGTACAACTATCTACATGACAAAAGGGAAGACCATCAAAAGGTCATAAAGTCTTTAAATACATTAAACATATATACGAGTGTATACAAAACCAAAACGATGACTAAACTAAGGCCATGTACTCCTTAAGGTGCTCCAGAACCTATATCTGCACCTGCTCGTGTACATAGTACAATCATCGCAATTCATAACACAATAAGACAAGCAAGGGTAAGCTAGTGAAATAATGTTTTTAGCTTGTAAGAGTGAAAATAATTGAAGCGAATAGATTTAAAAATTAAATATCAATTCTTAAGTTAAATACAACTAAGTTTAACATTCAATCACAAACTTTCATACTCTATTCCAAATTCATTGACCTCATAATGATCCATCTGCAATGACCGTACCTTGATTTCCTTTCAATCCCTGGTACTCTGATCTCGTTTCAATCAAAATGATTGCAAATGGATTAATCATTCGGTCATAACAATAATCATATCATTTCAACCATTCTGAAGCTTATAGGTGTATGTGTAACCATGGTACCTTGATTTCCTTTCAACCCTCAATACATTGGTTTCATTTCAACCAAAATGATTACATATGAGCATATAACTCAATCATTACACATACCACATCAATTCAATCATACTGAAGCATATAGATGTATGTAACCATGGTATCTTGATTTCTTTTCAATCCCCTTACACTGGTTTCATTTCAACCATAAAGATTACATACAAGTCTATAAATCAGTCATCACACATAATACATCAAACATATCATATTGAAGTATATAAAGACATATGTAACCATGGTACCTTGGTTTCCTTTCAACCCCCAGTACACTGGTTTCATTTCAACCATAATGATTACATACAAGTCTATAAATAAGTCATCAGACATAACATATCAATTCCATCAAATAACAATCAAAATGTTCTCACATGTTACTTTCTAACATCATTACTCAAAATAGTTCAATTAATCATCACACCAAATCAGGATAAATAATCAAACCCATTCAGTGCTCAAGGACCAGTCAGACCTGCAAGAAAGACTTGAGCATTGATAATCATATATCCATATCTTCTATCTTAGGGTTCTATTTGAAAGTAACTAACTAGTATAAACAAGTTACTAGCTTCCCATACCTTAGACAACGATGCCTTGTCACTTCCTCCAATCAGACAAAAATAGCAGTCCAACTCTAGGGATCTAGAACAAGTTATCCAAATAACATCAACTTTTAATATAATATAAATCAAGTTGAAATGAACACTTTTCTCAACTGTTTCCACCAATATTGATAACAAAACCTAATGAAAAAAGGAATCTTTAGAACAAATATGAACTTATTCCGTTTGAGATTCTGATTAGTTAGAAATGATTCTATAATCCTCAGTTATTAGGAAACTTCATCAGATTGTAAATTAGGTGAGGTATGAAAAGTGAAAATCAAGAAAAAAAAAAGAAAGATATAGAAAAGTGAGGAGAGAGAAAAAAAATTATGAGTGAGTGTTTTGATCTTATCTTTACGTTTTGAAGGCTCCAATAATTATATTATAAATATCATTATAATGAAACTGTTATCATATTTTAGTTTATATAATTTTGGTTTTATTATATTATTATTTATTATTGTATTATTATTGTTATATTGTTATTATATTATTATTATTATTATAATATTTTGGATGGATTTGGTAAGGTGTCACGTCTTGAACCAGAAGCAACAAAGATATCAGAGTATTAACTATTAACCAGGTTATAAAGACATTATTAACGAGTAAGAATGGAAAAGACGAATAAGATAACTATTTTAATCCCTTCTTCTCAATTTGATGTATTAATATTTAACTTGATTTAAATAATAAATAAATAGATTTTGGTATAATTTTTATTTTAAATAATAAATACTATTAATATTTAGTGTAATTTAAAAAATATTAAAATCAATAGACTTTAAAAAAGTTTACAAAAAATAATAAATAGGGGTTGCAAAATGGATTTTTTTTTAAAAAAAAAAAATTGTACTATCACTTCTCAAACTCCTATTCAAAGTACCACCATTCCAAATCACAAACTAATCATAAGAATACATATAAAATAACCTAAATTTATTTTCATTCCACATTAAATATTCTTAAATTTTAATAGAAAATTATTTCTTTAATACAATAAACACTTTCAATTAAAAAATTATTTTTATTACCATAAGTAGTTAATATATGAAGTGGTGGGATCAAAGTCGACACCACTTATTACTTATATTTTGGATGGAATTCGTAAAGGGGTCATGTCTTGAACCTGAACCAGGCTATACAGACTTTATTAACGAGTGATATCAAAGTATCAACCATTCACCGGGCTATACAGACTTTATTAACGAGTAAATGAAGAAAATTCTTTTGATCCCTTTTTCTCAATTTTTTTATTAACATTTAATTTTATTTAAACAATAAATAATTAGATATTGGTATATTGTTTATTTTAAATAATAAATACTATTAATATTTAGTGTAATTTAAAAAATATTAAAATCAATAATAGACTTTAAAAAAAGTTTACAAAAAATGAATAAACGGGGGTTGCAAAATGGATTTTTTAAAAAAAAAAATTGTACTAACAAACATAATTCCAGGTTTTTGTTTTCTCTTCTAAAATGAACTTTTCAATTTTATTATTATTATTATTATTATTATTATTATTATTATTATTATTATTATTATTATTATTATTATTATTATTATAACTATAAATATAGTTATAATGAAACTAAAATCGTGTTTTAGTTCTTACAATTGAATTTTTTACAACCAGTATGATGGAAACACGAAAGAAGAAAACTATTATATTTGAAGGTGATGACTTTCTTTTATTCTGATGACTTATTACATATAATATCACAGCACTCTATCTATGTAGGAAGAAAACAAATCCTACAGAAGCTGCTACTTATTCCAAAGACAGAAACAGTATCTATCTATCTTTGTATATATTTATGGATCTGTAATGTTAACCTAAAACAAACTAAACACTTCCTTTGATAGCATCACTGTATTTACTTTGACCATCATTGAATCTGTCCCACAGCATGACTCCACCATACTTGGAAGAACTCTTGATGGTGGGAAGAACCTGGGAGACCAACACATCACTAGGAATAAACCCACTTCCAGCAGCTGCTGTAGAAGCTGGCACTCCCATAAACACTTGCTTGGCCTGGCTTGTGGTCCACTGGTTCCAGGAACTGATGAGGTTGTTGGTGTTCCCACTGGAATACTGACAAGAAGGGTTGTTGTAGAACTGCACCCACACGTAGTCAAAGAGCCCGGTTTTGATGGCGGAATCCAAGTGGGCATCAGGGATCGGACATTGCGGTGCAGCAGATAAGAGCAGCTGGGAATTGAACCCCTTTAGGGCTCTGGCCAGCTCGTCCCAGTGCTGGCCGTTGCCTGCTTCGATGTCGAAGTCGACGCCGTCCAAGACGGCGGCGCCCAGAGGACGGGAGCTGGACTGCCCGCCGAGGAAGTTGTTCCAGATGTAGTTGGCGACTTGGGTTGCGTCGTCGGCGGAGCTGAGGGAGTAGCTGCCGCTGGCGCCGCCTAGTGAGAGCAGCACTTTGATGCCTCTGCTCTGGCACGCCTTGATCTGGTCGCTGAACTGGGTGCAGCCGTTGGCGGCGGGGTTGCAGTGGCCGGCGAGGTTGAGTTGCGGGGTCTGGCCGTTGCCGAACGTGGACAAGAATGCTATGTTGAGGAACTGGTAGTTGCCGGTGTTGCATGCGTCGGCCAAGCTGCCCTCGTTGCCGTTTTGGCCCCAGTAGACGGCGATTCCTGCGGCGTGGGAGGGTTTGAAGAGGGAAATGAGCAACAGAGGGAGCAACAGGGATGAAACTTGTTTGAGGCAAGCCATGTTAATTTCCATGAGTGTGAGTTGTGTTGGTTTGGTTGAAGAATGTGGTGAGGTAGGTATTTATAGGTGTTGGAAGACATGAATGGAGAAGAGTTTGGGGAGGAGATAGTGTCACGTAGTGAGATAGTAGCGTGCCTTGTGGGGAAGAAATTTCTTGCATGCGTCTGCGGGAGGAAAAGTAAGAACCATGGAACTTTCAACGTTCTCTAGTTTCAGTTCCAAGTACACTTGTTTTCACAAACTTACGGTTAGAGTTTAAGGGGAAAAAACTCATTAAAAGCTAAAACTAGTACAGCCACATAAAAAAACTTGTAGTTGACTTTAATGTGAGTTAAAATTAATTTATTTATAAGTTAATTTGTAAGAAAAATAATTTTTTTATTTTTAACTTACGGGGTAAATAACATATTTATGGAGAATTTTATTTTATTTTTTCATATTGTTCTCTCCTGAAAATTCTTATGGAGCGGCATTGAACTTTCAACATTCTCTAGTGTGGGTTCGAAGTACTCTCCTTTTCACAAACTTATGGGTAGAGTTGTAACGGGGAAAACCTCATTAAAAGTTAAAACTAGCATAGCCACAGTTATCACCATATATATTATTTTTTTAAAAGCAAATTGAAGAAAAAATACAGAGAAAAACTTCAGTGTAAGTTGAAATTAATGTATTTATAAGTTAATTTGCAACAAAAATTATATAATTTTTTTTTATTTTTTACTTGCGGGTTATGGAGGATTTTTTTTTTCATATTCTTTCTCTTCTAGAAATTCTTAGGGAGAGAGTTTATTTAAACATACCTATAAGTTAATTTATAAAAGTTCTTTCACATGGTTTATTTAATGCTTTACTTTATAATGTATGTGTCTAGTAGCGGAGATGAGCTTGCAGGAGAGTAACTTTTATCAGTGAAAACATAATCTGAAGGAGGTTAAAGTTGAAGTCAAGAAATAGTAGTGGAGGTAGTTTGTTGTCTAACATTACATGCTACCATTATAAGGATGACCATTTAATAAGGTTTTGTCTTAATAAATAGAAGAAAACTAAGTATCTTAATTAATAAGTCGTTTGGACTTAGTAGATTGTTTATATATGATGAAATGGCTTTGGTCGAAAATGATTATGAATCGTCAAAAGGTGTTAATGTGTCTATTAGTTTTGATGATGTAGATAAGATAAATTCTAGATTTCAAATAAAAAGTTCATAATAGATAATGGTCTTGAGTTTTGTTTAAATTTATTTAACAAGTCTTGTAAGAAAAACGACATAGGCATCAAAAGATAGTTGAAACTCTTCAACAAAATGACCTAGCTTAGGGATTCAATAGAACAATTATAGAAAGAGTGAAATGTTTGTTCCTAAGTTTTAGAGTTCCCAAAGTGTTTTGGACTGAAGCTATTGCTAATGTATTTTGAGCTGGATCCTATAAGAATGAACTATTTTTTCAATTCTTCATTGATACGACATGCTACTTTTTCCAGTCATTCCTTTCTGGATCAGTCGTGGTTTTACAAGCTCTACCAATAGTCACTTGATATGAAGACTCTTCAGAAAATCTAGTCAGGTCATATCCTTGACCTTGATAATCTAAAAATCTTTGGTTGTGTTGTTTTTGCTCTGTAAGGCAGGGAAATATAGAAGCATGTGTTGTTAAATCCATGTTTATGTGATATCCAAAAGGAAAGAAGGCATACAAGTTATGATGTCTTGAACCAAAAATCTTGAAGTGCATCATCAGTGAGGATGTCATCTTCAATGAAATCGAAATGACTTACAAGTCAAAAGTTTCTGAATGTAAGCCTAAGAGTTGACACGAGAGTAAAAATGAAAACATTGAGGTGGAGGTTGGAATAATGTGTGATTTTCTACATAATGATGCTTTAGACGACCATGTAGAAGAAGATTCAAACAACGAGAATGAAGATAGAGAAGATTATAGTAGTTACAATATTGCAAGTGGTAGAACAAGAATAACAATAAGAGGTTTAAAAGGTATAGAAATTCATAACTTATCGCATTCTCCTTAGTGACTAAGTGATGTATTAGACAATGAACCCTCAAGTGTATTATCCACTCTAGAAAGTAAGGAGAGGACTCAATGGTTTGACACCATGGATGAATTCAGTTTGTACCCAAACTCTAGTTCACAGACTTGTAAGTTCTAGATTGGTCAATGTAAATGAATTTTCAAACATGTTAAAAACAGGTCAAAACATAAAAAGGGAGGGGTTGAATTGCGTTTTAAGATTTTTTTTTTTTAATTTTGGAAATTCATCGTCTAATAGTAAGCAATCAGATAATAATTTTGACTTGACAGACGATATGTCAAAAATATTTTCTAAAGATTGGTTCACGACTATCTCCTTGTTAGTGTAGGTTAATACTATTCAATAAACTAAGATAAATGACAGAAAGACATACTTTATAATTTCTATATTGATTCATCCAATAGTGCAAATTACATCTAGTTCTCAATCACTGGTTAAGTTTCACTATGTTGACTATTGCTACAAGTTACAAACTGAGTTTTATTTGGAATGCAATCACTCTTAGCTAAATCCCAAGTATTATTTGAAATGCAACCACTTCTGGCTAGAAAATCCCAAGTATTGTTTGGAATGCAGCTATAAGTAGTTATGAACTAAATATTATTTGGAGCCTTCTGTAGTATTGCATGATAAAAGTGCACATCGTACAAGATATATAGCCAAGTCAAAGTTAAAATGCACCTTTTGTGAGGAAGTTGTTGAAGAAAACATCTTTAACTCTTTTTCCTATGAGATTATTTGATGGGACTTATGTTTGATTTTGAGCGAATCTCTTTGGCAAACGAAAGTAGTGGACATTTCTTGCAACATAGATATTTGAGCAATACAAAGTTAGCTTAGTCTATGCACGCATTGTATGATTATATAGATGCCTTATCATATTTAAAGGAAAACTACACGATGTTTTATCATCTATCGCAAACAAAATCGTTGCTTTTTGCATAATCAATTGTTGAATTAAGTCATCATTTTATAGACGAAGCATGTCTATGTTTATACTTAATTGTTTTCAACACTTAGTTAAAATAATAAGGTGTTGGTCTTTTGCCAATTGGCAACTTCTCTGATGGTTGGTCACTAGTGTCTAGTGTTGACTGAAGTAAGGCATTGGTTGTTGATGTAAATAAGAATGAAAAAGGGGCATGTTGAAGAAAGAGAAGAGGAGTTGAATGGAATAAAAATAAGAAGTCTGATAGGGAAAGACAAAGAAGAAGAAATAAGAGGAAGATTTCAAGGGGGACTTACTAGAAGAAGACTCAAGGCTTTAGAAGGTGAGACTAAAGGGTTGTTCATGAGTAATTCTTAGTTTTTAGGGGAACTTTAGAACTTGATGGTTAACATTTGAGGGAACTTGGATGAATTGCACGAGAGTTAGGAGTATCTTTTGGAGTTTCTAAACTATCACATGTCACTTTCATTTGCACATAGGTTAGTTAGACTCTTTCATTTGACTTTTCAAATTTTCAAGAGTCTTTTGTATCCATTGGAACTTCTCATAAGGCGCCACATGTGCTTTCCCAATCAAGTCATCATTGCTTTTCACATATAAACCCTACTACCTAATTTTAAGGTGTTAAGATGTGTTGATCATGTTTAATGTAATTAACTCTTGATTAGAAAATTTAACTACATTTTCTTGTCCATTATTCTCCCTTAGGTTGAGATCCTCCATTATAAATAAAAATCTCCTTCATTTGTAATACATACCTTGAAGATTGAATGAAGTTCTCCTTTCTGAGTTTGTGAGACTTTGAGAGTTCTCTACTCTTGTTTTTGTTGTTATCTTGAAAAGCTCTCAAGTGAATCCCCTGCACTTATCCATTAGTTCTTATAGATTTATTTGGTTTAGTGAGAATCTTGAGTCTAGGTGGCAGTCAATATGGACCGATCATCGTCAGTGACTATTCTAGATATATATGGGTTTTCTTTCTAGTACACAAGAGTGAGTCTTTCCATGTATTTGAAGTATTCTGCAAAAGAGTACAAAAAGAGAAAAATTATTATATCTCTAGTATTCTAAGTGACCATGAAACGAAGTTTGAAAATGGAGAATTTCAAATGTTCTGTGAATCAAATGGTATACACCACAATTTCTCTTCACCAAGGACACCTCAACAAAATGTGGGTTGTGAAAAAAAGGAGAACAAAACTCTCCAGGAGATGGTAAGAACCATGTTTTGTGAAAACTCAATTCCAGAACATTTCTAAGTTGAGGAGATTAACACTACTTGCTATGTATAAAATAGAATATTTATAAGACCTATTTTGAAAAAGACTCCAAATGTATTGTGGAGAAAAAGGAAACTCAATATCAGTTACGATCATGCTTTTGGTTGTACATGTTATATCCTTAGCACCAAGGATGAAATTTGAAACTTTGACTCCAAGATTTATAAAAGCACATTCCTTGGTTAATTTGAAAAGTCAAAGGTATACAAAGTGTACAACTCACGCACTTTGATTGTGGAAGAAACCATAAATCTTAGATTTAACCATTTCTCTCTGACTGATAGTAAACTATAAAATCTTGAAAATGACCTTCCATATTTGTAGATAAATGAACCAAGAGAAACTAGATAGATGAATATTTGTTTGTTAATGTTGGTTCTGTGAGTTGCTTCTGTTATGTGGTAACATTTACTATTTTGTAAATTGTTGTGGTTCCCGAACTAGTTGTCCAAGTTTGTAATCTTGGTGATTAAGAGTTCATGAAGATATAGATCCTCTTAGGTTGTGATAGTTGATAAGGTTGTATATCCTCTTCGTATTAAGAATGTTGTATATATCCTTGAAGGAGTTCAAGATTTTATTGTTGTAATAACTTTTGAGAATGTTAATGAAACCAACAATTCTCTAGTTGAATTGTTTTGACTAAAGTAGGATAAAGAGGATTTGAACCAATATAAATTCTTGTGTGCTTTATTTATTGCTTTCTATATTCTTTATATTACTGCACTCCTTTTCTTGTATCAAATTTGATTCCACTTGAAAGTGCATTCTAATTTTTGGTCTTCATGGTTTTGAAAAAGAATTCCAAGAAGGTGAAAGTTTTCAAAAAAAGTTTTTAAAACTAATTCACCCCCTCCTCTTGGTTTAACTAAGTCATTCTCTTTTCATACAATCAAGGGATGATTAGGAGAAATATGTGACAACAAAAGTGGAGTGTTAATTGAAGGTGACTCGGTCTCCTAAAAAATGAAAATGTAAAACGAGATTTCAAATTTAACATTCTTTAAAAAGAGAGCTTCTCTCATATTTCTAACCTTGACACACACATTCCTCTTTTCTCTCTACAAAATTGAAGGAAAATAAATGGCTACCTTGAAGAAAACTTGTTCCTCTGCAAAAAAAAGTGTGTTCCACGTGAAGAACAAGGAGGTTCTAGTGAAGGCAACCTATGGCTCGAAAACTCCAACATCAAGAAACATGTCATCATTACCAAGGTTTAGATAGATTATCTTCTTAAACATTGCTCATTGATGAAGCTTCTTTGTCTCAAAGTACTAAGGATGAAGATATCTTTTGAAGAAGATCGCTGCTCAACGTACAATCTCATCAAGAGATCCTCCTTTTGGGGCTAACTTGACTTTGACTGAGATAATCACATTATCTCATGCGATGCAGCTAATCATGCCATGGCTCAAGTAGACGAAGCCTCAATCCTCTCCTAGGATCATTCCCATTAACCTCAAAATTGGTTAAAAAGTGAAGATTTTGATGAATGGAAAGAATATGAAGATTTCTATACACCATACAAATGATGGGACATTGAATGTATGAAGAAGAGCTTAAAACATAATGAGTCCTGTAGCAAAATCAACATCCTCTCAAAAGCAATCGTTTTGCTTTTGACTCAGTGCATCATTGCATCACTCTTTCCACTTCTTACATGCTTGTAGTAGATCTCCCTCAAACGCAAGTACCCTTCTATCTCTACAATGGTAAATAGGTTTTGTCCTACCAAGAGGAAGATTCCTATCATTTGACCAAGCAGTCTTCAAGCTAGCCAACACGTAACATGTTGGCATCCCTCATGACGAAAGACCTAGTGCTTTAGACGTCATATGACTTGCTTTTGTTCGACATATTCAAATTCTGTGTAGACTATATGAGTGGTCTTGAACTAGAAGAGAAACCTCTCTAACAAAGACCTTTACCGTTGTTCTACCCACATGTTGTATGGTGTTCTACCTTCTATACACCACCCCATTGTTCATGATGCTTAAAATGGGGGAGAGGTCAAAGGAATATTGTCTTAAAAAGAGATGGAGAAAGAGTAAGGCGAACCCACACTCAAAAGAAAATGAAGACTTGAGCGGTAGGTCGAGTTGGCCCGGGCCTAGGTCGAGTTGAGCTAGCTCGTTTCTAGGTCGAACCAAGTCAACACGGGCCTAGGTCTAGTCAAGTTAACTGAGGCCCAAGTCTAGCCGAGCCAATCCAAGCCCAGTTGAGTCGAGCTGGCCCTACGGCGAGTCAAGTTGGTGCGAACCCACATCCAGTCAAGCTAGGGTGAACCCACATTCATGAAAGTCGACATCGACCCATGTTTAACCTAGTTGGACTAGGCCTAGGTTAGTTCTAGTCTAGTTAAAACTAGGCTAAGCCTAACCCAACCAAGACTAGACCAAGTCCGACCTACGCCTAGTTGAGTCGGCCCAGATCGAATCGAGTTAAGTCAAGCCCAAGTTGAACTGAGTTGGCTATTGCCCAGGTATAATCGAGCTGACTTGTGCTTGGGTTGAGGAAAGCCAAGCCAACTTAGACCCAGGTTGATCTTAGTCAAACGACTCATGTTCAATCGAGTTTGGTTGGGTCCATGTCGAGTCAAGTTTGGTCATGTTTAGGTCAAGTCAAGTCTAAGTGCGACTAAGGCAAACCAGGCTAAGTCTTGCCAAGTAAAGTTGGGCTCATATTGGAACAAGACATCATACCTACATCGAGTTAAGGCTATGTCAAACTAAGTTGGGTTGATCCTATGTCAAGTTAAGCTAAGTCGGCTTAGGCCTAGGTTGACCCGAGTCAAGGTGGATCCACATCCAATTGAGTTGGGCTAGGCCCAAGTCAAGTCGGGCTCATGTAGAGCCAAGTCCAGTACGGTCCACGTTGAGCTAAGGCTAGGTGAGATTGAGATGGATTAGGCTAGGGCGGGCCAAGTCGAGTTAAAATTGTGAGACCTAGACATCGTGCATTCATCGAGTTAGGTCCATGTCAAGTTGAGTTGGGTTGATCACACATTATGTCGAGATGAGCCAACTCATGCCTAGATCAAGCCTAGTCGGCCTACCTCCAAGTTCGTTTGAGTTGTGTTGGACCTAGGTTGGGCCCACTCCGATCGGGATTAGGTCAGGTCAGATCCAAATCGAGTTGAGTACAACTGGGTCCATGTTGAGTCGGCCTCAAGTAGAATTGAGACAAATTAGTCTAAGTTGGACCAAGTCAAATTAGACTTGTGTTAAGTTGATATATCATGTACATGTCGAATCGAGACCATGTCAAGATGAATTAGGTTGATTCCGTATAAAGTGAATTAGGTTAATCCCAAATTAAATTTAATTGAGAAAGTATAATTAATTTATATTTAATCCAATTTAAATTAGATTGGAAAAATACAAATCAATTTGATTTAATGAAAATAGATTTGGATTAGATCCAATCTATTTTATTGGAGGTGGATTGAATCTAGATTGTATTTTAGAAAATTCAATTAATCACCTCACTCTTACTTTATTTTTTTAAATCCTAATTTATTCATATATTAAGTTTAGGTAATCAATATTTTTTTTTACCTTGGGGACTCGTAGTTAATGAAATTAAATCAAACTAGTCCTTTGATGGGTTAACTAAAAATCCCAGTTAAGGTATTGATAACTGAGAAAATCGTACAGTAAAAAATCAGTGAAGAAATTACTAAAGGAGGTAAATATAGGTCAAGAACAAATGTGAGATAATCAGTTATAATAGAATAAGCCATCTTAAGTGTCCTTTCATTAGGATTTTTTCGATCATAAAGTATTGTTTTTAAAACAAATAAAATCCCGTTTATCTGATGTCTACGTGTATATTGTTTGGTTTAACTATTTATTATACATTTTTGACAAATTTCCCAAACTGATGTAACTTTTATCTAAAATTCCCGAAATGGTGTTTTTTTTTCGGATATGGGTAAATCGTGCCTGCGAGACACAATATCATTGTGAAGAAATTGTGACCCTATTGCATAACTTAATTTAAGATTAAATGAAATCGTGAGAAGAGAACACAATTTTAGTTTAGTAGAGGAAATCATACAGTGAAGATTTCAATTAATGAGTTAATTATAATTGTGAGAATACTACACAATTTTATGGTGGTTAATATTCTCCACCCGTTCCTCTTCTATTTTTGGCACATGTGTTGTATTACTACTGTGTAACTAAAATAAATGCACAGTTGCAAAGGCTTTTTATTTATTGATTGTTAAATATGTAAGGGTTGAAATAAAAATGATGTTAGTATGAGATTTATATATTGAATTAAATTAAGAGTAAGTTTGATGTTGAATAGAAAAATTAAATTAAATTAAAATTTAATAATAAAATATATTTAGCAAAATTAAGTATAAGTTGGATATTTGAATTTAGTTACTAATATAGAAATAATTTAAAATAAAATTAAAATTTAGCAATAAATTTAGAAAGAAAAATTTGAAAATATTATATAATTTTTGAAATAAATTTATTGTTAGTTTTTAAATTATATCTAGATAATTTATTTCAATTACTTAATTAGAATTAATTTCAACCATTATATATTTATCTATAAATAAAATGTCTTTGTAACTGTTCATTTATTTTAGTTGCACAATAGCAACATACCACAGGTGCCAAAAAAAAAAAAGAGGAATGGGCGGAGAATAATGGTGATTTCAATTAACTCATTAATTTAAATCTTTGCTGCATGATTTCATCTAGGAAACTAAACTTATGTTCTCTTTTTTCTTTGCTGCATGATTTCATCTAGTAAACTAAACTTATGTTCTCTTTTCACGATTTTATTTAATCTTAAATTAAATAATTAAATCGTGTAACAGGGTCACAGTTTCTTCATAATGATATCATGTCTCCTAGGCACGAATTACCCATATCTGGATATAAATAAAAAAATGTAACATTTTAGAAATTTCAGATAAAAATTATACGAGTTTAGAAAATTTGCCAATTAATCATCTCATAGGATTTTTATATGCATATTTAAAATTTCATGTGACAGTTTTTTATAACTTCAGCTAACACACAAGAAACAAAATAAATTCAAAATTTTTTAGTAGTAATATAATTGAGTTGACTGAAAACAAAATTCACATAAGGTCATGCTCAAAAGAAGGAGTTACGAAATCCCATTAAAAATTATTCGAAATATATTAATATTTAAGAAGTTAATAAATATTTACGTTAAATTATGATAACATAAAAATATCTTGCACAAAGAACCTAAAAAATAAATACAATTACGTGTTTTATTTTAAATTCTTGTGTTCAAAATTAACTTTGTTCACAATTAACTTGTTTAGTTTTTAAAGAAAAAGTAGATCCAATTTCACGTTGCTAATAAAAACATTGTATGGTCTGAGTCTATGAACAATCCATATAAATTACAGCTCTCTTGAAGGAAAATAATTTTAAGAGTTACTTTTGAGGAGTATTTGTAAACAAATTTAATGAAAATAATTTTAATTTTTCTATATTTTTCAAAATCCATAAATTTTGCCTTTATTTTTAATTGAATTTTATTTTCTTTTCAATTCCAATAATTAACAACAAAATGTAGTCACAATATAAATTATTTGTTTATTATGTAAAATACAATATGTTTATGTTCAAAAGTATTTACCAATTTTAATATTAATATAATTTACATATTTATTATAAATTTTAATTATATAAAATAAGCATTAATCTATTCATTACAAATACTAAATACTAGTTTATTTTTATTAAACTCCAATATAATCAAACTTCGATTCGTTAGATTTTAGATTTATATATATATTATTCAAAAATAAAGATAGAAGAACTTATATTGGGTAATCATCCCTTCTAGATTAACTGACTTAACATTGTTTGTATAAGCAAATAAATAACTAAAATTAAAGAGGAAATTTCAATTGATTAGTTATTATAATCGTTAGCAAAAGAGAAAATAGTAAAATCATTCAAATCAATCTGTTCCAATAATGAGTTATTAACTTTTAAATCACAATACAGTATTTTTCTATTCTCTAAAATTAAATTTTGAGCAAAATACTTTTCTAAGATCTAAAATTTAATACTTTTTGTTTTTATTTATATGAAAAGGTTATTCATTTTTAGCCTTGAATATTGGAAAAAACCACATTATCTTCTTCATAAAAAAATAAAATATATTTGAATCTTAAATTTTATTTATTTTATTTTGCTTAGTTCCAAGCAGATAAACTATCTGACTGAAGCTAAATTTGATTGAATTTTTGGATTCAAAGAATGATTCCAAAGTAGTAATTGGCTTATATGTGAAGAAACGTTGTGAGAGCCATCAATGTTGAAAATATGTATAATAAATTTTGGCGTAATATGCGGGAAATAGATTGAGTTTTGGGAGTGTATAGTTTCATGCCAGGTAGCGCAGCCTTCATTCGTTAATCGTGAAACCAAACAAACTCAGAAGACTTCTATTGTTTCTTGGTCTTCATCTCTTCCTTGGAGAATCATCTAGTCAAGCTCATTACAGACTTATCCGGATAAATTCTTTCTAACCATTTTTATGAGAAATTTAATTTTTCTAAAAGATAAAGTTAGTTCATTTATATGTTAATTTATAAAAAAATATATAGTTTTTTTTATTTTCTATTAATTTCTGTATTCATTAATTTAGTTTAGGAGAGGTTCTTTCATTTTTTTTCTAATTTTTCTTTCTTAGAAGTAGCTAAAATAAACTTCATCCAAACATATGCCAAGATTGATATTTGATTAAGAGCATATATATATATATGTAGTATGAGTTATTTCATGGTATCTTAATTAAATTTTTGTAGATTTTATTATGTTACGTTAATTTTAATAAATTTTTGCAATATCTAGTCCAATATAAGGGTATTATAAGACTCAAACTATCATTAATGTTTTATTTAATTGTTGTCATAAATATATATTTTTAAGATTGAAAATACTTTTTTATACATATGACTGAAAATCTTATTTTTTGATGTCATGTCAATATATTTTAGTTGAGAGTCTTGTAAAATTCAGGTCTAATCTTGTAATCGATAGTATGACCCTTTCAATAGAGATGTTTCTTAAAAACTCCTTTAGAATATTAAATTTGGTTTTATTGATAAACTTTGAAATTATTACCATGTGTTGTTTATTTTTGTGTGTAGATGTCTCTGGGTCATAGTTTACTTTAATTTATGTACTTCATATATTTAAACCTATTCTAAGTATTTTTAAAATGTTTTGTGACATAATAATTAATTATGTCAAAACTTAAACGAGTATCTTTATCATGTTACTATTGTATTTTCGTATATGTCATAATTAATTATTGTAAGTGAGATAATTAATTATTTTAAAATAATAGTTGTTTGATTTACAAACAAGTTTCGTAATTGATTAAATTATTTTTACAGAGTTTTAAAATTCTATTAAGAACAAAATAATCGTTTTGCACTAAATATAACACAATAGATTAATTTTACATCAATTTATGGAAAAACTTGTATGCATATTTCTAAGTTACAAGTCTTGCATAATTATAAATTATATTTCTAGAAAGAATTTAAGAACTCTCTAAGAACAAATAAAGTGTTTTTTTTTTGAAAAAAAAAAAATTGAGGGAATTTTTAACTTGAAGATATCGAGTGATATACTCGCATAAACTCTTACTCCTCATACTTTTGGACTATCCATCACATCAAATAATATATTTCGACTTTGTTATGATTTCAGTTTTATTTCCTGTTATAAGGTTTGAGAACTTTCTTGTTAAGCTTTCACGAAGGTTGTAAATTGAGTGATTACATATGTGCATGTGATGTGTGTTTTGTAATCTCATATTAAAGATAGTAAGACAATCTCACCAAAATTATGATGGATAAAATGGATGTAGACGTAAAAAGAATAGAACTAGTATTAAATTTTTGATTTTTTTTTATTTTTCTCTTATTTTGATTCTTTTTATTTTCTTATATTGCAATTGAACTTAATTATTGTCTCTAATTCTTAATAAAGTGTTGGAAGAAAATAAATTATTAATCAAATAAAAATTAAACATCAATTTACTTCTCCCTTAGTAGTATAAAATATATTTTTCTTTAATTGTTCTTCTTACTGTAATATATTTCTCTCTAAACTTATGTAGAATGTTTTGTTAATAAAATCAAGTTTGAAAATAAATACGTGCTTTAATTATAGCAAAATATTTTACCTTAGTACCTGAAATTCTATCTAACTATCATATTAATGTCTGAAATTAAAAAATAATAATAATTCTCCATTTTTTTGGATTTTAATTAACCTTTTAAAATTACTTTTTATTTTATTTTGAGAAGTGGGAACTTAAGTAATAGTAATATAAATTTAGGATTAAAATGACTAAAGATTAATTTTTATAATTTAAATTAAATCTAAAAATGAGAAAATTTTAAATTTTTTCTTAATTTGATAAATTAATGTAACAATGAAATAAAAATACTAAATTATCTTTTTAGTCTTAGTTTTATTATCTAGATCTATGAAAGTTCTTTCTAAATAATATCAACGTTCAATAACAATGTTGAATCTTGAATTATTTGTACTCTAGTACAAACTGTCAATAGAATAATAAATAAAGGCAAACCGTCAACAATAAACTTTAATATATATATATATATATATATATATATATATATATATATATATATATATATATATTAATATATATTTTTATATATATATATATATATATATATATATATATATATATATATATATATATATATATATTAAAGTTTATTATTATATATATATATATATATATGTTATATTTATCTTGTATAATTGTAATTAGATTTTGTAAAATAACAAAAACTAATAAAATATAATCCACGAATTATTACTTTTATATACTTTAAAAAATTGTACTACGGATTAATTAATTTAAATATTTGTGTATATATATTGAGTGCATCGAGTAAGTTTATTAGTATTTTTTTGCCAAGCTATTAATGAGTTGAATTTTTTCTTTTGGTATCAAATTGTGAAAATAATGAGAAATAAACTTAACACAAGTGAATAATAAACTTATAAGTGAATAGTAATTCACTTAGTGAATAATAAGTCTTAAATCCTAAATTCAATACAAGTGATTCACTTATAAATGACATTTTAACACTTAAGTCAATAAATAAATGAGTGAAAAAGTAATAATAAGTATATGAAAAAGGTAGTTTTGAGTTTCCCTGTTATAAAGATGTTCTTATATACTGTATAAGGTTATCTTTATAAGTATTTATGATACGGTTGTAACCAAATATCATATTGAAAATACAATAAAAGATAGTTAAGTTAATTATCCGTCTTTATCTTCGAGTGGTTGCTATTGTAATTGTTAAATTCAAGTTTTGTAGACTTTTTGTTTGATTTTGATTAAGTGCTTACACAATAAAATATAAATTATGAAAGTGATTCGTTTAACAGATGCAAGCCTTCTTTTAGCATCAGATCAAGATAGGGACAAATGTTTTATTTGGTGATTAGACACAAAGACTACATGTGTCCATTTCACTTTGTTTGATAAGTGAAAATGTTAAGACGATAGAACATAGTTTTTAAGCTAATATTCTTCACAAAATATTATATATGCTTATTTTGTTTTTGTAAAGGAACTCTTTGTCTTAGAGCACACATCTACATCAAAAATCTCTTGGAAGACGTGTTAAAGCCATCTTGCAGGAGTTAAAGTCAACTTTGGAAAGGTTATTTACCTTGTACGGTCCCATGCTTTTGTCTAATGTGAAAAAATATCCCTAACAAAGGCATGTTCAACCCTGCTAGCCTTTGGGATATTGTTTGAAGAGGAGAACCACATTTAAAGATGCACATCTGACACTTAATGCTCCTTCAAGCTTGTAGATGCTAGAAGAAGAAATGAAATGATAATTTGATCTAAGTGTGTTAAAAAAAAAAACATGTAAACCATTAGTGAAAGCATATCCTTACATGACTATTAGACCTTTTACTTTATAAATGATTTCTAGACAATGATTATTAAAAGTTCATAAAAGGTTCAAGGCTCAAGACAAAACTTATAACAAGACACAAATTCAAGTTCAAAATTTTCAAACCAGCTTAGAAGACACTAGCACGTCCCATTAAATCTTTTAACACAACAAACTAACTTTCTTATTGTTGTATGTTAAGTTTAGAAAAGGATATTTGTAAAAATGAGTCAGAACACAAGGGAGGGTTGAATTATTTTTTTAAAACTTTTCAAAATCTTTTCACAAAGCTTTGTTAGATAAGCGTTAACAAATTAAGTTTATACTTGACAAATGATTTGTCAAGTAGTTTTTCTTATGAGTATTGTCTCATGAGATCGTCATATGCATTTTTAAGTATGATAGATGTTGTAACATTCTTATTTTTAAATATTACAAATAAAGTTTTATATGTTTCACTAATAATCTAAACCAATATTATGAAGAATTCATCTAAAATAATACATCTAATTCATTGATTAGTAATTAAAGGTTTCGTCTAACAGTATCGTCTAACAAAATCAGAGATTGAACTTTTGTCTAATAAAGTTGCAGAACAGATGAAAACAATGACCTCTTCTCATCTCTTATTCATTAAATGCCACCAAAGCTAACAAACCTTTGTAGCCACCAAGTAAGATGTTTCATCTAAGTATCAGAACATGGTAAGACTATCCAAAGTCCTAACAATCGTTATACAAGAAATCAAAGAATGATCACATGGAATGACAAGACTGCGACTTATGATCTTTCTTATGAAGATAAGAACAAGAAATTCTCAATTATTGTTCATGATATCACAAATTTAATACAAGAGATAAGATTACTAAGATTCTTTTCTTCTATTCCATTAAAAACCTTATAAGTGTAAATTATTGAATTATGTTTTTACCGATGAGGATTTATCACTTACAAACTAACCATTGAAATTCTAATTCAATTGGAACCAAAATGTAGAATTAGAGTTCAAATTGAGAACGGTGTAATCATACAAGTAACACTGTAAATACGACCATTAGAAATATGTAGGTATAGAGACAATTCAAAACATAGAAAACATTACTATATTAGCACATAAACCTTTGAAAACATTTAAGTAAAGAAAAGAGATAGTTATTATTATTATTTTTTTTTTTGTATATACACACACACACTTATGTCAAGTAAGGTGTCCTTAATTAATTTGTTCAGTCTAGTATTGCATAAAGTGTTATTAAGTACACTTCATTATTTGGTATATTATTCCATCTTTATTCTTTCATGTGTCCCTGACCACATTATTTTGCTTGGTATTGTTGAAACTGAGTTAAGTGTCGTTTTAGCGTCATTTCATGTATGAGAAGTGCAAATTAAATTATATGTAGTTGGAGGTGTTGCCTTAGGGATTTAAACGAGAAACATTTGATTAAGATAGAATGGTCATTTGCATTTTACTCATTTATCCTAAGTAGTCACCACAAGAATAATTTAAATTGATGAACACAAATTAAATAGTAAGTCTCACTATACGTATTTCACTTTTTGTGTTATATAATTGCATTATATATGTCATACAAATTATTATCTAAAAACTATTCTCGCTTCATTTCTTTTCATATGTATTGTTTTCTTTCTGTGAAAATAATAAAGAAATTTTAAATGTGTATATATCACATCTCCATTATGGGACAATTTTCTGTAGTGGTGAACGCTAAATTTCCAGGGTTGCAATGGAATGTTGATCCACAAAATAATACAATAACATTTAGAGGAAAAGGATCTTCTTTGTTAAATCTACAAGACGGAACCACAAAGTCTTTGTTGTTCCAGCAACCTCCATGCATGTTAATCCATTCTACATTATTCCAATTTACTATATGATGTAATCAAAATGTTAAAACTTTGTAGATTCATGTATATATAACTATAAATATGTATCTTTTGAAAATATGTAAATATAAATATTTAATTTGCATATTAAGACTCTATGAACATATTAGATTGTGAATTTCAATTATGGATGGATGGGTGGATGAGAAGATATGATATTGATGGAAATTATTAAAGTAATTGTTTGAAAAAAGAAATTTTTAAAGAAACTTGACTCTCTCATATGATGAGCAAAATTCAAATAAAATTATCCATCAGAGTTAAGCAATCTTACAATTATTTTATGAAGTTATAACAAAGAAAGAACTTTGTGTCTGATATGAATAAGTTTGATGAATAATTAACATGATTTTACTTTCATTTGATATATCTTATATAACTTTAGGAGGAGAATATTTATATGTATATGAATTTATATTTTTGGACATGACAATGTAACTGGTATAAGGACATTGTTTCATGTGTGTTTTGTGAATGAGATTCATCATGAGTTTTTGTTGCGAATTCTAACATAAAAGTTTACAAAGCGACTATCAGAAGGAACAACAAGTCTAATAGAGTTTATAAGGAATAGACCTGCTCAATTCTCTTTAGGAACATTCACGAGAAAGCATAATCTAGATTAAGGAAATAAAGAAAATATTTTTGGTCATGAAATGTTTTGATGACCAAAAGGTAAATTTAGCTGTGTTTATGCTGGTAAGACAAACTAAGTACTTGTGAGATAGTATTGTAAATTAGCAATGTTCATGTTGATAAGAGGGCACTTAGAGCTTTGAGTAATGAATTTTGCATTGTTTTTGCACGTTTTAATCACTTGTTCTTCTTTCTTCAACTTGGAAGATCTCTTTAAATACAAAGTTGAGTAAAGAGTCATTTCAAATATTTTTTTCTACCCACTGAGAAAGTTCATTTCAATCCATCATCTTCAAGGCTTTATTTGTTCACGCATAAATGCAGTGATGCATTAAATGTGTTCCATGCAACATTAAATGTTTATCTCTCCTTTAAGAAACATCCTATTAGGCCATGGTCAAAGAGCTTCCAACCAAACTAAAGAAAAACATATGATCATAGAAGGTAGATAGTCTTTCTAAGGTTGACGTGGAGTGCGTTTGTAAATTGGCATGAAGTAGCTTTTGCGTTTCCTTCAAGAGATCTTTCATATTGACTTGTGCTTTGTGAGATCTTCTTGGTAGACGAGAATATGAGAATATTCTCTTCAACAACTTATACATGCATTTTGTCTGATGAAGAATTCTCTTATCAAATGAAGCAAATTGAACACATGTGATGTATCATCTATCAAACGAGACACATCACATCTCACATGATTTGTCTTTTATAAAGCTTACATCTTACGGACGAAGCATATTCATGTTTCTATACTTTATTGTTTAATAGAACTCAATCAAAATAAGCAAGGTGTAATGGATTCTTGTCACAATCAGGATAGCAACATGACAACAAAAATCTTTGGAAAAACATAAGGGAGTCCTCACCATAGTTTATTCAAGAAAACTACGAAAAAACCTTTAAAAGCTAATATGACCTTTGAAACAAAATTTGGGTTTAGGAATCGATTATGCATACGGAAGGTATTAACACCCTACGACGTTTATCCTAAGACAATTATCTTTAATTAAATGTTCAAAATTAATGAAAAAGTTTTTTATATTTATTTCTCCTATGTAAAAAAATTATAATTACTTATTTTTTTTATAAGCGAGAAAATATTGATGAAACTATTTATTTGGATCCGACAAGGATTAACCTTACTCCTATATATTTCCATTCACAATAGAAAATCAGGATTACGTAGTTCTTTGTTAAAAGGATTTATGAAGTTGATATTTTAGTTTAAAATTTTTTAGTATTTTAGTGATATTTTTTCAATTCATGTTGTTCAGAGTATAAATTGTACTTAATACACTTATAAATTATTCAATAAGCATACATAATGTAAACTATATACATTGATATTGTAAATTGTTGTGTGAATCTTAGAAGAAACATATAAAAATGAATTTAATTATATGCCAAGTCTAGCTAAAGCATCTCTAATTGTTGATCATAATAAGCAAATTTTTAAAGGGTAATCCTGATCCTCCTATGGGTTTGGCTCTTTCCAATTCTTTTGTTTTTTTACCTATAATGAATGATGATATACCTCAGGAAAATAATCATGATATGCATAATATTTTAGAACAATCAAAGGCAATACATGTGCAATCTGTTCAAAGCAAAGAACATGTTCTTCTTGATGAAAAATCTTTGCAGGATAACGGAACAATTCTTGCACAAGACAATTATCTTGCAAGAAATTCTTTACAAATTTATAATATTGTTACTTTACAAAATCTTGAAAGCGAATTTCACAAGGAGTAAAGTTTGGTTTCTAAGATGTAGATGGATATGGCTTTGGATGAGGAGACTTCTAATTTGGAATCTGATGGTTATGATGATCTGGTCCTGTCTACTCGCATGCTTGACAAGTCACCAAAAAAAAAGCTTCTAAAGTTGTTGGAGAAGCCTATAAAGCAGACAATTGCAAGAGAAAGTTATGAGAGTTTGATAGTGTAATTTTATATTATGTTATCGATACAATTTTTAGGTCAAAAAATTTGTTTAATTCTCAATTTTAAGTAGTTTTTATTAAAAATTGATTGTGAGAGTCAAGAGAATGATTTGATATTAATTCAATTTATTTTTTATAAAATTTATCAGAAACATATTGGATGAGAAGAACTAGGATTGAAGCCTTGAAGAAGTGAGAAAAAAAAAAGTAAATAAAGTCAAGCATAAGTCAATCATATAAGTCTAACTTGGAGAAACCCTAGAAGCAAAGAAGCGACGGTGGTGTCCAATGTAGAAACATGGACCCGACACAGATTGTGTCCAATACTGGAAAAGTAACCGATTCTAGTGGCACCCAGTACAAAATGTTGGTGTCAAGTGTGAGCATTAATTTTTGTGTTTGTTTTAATAGACTTTTGGGGTTAAGGTTAGACATCTTGGCTAAAACAGAGAACAAAATTGACTCTTGAAGGCGTCTTTAGGCTTTGTTTGGAGTAATCTCCTTATTCTATCATTCTTCTTGTAATGTTTGGTTTCCTCATGCATATAAGGAGCTAAATTTCTTATTGTTAGGGTTAGGTTAAATTTTTTCTGAATTCTCATGTAATCATATTTGTGCTTAATAATATCCTATCATATTTTTTCTTTCAATACATTAGTTTATTAATTTTGTGCTTATGCTTGTTATGCGGATCCATAACTTGATTATTGACTCTTAAGAGTATTGGAAAATATCTTTTGAATCTAGATCTGGTTTAATTATCGGATAAACTCGTGTTTAGGAATAAAGCGTGATTCATTTGTTGTCATTAAGATCCCTATGTTATGCAAGATTCATCTATATAATTGATCAAGAAATTGAAGGTTACTAGATAATCCCCAAGCTCATTTATTGAAGAATCAAGTTTGAGTAATTTTGTGGATTGACATTGATGATTATTAGAAAAGAAGATAAATTTTCTAATACATGAGAGTGAATATTGGTGAGATATAACCCTAGCAAGTTCATCATATTATTGTTAAACCTTTTTTCACATTTGATTGTTGATAAAAATATAAAAATTATCTTTTTAATTTTTTGCATATATTATCAAATTTTGAATTCGTCCTAAATTTGAAATTATTATAATTGTTTTATATTACACAAATTCTTTGGAAAGAACAATAATTTTATTATTTGCTACATTGCAATTGTTGCACTTGTCATCGTTGCAAATTTTGCTAACAAGTTTTTGGCATCGTTGCCAGGGAATTGTGTTTCAATATATAACAATTCTGCATTTATAATTCTTTTAGATTTATTTTAATTTTAATTTTGTGGGTGATTCTTTTGTTAGACTAACTTGTGGTCTTAGGTTTTTGGTTACATTTTGTGCCGGAAGAGGTCTACTCGTAGAAGAAGGAAAATTTCTTTAGATCCATTACTTATATAGATTTGGAGATCGAGAGAACTGTAAGAAGAAACTTGTTTTTACACAAGAATACAGAAAAATCTAGTTCAACAAGAAATTTCTCAATTTTCTTCTCAAAGTCCAAACTTTTCAAGAAGCATAGATGATTGAAGCAAATCAAGCTCAGAATCAAAGAATTACTATAGGGGACTCGATTGTTTGTGCGAGTCCTAGAGAATTCACCAGTATAGTGAGGCTGACAATGAACGAGAGAATTCCTGAGATGAAGCTAGCCATGCTACAACTGATAAGTTGTCATCAATTTTCAGGTATAAATCATGAAAACCCACATACTCATTTGTACACTTTTTATGAGTTGTGTGGTTCAGTGGGTGTGATAGGAGCATGTGAAGGGGCACTTTTCTTGAGGCTATTTCCATTCCCATTGACTGTGAAAGCAAAGGCATGGCTGCTAGCCTAATCAAAGTTTAACCAGTTGGAGAGATCTGGAGACGAAGTTTCTGGCCAGGTTCTTTCAACCATCAAAGAATACTGAGGCTAAAGCAACAATAGCCTCATTTGCACAAGGCACTGATGAGCCATTGTGTGAAGCTTGGGAGAGATTTAAAGATCTCTTGAGAAAGTGTCCAAATCATGAAATTGAAGTGGAGATGCAAACAAACATTCTACAATGATCTCCAACCGCAAACCAAGATAATCCTAGATGCTTCTTTTGGAGGGTTAGTATTAGTCAAGACTACTGAAGAAGTCATTACTATCATTGAGTGCTTCTACTAATATGAGAGGACAGTTGCACAATGGAAGAAGGAAGTGCTCGAGTTAAATTCACAAGATGCATTGTTGGCTCAATACAAACTTCTTTCATAGCATATTGAAACCCTAAACAAATAGATGACGAGATATGAACCACTTTTAAGGCACAATTACTAAATTACTAACTACTAGACATTTTAATAACTCCACGATACTATTAACCACTTGTGAGGTAAAGTTAACTAGCATAGGACATTTCAATAACCACGTGATACTAATAATCACATACCGATAATAGCACCTCAATACATGTTTATTTACTTTTAACTAACCACTTGTAAGAAAAAATTAATCATATTTACACATGTAATTAATCATGTCATTAAAGCATAGAGACAAGAACTTTTACTCCCTATCCATTACTAATACACTCTAACGGCGTGATATGTATCTACATTTTCCTATAACCATGCTGTTTTTTAAAAAAATACGGAACCTGATACGAGTGAGATACAACTAGAGTTGAAACCTTAGAAAATCAGGAACACTACACAATCTGATTTGTGGCTCCTTCTATAACTTTGATATAAATCATCTTCAAAGAAGGATTCAAACTTGCATTCGGAAATGTTCAGTAATATTTGAAGCTGATTATTTTATCATACAAAACCATGGTACAGGATGAATGATTACCATAGGACATGAATCTCCCAATACTAGAAAAATGTGGAAAAGTTAATTTATTTAGCCCAAACCAAGTTACTTTTAACTATTATAGATTAAGGTTCTTCACAATTTTAAAATATGCAGCTCCTATGAAGCTTCTTTACAATAATAAATCTATCATTAACACTGCCAAGAATCCAAACTAGTTTGACTGGAAAAAAGCTCATAGATATTAACTATCACTTTACTAAGAAGTTGATCAGTGGCTGTATAGCAACATCATATACCCGTTATGGTCTCAACCGGCTAGCATATTATTAAGCAAGGGATTTCTAAGATCTTTTCAACGAACATGGAGTGATAGATATCTATTCCCCACACCACATTTGAGGGAGAGTGTGAAACACAATAAACTTCTTTCCTTGTTAGATTATATCAGTTTCATTTATAAAACAATCCCTGAAATTTAGTTTCATTTTTTAACTACAATTGTCACAGTAACAGTATACTTGTACTCATTACCAACATGGGCTTATGTAAAAGAATTGAAACCAAAAATGACGTGCTCATCAAAAAGAAAATTCCAGAAACCATATACACCATCGTACCCATTTATTAGTAGCTAACGAATAAACAATTCACCTATCTATGCCAAAAAGATTACCTCAAGGGTATCAAGGCAAATGATCAGGAAACTCAATTGCATTGGATATTCAGATGAGGTAGAAAGAACACCAGACTTCTTCCGGCCTCAGTATAACCTTAAGGAAAGCCAGATATTTGAAAACATGAAGCTAAACCAATGAAACAGTAACCTGAAAATGGAATATGAACAACCCAACAAGTAATGTATTGTGACTTATTGCACATATTGTTGGTTGATCAATATCCGAAAGCAAAGCAAATCTTTATAGGCAAAGTATAGAAGACAGGCTTAGATTCTTTTTGTCAAAGAATGTCAATAGAGGGCACAATCAAATGAACATAAGTGATATCTGGTTACAACTTTTCTGAAAATCAAAATATGTTAGGGTGTAAAAGTGACTGGCTTTCAAATTTTCATTCCAACTCCATTTATAGAGGGAAAAGTTGCAAGTTGTGATTTCATCAGCAACAGTCTGAATCTAACATACTAAAAGAACAGAAACATGTAATTTGTATTTCTAACAGAAAAAAAATAAGAGAATTATAGCAGGACAATAATCACCACAGAGCAAGGCGTTCACTACGAAGAAATTATCTACCCAAGTCAAAGGTAAAAAAAGAAGACATTGAGAATTCTTGAGTGAAGACTAATTTCTCGTGTACGGATGAATGATCAATTCGCTATTTATATACAAGGCAGCAGACGCCAATGTGAAACAGTATTTTCACCAGACATACAAACAAAGCGGGATGCCAACTTGAAAATGAACAATGAGAAAAAAAGCTTGAGATTGATTGATCCTTCAGCTCATTCATGTATACATATGTAGAAGTTCTTACATCAGATCAGAAGTTAATCTCAAAACAAAGGCTATGCCTAGTAACAGGTAGATACAATAAAAAAAAAGCCTTTTATCAGAGGGATGTACAGACAAATTGACCTATTCTATCAATAAGAAAATCATAATGATGCAAATATATTGATTGTGTTTGTTACAAGAACATTGGGAAAGCAAATATAACTCCAGCTCCAGTCATTTACTTTCCATCCTTTGTTTTCAAACGCTGAAGATCCTTTTATTCTGTTTTGCAGATAAGTATATACAGTTTCTCTATGGAAAAAACACAGTTTACTCACATCAAAGATCATCCTTGAACAAGGCCTTAGAAACTGAGCCCCATGGTTTATTTCCATCAGCCAGATCATGGTCATCATCAGGACCCCTTGCCCTTGAGTTTGAATGCTTATTTACTGTCATTGGGGTCTCACATACAGTGCCATAGTTTGCCTTTTCTCTTTCCTTCCTTTTTCGCACCCTTTGAAGCAGATCTGTCTTGGATTTCACACTCTTCTGCGTTGGTGCCCTCACTCTTCGTAAAACAGGCATTGAACTTGTAAGAGATGACAATCTTAGAGCTCTCTCTCTCTTCTCTTTAGCTTCAATTAGTTTTTTATCACGGTCATCTACAATCCTTTGCAATCTTCCACTGACATCCTTTTGCGACTGAAAGGGCTCATTTTCTGCTGAAATAGGTTCGTTACTGACATCATTTTCAAATACCACATCTCTGTATGCTTTTCTGTTCAAGGATTTGTTGCTGTCCTCACTGTTGAGTAAACTATTTGGGGCTTCATCTTCATCGGCAAACAGCAGCAGGTCCATTTTGTAGTATATTTTCTGAACCACATCTTCAAGAGTGAGTGAATACCTGCATTTTGGGGATTTCACTTTCAGAAATCAACAAACTTTCAATATTTCATGAAATGTGAATTTAATTTCTTTCCATGAAAAGGGATAATGAAAAGAAGCTCATAACAAGTGTTTCTTATTTCAGGTTTGGAGTCTGAACAAATAAAAGTGGGGATGAGAGTAAAGGAATTTTGCAACAACTCAGAAAAGGTAGCGTTACTTCCATACAGAATTCATGCTTTAGGTAAAACATTTTCAAATCCATCTCTTTTTTTTGTTAAATTTTCAACTTCAACTCTGGTACTTAGCATATTGGCAAGCAAGCATAAAAATGTTATATGTAAGTACAATTGCAGCAAATGAAAATAAATTGAGTTATTGTTCATATTCTAAATAGAAGCCACTAACTCCACAAAGCTCCATAATTTGTGCAAAAGCACGTTATTTTCAGAAGATATATCAATCAACATCAATATAAAACATCTCAGTTCCGTGTGTAAACTTGTACCTGTTTTTTATTAATTTTGTCACATAATTTTCGAGAGTCCAATCACCAAAGAATCCCACTTCCATGTGACACTGAATGTTCTCTAAAAGCAGGCATATTTGTTTTACAAACTTCTGTTTGCAGGAATCTTCAACTTCATTTCCAACCTCTGATTGTAAAATCTCCATTCGAAATAAAATCTGCAGTTCATATCTAATGTTTGCTAAGGAAAAAACCAAAATCAAGGAACACAAGTTGGTACAATTACAGCTGATTAGAACAATAAAAAAATTGCATCACATAAATTATGGGAAGCTTAATTGAAGGATACTCTCTAACTACATGCTCTGCAGTAGGAGCGACAGGTCCGGAATCAAATGCCTGAGATTGAGAGAATGGATTTTGGCTTTTATGCTCAGCAGCTATCTCCTTCGGCTCCCTTAATAGAAGCTTTATCAGCTCAGATGCAATCATTCCACCACAAGTATCACGATCTTTCAAAGGAGACTGACTCTGAGAAACAGTTTCTTTATCAACCTTCTGACATAGCCAGTATATACAACAATTTACCAGTCGCTCTGCCAAGGCCCCCATGTCTATGACTTCTGATTCAATTCCCCTTTTGATCCTATCAGCAAGACTACTGAAAAATGTTTCAGATGTTTCTGACCTAAAGTCTAACACAGCATCCTCCTGTGTTCTCAAAGCCTCCGGCTCTGGGTTAATCTCAGCTGATGCAAATGAGGACAGTGGTTGTTCATCATTTTGAGGTAAGTCATTTGACTTACTGCCACCCAGTTCAGCTACTATCGAATTTGGCTTGAGCTTTTCTAACGAAGTTAAATCCGAACAGCTAGATTTCTTCATCTGTTTCATCCAGCATTTCAAAAATTTCAACTTTTTAGACTTGTTACCTTCTGTGGCACAATAAACATCAAGCAAATCAGTCTCTAATTGTTCAAACACTGACTTACAGAATGAACTCCAAGTGAGGTCTCGAAGTGTATTCAAATTTATCCTTTTCTTACTGGCCAAACCACTCTTCTTACCTCGAGAACTCGACTCCTCATTAAATTTGGAATCAGATTTGCAAACATCATGATCCACCATCTTTACATATTGTCCAAAATTTACTTCACCAAAACCACTAGCCCCAAGTGGATCCCCTAACACAGTCAAGAGACCAGCAAACACAGTAAAAGGTCTAAGAATACCGATACATGACTCACCCTTGCCATTGGAAACCTCCACCATCGCCCAACAACCTTCTTTAGACAGAAAACTCAACAGCATTTCCCAAACGGGCACCTGTTTTCGCCGCCACTCACAACCAAACTCAGCAGCAACAAGCTCAAGAACCCTATCAGCAAAAAAATCATTCAAACCCCCCTTCTCTTTCTTCCTCATTCCCCTGAAATCCTCACGCACTATAACCGAATCAGACAACCAGTCCTCCCTCTCAACAAACGCATCACACTTCCGCACAAACTTAACCTCCAATTTCACACCCCCACCCGTACACAGCTTCCAAAAACCCTCCCTCCTTTCACCAACCGCCAAACTCAAATCCCCCTTCACATCAACAAACTCAAGATCACAGCAATTGTACTCAATAGGACTCCCATTCACATCCAAGATCGAAAGGCTCAACTGCCCACCAACACCAACATCCCTAGAACACCAACCCAACGGAACCCCAATCATAGGATAAACCAGCGCAAACGGAAAAAGCAGGGAACCAAGAAGAAGCGAATCCAGAGAGCAAAAGCCCCAGCCGAGCCCCTGAACCGCAGTCCGAAGCAAAGAAGAGACTTCCCTAGCCTCAAGGCTAGGGTTTGCCTCAATATTCTGTCCGCCAACGCTAATCCAAGTACAGTGAATTCCCCGGGAGGTGAATGAACGGCCCACATTGGCGAAGAAGGAAGAAACAGTGTGACAGAAGGAGGTCTCATCACGAAGGAGAGATGGATCACAGTCGAGGAAAGAGGCGAGGGAAGTGAAAGAGGTGAAAGAGGGGGAGAAGAGGAGGAGCAAATTAGGAGGGAGGGGGTGGGGGGAAGGGTGGTCCCAGGAGTGGTCGTGGAGGAGTTGGGAGAGGGAGTGGGAGAGGTGGAGGGCGTTGGGGGCGGAGGGACGGTGGAGGTCGGAGGGAAGGGAGGAGAGGGCGTGGGAGAGGCGAGGGAGGGCGGAGGAAGGGAGGTCGAAGGAGAGGGAGGGGTTGGGGAAGAAGGGTTGGAGCTTGGAGAAGGAGAGCAGAGGGGAGAGGGAAGAGAAGAAGAGTTTGAAGGCGAAGAGGGAAGAGGAAAGAGGAGGAAAAGAGTGTAGGGTTTGAAGGAACGAAAGCAAGAGTTTCTTCTGGTAGGGATCCTCCACAGTCCAAACGTCGATCAGAAGGATCACGCGCTGGGTGGTGTCGGAGTAAAACCTCTTCATTGGATCTCTCTGTCACTCAGATACACTGATTCCTCTTCTCTAACATCACTTCCACCAGACACTGGCTACACACTTCTCTTCACTCTTGTGTCTGAACACAACACTCTGTCTTATATATAAGACATATCTTATCAACTTTTTTTGATTTTCATTTTTTTTTTTTTTACTTTTTTTTGTTTAATATGGTTTGTTTTTAAACTTTTTTTATTATAATAAATACATGTTTATATTAAGTATTTTGTGTAGATCTGTTTTTTTTTTTATTTCATTATTCTTATTAAAATAGATTTTTTGTTTAATTAAATTTCTTTGGCATTTCTATAATATAAATTAATACCTTTCGATATAGTTAGTTGTTAACCAAATTTAGACAAGGATGGTTGTTTGTGGACAAGAAGCTTAGTTTTGATTGTAAAGTTATCTTCTTGTTTATGCCTTCCTTTTCTGTTTTATTTACCAAATTTGTGTAATACAAGCATTTTGTTTTAATCATTTATCTAAATTTAAGTTAATATTATAACATATTCATAAACAAGACACTAAAAATTTATTATAAATAATTAGACATGAATAGCATGACACAATTTAATACTTATTGATTGAATAATTAAAGAAATCAAATTTTATCCAAAAAAAGTATGTGATAAAAAAGGCAGAAACAATACAATACCACCTTAGAAAAGGGAAAAATAGTTACAGAATCTGATTCATGGAACATTGTTAATTTTAGCAGGATTTGTATTTGGAGGGAAATTTGGATTTGAAAGAAAATTTGTGGCGGGAAAAAAATAGAGAGGGTCAACTTTCCCAAAAAAACAAAACTACAAAGTTTATCCAACTAACACACGTGGCATACAAAATGAGAGAGGTACCATGTTCTATAAAACTACAATTGTAATTGTGGAAACACAAAACTTACTCATTTATTTGTCTTAAATTTTTTAATCAGAGTGTCTATATGTCTGTATTTTTACTATATTATTTAATTTTATTAAGTTAAAATTTAATTGTTGTAGTCTATTTATTATTTTATATTTTATATGTTTTTGCAATACATGTTTTTTATATTATTTATTTATTTTTATGTTATTTTGTTTAGATTTAAAATATTATTTACAATATTTAAATTTAAAATTAAAAAATTTGAAATTAACAGTTAAAAGAAAAGAAAAGGGGATTTAAGATAGTAATGAACTTAAAAGTTAAAAAAAAAAAAAAAAAAAAAGAAAAAAAAAAAAAAAAGAAATAAAAAAAAAAAAAAAAATAAAAAAAAAAAAAAAAAAAAAAAAACATGAAATATAAAGACCGAGAGAAAATTACACCTTTAATTTAAAAAAGATAAGTCATAAGAAAATAAATAAAGTAATTTATCATAGATTAAAATATTTCCACCAAAAATATACATTTATAAAATAAGTCTTTTCAAAACCAATAAAATAACAACTTGATAAGAGTGTGCAGTTATATTTATTTTATTTTCTAAAAATTAGCATCAAAATCTCACATTGGATATATATATATATATATATATATATATATATATATATATATATATATATATATAACTTAGTTAAGAAATAAGAAGTGAATGATATTTACAAAAATAAAAAATAATAAAGGATTTAAAGGTCCAATATTATCTCTTTCATAATGAAAATATACATTATAATGGCAATGCAAATATATAATGCAAAGATATAATGTTATTATATTTATTTTTATAATATCTAATTATTAAATGTATTTATGTACAAATTTGTACATAATTATGTAGTGAATAAGGCAATTTTATTTTAACATAACATTCAATAATAATAGAGAAAGATGAGGTGATTAAAGAAATATAAAGAAAAAATCTCACTAATGAGATTAGTAAAATTTTATTATGATATTTAAACTTAAATAATAATTAAGAAGGACTACCAAGTGCAAGTATGATACAAAGGAGAAATGAACGATAGATCAATAGTTTGTTTTTAGTATGAGAAAGTAAGGTATGAGAATAAAAATTATTTCAAAGTCTTTGATTGGTGGGTTATTGCCCACAAAATTATTATGCAACTAGTGGCAGAAGTCAACTACATAGGACCTCTACAGGACATGTGTTATATATTGCAATCTAAATGGTTCGTGGTAATGTAACTAATTGTGACAATGAACTTGGCAAATTTGAGGTATTTGGTTTGATCAATGAGCAATGACAAAATTTTATTATGATGTTTAACAATTGTAAGACAAGTCAGGATAAGAAAATGACAGGATAATGATTAGATAATATATAGATAGTAAACACATGTGCTTCAAAATATGACAAGCAATTTAAATAATCTTTATTGATATACATGAATGTTTAGTGGGATCACCAAATAAAAAACTAAGTAATGGTAACCAAAGAAAGAATAATAGTTATTTATGGGGTCTCATACTAAAAATAAATTGTATGTGATATAGGACCACTTAACAAAGATATTGATTGGAGTGGGTAAGTGGAAAGATAGACTCTATTTATATCATGTCGTTCTAAATGAGAAGGGCTTATCAAATCTTTAACACAAATGCATGGGGCATCTATCCTATGACTACTTCTTCTTGCACCTCCATATGTTCTTCCCGCACCTCCATAAGTTTTAAAAATTCCAAAAGTAGACATGAGTAAATAACGAAATTGACCTTATTGTTACAAGATGTGGTTGTCATCGAGAGAAGTGGAGAAGTTCTGGACATTGGAAAATCGTTGGTGGAAGGTAACGCAGAACCAGTGGTGGTAGAATTCGACGTCGGTGTTGGAGGGGCGGATCGAACCTATTGTCGGCAATCATCGGTGGTGGATGAAGAATTTCGTTGTCGAGGCATTTATTATTCAATTTGTGTTTTGTACGGATTGGAGAAACCGTAAGAGTCGTACACTTACGGCTTCTCTAGCCCATAAGTTCAATTTGTAAATATTTGGCCTATTGCCAACATTTTGCACTGGATGATTGATTGTCGCCATGTTGAAGTAGGCACTCCTGGTTATGATGATGCTCGGGAGGCCTTAACATTAGCTGAAGGAGTTACTGAGCAAGGGATACTATATACCCGACGTCATCGTCATATTTGTGGGAGGGGACCAGCTTGACTATCTTAGTCGTTTAGTTATGTTATGTTGATGTTGTAGGATCATGTTATGATATGTTGAACTTTTAGGACCTCGTTATGTTATGTTTAACTTGCAATGACCATGTTATTTTATATATGATATGCACTTGGAAGAATATGTTTACCTGCCTTTTTATAATTGTTATATGAAAATACATCTCATTCAACAAAAGGTGACAATGTTATATGAAAATACAATTACATCAATCATCCTCAATATTAACATATGTTGGATCTTGGCTTGTAAGAACAGAAAATTATTGCATCCTACTAAGATACAATTGTGACCATAGTCTTGCCACAGGATATGCATATGTGGATCACAAGACGTCAACAGTTGGTAATGGACAACCATCCTTCAATTTTACCTGTATTACATTATAAAATAAGTTACAATAAAATAACATTAACATATAAAAATTGAATAAAATAAGTAACAAACCTGCACAAAATGGGAGCCATAAAAATGCCCAATACATATTATTCGATGTGAACTGACACTAATAGGAGGCTTGCTTCTAAATGGAAATATTGTCAAGTTTTGCTTCAATGATAGACATACCAAAACAATATTGTATCTTGATTCTATTAGGTATCCAATATTTGGTATGGTCATCCATTTATCTAGTATGGTAATCCAATAAAGATTTTTTTAGCTGCTCTAATCGTTCACTTCCACCTACTATTACTGCATATTCATCACGCCATTCACATAACTCTCTATACAAATCCATTCTGACAAGTGACCATGACTCCTCACCCATTCCCAATAATGCAACAATAGTTCGATATCCACAATGACCATCAGCTTTCACATCAGTCACACCAATTATGTATGGGTGACATGCAGGATGAAATTGATCAAGCATCTGGATCTCATTAGTCTTAATTAGAGACTTAATTGGATTCGTAAGTAACTGTGTCTTTGAATTAGAATTACTGTCATGCATGGAATGAATCTTATCAACATGCTCAAAATATGACGGGTCTCGTTTAGTGCTCAATGCAAACCGTTTTGCTTTTTCCTTTTGTGACCCTTTTGTTTTCACTTTATCAACTGGAGGACACATAGATGTCATATCAGGATATGCAATTTCATGTAACTTTGACTTAATTGCCACCTTTCCGGCTATATCAACTTCTTTGAAACGAGCAACAATGACATCAATATCCTGCTGAATACATAATTTTGACCTTAACTCACTGCATGAGATATCTGAGAAACTGAGTCTTGTCCACATTACGTGCACTTATGTAAGAGGTATAACACCCAAATGATATCTAGCCAACTCACATGCACATGGAAGACCATGCGTACGTCTGATAACACATCCACAATGGGAACTATCAAAACTAGTGCTTTGAACCTTTAAAAACTCTTCTACAATGTGCACCAAAGCATATTTTGACACATATCCGATCAAATGTTTGTACAATGTCACGTTGAAAGTGTGACTAACAACATGCAAACTCATCTCAAATGATGCCTTGATTTCGTTATGTTGGAGTATGATGACCTTGTTCACAACATCCCAACATGTTCATAGATCTCCCATACTATTTTGCAATATCCGTTTGAGGTTGGAATGTGCTTCTTCAACCCTACAAAACCCAATTAAAAGTTATAACGACAATAATAATATAATTACACTAACATTAAACAACAAAACATCTTACCTGTTTGAAGTGAGATTGCCTAAGTGCATAAAATTGTCTATCCATGCCTTCACAAATTTCTCCTTGTGCGGAATCAACCATGTCTTCTTTACATATTCAACAAATAATGGCCATGGCTCACATAGTATTTCAAAATCTTTAACAAAATCCTCAAAGAAATGAACATTTGTTGAGTTAATGATATTTTCCCATGCCTCCATAATAGCATCCCATGCCTTTGTCGTATTAACTAGCATTTTACATCTTGCCTTAACATTCTTATTGATGTGAAACCGACATAATAAGTTACATTGCATTCATTAAAGCCAGGTCTCTATCACATACAATCACTTCAAGATAATCGACCGTTACAAACAACCCTTTTAATTTTTGCAATGTCCAAACAAAGTTGTTTTCATGTTCATTGGATAATAAGACAAATGCAACAGAGAAAGTCAAGCCAGTAGAAGTCACACCAACTATCTCAAGCAATGGCAACCTGTACTTATTTGTTTTATAAGTGTTATCCATCAACAAGACAATGTGAAATGCATTCAACAATTTCACAGAATCAGGATGAGTCCAAAACACATCACTGACAACCTCCGAAGACATATGACACCTACTCCAATGAATGTATTGGTCACGCTCAAGCAATGTCATAAGTTGTTGCATTTCTGTTCTTAAGCCTCTAACTGGTCTCTTATAAGTATATCTAGCATTATACAACTGCTTGATTGTGGTCACATTATGTGCATTTTTCTCCTTCAAGGTTAGCAAGATGTTTGCCGGCTTAACTTGACTCTTCGTCATGTTCACAACTAACTCATGTTCATCCTTATTTAATCTTCCTGCATAAGGATGACCAACTAATGTATGTGATAATGCATAATTGTGCAAACCACATATGACCTTCAACATCCAACCATCTCCATGAGAACTTGGTTTGCCCCTTAATTTAAAAGGACAATCACACTTCCTTGAACTAGTAACACTAACGTCTACTACTGTTTTGTATTTCTTGTACTTACCACTCCATTCACAACCTAATAAAACAAATGTTTTTCTTCTAGGTTATCTGTTTGCTTTGTCTGATCTAAATATAACAATCACAAACCCAAGATCAAATGCAACTCTACGAACCCATTCTAGTAAATCATCTCGTGTTGCAAATACCTATATCAAAACTACTAATTTTAGATTTCAAATTTCATACACAAATGACACAATCAAATCAAATTACCTCATCAGTCGTGAAATGATTGGCCAAATCACCACCATCATAGTTAACTAATTGTAATTCTTGCATATTATCAACTTCATCAATCATTTTAGACAACTGTAACAAAAATCAGCATCATTAAACTCAAATCTTCAAAAATATGTTACGGAACAACCTGTTCCGTAATTCAAAAATTTACACTATTCCGGAATGGATCATTCCATAATATGTTAGTAGCCTCAAATTTAATATTATGGAACACTTGGTTCCGTAATTCATTTCCGAAACCAAAATAATGTTCCGGAACACGTGTTCTGAAATATCCCAACCCACCCCACTTACCTCGAACGACGTTCTGCCGTTGTTACTCCGTAGCACCGCCGTTGTTTCACTCCTCTGCCGCCGACGACGCAAACTTCCCACCCACACTACCACCCACAACCTTGCACCACCACCACCACCATCTCACTTCTGGTCTCTAACCTCTATTTACTGTTTTATCATTTTTCAAAATCAAGGATAATATGGTAATTTACTGAAGGATAGACTTACAATTTTTTTAAATTTTTGAGGTGTTCGAAGAACACTTGGAGGTGCAGGAAGAAGCACTCCATCATGTGGGCCATCATATTTATTAAGGAAAAATCCAAAACCTATTATTGTGATTAAGTATTGAAAATGACTAAACATAAAGTATGGTGAGGTTTCGTCTATACAACTATAGTTTATTTCAATATGAAATATTAAACCTTTTATTTAAAAAAAAATAAAGACTTAAGAAAATAAATAAAATGATTTATCATATATTATAAACTGAGAAGTAAGATCTTTTCACATAAAATATCTTTTATATATAATTATAGAAGAGGAAAGTAGTTACTTTTATAAATTGCATTTCAAAGTCAATAAAATAACAATATTTTTGTAAGAGCGTGTGTTTATACTTATTTTATTCTTCCAGAATTAGCAATTAAGAGTATGTGTTTATTTTATCTTTTAAAAATTAACTACATGGAACTAGTGACGTGTTCCATATATCACCCCAAATATATGGAACTAGTGGCGCAAAAATCAACTACATGGGACCTCAGCAAGACATTTTGTTATATATTGCAATCCAAGTGGTTACTGGTAATGTGACCAATTGTGATAATAAACTTGACAAAATTTGAACTACTTGGTCTAACCAAAAAACAATGAGAGAGTTTGATTGAGTTAAACAATTGTAAGACAAGTTAGAATGAGAAAATGACAGAATAATGGTTAGATAATGTATGGATAGTAAACACATGTACTTCCAACCATAGGATAAATATATATATATATATATATATATATATATATATAGACATATATATATATCACAAAAAAGATAAATGAAACAAATTATTTGCTGAACTTAATGATAAATTGTGTGCAATACAGGACCACTTAACAAAGATATTGATTAGAGTGAATAAGTGAAAAGATAACTCCATTTGTATCATGTTGTTCGAAATGAAAAGAACTTATTAGATCTTTTCCACAAATGCATGAGAATATGTAAGAGTGGGTGTTTGAATAAAACTTGTGGAAATATGTAAGAGAGAAAAATAAACAAAAAAATAAATTTGTTTTGAGTATTTATCATGCATCAATAAATTTTGTCTAATACATTGTGATTTATAGAATTCTTATAAAACACCCTTATCATGTGGCTCATCATAGGTGTTAAGGAAAAATCCAACACTCATTATTTTGATTAAGTGTTGAAAATGACTAAGTATAAAATATAGTCATGTTTAGTCTATAAGACTGTAGTTTATTTCAATAACAAATCATATAAGATAAAGATGTTTCGTATACTACACACTTCCTATTATCAGCTTTGGAAAGATTATCTAATTTTTATGACTCTACACTCTAGAGAAATTCAAGTAAAGACACACTGCCTATTAGAAGTGGACTTTAATCCTAACTCAGTCTTACAAAACCTGCTTCTAAAGTAAGATTTGCATCCAGTTATGAACTATAAAAAAATATTTTTCTCTAGTCGATGTGGGATCTCCAACACACTCTCCTCACGTCGAGACTATTCAACTCGTGCGTGAGACTATATATGTAAGGGTGGTCCAATAACGGCCTGATAACGGTGACTCAATAGGCCCAATAACCTTTTTAAGATAGGGTCTGATACCAGACGAATTCTTCCTCCACCTCCACATCCTCTTCCTAAACCTCCATACTTCATGTAAGTTACTATGCCCTTAAGTTAAAAATACAAAGGCAAGAATATCCTCCACCCCCTTCATCTTCTTTATTTAATGCATGCTCATCGGTGGGAACCTTCAACGTATCAAATCTTGGATTAAAGTTTGAAGAAAGTTAGAGGTGAGTAATTATTGATGTTTTTGAGGAATTTGTAAATAGTATTGTAAATATAAGTGGTTAATTTGTAGTTTTGGATGGTGATCAACAACGAATGATGATATTAAAAATGGGTTTAGTATATAATTTTTTTAAAATATAAACCTAATAGCTCCTTATCTGGTTTACAATTTTTTTTTTTAATTTGTAAATCGGATGAAGTGCCATCCAGTTTACATTTCAACAAAAATTTGTAAAACTATCACAAGTACCGTCTCTTAAGGTTGCTTCGCCGAACTGCAGACCAAATTCATCTGCCCAATCATTAACATTCAACTTTGAAAATTCATTAACCCACTGGCCGCATCATGCTGCTGTCCCTCAGATGTATATTCATTCACCCACTGATCAGGTCCATGATAAACCTAGACACCACAAGTCAGCATTCAAAAATTTTAGGAAAAGGGATCGTCAATTAATTAGTCCTAATTTTCTATGCACATCAAT
>Ga0209700_102093_pt1 | contig 41037 bp, 16 predicted proteins | sample SiratroredBW_FD_187528 | JGI IMG/M metagenome (GOLD analysis project Ga0209700, IMG submission 187528) | Root nodule microbial communities of legume samples collected from California, USA - Siratro red BW (SPAdes) (version 2) | ecosystem: Host-associated > Plants > Roots > Nodule | place: USA...
TTTTTTTCTTTTTTTTTTTTTTGGTAAAATAGCTAAGTACTTTTACACGAGGTAAATTTTTTGGAATTTTAAATATGTCTCCTAAAAGAAATTATATTAATTTTCTCTTCTTAAAATTTAAATATATTCTTCAAAACATTCTAAAATTCAAAATACTTGTCTATTCTTATAACTATAAATAGAAATCATATTTTAAAATTTTCATTAAAATTTATTTTTTTAGATTTTTCTCAATAATATTGATAGATGGAAAAATGTTAACATAATGTTATAAATATAATTAATACCTTTATTTTTATATATCATTATTATTGATAGAGACGAAAATAAATAAATTTAAAGAAGCAGAAATAATACAAAAAACTTTTAGAAAATATATTTAAAATTTTATAGGAACACTTCACATATTACTCATTTTCAAAAGCTAAGTTGTGAATACTAAGAAAGCAAAGGGTCAATAATCGAACTTTTGTTTCTTTCTCATGTATGTGTCTTGTGATTAGAAGTGTAAATGAAGTAAATTATGAGTTTCTATACTCTTATTGATTTCTAATCATTTCAAGTTTTTTCTACTAGGCATATCCCTCTATTTGTTCTTCGCCGCTTTGGGTTGTGTTAAATTTTACTATTTTAAATTTTTTTTTTAATATTGGTAGGCATATTACTAAAAGGTTAAAATAAAAATAATCAATTAATTAAAAATTAATTTAAAATAATATATATATATATATATATATATATATATATATATATATATATATATATGTTTATGAATTAGCATAATGAGATAAGCATGTTGAAAAAACATTTTGCTTGTAATTATGGATGGAGGGTAGATGAAAAGTTTCTAATGGAAGAAGAAAGAGAAAAAATAAGAAAAATAATATTTAAATATTCTTGATCCAAGTTTAGTATGTTCTCTTTAATGATTGAGGCAAAGGGATGAGACATATATCAATTTATACATTTTATTTTAATTATTTTATAATTATGATTGTTAAGTATTCTTAACTTCCTTTTATTTATTTATTCTATAGATATTATTTATTTAATAATGTAAATGTTATGAGTTTTTCAGTTAAATGATTTTTTTAACATGTAACTTAAGTTATAAATTAACTCTAATTTATCATTTTAACTATATATGTTTCATTTGATCACTAATGTTATATTTTGAAAGGTCTACACAATCTAATATTAATTGTTTAATATGGTTTTGACAAAATCTATCATCTAAAGTATTTTGAACATAATAAATAATATTGTGACTAATCATTTTACTATTAGATTATCAAATGTAAACATAAGTGACTCGACTCATGTATTTCAACGTGGAAACAATATATCAATCAATAAACTTTGTATACGTGTCTTAAATATAGAAATGTGAGTATAAAAAAAGATATTATTATAAGAATAGTTGATTCGCGAACAAAAGTTTGAGTACAACACCAAAAATGTTAACACAAAACTATCAACCTTATGAAAAATTTTGACACGATAGATAAAGTATTAATACGGCATTTAACAAAGGTTATCTCTAAAAGTTTATAAATAAATGAGTCATTATATATACAAAGAACCAATGAATGATATACTCTCATAGGCAAAGTTGTTACCTAATCTTATAAATCTAAACAAAACGGTATTAGATGGTATTTTTAGAAAACAGTTAAGAGAGTACTTTATTTCTACATTTTTTTTTCCTTCTTGTGAAGTTTTCTTCTAAAGAAAAACTTAGTTTAGATAGTTTGAAGCATAAGTGATTTAAGTATTAAAAAGTATCTATTTTTTATCTCGAAAAAAGATAAATAAAATGGTCATAGATAACTTTGTACACCAAACAACACTAAATTTAGTTCTAAAATTGAAAATCTTTATTTATCTTAATATTATTTGATACACGTTAACAGTTTCGGTTGAATAAAATATTCAGTGATCCCTTAAAGTAATGTCTACATATATCATTGTTATCATTTGACCCCTTAAAAATTGATTTATAAAATAAAAAGTTATTTATTTATATTATTAAGTTAGAACAAAAATTATTTTAAATTTGTTTACAATGAAAATCAAATCAAAGTACTTTAGAGGGCCTAAACCCACATTTACTCATTTTAGAAGAATTGAAAACAATGATTTAAAATAGTTGGTTTAGTATTAAAGAACCATTTTACGAAAACCAAAATTAAAATTACTAATTTTATTTGAACTAAAACTATATTTAAATCTTAACATATATTAATTTTAGATGTGCTAATCATTTTATTTAAAAATTTGCCTCTAACTAATTATTATTTTGCAATTAACTATTCTTATTTCTGCATTAACTAATATGTTATATCTTTGCTACTATACATAGACAAATTTAGTAAATGACTAAAATGTTAAATAAATAAAGCTCAATCGCATTACTTAAATCAATCTTCAACATACTGCATGGGCAAGATTTATTCGTCTTATGCTTTCACTATATATTCTTTATTCATCTCATTCTTTTACTAAATATTCTTTCCATTTAACTTTGTGAAAATAATACTGACCTCCTTTATATCTTATAGGAAAGCATTTACATTAATGCTTTAAGCTTCAAAAACGAAATTATAAAATAAAAGATAAATCTCTGTTTGGATATAACTGTAGAGTGTGAAGTGCACTTTAAAAAAAAGCGTAAATTAAAAATTAATATTTAATTTTGACATATATAAACACACATATAAGAAAGTTAATTTTCTAATTAATAATAAATATTATTCTACATTTTATTTCACCTTAAAAAATTCACTCCCTAATACTTGAGAGGCTAATAATGAAACCCTTCTTTTCTACAATTTATTACAAATTGTCAAGAGTAATTATTTTTAGTTAGCAATAATATAAAATTTGATTAACACTGCCATTTTACTACCAGGAAGACTCAAATTGATCACAATAATTAAGAAAATAGGTTAGGGATATGACTAAAATTATCAAATAACAGGTGAACAAATTCTTTACTACTATTATAACGATGCATAATGAAGTTTGTTCTAATACATGTAAACATTTCACTCTCTAAACAAGCTTGTTATAAAAAAAATACACAAAATTGTCAAAATTAAGCCAAACACTGGACAAAGATGATCTTCCTTAAGAGTGTTTGGAGTGACACAAGGTGTAGCTGATACCGGGAACTCTAATTCCTGACAATGAATACACATAATAACATCAGAGCTTTGCATGCATAATGTCTCAAAACACAATGTTATGGAATTAAAAAACATGAATCAATTTTGTTAAAAAAAATGTACTGGTCCATCATAATCAAATTCCAAATGAAAAATTGTGCAGCAATTTCTTTTGTAAAATCATATAAACCCTACTATGCAGAAATAAGTAAATGGTAAGACAAGTCAGAAGAAAGTAGCAACACAATGCAGTAGATGATCCATATTTATCCAAAAACAAAATGCAAATCCTTCAACCAAATCTGTTTGACAAAATAACAGAAGCTTGAACTAACCTTCTTTTTGTTGGTTGAATCAATCCTCTCTTTTCTAGGCTTTTGTATCGATCCTTTATAAGGGTGCAGCAACCCTACATAACCAACAAACATAGGAAAATTTACTTGCATGTTCACCAAAACTGAGATACCAAAAACAATCAAAATCAGAGCAAGAGATCACAAGCAACCTTGAGCTTCCGAATTGATCCAGTAATTTCTTCACTTAATAAAACTTGAACAGGTGCAGGCTCAAACCTGTTATGAAAATATAATTGATAAACAACATTCATAAAAGTACTAATTTTATTTAAGGTACAAGAAAAAGAGAAATTCCACAAAAAAAGACTACTTACTTGTGCTTTCCTATGCGAGGTGGGCGTGCCTTTAACATCTCCTGTTTAGCAACTTTTCGCCTAAGATGTCTTTTCTTCTTTTCCTCCTCTTCTTGCTCAATTTCCTGAATAATGTCAGGTATGCTGTAACCAGAAAACAAAATATGCTTAAAAAATCATTTTTTTGTGGTGACGCAGTGTGAGAAAGAGGGATGATATTACCTATCAATTTCCTTTGACAATTCCTTTATCTTCTTAGCTTCTGCTTCTTTTTTGAGTTGTTCTTTCCGCCTAGCTCTCTTGTTCAACTCAACTTTAGTCACTCTCTTTTTTTTAATAGGCCTGTCCAATGATTATTCAAACAATCAGATGTCCATAAATATAATACAGTATTCAAAAATGGAGATTGTGTAAGAAATCAATAACATTTAACAGTGTATACCAAAAATAGCAACTTGTAATAAGTATAATATATTACGCATCAAAGAAACTTAATTAACATTAGCAAGGGAAACTATTGAGTACATGTTACGGACCACAATGGCAAAATTATAAGATCACAAACAGATAGACACTTAAAAGACAGTATTAATTACTATGCAGAAAGTATAACTTCAATTAATCACAAAAGAATGAGTGGAAGATAAAGAGAAAAATATAATGTAGTTCATAAAAGAGAATGACTGGATAGGTAATGTATATTGCCAAAAAAAATGGAGAAAAATATAATGTCGTTCATAAACAATATTTAAACAAAGGAAGTCCAATTAATTAAAATTTATGATACTAACTTTTTCTCTGATGCAGCATCTTCATTTTCATCCTCGTTTTCAGGATTACTATCATCATCGTCATTCCCATCATCCACATCAAGAAAATACATCTGACAAAAAAGTAGATTGTTGACAAAATAGAACCAATCACAGAAGCCATACAAATTCAAGTACCTCTATAGAGCATAATAAATGTGACAAACATTTTCAACTGAAATAATTATATAAATACAAATAAAGAGAATGAGACTCACATCTTCTTCAGCAATAGCTTCTCCAGGAACAGTTAATGGCACAGGTTCAGGGCCCAATTCCTTTTTGTAGACTTTTTGCATTTCTTCCGCAACAGCAGAAGCTAATGTATCCTGGTTTAACAGTAAAATTTAAAATTGTCCATCAAGATGCATGACAGAAAAAAAAAAACAAAAATAACAGGGGAAAGCGTCATTTATTCTGAAACTACCTGGTGACTTTCATATGAGGGATTGAAAGAGCAGCCTGGAGGATCAACCTCTACAGCTGGAATGAGGGTAGGCTTTGATACCTATTAAGAAGTTAGCCATCAAATTATCAACTAAGCACTGAAAGTACAGAAAAGATAGAATGTAATATGAAATCCACAGATTAGAATCAGCAGTGCTTGAAAATATACCTTTTTCACTTGCTTGTTATCCTCACCTGCATGATGATATCAAATAAAACCGTGTTTAACATCCATAATTAACACAAAAAGTAACCAAAACTTTAAATGAATAAACATAGAAGGTACCTTTATCATTCCATAGATCAAACATGGTAGAATCATCCTGAAAATATATTACAAACAATAAATGTCAATAAAACAAATTCAATATAGGGTTTAAGGTGAAAAGCAAAAAAATTAAACAACCCCTCCTTTTTATTCACATAGGTTTTGCACATTGCAGCAGACCATTTCAAACATAGCCAGCTCCTACTAATACTCCAACATTTCAGCATTAATGGACAACACACTGACCTTATTACCATCTTGATTGACCTCTTTCACATTAGAGACCGTTTTGCGGTTTTTAGAACACTTCTTCAGAATAGAAGATGGCACTGGCATAACAAACTGGTTTTTCTGTAGCAGGCTATCACAGCGCAGCACTTTCTCCCTGTGCTTCTCAATCTTCCTCTTCACCGCAAGATCTAGAAGTTTAAGCACGTCATTAAATAAGGTAAACCCCATATCCAAGGATGAACAAAAACTGTAAGTTGTAAACCCATTCTGGCGAAAAGATACAGCTTTTCTCTATAACAAAGATACACCCAAGCAGAAACATTACATATATAAATCCTCTTTACATAAATATGGTGATATGTATGGTTTTTTATTTCTTTTTTTCATAAGAAATTACTAAGAAATATGTCAAATTATGCTATTTTAAAAAATCACAGGTATCCTCCAAAGGAGGCCATCCTGTTCAAGTTAATAGGACCACTATGGCCTGAAAAACTCTTCATCTACAATGCATACCCAAAAATCAAATTTGAGACCACAATGATAGAACAATCCACGCCAATTAATCCATAGTCAGTGGTGTCAACGTTAGACTTTAAATTAAAATGAAAATTCTAGCAATTACTTATGTCAAGCTATTTAAAATTTAATTTGGTCAAAGAAAGTGAGAGAAAAAAACTAACTCTTCGGGAAGCAAATACAACACCCATGCACGCGACATGTTTCAGATATTTTCACATCGTACAGTATATGTAGCTACTGATGCTGCGGTAAATTAATAATTTATCTTGTGTGACCCAAAAGCCCAAACAGCACGTCCTATGTTATACACTATAATGAAACCTAAATTTCTAACAAAATTGAAAAAAAAAAAAATCATATGATAATACACAATCTTATGCAAATCATGGTAAAAGACTACTAAGTATAATCTTTAATCTTCCAATTTTTTGTTTTGCGTAATTTAGAAGTGACCACTCACATCGAAACCAGTTATAAAAAAGACGAATGTCAGATACAGGCCGATAGGTACGATAAACAGAAAACATGCCCAGAAAAGAGAACCTGATAAAGAAATTACCTTTGGACTTGTCTTCATAATAGAGGGAATCACTGGAAAGGGCTTGGAGAGAGCCACCAGAAAGAGCGTCCTTCGTTGATTTCTCGAAGAAATCTTCGATCTCTTCGGTGCTGATGTTAGCCCTCCACGCCTTCTTACCCTTCCTTGACCCTTTTGCTTTCTTCCCCATTCTCAACCCAGCAACGCAATGGCTTCACTTCACTTCAGGTTTTTGCTGCTGAATTTCAAATGTCAGGGTTTTCGGAAGAAATCACGAGCCTGTGGATGGCGGCAGAACACAACGAGGTTTATGCTGTTAACTTGGTTTGCAGAGGCTAACGATGTTGTCGGGCTCTCTTATTCGGGCCTAAAAATAAGTCCAGTCCAATATGATAACCTGCTATATCTCTTACTTTATTTATCACTCCTTAAAAATAATAATGATAATAATATATAATTGTAAAAGAATAGGAAAAATATATTTAAAATGTAAATAAATAGATATGAATAAATAAATTAAAAGTGTAAGTATATACATAAATAAATAAGGACCTATCAGAAAAGGTGAATTCGATTATGCCTTGGAATTACTATTATGCATATAATTTTTTATATCATTTTTATAAATATTATTTGTTTAATCATACTTAGGTTTATAAAAACATACAGTTATCTTATCTAAACTGATATAGAATCTTATCTTATCATGTATAATAACTAACCTTATATCATTTAGCTATGACGACTAATATACTTTTATGAGTTTAAAAAAAAATGAAAAAGATATATTAATAAGTGGTTAAAAACTTTTATTCCTAGAAATACCCTGATTGAAAAATAGCTTCTAAATAATCCTTTTAATTTTGATATAAAGCGATAGACAACTCTTTTTAACCAAGCACATATTATATATACTTCCATTTTCTGCAAACACAAAGTAGGTTTCCAAAAACTTTTAAAAATACAATTTAGAAAGTTAAAAAAAAAACATTTTTTCTAAATCATATAAGTCTTGTTTTTTATTCTTAAATTATTAGTTTCTTTCTTTGTAAGATTTTAATTTCTCTTTTCTTTCCTCACAAACAAGTATTGCGGTGTCTTCCAAGATAAATAGTTGTTTTTCAATTAAAATATACATTTTAGTATATTATCTTAGGATTGATAATTTTTTATATCTTTTAAAATGTTAAATTTTAATCTTTAACAGTAACATTTGAATTAGTTATATATTTAAAGTGGTTGTAAACTTCTAAAGAATTAAAAGATTAAAATATTCAAATTTTAAAGTAGAAGAATTAGCAGGGAAAAGATTTATGAAATAAATTAAACTATTATATAAATAAATTGAATACTAAAATTTATTCTACATTGCCACATATTTTATTAAGAAATGCATAATTAAAATATTCTTATTAGTCACTTTACGTCATATTTGTTTTTTATTCATTTGAAAATTTTACTTAGGTATATCCTAAACAAAGAGTTTTACTATCCTACCTATTGGGCTATATTTGAAAATATAAAATTATTTCAATTAATATTAATATTCATATTTGTTTATTTATATATCTGATTTTTCCTAAAGGATGTATACAATTATAATTATTCATATACACGTATACATTATTAATGCCACTTTTATTGAATAATTTTTCTCAAATTTGATCATTACTTTGAAATCTATTTTCATGTAAATCATTCCATATATATTTACAAAACAACTAACATCATTCAAAATATACTTTTCATACCTCACAATTTTTTTTATCATTTTTATATTGTTCTTTCATTCATAACTTATTAAACTTTCGCTTATTGAAATAATTTATTAATCATATATAACTATATATATATAAACATATTCAACTTACATAAAAAAAAATACATAATATCTATAAAAATATACGAGTTAACTTCTCTTATTTTAAAATAACAAAAATAATCACGCGAGCTTTAAAAACTTAAAACTCATAAATATACATTACAAAAATTTTCATTAATGATCAAACTATAATACTAAAACATTAAACTAACATAAACTTCTTATTTTGACGCATAAGATGCAATTACATCTATAAGTTATCTAAAACTAACTTTAAAAAATATTAATAAAAAATAAATTTACTCAACTTAAATTTAATTTAATACTTTTTTTTATTTAACACAAAGAAAAGTAAAAGTTAAAGATAAGTATAACGAATTATCAACAAATAATAGTTTAATGATAAATAAAACCTGAATATCTAATTTCTTTTTATTTATCAATTCTTTCAGTTAAATATTGTAATGTTTAGGTGTCTCTTTTCATCCTTGTTATTAACGTTAGTCTGATAATAATTTTCTAAATCATTATTAGAAATGAATATATATTGATACGTATTTTACTAATAAACAGATAATCAAAATATTCTTATATAAAGTCATATTTTTTTAATTCATCTGAGAAAACTTGGATATATCCAAAAACAAAAGAGTTTTACTATCCTACCTATCTGAGCTATATTTGTAAATATAAAACTATTTCAATAAATATTAATATTCATATTTGTTTATTTGTATATTTTTATATTTTATTTTTCTAAAAGATGTACACAATTATAATTATTCATATACGCGTTGCATTTTTAATATTAAATTTTATATTTCCCGTCACACACACATATATTAAAATATCAAAAAATATATTTAAAAAAATTAATGACCAAGTTTTTTTGACTTAAAGATAAAAGATCAGAATATATTTAATACTTTGAGTTTTTTAAATTGTTTTGAGTAATTAAATTTCTTTCTAGATATATAAAATTGTTGAAAATACCGAAAATGAGTATGATTTTTTTTTTTATTTCTTGAAATATGTCTTATTGTTTGTGAGTTTTTTTCTGATACTTTTTTAATTTATTAGACTATGTTACCATTATGATTCATCTCACTATATTCAATAGAATTTAATATATTATATAAATCCTTCTCACAGTGTATAATGTAAGATTTGAATAATGTAGTTATACACTCTTTTAAGATTAACTTTTCTATTTTTTTTAATAAGAAATTATTTTCACCTCTTTTATGAGATTTTTTTTTTCATATGATAATTATTATATATTTAAATGTGTTTGAAATTCCTATAAAGTCCATTAATTTTTTTATTTTAGTTTATATGAAAACATTTCTCTGGCTTTCATCTTTAAAAAAGTTAATGATTTATATGTGAAAAATAAAATGGTTATTTAAGTTAACACATATATATTTATGACAAATTTATATGTTTAGAAAAAAGTCAAATTATCATCTCAATTAACATTACTAATATTTGTGATATAATGTTAGCATATAATATCACTTGCAAAAATCTATAAGAATACAACTTATTCACCTTAGATAACTTGTAAGAATAAAAAATTGAATTCTAAACAACAGATTATAATGACTAAAATAATTTCTTCTACGGAAATTAAAAAAAAAAAACTTTTTAAACACTAATGGAATATGAAAACTACAATATTTTGATTAGACAAATATAGAAAAAAATCGTGTTAGTAAGAATAAAACTAATTAAGATCTATGAAGTATGAATATTTTATTATTTAAGTTAAAAAAATTATAAGTTTAAAAGTTAATTGTTTAAATTTTATTTATAGAAATTAATATCGTTTTCAAATATTTTCTTTGTTTTTTCTCTATATTTCTAAATCAATTGGTTTTTTTTTTAAATATTTAGACATATTATAATAAAATTATCAAAAAATAAAATATACTTTTTCGATTATAATTTCGTTTAAACTAAGTTCTTCTTTTGTCTATTTCTGCTTTAGTTGTTTATAAGGATGATAGATTGTATTTATAGACATGTATTTGCTTGTTTAGTTTGATAGATAAAGAAAAATTTACAGTAGTCCAAAATCATAATAATATATTAACTTTGTTGATCAAAGTTTTCTATGTGTAGAATTAAGCTTATTGTATTAATTAATTAAGGGATGTTAGAGTAGTTAGATTTTTGGGTAAAAGAAACTAATTATAATTTTGATAACAAATTATAATAAATGATATGGATTATTGAAGTAGCTAGAATTTTAGGTAAAAAAAAAATTAATTATGATTTTGATAATACCTTAAGGTGGATAATTTAGATTATAGATGTAACTTTATCACAATAGATGTAACTTGGTAATAATATTGAGTTTTGTGTTACATATCCAATTGTTAGGTATTTAAGTGTAAGTATAGTCTCATATTAAGTAAAAATGAGAAAGTTGAACAACATATAAAAACAATACCTACAAATACAATGTCTTGAGTTTTTGAGTTAAAAATAGTGTCATTTCCCATGTGAGTCTTATTCATGTCTCATTCTTTGTTTGGTCTTTCCGGTGTTTCTTTTTCAATTTGTTCAACAAGTAATATCAGACCGGCTCAGACGAGTATAGTTTCATCTATGTATTGAAAGTCTTCATAACAAAGATTTAAATAAAGTGTACTCCTTCAGTGTGAACATTAATACAAGTGAAGATGGTTTATAAATGTATTAATAAGAAAGAGACTCTCACTTGAATAAAAAAATTATTAGGTATTAAAATATGAGTTTAATCACACGTTAAATATAAATGAAAAAGAATATTATTTACTTTATATATACAAATGATTGTTATTAATACATAACTTTTAAAAGCACTTATTTATTATACAAAGGATTGTGAATGATTTAAAGGAAAAAAAAATCAATGATAAGTAAAACTTATTGATATTTTTTTTATTAACAAGATGATTATCCATAAAAGAAATCCATAAATTATATTTTGTGGTCCTTTGGTTTTAAAATCCTCTCTATCATTCTTAGTATGTCAAACTTACATATTCATACTTAACATATTAGAGGTAAAAACCAAAGACGATAGACTTTTAACAAACAATTTTCAATATTTTCTCATTTCCAAAAAAATAAACCTAGATGAAACTTGAGATTATTTATGAGACTGAAAAAGTAGAGGGAAAGTGATTCATTGTCCGGAAAGTGGGCCCTCTGTAAAGAAAAGGAAGAGGAAACAAAAAGGCAAGTAATTTGTCACAAAATTGATTGATACCCCTAATTAACGGGCCAGATAAAGCCCATTATTAATTGATTTATGAAGGATGTGGGCCACAGGGCAGACCAGGTACCAACAACTTAGGCCTCTATCAACCCGCCTTAGGGCCCACATAATTCAATCAATGTGACCCTCTATCATCATTTATTTTGCCACCTTCCACTGTAATCAGTGCATTCACTCCTCCCTTCTTCTCTCAATGAATTTTCACAAAAGTTACACACATTAAAAAACTACAGAACTCAAATTGTCGGAAAATAAAATTCCAAAAAACACATTTTATAAAATATTAGGACCAAGATTAGACTAACAAAAATAAGAAAATGTTAATAATCTAATTTACCTGCTACAGTATAACTAACTCACATTAATGACAGAAAACAAAATTAAGTGAAACATTTTATTCTTTTATCTTAACTTCTTAGTTTTGTACATTGAAGGAAAAGTGTGAATATAGTTAAGGCTGAACAATACCAATCCAAAAAAACTCCTTAGTATATTTCCTGATATAAATTTATGGTAACTGTAATAGGTTTATTTCTCCACATGCAGCCAACAAAACATGACTTCTGCACCCTTACATTTGACATTCAGAAAACTTAAACCCTTTTAAAATCAAACTAAAGCCAGCATGTTCAACTAGTTTGACAGAGTGGCTTTTCAATTAAATAATTTTCCAGGAGTAATAAATTGTTTTCCTTTTTACTCTGACTTAAAACTTTGACCAATTTCGTCTTTAATTTCTTTGAAAACATTCACTCACTAAATATTTGACATGCCCCACTTAGTTAGATCGAAAAAAAAATGTTATTTAAAACATATATTTTCAAATTACTTGGTTTGTTTATGGCAAAGAATTAAAGTATCACTCTACAAGTTCCACTAGTTTCTCATAGTTAATAATAAATCATTGTATAAACATCCAACATGTTGTTTTATGTTGGAGGAGAAGAGGAAAAGTTGTTAGTAAAAGGTAGTTAGTAGAAAAATGTAAAACACTTCACTGAAAGAAAGTTGAAAAGCATGTGTTGTATTGCATTGGCACTGAAAGAAAGTGTCTTCTTTGTTTGTTGAGTGATTTATTTACCTAAAAAAGTTGTCATCAAAATATCCGGCGGTTACATTGCAAAATGATTACACTCATTTATTACTACTCCTCATCACTCACTCTCCCCATCTCCACCCACCATCTTCCTCTCTCACCCCAATCCAACAACAATGGCTGCAGCTTTGGAGTGCTGGTCCAGCCGCGCCACCGCCGCCGCCGACGATGACACGGTGGAGCAGGTCCTCATGCGCACCCATCACAGATCCGAAGGCCCCCCTTCCACCCCTAAGGACCCATCCTCCATTCCCAACGTCCACAAGAAGTTCCAGAAGCTCACCCGCAACGTCTCCGAAGCCATCGCCTCCTTCAGAAACTCCCTCAACCTCGATTCGCCTCCTTCTTCCAAAGCCGATGCCTCTTCCCGGAAACTTGCCTGGGGAAGTGTCGTTCGCAACCTCACTCAGCTCTACCCCGGAAGCCAACTCCCCGAGAAACTCATGTCCAACATTCGCAAGCATTATGATTCATTGCCCCTCAGGTCTCGGAGAATTAATGTCACCCAAAGCTTTTATCTTTACTTAGTTTCGGGTTTTTGGTGTTGTGGGAAAGTTCGAAAATTTGTGCTTTTCGAGACTTGGAAAGTCTTGACATGTGACTGATGTGTCTCACGCTGATCGCGGATGGAAACTTTGACATTGTGGCTGAACTGGGATTAGGTTGTTTTGAAAATGTTGATGCGGTCGCCCATTTTGTCAAGTTTCGATCTTGCCATACCAATGCTTGATCTTGGTTTCCGCTTTTCGTTTTTTAGTCGTGAGTTTTGCTATTTTCGTGCCTCACCTCCCAAGTTCACTCAGTGTTTTAAATTGCGGCTGCCATTTTGGTTTTATCACAGTTCTTGTGGATAAATGCAACTGATGCAGTCGCAATTGAAGTTTAGATACTTTGAAAACCTTGATGTTGTGGCTGAAATCGCGGTGGTGGACTTTTTTTAGAGAAGCTTTAGCTTTAATCGACTTAAAAGAGAACGCATATGGGTTGTGGAATCATGGGTGTTTTTTATTGTTTCTTAATTTTTTTTTTTGTTTTAACAAGATGTGTTTTTTTCGATGTGTTGCAGTTATGCACAGGCTGAGTTTGATATGAAGGATGTGTTTCTTCACATAAAGTTGATGGAACAAGCTTCGGAGAGTGAGCAGCCTGCGATTTTGATTCAAGAGGAGTGTGACGATGAGGTTCAAGGTTCTGCTCTGAGGCTCACGTTTGCTTGCAACTCTCCGATTTCGTGGCCTGCGCTGTCGGGGGCATTGGATAGTTCCTCCATTTGCTGCAAGAGGACGCAGATCTTTGAGAAGAAGGGTTTCACCTTGGGAATTGTGCTTCTTGTGGTTCAGTCTGGGCATGATAAGTTGGTGAGGACCAGGGTTGAAAATGCTTTGAAGTTTGCTATGAAGAAGCCTAAAACTGGTGCTGTGAAGCTTCCCTTCGGGCTTTGCGGTTGCCAGGAGGAAAATTCCAAAGGGAGAGATCTTGTGGAGATTGAAGAAGAAAACGGTGATGGTTACCGTGGAAAGGAGTTTGAGAATTCAATTCAAAGGATTCAGCTTCAGGTGCCTCTGCCTTCTTCATCTTTTGTTGTGTCAGTGGATGAATGGCAGACCATAAAGTCAGGTGGGGGTGAGATTGAGAAATGGTTGTTGAACTCAGATAGTGTCGAGTTTGTTGAACAGATTGGGCCAAATTCGTATAAGGGAGTATATATGGGGAAGAGGGTTGGGATTGAGAAGCTGAAGGGGTGTGATAAAGGGAATTCTTACGAGTTTGAGCTCCACAAGGACCTGCTGGAACTCATGACTTGTGGCCATAGGAACATTCTGCAGTTCTGCGGTATTTGCGTGGATGAGAATCATGGGTTGTGTGTGGTGACCAAGTTCATGGAAGGTGGATCTGTTCATGATCTGATGTTGAAGAACAAGAAGCTGCAGAACAAGGATATTGTGAGGATTGCAGTTGATGTGGCAGAAGGGATGAAGTTTATGAATGACCATGGTGTTGCATATAGAGACCTTAATACACAGAGAATTCTGTTGGATAGGCACGGGAATGCTTGCTTGGGAGATATGGGTATAGTCACTGCCTGCAAGAGTGTTGGAGAAGCTATGGAGTATGAAACTGATGGTTACAGGTGGCTAGCTCCTGAGGTTTGTCCCTATTCATTCTCACTCTTTTTATTTAGCAAAATACTTGTTGCAATTGCGTGAAATTGAGTCACAGGAATATGTTCTATAGCCATATGTAGTTCTGTAGTGTTTTTGCCATGCATAGTCCGTAATATTCTCCAGCTGACCATCAGCCTTTTCTTTATAAGAAATAAAAAGTGAAGAATTTGATCACAATTTGGTATCTATCTATCCTTTTTGAAAGATAGGGTCCCTCCTTCTCAATAGTTTGACACCTAGACCTACTTACCTAATCTAAATCCTCATGGCTTTTAGGTAAGATAATGGATGAGAATGCGTTCTATGCTTTTTACCTACTGCTCATGAAAATCTTTTGACAGGAATGCTCAACTACTTCTAAACATAGGCTGCAAATATACTAATGCTCCTATCCTATGCTCATGGATTCCCTATATGCTTCCTCAATCAATAAAAAATTTTACATGCACCACCTTTATTCTTAACGATTTGATTAGATTGAATTCTACCCAACATGGAAAAGAAAAGGATTTTCTGTATCTTATGCTTATTTGGCCAACCTGGTGTACTCCCATAGGAATTTTAGAACATTACCTACTTACCAGCATTATCAAGCCTTTTTCTTTTTCCCTTCTGAAAAAACAGTTTATGCCTTGCAGTCTAACTCTATATTGAAGTTTCTTAAAACATCTCACTGTATAGGAATAAGATCAAATTGTAGTTTGAATTTTCTTCTCTCTATCTCTCTCTATTTGTCCTCATATACACTATCTAGTTCGGTGACAAAGTCCAGTCTAAAGTGTTGTAGCTCTTTTATCTTTTTTGTCTGTTCCTCGTGTTTCAGTACACCTTGAAAATGACATACTAGATGTTCAACTATAGGCAATTTAGAGTAACTTTGGTGTGCTTTATGGTCTCAGAGAATGCTGCTTAGATCCATTGTATGTAAAGCAATGCTGAACTATCTTACATTCAAAAGAAACTTTACGTCACTTGTCCTGGCATCATTGTTAGAGCATGCCTAACATGTCCTAATAATTGTTTTTTTGCTTTCACTTTATTGTGTTTACCTTTATTTGGACACTCGTGTATATCATTAGGAAAATAAGTGTGCTTATGTGATGCCAATTATACCAGAATTAATTCCTCACTGGAGCCCGCATGTCCTAAGGCTTTAACCCTTTAGCATGATCTTTGCCCCAGCACTCTAGCTATTTGTCCTAAGGCTTTAACCCTTTAGCATGATCTTTGCCCCAGCACTCTAGCTATTTGTCCTACTGATAAAGGGTACTCACAAAAGCCCTCACACCTCGTGTGCAGGCAGAAAAACACACACAAAAGCTATCCACTAAAGCCATTCATTCAAAGAGAAAAAGTGATAACTGAACAGAAAGACATGTAAAAGTTTTCACTCACAAGAGTGATTATTTGGTTGTTGTGAATAAACAACTTGGTTGTCACACTTTATTAGCAAGTCTTGCTCGAGAAAATCTCGTTACACATCACTTACAAACACACCAGTTCACGTGTGTAGGTGACAAACATTCATAGACCACAACCACACAAATGAGTGAGATGACAAGTTGCCACTAGAACACATGTGCAGTTGTGAACTAATATGTGTCCTTATAATGTTTAATCAGATTCCTTTTTTACTTTTAATGCATGTTATTCTCTTTACAAAATGATTGATTATTTTTATAGATTTGACATTTTTGCAAGGATCTATTAATGTTTTCCTTGTAGAGGGGATAAAATTAACTTTTATTTGTCATAGTTTTGGTTTTTCAGTACACATTTTTGAGAGTTAAATTTTTAAGTATTACACTGTCAGCTAATCAGAAATCATGGTTTGCATTAACTTTAAGATAATTATTGTAAAAGTCAATAAATTTATCATACATAACATCTTAACACATTCAGTGCATTCAGTCTTTACTCTCTTTTTTTATTCAAACATGACAATAGTTACATTGTCTTGATACTCACTAGTTTTACCTTTTTGTTGTTGGGCTGAGAACAGATAATAGCAGGGGACCCAGAGAATGTGACAGAGACATGGATGAGTAATGTGTATAGTTTTGGGATGGTAATTTGGGAGATGGTAACTGGTGAGGCAGCATATTCTTCATTTTCACCTGTGCAAGCAGCAGTGGGAATTGCTGCATGTGGCCTTAGACCTGAAATCCCAAAAGACTGCCAACAAACTCTAAAATACATTATGACAAAGTGCTGGAACAACACCCCTTCCAAACGCCCTCAGTTTTCTGAAATCTTAGCCATATTGCTGCGACCAAACAACCACAACAACAGATAAACTTCATAAATAGCAACCTCATGGACTAGGAAATGATATGTCCATGGATCAACATGACATGTATCCCCTTTTATGGCAGTAATGAAGATGTAAATTTTCTGCTTTTCACAATCTTGTATTTACTGTCATCTCTTCATCACAAATCCAAATGTCTTTGTCATCATAATCATACTGTTTTCCGTTTCATGATTGTCCCAAAATGAAAATATATTACAATAGAGAAAACGAAACTAAGTACCGATATTTTTTACTTAGTAAGTAGTTCAAAATACACTTTTTTTATTATGAAAAATAAAAGCTATTTAAAGTAGTTTTAATGTAGATGGTGTAAATGGATTAACATTTGGTTATTTTCAGCATTATATATATTTTTTTCAAATATTAAAATTCAGACATAAGTACCATTTTTTGTGTTGCAACAAGGTTAACATTTATGAGCATTATCCATAGAACACTAGGATAATGTTATGACACGTTTTTTGGGGCCTGCTAATGGTCATTTTTTTGGTTCTTCCTTTGTTTGTTCTGCAGTGGTTATCCTAAGGGTATCAAAAAGGGGTCCCATTTGATTTTGTGTTTCTTTAGTGGTGAAATAATCTAACCCTTTCAGCAACAACGAAGTGACGTGTTTCGTGCATGTGCCGGGCACAATGATATTATCTACACATATCTGTGCAAATGGTTGAGCCTCTTGAGGGAAAAGTTAAAACGGAATTGAGTTGTAGAACATGAACCAGATTCCACAATTTACTACTGTTTTCTATTGTTTCTGTATGCAAGAACCTGAAATTTTGTGCATAGGACAAAGCATTTCTTTAAAACAGTGATTAAGAATTTAGGTAAAGAATCTATTGCCAATCTCGAAAACCTATTTTTTATGTACAAAAGATTTATGAGAATGTGAATCAATTCTATATTTATAAATTACAAATGTAGGGATAGTGAAATTATTGTTCTCTCTCTCTCTTTTCTTTTGGATTTGTATTTAATTCCCTACTCTAGTTATTATTTAGAAAGTGATTATAGAAAGGGATTTGGCTAATGAGGGAGAAGGGGATTTTTACAGGAGTGAGGGATTTGGCTTAGGGGGAGAAGGGAATTTTTGGTGAAGAGAGGGTTGATAGGGACAAAGGTATTTTAATTCATAGGGACAAGTTTTATTCCTTTCAAATTTGTTTTTTTGTTTCCTGTATTCAATGAGAACAATGTCTATCTTCAACCATGATGTTGCCTATGATACTGTTACAATAATTTATTAAATTTAGTGATACAATTACTGTTTTCAAGCTTAGATGAAGTTATAATTTCATATTGATGTCATCTATTATCTAAAGTTTAAAGTTAAAAATCATTTAAGTGTTCCTAATTTTAGGCTTCTTTCCCCTTACATTTTATTTATTTACCGGATTCAAAATAATATAATGAATTTTTCTAATTATTGTATACAAAATTAATAATTTTTTTTCTACTTAGAATTCTCAAAATTGATCTAATTTTCACGTGCCTCCAATGTCACGAAACATCTTTATCTATAAAATAATCTAACTCTTTCCATCCAAAATTTTCAAGATAATTTTATTCCAAAGTTTTCACAACAATATTATAAACCTATAGTAAATACTAGTAAAGTACAATCATAGAATTTGAATCACCGTATCGATCAACATTATTCAAAATCTAGAACTTTAAACCTAGATTAGTTTGGACAATATTAAACTCAATAAAAGAGAAAATAATGACAAGAACATGAAAAATTAAACTTAAAAAAAATAAAATCCGGAAAACAACTATTGTGATCAAGGATACAACTAAGAGGGTGTGTTTGGATGAAGGAGTGGATTTGAGAGAGTTGAATTTGATATGAAAGTGTATAGAAAGTTTGATTGTTTAGATTAAGGAAAAATGGTAAGATAGTTTTTGGATGAAGAAGTGGATTTGAGATGAAAGTGTATAGAAAGTTTGATTGTTTGGATTAAAGGAAATATGATAAGATTTGAGAGAAAAGTTTGTGAATGATGTGATAGATAAAATAATATTTTAATATATAAAATTATAAATTTATTTTTATAATTAAAATTAGTGTATAGTTAATTTATTTAATGTAATTAATAATATTTTTTAAAATTTATAAAAATATTAAATTAATAATTTTCTTTAAAATAAATTTAATTTCTTATTATAATATATAATATATATATATAATTTTAAAAAATATACAATTAAATCTTTTAAAATAACTTTAACAGTAAATTTAAATATAATTATTATTTCACAATAATAAAAAATTATTATCATATAATTTATTTTCATTTTAAATACCATTATTAAATTAAAATTATATTTATATTATTTATTTTACTAAATATATTATATAATATTTTTATTTTAAAAATTTAGATAATATTTTATTTTTTATTTTTATATTATATTATTTATATTACATAATCGATTACGTTTTAATCGTAATCGATTATATATACTATTATATATAATATTATAAATTTAATTATTTGTTATTTTAAAACAAAAATAAATATTTTTAATAATTTATTTTATTATAATTAAATTATTTTTTTATTTAAAAAAATCAACTTTCCTTGTATTTTCTCGAAAGGTAGAGAGGAAAGTTTTGAAACGAAAGTTTTTTTCGTTTTCCTTAAAAGTTGATTTTCTCTGCCTTTCCTCACTCGAAAGTATCTCTGGTCGGATACAAACATTTTGTAAAGGTTAACTAAGATTCATAATGTTGTTGGAAAGTTTGTTGGCTGTCACTCAAAAGCCCTAAAAAAAGGAAAAGTAGTAGCTTGGATGAAGATATCATAAATGAAATATATGTTATTTATCAACAAGACACCAATAAAACATTTAAATAATAACACTATTTGAAGGATCAACTTGGATATAAATATTTTTTTGAAAAAAAAGAATTTTTTTTTTCTAGAAGAACATATTTATCACCTTTCAATTCCAACAAGTTATGAAAAAAAAAATAATAAGGACTTTAAATCACCATTTCCCTCAATATTACTTAAACTCTAGAACTTCAAACTTGGATTAATTTGGATAATATTGTATGAAGGAAAAAACAGTGACAACAAGAACATGAAAAATCTCAACTTTAACAAAAACAATTATGAAAAACAGTAAGTATTGTCAAAATATTGTCTTCAAAATCAGTGACATAACTAAAAGGTTATTGGACTGAAATTATTTTAAAAAAAATTGTTGAATATCACTTAAAAGTCTTACAAAATAATAACAGTGAAAGCTCTTATGAGAATGTCATGAATAAAACATATACTATTTATTAACAAGACATCACATAAACATTTAAATAAAAATATCACATTTTTATTTGAAGGATAAAGCTTAATATACATATTTATTTAAAGAAGACCATTCGAAAAGATAATTAAAAAAAAAATTCTTCTAAAAGAATATACTTCTTTTCAGTTATATGATTATAAGAAGTTATGAAAACTTAATAATGTCGTTGATTCACACAATTAAAGAAAAGGAATACACGTAGTTAAGGAGGAAAAATAAAAATAAATTTAAATAGATAAATAGTTAGTTAAATATAGATCTTTTAATGTTATAGTGGTCAATATAGATACTATCTTCTAAGTTGTGAACCACTTGGTAAAAGGTTACTCTAGTCATAAATCTTTAGTTTGGACAAAAAGTTCTATGTTGTCCCATAATTGTTCGTGCTGCATGGTCAATATAGTAATTAAGTTTTTTGTTTCAAGGCTTGATCATTTATGCAACATCAATGTGAAATTTGATTTCTTTGAATTATGCACTATTTGTTTTATTAACCAATCTAAAAGGACACTATTTGTTTTATTAACCAATCTAAAATGACGATGGTAGTTGATTTCGGTGATTTCTTTGTAATCTATTTATTGTAGTACTGAGTTATGTTGTATAACAATTGTTAGATTGTCATTGTTCTTGGGTTGTTACATTTGTAGATAAGACTGTAACCATTTGGGTTTCCCTAATGGTGGCTTTTTGGGAAATGCCTCTGAAGTAAAATATTGTTTGCGTGAAAGAGATGGTATTGGGGTTTGTGGAAGAGGTTGGAGTTGGTTGATTTAAAAGTGTCATAATTTGTTCTGTAGATCTTGTCAACTTAGCATACAATTCAATGATTGTATTCAAATGGAAATGAGACTTATAAGCTATCATTTCATATACATGGACATCTGTTGAAATCTAAGTAACATGATACATAGTTGACCCTGTTCGTTAAGTGTAGGTTGACAATAATACAAATTGTTTAATGTGTAGTGTTTAAAAGGTCCACAACAATGCATAATTTTTCCTTGAGGAGAATGAGTGTGCAATTGTATGATATGCAAAAAAAGTTTAAGAGATTGACATTGGAACCAAACACCTTTGTCACATGACATGATGCAATTTGGCCATTTGTAAACAAAGTGGCAATATAAGAATTGAAATATTTGATTAATGAAGTTCAACGATGATCGTATCGAGTGAATGATTGTTTTTGGTTTTCCGGGGAGGAATTGTTGTGTCTCTGTGGCGTTAAGTTGATACATTGTTCCATTTATAAAGTGGAAATCCTAACAAGTGTTCAACACGCATTTCTAATGACATGGACAAGTCTTAAACGTGTGTCAGTGCACATGTGCATTTGATGACTAATTTTCTTAGTTACCTAAACCACCCATTACATGTTAGGATAACATCCCATTGAAGGTTAGTTGTGCTTAACACACGTATGGAGTGACTTTGACAAGTCCTTGACGCATGGCAGTATCCATGTGCATGTGATGACATAGTTTTTGAGTCACCACAACCACCCATTACATGTCAGGGTAATATCCCAATCAAGGTTAGTTGTGCTCAACAACTCAGCACGCGTATGGAGTGATGTCGACAAGTCTTATACGCATGTCAAAATGCTTGTGCATGTACATGTGATGAAACATTTTTTGTGTTTTTGACGAAGTGTTTTGAACTTGTATCCGGTATTTTTTTTTTCTAAGAACCTTATCATTGTCTTCTTTGACAAAAAATACTAAGTGAAATGCACTTCCTTAAGGCCCATTTCTATATTTAAGTTTGTCTTTATGTGTGACGAAGTGAGGCACTTAACATGATTGTGGATTGAATAATAATGATTTTTTGTGTTTTTGATCAACCTTTTGGAACTTATACCTTATTTTTTTTTTCAAACCATGACATTGCCTTCTTTGGTAAAAATACTAAGAAAAATGCACTCCATTAAGATCCATTTATGTATTTAAGTTCGTCTTTATTTCTAGAAGAGAAGTTAAAGTTGATAGAAGATATTCAGAATGATGCAAATTGTTCTTCCAAAGATGTCATGACATGGAGATCTTGAATATAGAGCCTTTAGCAATCCTCTATGGTTCTCTATAGTTTGTGTCGAGTTCGTCAGGAAAGGTGTTTAAAGAAGGAGATTTGACGGAGAAGGTTCAGAAAATAATTGATGAATTTGTTCAGGATTATCTTAACGTTATTGAAAAACAATATTCAAGCTTCTATCACTCAGTCTCTTCCAAAAATAATGAAGTTATTGGTGACAAGAGAGAATCCTCAAACTTCTAAGGATCAAGATAAAAATAACTAATGAAAGATAGTGTATTTATTTATTGTTAATTGTATCATAAACAATAATGATTTGTAAATAAAATATTCTTTTTTCCTTCAAGTTCTTCACTTAATATTTTTTATTTTTCATTTTATTATAATATTTCGTCCATTTTTTTTTATTTTGAGATTTTTAAAATCAAGATAGAGAATCACCTTAATTTAATATTAAGTGTGTACCTCAATATTTATTAAGACTTCCTTCGTCTTTATTCTTTAAAATCACTTGGATTTTATATAGTATGCATAGATAAAGAATCTCTTACTGAAATAATGATCATGATATATTAATCTTTATATCTTTGTTCATCATCTCTTCTATCATGTTAGCCTTTGACTTCTATTACCTGCTAGGTAAACTCATAAAATTAGAGTTTAGAATATTTTATAAGTCCATAGTGGAATGTGTCTTACTAATTCATTTTTTCCTATGCTTGGCCATTCACAAATCAATGTTAAGAATATCTTTCAACCCTTTTTATGGAACGGTGTTATGGTACCACCTCAATGTGATGTCTTTGTATATAATTTTTTTTAAAATCAATTAATAAGGTATATTAGAAAAGAAACATCATGAATCTACTCAATGAAGTGCATTGTAGCGGAAGAAATTAGAAAGAAAATTTTGTCTACTAGATCATGAATCTTAGACAAAACCTTAAATGTGTATTATTGGTATGAGTATAAGAATATGACCAAGCACTACCAAGGTATAAGAAATGTAGTGTAGGCCCAATAAAAATCTATTAAACGATGTTGATAAACTAAGTGAGGTAATCAGGAAAAAAGAAGTTGGTAATAAAGCTCAGGATTTTGATATAGAATAGTCGAATATGCTAGTATGGGATATTAGATGAAGTATCATTCTTGTACATAATCTATCAAGATATAATTTATAATCATAACTCTTCATCTATTAATGTTTGTTACATCTTTAGACTTGTCTATCTTGTTTAGCTAATAATATAGTGAATTCGTTTCGTCTAATGAAACAAAAGTGAATGAGAAATACTTTGATATAATTATATATGATTTTATTGAATTGAATCAATGATTCTACTAGGTATAAGTGGTGTGAAAAGTTTTACAAAATAGTTTTATCTTTAACACTGAGATGCAATTTGAAGTCCTAACATGTTTATACTTCATCTCCTTTGGCTCTGAGCTGCAGCTCCTTTTCCTTCAATTTGATGGAGTTCAGTTAAAATTGAGCGTCCCTTCGAAGTCTTCAAAAGATTAGGTCGAGACACCATCCCTTAAAGGATAACAAGTTTTCATTTGAATATTCATTTGTAATTCATGGATCAAAACAAAAAGCATAGGAAAGTGATATATATATGAAAAAAATTACTGCATCAATATTTAAATAAAATCATTAATAATAAAACCTTAGATCACAATACCATTATCTCAAATTATTTGTAATATTCATTCATTGCTTCACTTAAACAATTTCAGAAATACTACTTCAAAACTAATATTGGCCAAATCAAGATAGATGAATATATAAGCGTATATCAAACCAGACTCCATATCAACATTGAGAATGTATAAATTTTTTAAATTTTTTAATTATGTAATATTTATTTATTTTAAAAGACTCTTTTTTTATTTCTTCACCCTTTTAAAATTAATTGAATACACATTGTTTTAATTTCTTTAAAAATAAATTTATTATACTGATATTTATTCGAAATGTAATTATTCCACAGGTTGTACATAATTTCATGATATAATTCAATAATGTGATTCCGGAAAAAGACACTGTAAATATGGATAAACATTTATATTTTGAAAATATTAATTTTTCATTACCATATTATTTATTTTATCTTTTAACTTCTTTTACTTTAATATGTTGCGTATGCAATAACTAAACCTAAAGTGAAATACTATTACAATATTGTAAAGAAAGTCAATCCAAAATCAACAAAACATTTTTACGCACAAATAGACAGTTGTATGGGATGAATTACTTAAAAATCAACTAATATTTTTGATGTCAATGAGCAAATTTAATATCAGAATTCAGTCTAATTCGACTTTCCAACAACTGAATTATATAACCTATATCCAAAATCGTGTTACCTTATAAATATCGCGTATCATTTAGAAAAAAAATAACAGAAAAAGCGCTGTCAGAAAAAATTTCCCTCTTCGGCTTGCTAGGATCCAAAACGAAGGGCACCAAAGAAGAATCGACGTCGTTTGGACTGAAGGAGAACCCAAAACGGCGACGTGGCATGTACTGATCCCGGTGCATTGGTTTTGTCCACCCCGCTCACGATTCTTCCATAATCACAGTAACAGGCCCACTCTCTCTCTCATTGCTGCAAGAGAAGACAGAGATAAATGGTAGCAACTAAAGGCAAAACCCTAGGTGCGTACAACAATTAACAAACCATAATTTACATGCAAATCCACAAATACCCTTCTCTCTCTCTTTCTCTTTCTCTTCATCTCGCACACACTCACCTCACATCTTCAAACCCAGCTTCAAAGAAACCTAAACTGTCTCTCTCCGATTCGCACCGTTTAATCTGATTCCATTCCTTCCTTCCTTCTCCCAAGTTTCATTCGGTACGTTCCCTTCCTTCAATTCTATTCCACCTAGATTCAGATTCCTCCGCTTCTTCCTTCCTTCTTCCAACCTCGAATCTCGTGCTACTTAGGGTTTTGCATAATTTATTTATTCTTAAATATCATCACTGGCATGGATCTTATTTCTTATGATTTTGGTTTCCGTTTGGTTGAGTTTTGTTGTGGTGATAATTTCGATGGTGCGGTTGCGTTGCGTGTTATGCAGTTTACTGCACTATATGCTTCCTAGAAAGAGAGCTAGCGAAGGAGGAGTGGTAGTTCAAGAAGAGACTGACGCCGCCAATACTTCGAAGAAAGCTCGGATTAGCTGCTTTGCTGCCTGCTCGGGTACTGCGGAATCGGCGGTGAACGACAGCGGCCGGGGACTCAGTAGCGGCGGCAGCGGCGGGGACAACAGCGGCGGCGGGAACTCGATCGAAGGAATGGCGTTGGGGGTCTCGCACCCAGGGGAGATCGACGAGGATCTGCACAGTCGGCAGCTCGCCGTCTATGGCCGGGAGACCATGCGGAGGCTCTTCGCGTCCAGTGTCCTCATTTCGGGGATGCAGGGTCTTGGTGTTGAGATTGGTAATTGGGTTTTCTAACGCTTCAATTGGAACTGTTTTAATTTTTTCAGGATGTCTTGTTTTTTCTGTTGGTTTTCGTAGGGGTCATTTATGAATAGTTAAATCTTTGGGGTTTTTTAGGAGACTGCAAGATTTCTGAATCATGCTTATTCGCAAATATTTGCATTCATTTCTGCATAATTACCTACAAAAAAGAACTTAAGAAGGTAACTTGAATTGAGCTTCTCTCATAAGATAAAATCAACTTAATGGATTTTTGTTGTTGTCCTGCCACGGGTTTCCCCTAGTTTACTGCGCCAGATAATACAACTTGTGCATTTGACTTCTATAGAAGCTCCTTCATTTAACTTCTCCAAAAGTAGAGATACATAAGTTGATTTTAGCTTTAAAGAGAAGCTGTGTGTATATTTACCTTCTTGTTTTCTTCTATTATAAAGGTTTACGGAAAAGTTTATCAAAAAAGGGTCTAAATTAATTTTGACTTGGTGATCATACTAGCAGTGGTTTACCCTCCGCCCCCGTCTCTAAATTAAATGTAAGAAAATTGTTTAGTTGTGTTGTTTGATAGGATTGGTGCTAGTTGGATTGGTAATTTGGTCCCTTGTCCAGCGATAGACTTATACAAATGAAATGAAGCTGAAAAATGAACTAAGCTTTGTTGTTTTATCTTATTCAAATAAAGTTTATTACCTGCAGCGAAGAATCTCATTCTTGCTGGGGTGAAATCTGTAACCTTGCACGACGAAGGAAACGTGGAGTTATGGGATTTGTCCAGTAATTTTGTGTTTTCAGAAAATGATGTTGGCAAGAACAGGGCAGTGGCTTCTGTTAGTAAGTTGCAGGAGCTTAACAATGCGGTAGTTGTACTAAGCTTGACAACTAAGCTGACAACAGAACAACTTGCTAATTTCCAGGTACATGCAATGTTGTCGATTCTCCTTTTTCGTTTTGGAACTTCATTTTTTTCTTAAATGCATTTATTTGTACATATGCTTCGTATGAAGTCATTATATATGCTGTGGCATGTTTTGTTGTCCATTGAACTTTTGGAAGAAGGATTTTTCTTGTGCATATGTTGAAGGGTAACTTCTAATGTTGCACAGTTATTTGTGTTCAATGTCATGTACTTGAAACTTCTGCATTGATGCTCATTATTTGCAAAACCTGGTGATTAACAATGGGTGAACAATATTGTGCCATTTTAAAATGTGATTGATGAGGGAGGGGGATTCCTGTTAATGCATAGTCAGTGGTTTTTGTGTCTGTAATACTACTATACTTCTATTTTGGTTTACATATGCCTGAGTTATTTGTTGACAACTTAATTGTGCTTCTGAATGTAATGGAGCACTTGGTTATTTGCTTTCAATTTTATTTGAAGTTAATGAAAATATTTTTTGTTGGTAATTAAAAGGAGGCATGTGTATGTTATGTGATTTTCGATGATTGTTGTAGTAGTATGATATGTGTTCTGGGTAAAGATAAGAGTATTGGTAATAATGTGGGCACCTGGTATGAGACAACTAATTGCATCTGTTAAACCTGATTAGTCGTGTACATTTAATGGCCCAAAATTAATTATGATGGTCTTTGTATTGTTTGATGATTAACATTGATGGTAAAAATCTGTATCGTTAGATTATATATTTTGATCATAAAACTGTGAGGAGCATCTTTGAATTTTCTTGACCATGTCAGCAAGATTTATTCTTGTGAATTTTATGATTTAGATTGTGAATGTTGGTTAATGGTGTACTTTAATGTAAATTTTCCTGCTTATCTGCTACATGAATCTATTGTATTTTTGTTTATTTCAACTATTTTGTAGGCTGTTGTTTTCACTGAAATCAGTCTGGAGAAAGCCATTGAGTTCGATGATTACTGCCACAGTCATAAGCCTCCTATTGCCTTTATTAAAACTGAAGTTAGGGGCCTTTTTGGTTCTCTGTTTTGTGATTTTGGGCCTGAGTTCACTGTTTTTGATGTTGATGGAGAGGATCCTCATACTGGTATAATTGCATCCATCAGCAATGACAACCCTGCTCTAGTTTCCTGTGTTGATGATGAGAGGCTCGAGTTTCAGGATGGAGATCTGGTTATATTCTCTGAAGTTCATGGTATGAAAGAGTTGAATGATGGAAAGCCAAGAAAGATAAAAAATGCTAGAGCGTATTCATTCACTCTTGAAGAAGACACCACAAATTATGGTAGATATGAAAAAGGTGGTATTGTTACACAGGTCAAACAACCAAAGGTTTTGAACTTTAAACCACTGAGGGAAGCACTCACTGATCCAGGTGATTTTCTTCTGAGTGATTTTTCTAAGTTTGATCGCCCACCACTACTGCATTTAGCATTCCAGGGTTTGGATAAGTTCGTCTCCGAGATAGGTCGCTTCCCTGTTGCTGGTTCAGAGGATGATGCACAGAAACTTGTATCCGTTGTCAGTAATATTAATGGTAGCTTAGGTGATGGAAGGTTGGAAGATGTGAATCCAAAACTTCTACAACAATTTGCCTCTGGTGCTCGGGCAGTATTGAACCCTATGGCGGCTATGTTTGGTGGAATTGTAGGACAAGAGGTTGTAAAGGCATGCTCTGGGAAATTTCATCCACTTTTTCAAGTAAGTAATATTGTTCTTGGTCAGTGATTGTGTCATATTGTATTTTGAAATGTGCAGTGCAAGTAAAGTGTGCCCATATTGTCTTACCCGAAATATTTTTCTTGGACTTAGTCAACCATTTGGTTTGTGTATTCAGTTTGCTGCCTCAGTTGATGTTTTGTTCCTCCGAATCTTCTCTAGTTTGTTGAATTTGATTCATATAAATGAAATTTGATCTAGACTAAGATTTTGATTTTTGGAGAATGTACTTTTCTTTAAGGATAACTTGCACCCATTAAGGTTGAACAAAATTTCAGTTGATAACCCTCCTTTTTTATTGGGTATAGACATCCCTTAATTTATATCACCACATAACACTATATTCTTTGCTATCATAGATCTCCCCTGATTTCTTGTGCTGTTATATATATGTGTGTGTGTGTGTGTGTGTAGGGCTATGGTTTAGTATGTGTGATTCTTCTAGCATTGAAGTAGGACATTATACCCTATCTCTGCATAACCTCCTAATACTACTATGAACTGAAAGTTATCCTTAACTTGTGGCAATACCATAGGTGTGTTACTGAAATCTCTGAAAAGCTTTGTGCTCTGGTCCACTCACACACAAGGGTACATGCCAAACTTTAAGCGAATGATTTTATATATGGATTAGTTTAACTACTTGATATTCTAATGATGTGTGGGTAGGCGATCAGGGTTCCAATCCAACAGTTCCAAAATATATTGGCGTTTTTATGCTTGCTTAGGGTATATAGAATAATAGAAATAATTCGAGTCAGGCAACTATATCTAGTCCATGCTTCAGTTTTTTTGTTTTCCTACTTATTGGACCCTTTATTTTTTCTTGAGGTTATAATACATGTCCTTTTTGCAGTTTTAACTTTAGTTCCCCGTCTGATCTTTGCAGTTTTTCTACTTTGACTCGGTGGAGTCGCTTCCAACAGAACCACTGGATCCTAATGATTTAAAACCATTAAATAGTCGTTATGATGCACAGATTTCAGTTTTTGGGCGAAAGTTGCACAAGAAATTAGAGGATGCTGAAGTTTTTGTTGTTGGATCTGGTGCATTGGGATGTGAATTTTTGAAAAACCTTGCCCTAATGGGAGTTTCTTGTGGTCAGGGAAAACTGACAATTACTGATGATGATGTTATAGAAAAGAGTAACCTGAGTAGACAGTTCCTCTTCCGTGATTGGAATATTGGCCAGGCGAAGTCTACAGTTGCTTCTTCAGCTGCTGCTTCTATAAATCCTCGTCTGAATATTGAATCTCTGCAAAATCGTGTTGGCCCTGAAACTGAAAATGTGTTTCATGACGCCTTCTGGGAAAAGTTGAGTGTTGTGATTAATGCATTAGACAATGTGAATGCAAGACTGTATGTTGATCAGAGGTGCTTGTATTTCCAGAAGCCGCTTCTGGAGTCTGGAACTCTTGGAGCCAAATGCAATACCCAAATGGTCATTCCCCACCTAACAGAAAATTATGGTGCATCAAGAGATCCACCTGAGAAGCAGGCACCAATGTGTACTGTTCATTCCTTTCCACACAACATTGACCACTGCTTGACTTGGGCTCGGTCAGAGTTTGAGGGTTTGCTTGAGAAAACTCCGGCTGAAGTAAATGCATATTTATCTAATCCAAGTGAATATACTAATGCAATGAGGAATGCTGGTGATGCTCAAGCAAGGGATAACTTGGAGCGTGTTCTTGAGTGTTTGGACGAGGATAAGTGTCTGACTTTTGAAGATTGTATTTCATGGGCTAGGCTAAAGTATGTTTGTTTGATAATATATGCTTGCATTCTCTTGTGATATTGTCAGAGCTTGTTAGAAGTTTTTCTGTACGGGCTACACTCATGGTTTTTTATTCACAGGTTTGAAGATTATTTTGCTAACCGGGTAAAGCAATTAATTTATACTTTTCCTGAAGATGCTGCAACTAGTACTGGAGCTCCTTTCTGGTCTGCACCAAAACGATTCCCTCGTCCACTGGAATTCTCATCATCTGATCCGGGTCATATGCAGTTTTTGATGGCAGCTGCTATATTACGTGCAGAAACATTTGGTATTCCAATCCCTGATTGGGTTAAGAATCCTAAGAAGTTGGCTGAAGTCGTTGATTCAGTGATTGTACCTGACTTTAAGCCCAAGAAAGATGCAAAAATAGTGACAGATGAGAAGGCCACCAGTCTCTCTTCTGCTTCTATAGACGATGCAGCCGTGATTAATGATCTAATTGCCAAGTTAGAGGTGTGCCGGACAAAACTGCAACCAGATTTCAGGATGAAACCAATTCAATTTGAGAAGGTTTATTTTCTTTCATTGAGTTTTTACTCCCTCTGAATTTTCAGTGATGATGCATAAGGCCTTTTCTGTTATTGAATTTTGGTAGTTTTCAATTGGGGATTTTAGTTTGGTGAGGTTTTTGTTTGTATTTGCTGAGGAATAGGAGTACACGAAGTCTTCCACCCACATTTCATTTATTTATTATGATTTACTTTCGTCCAATTCCAAAGTTAAAATTGACCTTTGTGCTGTAAAATTACAGGATGATGACACAAACTATCATATGGACCTGATAGCTGGGCTTGCCAACATGAGGGCGCGGAACTACAGCATTCCTGAAGTTGACAAGCTCAAGGCCAAGTTTATTGCAGGGCGGATCATTCCAGCAATTGCAACATCAACTGCCATGGCTACGGGGCTTGTCTGCCTGGAGCTGTACAAAGTTTTGGATGGAGGGCACAAAGTGGAGGACTACCGAAACACGTTTGCCAACTTAGCACTGCCTCTCTTTTCCATGGCAGAGCCAGTTCCACCCAAGGTTATCAAGCATCAAGATATGAGTTGGACAGTTTGGGACAGATGGATCGTAAAAGATAATCCTACTCTAAGGGAGCTTCTTGAGTGGCTGAAGGCAAAAGGTTTGAATGCTTATAGTATTTCATGTGGAAGTTGTCTGCTCTATAACAGCATGTTCCCTAAGCATAAAGAACGAATGGACAGAAAGATAGTGGATTTAGCTAGGGAGGTGGCCAAGGTGGAGATACCTTCATACCGGCGTCACTTGGATGTTGTGGTTGCCTGTGAGGATGATGAAGACAATGACATTGACATCCCCCAAATATCCATCTATTTCCGTTAGGTTCTTTTCGACCTATCAGGTGTGTCTGAGACTTATCTTTAGTTAGAAACAGAGTATGCTTCACTTTCGGTTCCATATTCATAATGGTTATACACATGGCGACACTGTCGGCCATATATTTAAGATTATATATGAATTGAAAAGTAACTTTCTTTCTTTGTATTATCTGGTTCTTGAGACGATGAAATGACGTCATTTCTGAATATAAACCCTTGGCGAGTGCATAATGGTAGAAAGTTTACTTAATTATGATGATGCTTGTTGTGGCGTGAAGAAGTATGTTAGCCTAGTGAAGTTCGTCTATCGTATACCCAACACGTTTCTAAAATTTGAAGAAGTGTCTTGGGCGATTTGATAGGCAAGAAATAGTAAGTACGTGAATAGTAGGCGGGAATGATTAACTTTAATAAGGGGAAAACTGTTAAATCAGAATATGGAATCTGAAAAGTTGTAAGGTGGACAATAAACGTGAATTGACTGAAGAAGTTATTGTATCGATTAACTGGGTTTTATCTTTTCAGTTTGTCAATGGTGTAATCTTAGATCTAATCATTTCTCAATTCAATAACGTAACTGACCGTTGTTGGCTAATAGTCTATCATTTGGACTAATATTACTTGACATTCTTTGAATGATAACAATGATATCAAGGCATGCAGTTGTTTTGCATAATTATTTTTAATTTTTTCATCCATGATTCTTGGAGCCAACTACGAACTAAAGTTTGGTAATGATCAAATTTTGTAATTATTTGTGAATTTGTCAATCTATGATGAATTTGATGACGGATCATTCTTTTAGTTTTGTCTAAACGGCCGAGGATCCCGTCGCTTAACTTTCTTTTAGGTACTAATCAGTCAAAAATGAAATTGTATGAATCATTATTGTATGAATCATTATAAGAGTATCTAAAATTGTATGAATCATTCTAAGAGTGTCTTCAGATCCATTTTCAATGAGGATCCCGTCGCTTAACTTTCTTTTAGGTACTAATCAATCAAAATGAAATTGTATGAATCATTCTAAGAGTGTCTAAAATTGTATGAATCATTCTAAGAGTGTCTTCAGATCCATTTTCAATATAGTAGACATATATATAAATCCATTTGTTATATAATTTGTTATTTATAAATTCATTTTCAATATACGTGTTTAAAAATAATAATAAAATATTTATAAAATTGTATAATTTATTAATATATATTTATAGGTACTACTCAATTAAAATAAAATTGTATAAATAAAATTTATTATTTATAAATCTATTTTAAATATAATTTATTAATCCATTTTAAATATATTTTATTATTTATAAATCCATTTTCACATATATGTTAAAATTTATCATTTCTACGACATTGGAAATGTATTTATAACTTCTAATATATATGTGTAATTTATTATAAACGAGTTTATAAGTAATAATAAAATATTTATTATATAATTAATTATATTCAAAATGATAATTAATTATTAATATTTATTTGGATGTGTTTTTTATATTAGGATAAAAATAAATAATTATAGTAACAAATAAAACAAGATAAATTAATGTTTTATTAATACACGTTTTTATATTATAAAAACAAAAATAAAAACTGATATAATCAATAAAATAAAATACAATTAAATAATTTAATATTTTATTAATATATACTTTATCGTAATAAAATAAATAATTAAAAGACCTATTTTATTTCTTTTTGATTTTCAAAAAATGTAACATTTTCTAATTATTTTACTTTAATATAATATAAGTAATACAATTAATAGAAATAAAAACCCACAAATATACTAATATTTGTATTTTCTTTAATATTTATGTTTATTTAGGGAATTTTTTATAATTATTTTTATGCCAAAATTAATCTTCTATGTTACATTACTTAAAAATGGAGTTAGATAAAGTAGATCAATTAGACTTCTTTTATCATCCTTCATTTAACAACAACATTCTAACAATAAAGTAAAAGTTGATTTTAGTTTTTAACAATTTTAAAAAACCATACCAAACTAAATGTTTTTCTCATTTAGCTTGTTTAATGCATCATCCAAATAATACTGAAAAAAAATTCTTCAATTATTTAGTTCTTATTCAAATTGAGATAATTGTTAAATGAAATTATTATAGATAAAATAATAAAATAATATCTTACTGTTAACTTAATAAAAAAAATTCTTATATTTCTAGTATGTGCTCTTGTTTAGAATTATAAAATTGGACTTTCCACACACATCTCTCATACTTCTCATAGTATTATATGAAACTATAATTATTAACTTTTTTAAAAAATTATTTTTTAAAATTGGGTAACAATAATAAATTTTTCAGTTTCAAAATTTAAATGGTAAATTTAATAAAGTAAATTCATTTGAGTATTTTCTAAACTTTTTAAAATTAAATTTTCTTTGTTCACTCTTGTGAATAAACTTGATTATTTTAATACTTAATTTTTAAATATTACAAATTTACTTTCTTTTTCATTTTATACTACAAAATATTCTACTATTTACTCAAGAATTAAAAGAAGAACGATTTACATGTATGGATTATTACCACTACACAATAACATATTTACGCAAGAATTAAAAGAAGAACGATTTACATGTATAAATTATTATCATTACACAATAATAATATAATTACTAATTTTTTTAAATATTTTTAGACGAAACCAACTAGCAAACACTTTTTATTGAGTTTGTATATAAATGTACCACACAAGAGTCTGCCTGCACTTTACTGGAATTTTTACATGGAAAGACGAACAAGAAACATTTAATTCAATGGTAATACTCTATCACTTATGTGATACAAAACTAACAATATCATATGAGAAAAATGATGAAGGATTATATATAGATGAGGTTGGATATACTTTTTGAATGAAAGGATGATCAAGAAGCATTGTAGCGGTCCATCTCTCCTTAGGGTTCTTCACAAAACACTTGCTTAAGAAATTTTTGCACTCCCAATTAAGTTCGTCAGGTATATTTGGTGATTCCTGAAGGAATGCAAGCTTCCATGTTAGTTCTTCAGTGGTTTGTATGTTACGCCATGGTTGAGATCCGGTGATCATCTCAATAACAATACACCCAAGAGACCATATATCTAAGGGTGTTCCCATAAGACCTACAACTGATTCCGGTGACATGTAGAAGGGTGTGCCTCTAAATTTGATCTCCCCTAAGTCAGCATTTGTGTCTTCTCTAGTTTTGGACAATCCAAAATCAGCAATCTTTAGTTGATACTTTGCATGACCATCAGATGAAGGAAAGAGAAGAATGTTGTCTGGTTTGAGATCACAGTGAACAACTCCTTCTTTATGAATACAACAAAGTCCCTTGAGAAGCATATGGGTATAGGTTATCACTTCCTTATCTGGTAGTGACCCCTTTCTTATTAAATCACCAAGAGAACCATAAGGAGCAAACTCCATAAAAAGATTGTAGATAATACTATTATTCTCAATAGTGTATTGACAGAAATAACATTGTATGATTTCTTGACAACCTCTGAATAACTCTAATATCTTTCTCTCTTTTTGCAGAGCAATTAAGGAGAAAGATAAAGGATTTGAAGTTTTCACTGCTACAACCTTCGAATTATGTTCTTTAGAAAGAATCAAACTAGCAAGATACACCACAGCATATGAACCATTCCCTAGAACTCTCAATTTCTTCCACTCTGCCATGTGTGACATGTATGCATGTATTCAATCCAATAATCCTTATATATACCATAACAAAATTTTAATATTATTTTTAAAATAATATTTTTTATATAGAAAAGATAATTAATGATATGTTTATTATTAAATGGTCTAATCCATAATTCTAACTAATCGAATAGTTAAAATAATTAACAGATTAAAAAATTATAAATAATTTATTCACTATAGATATTAGGAACTAAAATTTAATTTAGCCGTGAATTAACTAATAATTAAAATATTGTTATTTACTTTTAACGTGATATTTAACACATATCTAGAAATATTCTTATATCATAAGTTTATCTTCTTTTATTAAAAGAAAGATAATATCTCATCTATTGAAATAAAATATAATAGAATAAATGATTTAATAATTAAAAGTTGTATGATAATTTTTATTTTAGATTATCTTCTCTTTATCATAATTACTCACATCTTCTTTATATTAGATTTAATTTATTATTTATTTTTTGATTTTTTTATAAAACTTATCCAATCTATTTTTATTAAGTTTTATGATAATCTTTATTATCTTTTCTTTCTTTGTTTTATATCTTTCCTTTATTATAATTTCCTATATCTTTTTTATATTAAATTTGATTTATAATTTATATATTTGATTCTTTTATAAGACGTTATATATATATATATATATATATATATATATATATATTTTTTTATTTCTTTATCTTATAATTAATATATTTGTAATATACTCTGTTAATATATTTGTGAGTTTGTCAATTTATGAATTTGATGACAGATCATTCCTTTAGTTTTGTCTAAACGACTGAGGTTCCCGTCGCTTAACTTTCTTTTAGGTACTAATCGATCAAAAATAAAATTGTATGAATCATTCTAAGAGTGTCTTCAGATCCATTTTCAATATAGTGGACATATATATAAATCCATTTGTTATATAATTTGTTATTTATAAATCCATTTTCAATACACGTGTTTAAAAATAATAATAAAATATTTATAAAATTGTATAATTTATTAATATATATTTATAGGTACTAATCAATCTAAAATAAAATTGTATAAATATAATTTATTATTTATAAATCCATTTTAAATATAATTTATTAATCCATTTTAAATATATTTTATTATTTATAAATCCATTTTCACATATATGTTAAAATTTATCATTTCTACGACATTGGAAATGGATTTATAACTTCTAATATATATGTATAATTTATTATAAACGCGTTTATAAGTAATAATAAAATATTTATTATATAATTAATTATATTTAAAATGATAATTAATTATTAATATTTATTTGGATGTGTTTTTTATATTAGGATAAAAATAAATAATTATAGTAACAAATAAAACAAGATAAATGAATGTTTTATTAATACACGTTTTATATTATAAAAACAAAAATAAAAACTGATATAATCAATAAAATAAAATACAATTAAATAATTTAATATTTTATTAATATATATTTTATCGTAATAAAATAAATAATTAAAATAATAAGTAAAATAAAATTAATTAATTAATTTAAATTTTGATATCTTATAAATGATTTATTTTTATATATTCGTATTTTGAAAGATAATTTTTTATTAAGATTTTATATTATTTTTATTTTATTTAAAATTTATTTTAACTCTAATTAATATTTTTAAAAATAATTTTTTATATTAAATTATTTTTAGAAAATTATTTTATAAATTATATTTCAAATATATTAATAAAAAATATTTTATCAAATCAATTAAAGGATTTATAGACTTTCTATTCATTTTTATTTAATTTTATTCATTTCTCCTTAATTCAAACAACTTATGTTTATTTTTATTTTTTTTAGTCTTTTATATTCTCTTCCCATTCCAGATAGTTCAAAGTTAAACTATATTGGACACTAAAAATAGTTAATATTAATTAGAGTGTATACTCTAACAAATTTAAGCTCAATTTAAATGATATGTATATAATATCTCAATAGTTATAGAAAAAAATTATATAGGTTAGTTATTGTGAAGTTGAGGGTGAACATATAATTTATTTGAGTTAATATATTTGACCTATTATTCAATGTCATAACTAGTTTTTTTTTTTAAATATTTTTCGAATAAAAATACTAAAGAAAATTTTTTGTCTATTGCAATCTAGAAAGATAATAATCTAGTCTTAAATTTACAAGTCTATTATAAAAATAATTTTAAATGTGATTTTATTTATTTTGATTTGGTGCATATTTATTTTATATGACTTACATAAATATTAAGTATTAAGAAAAAAAGAAAAAACAAAATTTTGCATTCATAGTGTTGGATTCTTGTTATTCTCAAGTCCATATTTACTAAATTTTCACATTTAAAAATATTGAAAAGATAAAGATAGAAAATTATTGGAAAAACGGTGAATTGTTTTAAATGTTTTTATCATAATTCAATAGTTTCTTAGGTATAAGGGAACTTAGTTAGTTATGTGAAGAAATTCATGCTTTTTTTCCTAAAAAATTCATGTGGAGTAATAATTTCTTTTAATGTTTAAATGTTTATAAATGTAGGTCTTGAGGTATCGAACCATGTTAAATTTGATTGTGTTATTTATTTATTTATTTTTATATGAGTGTGATTTTGTTAGAAGAGATTACTTTATATTGTATGATTTTTTAAATGGAGATCAAAATTAATATTTTAATAACGGGAGGAAAAGAAATAATTTGACATGTTGAGCAAAGTCGATATTGTACCTTTAGAGAGAGGGTGATGATGGATGTGGTGGGGATTTGGCTTGGTTGGTGTAGTGACGTCGATGATGGATTCCACCTTGAATATCAGTGAGTTGTTAGCGATGTTGGTGTGGAAGTCACTCAGCATTAAGGATTGCTGACGGGAGAGATTTTTATTATTGATAAGTATGTGCAGGTCATCGGTGGTGAGAGTGGTGTAAGTGAATTTGTTGATGGCGTGTCAGACTCCATGACAAAAAGTGGAGAGGGGTCTTAGGAAAAAGAGGAGGGGTCGTTAAAGGTTTTCATGATGTACGATGAAAAAGATTACAAAATATAAGAATATTTTTTCTATAAATGTAGTCAGTTATGGGAATAATCTATAATCGTTTAACGTGTAATACTTTTGGTGAAGGGGAGATATGTTGTTTTCAAGTGAGTATTCACCAAAGTTTCATATTGAATAATGTGAAGGAGGAACTATAAAAATGAGTAGTTAATTTTGAGTATTTTCACCACAATTCAATAATTTTTTGAGTGTAAAGAGACTTGGGTAGTTGTAGTTATGAAAGGGTTTGTTATTTTGTTCTTGTAAAACATTGCATGTTGAGCACATAGGGTTTGCAATTTTCCCTTTGTAAAAATTGTATGTTAAGTAATAAAGTATTTTACTAAGTGTTTGTGGATGAAGGTCTTCAATTGCCAAACCACATTACATTTGATTGTGTGATTTTATTTGTTTTTATATAGGTGTACTTCTATTAGAAGAAATTATTTCTTATTGTGTGATTACTACAAAATCATTTGATTACTATCCTTTCTTTCCCTCATTCCCTTCTTTTATGTTTCATTCTCTCTCTTTCTCTTCCAAGTGTCATGTTAGTGGTCTCAACTCCTTCTTCCCTCTTTTAATTTCCCTTTATTCTCTCTCACATGTTTTCCCTCTCCATGTCGTCAAATCATTTAGAGTAATTGCATTGCTATCCTTCCACCATTATCCTTACTTGCTCTTATCATAATTTAAAGATGAGTTTGCAATTGTCTCCTATACTTATATGTAAAGATATTTTTAAAAATAGTTTTAATCACAATAGGGCATAAGTTCTAAAAGGTTATTTAATATCTTTTCTATTATTTTTAAATTTTCTATGTTATGGTTATGTTATTTATATTCAAACATAATATAAATTATAATTATTTGTATCCACATGCATATATAAAATATATGAGAATTTAGGTACAAGAAATGAAAATTAATATGGAAGTTGAGTTTTGTTAACTTCATTGTTCTTCTTCCTTCTTGAAATTTTTGGTTGTTTCATGTTGTAATAGGATGCATTGAAGATGAAAAGTGAGGTGGAAGCAAGAATATGTATTGGACTTACATGATTTTGGAATATGAGATGGCGATTTGGTGGAATTCTTAGAGTGAGGCTAGGCCAACATTTAGGAGGAAGTCTAAAAAAGTGTCATGAGAAAGACTAATCTAAAGTGAAACAAGACAAGTTTGAAGTGCTAAAAACATTTGGACAATAATTCATTATTCACATCAAAGTATTTTACATGTAGAGAACACCTCTATTTATAGGCCAAAAGATGACTAACCCTAACTATAATCCTAACTTGTCTCGCAAATTTTTCAAAAACTTTCAAATAGGAGCATAACAAAGGGCAAACTGTGACTGGAGAGGATCCTCTCCATTGGGAGAGTGCCATGTGGCACCAAGAACATGAAAGAGGTGCCTAACCCTAGCTTATATGGAAAGCTAAGGTTTTTAACCTAACTTGTCGCCCAAGCTAGAGTTTTTACCCTAAATGACACATTTTCTCTCTGCTTGTGTTAGGTTTTGACCCTTTTCAAAACTTGGTCCAATTACAAGGCCCAAAAAGAAATCCTAAACTATTTAGCTTAAATACAAGGACCGAATCCTATTCTACTTGACCCAAAATATAAAGTCCATAATAAATTATACACCACTTAATACAATTTTATAAATAGAGGTTTTATATTATTGAACCTTCAAAATTTCTAGAATGATCTTCTTTAATATTGAACTTGGGTCAAAAAGTCTGTTTAGAGGCCCAAACAAGCCTAATTAAACCCAAACTTCTTATAAGCTTCTGATTAAGGTTCTAGCTTTGTGACTTCTTTATTACTATTACTATTATTATTATTATTATTATTATTATTATTATTATTATTATTATTATTATTATTATTATTATTATTATAATTATACGCAATCTTGGAGATGGTCCTCCATCAATTTGTTCAGGTCAAATTTTTCTTTTTGTCTTTTGTTCTCTTTCTCCTACTAGCATAAACTAACAAATTGGCCTTTTCATTGTTATGGTTGAGGGTACACATGACAATAATGAAAGATCAAGTCAATAAGATGATTAACACAAGTGACTTTTGGTTCAACAAAATAAATGCTTCTATCAATACACTCCATGATAAGATGAAGTACATCTTGGATGGTGACTGTAATGCATAAAAGAGTATGATGCATATTAAACTCTTGAGCATGATGCCTTAATTTGTAGTGCTCCATCATTTTTTTCAACTTTTCATTCTATCACTAATGGAATGATGACATATTTGAAACCGTACATCTTGATACTCTTTGGTACTGTTAGTATTCTCACAATACTTAAGGATTTGATGAAGCCATGCAAGACATGACCAGCAAGCCAAAGCAAGCAAGTGGAAATCTGTTCTAGGCTGTGTCTTAGTGTGAGTGAGTATGATTGGCCGTG
>Ga0209700_102094_pt1 | contig 41033 bp, 15 predicted proteins | sample SiratroredBW_FD_187528 | JGI IMG/M metagenome (GOLD analysis project Ga0209700, IMG submission 187528) | Root nodule microbial communities of legume samples collected from California, USA - Siratro red BW (SPAdes) (version 2) | ecosystem: Host-associated > Plants > Roots > Nodule | place: USA...
ATATAATAAAAAATAAAAATAAATATAAAAAAATATATTAGAAAAAATTATATATATATATATATATATATATATATATATACATTAATTACGTATTTTTCTAACTAACAACATTTTATTATCACAACATTCTTATAAAAAGTTTTTAGTTTAAACTTAGTAAATTGAATTTTGGAAAAAAAAAAAGTTAACAAGTTTAACTGAAACAAAAATATGTATAATTAAGTAAAAAAATTCAATGGATTTTAAAATATTATCTAAAAATAGAAATAATAGTTTAGAAACACGAGTTGTTACTTTCTTTTTGGGTACAGATAAGTGTTTGATTTTAAGAAAAGAAAATGTAGAAAAAAATGAGTGTAATTAATTTGAAAAGGTTATCATTTGGAAAACAAAAACAGACACATAAAAAATTGTCCTGCCTTCTTGATTGATAAAAACATTCAAGGCGGAAAAGTTTTTCTGACTACAAATTATGTAACTACATTTTGAAAAAGTTAAGGCCAAAGAGCTTCAGCCATTTTTTGTACATTCTCGAAAACTCTCAATGGTAACATACAATAAACTATTAATAAAAAATAATACATAAACATTAAACAGTGGTCAAATCACGCGTCACAAGTGAAAAGTTAAAATATGAGATGTTTTTAAAATGAAGATTTAAAGTCATAATACTGATGAATAAGACACAATTCAAACAATACTCTATATATCGCCGAACAAACAGTTTCTACATATTTGAAGGCTAAGAATTTAAACTTTTAAAAATTTAATTTACCTGCATTTTTAATATAAAATATTTTAAAACATCCAATACGATCTAATAATTTGATTACGTCATTGTTATCTTATTTATTAATTTAATGTAATCATCAATAATATATATTATTCTGGTGACTTTTTTTAAAAGAAAATATTTTTATGTATTTTGCTTAAAATAGATACGCGCAAAAGTTTTCCCAGCTTTATACTTAATAAGCAAAAAACAAATCAATGATAATGATAGAATCCATTGACAAATAGAACAGCAAATCAGAGAATACCTTGAATACTTCAGCGAGCAGACAAAGAAGGCACCAAACTTTTTTAGAACAAAGCAAAGTTTAAAATATAAGGTGTAGGCGCGCTAATCAATAAACTTTTCAGTGTTTGGCTCAATTAAGGCTTTTGTTCATTTGTTCAAAAGTCATAAACGTGCTTATATTCCAAATTCATGTTTCAAACACTCATCCAATTTGATTCCTCCTCTTCGATGACATATTCGCATTCATAGTACAATTTTGTGGATTAGAAAAGGGATTGAGGAAAATAAATGTTTTATTCGTGGTTATATGTACAAATGTATTATTGTTGGTTAGGTTGATTTGATATTTAAGATTGATTTTGTTGGTACGCAAAGGACTATTTCAATAAATTCCAATTACATTTGTTTTCTCTATTCACCTAAATTTTTTATATCTTTTAATTGAGCTTTCACCGTTTAATATTTTTTTAATTGGTTACCATCATCTTATCTTCTCATTTTACCTACTTAACTATATTATGATTAATGTAAAATAACATTTAACTTTTATTGTTTTTATTAAAAAAATGTTAGATAACAAAGGACTATGTAAGTGATAAGGTGGAAGTTATCCAACAACAAACAATCTCCTTATTTAATAGGCTATATTAAAAACAATAAAAATCACTTATTGATAATAATGTAATTTTATGTTTTATGTTAATTACAAATCTCATATTTGTAAGATGTGGATGCAAATAAACATGATGATGGAACAAGACGATAATCATACCATCGTCTTAATAAAAGAATTAAAAGACACGAATTCGATTAGAAAATATAAAATTATGAACACTTGAAAAAATTAACAAATGCTAAATTGAAAATATCTAAATTTATAAGAGATTTAAAATTTAGTTAAACTAACTTTTTATTTAAGAAAAAATTATATTATCTATCACAACTAACTTTAATCAGTACGAGCAATTTGTTTTATTTGAATTATTTGTCTAAATAACAACAAAAGATATAAAAATATTATATAATTGTATCATAAAATTGTAAGTGAAATAATTATTTGTGAAAGCTCAACTAATTCAAATTGATGATATAATAGGTGAAATGTGTGTAGGATGAGGTTTGAGTCGTAATATGGTGAGATAATTTATTTAATGAAATACATATGTAATCGAGATTTTTATATGTTTAAATAACGTTAAGTCACTTGTTTTTTTTAAATTGTTTTGATCGTAAATAATGTATAAAAACAAATTGTTGTTTTAGACCTATTAAAAAAATTATATATATAATATGCATGTAGGAAGGTAGACATGCCTTTTTCTATATTGTACATGTAGTGTATTATATGGTCGATCATACATATTAATCAAATTATATTTGTATGTACTTTTGGTGTATTAAGATAACGGATCAAGATGTTCATCTCAGTCCGTCACAAGTACGATGATCCCATTTATGTGCTGATTGGCAAGCGACACGAGCCCCTCATGAGCGACACGTGACATCCCTACACGCAGGATACATAGAGGAATACAGTACAGTAGAATGGATTCAAATTAGAATAGATAGAATTGGACCTTATGTTGGGCTGGGCCAGTGGACCTAATTGCTCTAGGTCCATTACAATACCTATAAATAGGTATTTAATATCCAGAAATAAGGTAATAAACTCTAATCTCAATCACTTGCACCACTCATCTTAAACTTACTTGAGCTCGGAATAACGACTTTATTGTTATTGTTATTCAATAATACATAATGTTACGTAATGTATATAGTTAATAGTGTTAATTCAAGTTATTGTTAATAATAAATTTAATATTTAAAATAATCATCATTAGATTTTATTAGTCTAGTTCAAATTAAACTAAGAATTTGAGACAATTTTAATCGTTCAAATTAGATTTTTGAGTTAACGAAACTGATATCGAATAATGAACATTGTAAAGATTAAGTTTTTAAGTATTAAATTGTATTTGTAAATTTATTTGTTTGTGTTATATGTTGAGTTCAGAAACTTATGCTATAGTTATTTTATTATATTGTTTATACGATAGGAATTAATGGATAAAAGAAAGTGTGACAATAGATTTATTTTGAAAGGTTTAGCTAGAATTCGACCATCTACTTCCAGTAAATTGAAAAAAGTTAACATTATTAATTATTAAAATATTTTTAGTAAGTCATATTTAGCTTCTTTATTTTGAAAATCTATAAAATAACATTTCATTCGCCATTCTTATTTTTTTTTCCTCACTTCTACCTTTTCAGAATCCTTCAACCAAACTTTATTATCCACATTTCCAGGAGTAAAAGATTCAAACGCAAAGTCAGTAGTCCAAAATTTTAACATTAGTTTTGGGTAAATCCTTTTTCTCCCTTTCTTATGACCTTTCCTGCAGATTTGTGAAAGAATAGGGAAACAAAGCAAAATCTAAGATCATTTGAGTTGTGTGTGTTTAGATTTTTCCCTTCAAAGATAATTAGGGATGTTTTGGTACATTGATTTATCTAGCTATGTCAAGAAATATTATTTTTTATAGAAGAGAAAGAGATTAAGGTAAGTAAAACTAGAGTTATCATTTTAAAATTAAATTTTCTATCTTCAAGAGTTGTTTTGGATTGTAACTTCAAGAAATTCTAATTTTTTTGTCAAAAGAATAATTGTTTTGTTGACGAAAAGGGAATTGGATATTTAGATTAGTTTGAGAGCTTGAAAAAAGAAAATCATTTGGTATAGTTTCATAGGGTAGGTTTGGTGAAAATAAATTTGATCAATTTTTTGTATTTTTCAATATAGAATGGACGAATTAAGATCAAAATTTGAATTTTTTGTAGATTGTACAACAAGTACTACATTTGAACTGTGAGAAATAAAATTAGATTTTTGATTTGACGCGGTGGAAAAGTTATTTAAGATGAATTGTTGTAAAAATATTAGCTACAAAATGCAGGGTTGATATATTTGTTGGAGTTTTCGAAATAATTTTCATGCTTTGTTTGCATAGTTGTAAGTTGTAGAATTTAGGTATAATCTGCTCAATAAATCTTAAATCGCTTTGTATATTCGATTCAATAGTGAAAAAAAAAATTCTTTAAAAATTCACTCATTAAAATTTAGTTGGTTTATTGAAATTGCTATAGTAACAAATAAAAAATATTTGTGAAAAAAGTCTTTTAATAAATTAAAACTTTATTCAATAAATTGGGTAGCTGGTGAAAATCTGATCCTCAGTGGCCAAATTTTGCTAAGTGTGTTTTAATTTTCCCAAGTAAATTCATCAAAAAAAATTCTATTATTTTCTCATGTTTGTTTAGATTAAATAAAATTTTGGAGATAATTGGATTTTGAGACGGATACGTAGTAAATTAGTCCCTTCATTGATATTTGATAAGTTTGTCTGATAGAGCTATTTTCTTTTTCTTATGAATTACTCTCATACTTAGCAAGTTAAAATTTTGACTTCCGTCTTAGTACTTCATGGACATCGTGATGTTTATCTTTCAGAAGTAATTGAATTATAAATCCAGTTAAAATTCTTAAGTATCTTTAATAGAGTTGAGGCTAATTGTAACCAATTTCACAATTAAAAAAATAGTAATTGTGAGTTATTGCAATAGGGAAAATTAAAAGTATTCAAATTAAAGTATACGAAATTAAGGAGTAATTACATTATAATAAATTAAATAATCCAAATTGGAACATCAACCATTCAAATATTCAATATATTTGAACATATCAAAACATTAATCATCTTAAAAATAATATGTATTTTATGTTATTTTCTGGCATCTTTAATAATTAAAAAGACTATTATTTCAAAATAAAACTAGTCACACAGTGAGGACATGGAAAGGTAAGATTTTTTTCCTGTTATGGTCTGTCTGTAACTTTGTCGTATTATATGATTTGAAGACCTCATCTCAAGGAAAGGCAATGTTAGAACGTGCAAGAGAGTTTCTTTGATCCTTTATCCCCAAAACCAGGTCTTTTTAGCGGTCAGAACATGTTTTTAACAAAAGATAACGTTAAGTTGCATCTTTTGGGGGAGATACACACTTAGAGTGCAATTCGAGCAAAGGGCGAACATGTGTGACGCTTGTGAATCCTTAAACCTTAATTGTCCTCGCAGAGGTCACAAGTGGCCTCAAAGTCAGCTTTCCCACGTGAAACAATTAGGCAAACAAACACGAGGAAGTTCCATGCCCAAATTTCAAATTTAACTCCAACGCGTAACACGCCACTTGTTATTTTATCCGTTATACCTTGTTTAAGTTTCCAACCCAGTTTCACTTTTACTATTGGGCGTTACAGTTAAGATCAACTAACTACACTCCCAAAATTACTGGACCAAAACGGTGGTCACCCTTAATTTAGTGGTTTAATCCAATTCATTGGCACGTGAATTAGATGAGAAAAAAAGTAAGAGTGTGGAATATTATATCAAAATGTTGTCTTTGCAAGTAATCCCCAAAGGACATTGTTGGTATAAACAAGTTGGACATAAAAAATAAAAACAGAGAAAGCCCATAAAATAGCCCAAGTCCTAGAGAAAGGACACGTTGTTAATTCCCACTAGACTTAACCATGGATTAGTGTGTACTCAAAGGGAAGGTGTGAGATTGAGGATATAATAGTGAAATACAGAAGTTTGTGATTCAATTAGAGTTATTTCCTTTTAGTCCCCTTGTGGTTTGAGATTGGACGGAGATCCAAATCCGAATGCATTAAATGCAGATCACCTGAATTTCCGTTAGATCTCCCTCTTCAGCGCTCTTAAAAAACAGAACAAATCACTCCGCACCACCGTCAGGGTTAGGGTTAGGGTTGGGGTTTTAAGTTTTAGCCACCAGAAACAATGGCGGTCTCCGACGGCGTCCTTAAGAAAATCGTCCTTTCCTACACCTACGTGGCCATATGGATCTTCCTCAGCTTCACCGTCATCGTCTACAACAAGTACATTCTGGATCGGAAGATGTACAACTGGCCCTATCCGATCTCGCTCACCATGATCCACATGGCCTTCTGCTCCTCCCTCGCCTACCTTCTCGTTCGCGTCTTCAAGCTCGTGGAACCGGTTTCGATGTCTCGGGATCTGTACTTCAAATCCGTTGTCCCAATCGGTGCACTCTATTCACTTTCCCTATGGTTTTCCAATTCCGCCTATATATACCTCTCTGTTTCGTTTATTCAGATGCTCAAGGCTCTTATGCCTGTGGCCGTTTATTCCATTGGGGTCATGTTCAAGAAAGAGGCCTTCAAGAACGAGACCATGGCCAACATGGTTTCAATTTCGCTTGGAGTCGCAATTGCTGCTTACGGAGAAGCCAAATTCGATTCCTGGGGCGTCACGCTGCAGCTTCTGGCTGTTGCGTTTGAAGCCACTAGGTTGGTTCTGATTCAGATTTTGCTTAATTCCAAGGGAATTTCTTTGAACCCTATTACCTCCCTTTACTATATTGCTCCCTGTTGTTTGGTGTTCTTGTCCGTGCCGTGGATTGTCATGGAGTACCCTTCGTTGAGGGACAACTCCAGCTTGCATTTGGATTTCGCTATTTTCGGGACCAATTCTGCTTGCGCTTTTGCGTTGAACCTTGCTGTTTTCTTGCTGGTGGGAAAGACCTCGGCGTTGACTATGAATGTTGCTGGGGTGGTCAAGGATTGGCTCTTGATTGCCTTCTCTTGGTCTGTGATAAAGGACACCGTGACCCCAATTAACTTGATTGGTTACGGCTTGGCGTTTTTGGGGGTTGCGTACTATAATCACTGCAAGTTGCAGGCCCTGAAGGCTTCGGAGGCGCAGAAGAAGGCTCAGCAGGCTGATGAAGAGGCTGGGAGGTTGTTGGAACAGAAGGACGGGGAAGGGACTGGAAGGAAGAACGATAACCAGAACTGATTCAACTGATGGTCTAATTTTTGGTCACTCTTCTAAAATGTTGGATGAGGCAGGTTTTGTTTATGGCTTTGTTCTGTAATGTACTGCTACTAGGTAATTATTGTCATCATCGAGTCATTATTATTATTATTATTATCATTGTTATTGTTATTGTCGTTATCCTTATTATATTATTGTGTTACTTCTTCCAGATTAATTATCATATGCTTCTTTTCTTATTGACGTGTTTGTCTTTGTCCCATATATATTACTGATTCTGTGGTTCGTGGTTATGGTTAGAGAATGAAATTGCATGTTGAATGTTCAGCTAGTTTATTGTCGAATTGCCGAGTTAATGGCTGTTGTGTCGTTCTGTTGAGATCAAATGTATTTAATGTGATACTATTTGTCTCTGGCTTCTAAGTTTTGGGGAAAAAGGATGATTTCTTTGTATCTGTATGTTTGTAATATTAAATCATTCCCGTGTTTTAACTGCACTCCCCTGAATTGCATTTTCTGAGATCAAAATCCACTTTTCATAATGGAGGAATTTTAGTGTCTACACTCTACATCCCCTGAGATATACGGCTTTAGTTTAAGAACTAATTTCTGCATGATGGCCAGTCGTTTCTTTTGGTAACCACTATCTATGTAAGTTTCCTATCGTCACGTTCTAATATTGGAACATCCCCTTATCTGCTTGTTAATACTTTGTTTTCTTCATCACGTATTTCATATTCTGTTTTGTTGGATTTGCTTTGCTCATTCGAACTTTTACTAGACTTTTGTGGGATTAATACTTACGCATTATTATATGATTTTCGCAATTACATTCATTTCCTCACGCATTCTAGTTCCACTTTCGGTTGGCTGTGGTTGCTGCCAGTTCTTGCTTTGTTGTTTGGAACCTGATATGTTCTGAGGGTACGTGTTAGTTCTGCAATTTGCTTAAAGGGGCATCTTTATCAAGCTGAAGTGCCGAGCTTCGAGACTCGCGTTAACGTTGTTGAATTAAAAACAAAGACAATATACAACGGTAGTCAATCGCTTATAAGAACGAATCAGTGAGAATTACCCTCAAATATTAGTTACATATATTTTGGTCTCAAGGTGGAAAATATTAGAACATCCAATTACAAATACCAACAGGGTTACGTGAGTGTAGTGGTTAACAAGACGGCCTTAGAATCTGATGCATGGGTTTTGCCTTTTATTAGTTTTTGGTGAATTTTAAATAAGAAATAAAGGCGAGAGAGTATTCCAAGTGCATTTATTGAAGTAGATCTGGATATAAAAACGAAAATAAACATTTAGATGTGTGCTCGCGAACGGACTTACTAATACCATAACTACTCTGGGTAGGGTCATCATCAGCCCCTGGATACCCTCATGACCTGCATTTTTCTATCTTAATAACAAAAACACTAAAATATCTTTCCTCGCAGCACCACGTTGTGACCACTAAAGCCATTGTACCAGTGTCTTCTTCTCTCTTCTGGTCCATGTCATGGTTGTACCACGTCCTCTGTCGTTGCCACGCCTCATTGCCAACAGAGGTGTGGGCCTTCTGGTTGAAGGTGATTCGGGGGTGTAGAGCTTCTTCTCCTTTGCGATTTTGGCTGAACTCATAATCAATAAGTTTATCGACTTGTCACTAAGTCTCACGATGACAATGTCGACATTAGCGGCGTGTCGTTAGGGGTCTGTAGCAAGTTTGGAGCCTCTGGATGCTGAAGACAGTGCGCATGAAGAGAGAGAGAGAGAGTAAAACGTTGATTTTGGTAGAGATTATACATTTTTGTAGTTTTTTTTTTTTTCTTTCTAAAAACCCTAATCCGAAAAGATTTCGTATTGTTCAATCCCTAATGTTTTAGGGTTGTTTAATCCGGAAAGAAAAAATGGATATTTATGCAGTGTTTCGAAGAACATCTCATATGTTTCAGGAAACTTGTCTTGGAAAGTGTTTTTTAGAACTTGTTTTGAAAAATGTCTAATATGTTTTCGAAAACTTATTTTAGAAAATGGTTCTGAAAAATTTGTTCTATAAATTTTATTCTGAAAAAGTAATTTTTTGGTATATCTCTGGAATAGGTAGGCAGGTTGAAATATATGATGAATAAGAAAAGACTGATTCTTCCTGCTCCATATTGACTTCTTACACTTCCATAACTTTACATATTTTCATTTTAACCTTTAGGAAAAGAGAAAAATATCCTTCCATAAATTCTTTTTTTTTTCTCTTTACGGATTAAAAAATATTATCATTGCATATAACTCGTAATTATTTTTTTTGTCCCTTTTATATTACGGATTGTATAAACCGTAATATAATTAAAAAAATATTATCATTGCGAATTGTACAATTCGCAATTTTTTTTTGTCCTTTTACGTTAGGATTGTAGAGACGCAGGTATAAATTTTTCTAAATGTATTATTTATAAATTTTTTGTATTACTGTTTGTACAACCCGCAATAGATTTTAAAAATATTTAATTTAATGTGTGTTGTCACTCTAATATCACCTAATCATGTAATTAAATGAAGAGTCTATTTGACTGCACCCTTTTTCTCATCTCAAGTTCCAACTCTATTTTAAATGAAAAGTCAATTTTACTCCTCTATACCCAATAAATAAAGAGTCATGTTCTAAACAAAGAGTCTCTTAGATTGTTATGTTGAAATATTCACTCCTCTTTTTTATTTCAAATTCAATTAAAATAAAACTAAACTAATTAAATTAAGGCAAATGAAGAATATACGTAAGTTCACTTCTTGATTGGACTTTATTTCAAATTCAATTAAAATAAAATAAATAAATTAAATTAGTTTAGTTTTATTTTAATTTAATTTTAATTTAGCTTAGTTTATGTAAGTCACTTTTTTTTCAAATTCAATTAAAATAAAATAAAATTAATTAAATTAGTTTAGTTTTATTTTAATTTAATTTTAGTTTAGTCTAGTCTCTCTGAGTCACACACTTTTTCAAATTCAACTAAAATAAAATAAATTAAATTAAATTAGTTTAGTTTTATTTTAATTTAATTTTAATTTAATTTAGTCTCTGTAAGTTATACTTTTTTTATAGTTATAATCAAGAATTAGTTTAATTTTATTTTAATTGAATTTGAAATGAAACTAATCAATAAAAAAGAGTGAATGTTTCAGCATAATCTAAGAGACTCTTTCTTTAGAGAAGCATAAGAGACTATTTCTTTAGAGCACCAAAAGAAATTCTTTATTTAATTGGTATAAGAGAGCATAATAAATTTTTCATTTAAAATGGAGTTTGAACTTCAAAATGAGAATAAGGGTGCAGCAAGATAGACTCTTCATTACATGATTGGATAGTGTTAAGGTGACAACACATATTAAATTAAATTTTTTAAAATCCATTGCCGGTTGTATAAAATCAAAATACAAAAAAAAATTATAAATACATTTTGTAAAAACCGTAATACAAAAAAAAATTATAAAAGATACAAAAAATAATTATGGATTATATAATCCGTAATGATAATATTCTTTACGTTACGGTTTGTACAATCTATGAAAAGAAAAAAGAAATTAAATCTGTCTGTCAAGGGGTATTTTTGTTTTTTTTTGGGCTAAAATGGAAATATCCAAAAATTATGAAATTGCAGGAAGTCAAGGAGGTGCATGAAGAATCAGTCATAAGGAAAACCTATTTTCAAATGTGGGAATGCATTGGTTATCCACCGATTTACTGGCTACTATGAATGGATTGAAGCGAAACTGTAATTTTTCCCAGCGAACTTGTTATTTTGTGCGCCATACATACTTAAAACTCAATTTTAAGTATTAATACCTTGTCCCAGATCAGATTGTCATTGTGACATGCAGCTCCTGTTATATTTTATTCAAATTAAAGCTCAAAATTATATGGAAAACAAAATTATATTAATCCTAAGTTTTTAAAACATATTTTGGTGTAATTCATTTAAATTTATTTTTTAGAGAAAAACCAAATTTGTTTGTATTAATATTTTAATGTGCAATTTTATATGAATTGCATTTTAAAATTAATTTTTTTTATCTGAGTTTATACTTTAAATACTTGTTTTTAAATGATTTTATTTAAAAATTAAAAAAAATCATCTTGAGTATCTATGGATAGACATGGGTATAAAAGTATTCTGCAAATATCTTTTTTATGGATACCGAATAGGTAATGAGATAGACTTTTTAATACTGGTCATATAATGGGTATAATGGGTATGCATTATATGTAACAATATGTTGTCATAGCTGATGGTAATACATGTAATTAATAAACAACTCTCCCTAACTCAAACATATGTATTATTCCTAACTTATTTATATCTTTCATCCTTAAGGGTGATATATTTAGTTGATAAGCAACTCCTAATAACTCATATATGTGTAGTTCACATACAACTTTTTCTAAGTGAGTATTTATTCACTTAAAAGTTTGTATTTAACTTTCACAATTTGAAGGTCAAGTGGATAATTTTAAATAGAGATTATCAAGTATTAAAATAATAATTAATTGATATCATAATATTTCATATTAGTCTACCATAATAGTTCATATTGGTCTAGCTTCTATAATTTGTTAATCATATAGAAACATGTCATAATTTGATCTCTCGAAGTAATACAAGTTAAATTAAGATTCAATTTCTTAAGAGGGTATATTCTCGAACTTCAAGCACGATGTGAAGATGCTAACATTCAATTCGATCAGACCTAACATTCTAAAAGAGTACATAACTCTTTATTCTTGAGCATAGTGTAAAGATATTAAGTGTTCAATTAAATTAAGATATGATCTTGTCAGAAGGTAAACATTTCTCATTAGTGTATAAAAGCATGTACTCAAATCAAGATATAACTCTCTAGAAAAGTCTTATTTTACAAAAATATCAATTGTAATTGTCATTTGAAATCTTCATTAATCCTTGACTTTCAATAAAGTGAAAGTCATTTGGAATGTTGATTATATCTTTTGAAAGGTTGATTATGTAATGACTTTCAATTAACTTGAATGTGTTTCTTTAGACTTTGAATATACATATCTTCTTTTTTATTGAACTAAATAATCTCTCTGTGAGTTTTTTCAAGTCGTCATTGTTAAAACAAGTCACTAACAAAATAAAATATTATTAATTATATTTTTGTGTTAAAAGTATTGCAGAAAGCAATTTTTCAAGAAAAAATATTACAAAACCAAAAGATATTATTGATAATATAATATTTTATTAAGTGAATTAAATTTGCTTTCCTTATATTTTAATATTTTTTGTAATTCTTAAAAATTTTCTCCTGATATTTTTTCAGGGTTTAGGATTTGTTTAAAATGGCTAGCATGTTGTTAGTCCGATTAAAATTATATTTAAATATTTTAAATAAAATATAAAATGTATTATATTTAGTCAAACTAATTTTGTAGCAATAACAAAAATTTACCTTATACTATTAAATGTGTACCTTTTAAAATTATTTCACATCACTAGAACGAAATTATTTCATATCACCAGTTTTAAATTATAAGAAATTAAAACTTATGCTCACGTGTAAGAGTTACTAATTAAGTAAAATTTAGTAAGCTGAAAAATAGGTAATAAAAATAAATGAGAAATAGATATATAAATGACAAAGAAGAATTCAGGTAACAACTGTTTCTGTTTTTTGGGCTACGCACTGAGAAGCCCATCCAACTTAGTCAGGTTTCTTTTCAATTGGGCTTACGATTGGGTTCCCTCACCTTCTCACCAAGGTTATCTCCCATTATACCTATGACGAGTTCTTCCTGTACCCTCATACAAAATATGAAATGATAATTATGCTTTCAACTTTTAAATTAGCCTCCACCTCTTTATTCTTATATTTGGTTCTCATATTTGAAATTCCTACTTCCATCCATTTTGACCATGATTTGAAGCTTTCGTACCGCTACACCCACTACTATCTTCATCCACTTCACTCCATACTAGACATGGATATGTGTATTTGCATAGTTGCTGCTGCGAAGAAAAGACATCCGATTCACAGATTCAACATCCGTTCATAGATTCAGCATCCGTTTGTTTTCATTCTTTCAAATCTTCGATTAATCCTTCAAACAAGCAATAGGTAAGTAATTTTTGGTGTTTATTAGCAATTAGTAAGTGATATCACTGATTAGAGTAGCTGATTTGGGGTTTGGGACGCTGTCGACAGCGAACGGAGGAATTTTCCAATTTGGGATATGAGAACCGGCTGGGGATGCCATCCGGTTCTCATCTTTTTGCCAGTGTGAATCGGATGGGTGTGCCATAAAGACAATTGTGAAATTAAAATTTTATATTGGGTGCAAGAAGAGGATATTAAGGTGCAGAAAGAACTTGTCTATACCTAGTTAGGGAAGAGTTCTTCCTGCACCCTAATCCGTTCTTCCTGCACTTTAATTAAAAATTTTAATGCCACAATTACCCTTATGGAAATTAATGAGAACTGGATGACACCCCCATCCGGTTGTCATTTGAGAAAAAATTGACAACCGGATGGCATGCTCATCCGGTTGTTAATTTTTTTCAAATGACAACCGGATGGGGGTGTCATCCGGTTCTCATTTCCAAATCAAAATGACAACCGGATGAAACCCATCTGATTCTTATAGTCCAAATCGAAAAATTAATTCGTTCACCGTCAAGAACGCTCGAAGCCCCAAATGAGACTTTAAGTAAGGGCTTCAAGCCTAATGAGACTTCTTCATATTCACTATTACTGCATTGTTACTCCAAGGCTGGCAATGTCAAGGGGATAGAGGCGATTGAGAAAGAAATTTATGATGATCATGTCTTGATTTGGGGTTTGGAACGTTCTTGACGGTGAACATATTAATTTTTCGATTTGAACTTTGAGAACCGGATGAGTTTCATCCGGTTATGTTATCATTTTGATTTGGAAATGAGAACCGGATGATACTCCATCCGGTTGTCCGGATAGCCTGCTCATCCAGTTGTTAATTTTTTTTCAAATGACAACGGGATGAGGTGTCATCTAGTTTTTATTAATAACATTAAATTTTTTTTATTAGGATTCAAGAAGAACGTTTTAGTTTGTGCAGGAAGAACTCATCCTAGTTAGGTTAGTTTATATTGGCAAAATTTTGAACTATGATCACCAACCAATTTATTGTATTACTATTTTTTTAAAACACTAATATAATGTGAGTTAAATTGAATTTATTTATTTACTAAATCGAACTTAAAGTTTTACTTAATACAAATCAAACTCGTCACTATTAAAACAAAAATTCACTAATTATTGCTTATTTAATTTAAAATTTAAGATGTTGAAAATTATTTTAAAAAACGTTTAATTCTAATCGACATTTTAATTATACAAATCTGGTTGTCTGAATAACTAGACACGAAATTAGTTAATGGACGCTTAAGTGTCAATGATCAAATGAAATGATTTGTGTTGCAGGATCAAAACTATATTTAACATAAAATTACTAACTTTGTTATTTTGATTCCTATAAAACATTAATGATAATTTTAGTGTTTCAGTCTATAAAATTAAGTTAATTCGATCCAATATTAATATCATTTAATTGTTTTTTTAAAAGCACTACATATTATAAGAGTTAACAGTCTCAATTACTTTTTTTACAAAGACATTAGTGGTAGGTTTGAAAATGAATTTTAATATACTTTATTATAATAGTTATATTTAACATTTTCTGTTAGCAATGAAACAATATACTAACGCCACGATAAAATTGATTAATTTTATTAAACTGAAAATTAAATCTATAATTAAAATTTTAAAAAAGCCAAAAAGTATACCTTCGTGAAAACGATAAAAAGGTGAATTTAAGCCAATATCATTAAACTAACATTTTTTAAAAAGAGTTTGTGCAGAGTCTTCATAAATCCTCATTTTCATTGAGAATATAAGATTGATTGAGTAAATAAAAAAATACGACCTAACATAAAAAAGTTAAAGAGAAGGACTAAATTAACAAGTGGAGTTATGATAGGTTGATAATCTATCTATTTTATACTACTATTATATAACTTATTTAAATTTTAAATGGTTTTTTTATTATTTACTAATTAACTAATTTAAGTATACTTAATTTATTATTAAAAAAAAGTTATCAAAAGCTTGTTTAGGAGAAAGTTGTGATAATTTTTCTTAAGGGAAATATGCCAATAGTAGCTCACAGCTGCTAAAGAGTAAAGTGCAATTTGGATTAAATTGGTAAGCAGTTAAAGGTTAAAAAAAAACGAAGTAGAATGATAGAAAAGTAGTTGAAATCTAAGTGTGTTGATAAATCTACAACTCGTCCATGGTAGATTCATAGAACTATTCTCTATGATACTTATTTTTGTTATTTTTTATCTAAAAATACAATTAATTCATCAAGTTCAACGAAACTAACTAAATTAGATGATTTTAATTTGAATTAGTAGTTATATTGAGTGAATTAGATAATCTCATTTATAGTTGTGGAGTTATAGAGTGTCATGTCATTAAAACTTGAATTTTACAAGACTTTTTTTTTTTTTTAACTCAAATATGCTGGTATGGTATAAAACAGGACCTAGGATCTTCAATAAATTCCTTATTTATAAGAATAATTTTTCTTATCTTTATATGGTTACTAATAATCCAACATAATATTAATGATAACGTGGGTTTTATAAGATAAGATTACAAAAATATTTTGAAAATGATGTGATACAGTCAAACCTACATAAATTAAATTAAAACATCAAATTCCTCTGGAAATTAAATATGTTTACATTTTAGTTTGAATTAATGGTAGGTTCGAATATTAACCTATATTATGATCATTTGTATAATTCCTGTACTATAAATGATAAATGTTCACCATAGAAAAACAAATATATTGCATCTAACTTTCACAATAATTTATTTTATAATTCTTAGATTGATGGCAACATTGACCATATCGATAAAGGCATATTAGTTCACATCAAAATCGTTCATTGTCACTATATTGGTCCATTTCTTTAAATAAACCAATATTCGAAAGAAACTAGCTAATTTTCATTAACAATAATCAATATTATTAAAAAAATCAGTTAAATTTTCATTAACAATAACCAATATAAAAATAAATTGATCAATGGCTAGAAAAGCTTAACTGTAATGTTCAATTGTGATTTAAAAAATATTTTTTTTAATATAGGATGTTTTTAGGTAAATTTTTGAAAAAAAAACATCATTAAGAAAAAAATAAAAATAAAAATAAAAATATCTATAAACTAAAACTAACTTATGCACTTACTAAAAACCCTTTCTTAAAATAATTAAAACATAATATTTTTTTTTACAAATTGGATATTTAAAGAGCTTATTTCATTTCATCTCTAATTTTAAAATGATTTACAACAAATTTTGTCTAAACAATTTATTAAGACATTTTTCGGTGATTTGATAGGTAATAATAAATCCATAAATCTTATCAAATTAAAAAAATAAGTTTAACTTCAATTCAATTTTACAATATTTATTCGTAATATAAGAATTTCTTTACTTATATAATATAAACTGACATTATATTTAATTGATGTAAACTTTTGAATATATATATATATATATAAGATATATATTAGCTATACAAAGCCATATTTGAGGAGATTGTAGTTGTAGAAAGGAGGTATGGGGAGATGCGAAAGCAATGGCTGGGAATGAATGTGCATCCAATAATGCAAAAGTGGGTTAAGACTTAAGACTAGTAAAGGACTTGGACCATCCTATGTATTTCTGGGGTTAAGAATGTTTCTAATTCTAACCCCTAAAAATATGCTCTTTTCTATTCAATTTTTGAGGATTATACTCCATAATTAATACACGCCTCCATTCATTTCCAATTCCATCTACTTATGCTCCGCAAATGTCAAATCCTATGTATATTAGGCTTTAAATATTCAACCTAATTCTTTGTACGACATTAACATTCCTCTTATCCTTGAATTAGATTAAAGTTGACACTGGCATGGCCAATCATAATATTGTCTCAAATGTGGATGTTACAACATTTCACTGTTGACATGACGAAAAGGAAAAAAGATAGCAGATAAGGGATCTCATAAGCAATAACAGTGTTTTAGATTTTGTTGAAGGAGATAAGACTTAAGTTAGTAGTGAGTGATTTATAAAGCAGCTTTGTTGGGATATTTGTTATATATTCTTGTGAATAGTTTGGTATATACCATGTTACTTGGTGTGCATGCATGGATATCTCAAGATTGTTGTGCTTGAATCACCCAACTACAGTGGAAGAAAGGAATTGGTGGTTTCCGAATCTTGGCACATATCCTATACTTTATGGTAACTGTTGGGAAAATCGAAAAAGAAGAACACTAAAAAAGTATCATAATAATACTCACACAAAAAATTAACGTTCAATTATTATATTTTTAGAAAAAAAAAACATTAATCTATATTCAGTAATTCCATTCAAAAGTTCGAGAAGGAAAAAAAAAGTATATAAATATAATTGGTGAAATGATACATGATATGAAAGAGAAAATATGAGATAGGAAAAGAAATAGCTTTTGATAGAAGAATGTCTATATACTGGATATTTATTATACATTTATACATAATAAATTTAATTAAGTTTTAAGGATATTATCACTTTGAATATTTTTTAATTCAGTTACTGATAAAATAATTTGTTACATTAAATATTAAAAACCATTTTTAATTTTCATCTAAGAATCATGTGATTTAATTTGTTAACAATAAGATAATGTGACTGTTTTTTTTTTTTTTTTTTTTTAGTATTTTAACTTACTTATTTCTAGCATTTTAACTTCAAAACTGAATTATTTATAAATTGGAGAAGGTTAAAGAAAAAATTGAGTGAATTGATAGAGAAATTAAAAAAAATATATATAATGTTATTCTCTTGAGGATAAAATAAAAAATATTTTAAACCTAGAATAAAAGTTTTAAATAAAAATTCAATTAAAAATATTAAAGTTTATAAGATTCGTATACCTCAATAATATTAATCGTACTACTTTAGTAATAACCTTCGATGCATAGTTTGATCTAGATCTCTGTTTTGTTTGGTTTTCAATTCATTTAACTAAACTGTGAAGGATAAATTTATCACACACGAAATATTCATACTTAGCCTAACATAAAGAAAAACTTAAAGATGCAAGACTTGAAATAGGTATCTAGTTCTTACTACTAACTAGAAATATAAAACGTATTTCCTAAACATAAATTAAAATTAATGTTTAAAATTAAATTGTAATTCCGAACACGTTTACATGCATGTGAAGTTATCTTACTCTATGAATAAATGCATTGCCCATCTTTAATTGGTTTTCTTAGGTTTTGTTTTGCATGCACCCAAGAGGATATTACAATAATAAATTGTAGAGAATCATAATCAACCTATCATGTATTATGATTAATATTAACTTTTAGAAAAAAGAAGCATTTTCACTCTTTCTTTATACATGTTTGAGCATGAACATTTTCGTTATGATTAACTTAAATCCTATTGCTCTTAAGAAATATAGTCATTTCACATTCCCCTCCTTTTCCATCAGTAACCTTACTTTTTCTTGAACTCACAAGATCGTAATTTACTAATGGACCCTTATCCTTTTATGTGTGTTATAATAAATATTAAAAATGGTATATTGACTAGACATATTACATATGATATACCAAAAAAAAACCAAACATCATAGTAAACTCAAAGGATTTAGACCATAATGTCCCTTATGCCCATACTATGATACATACTCCTCTAATCCAATCTTAGTAAATTCCATTAATAAAAACTACACTATAAAAATACTAACGAGATTTACTAAATGTTGTAAATTGCTCACCTCCTTGAATAAATTATTGAATTTATCATCTTAGTAAATAAAATGTCACATTTGAATAAATATGTTGATATTTATAATCATTACAAAAAGACAAGTAGACCTACCTCTCTCACTTTTCATCAAAATTAACCAGATGTTCCTCCTTTTGATAACATAGTCAATATCCATCTTATTCAAATGAAAAAGAAATTTTTCATTTAGTTATCACCCTTTAACTCATAAATAACACACTAAATATAATACTAATTGTTTGTCTTAATTATATTTTTTATAATTAAAAAAATATTTTTTTTTAAAATCATATTACCTTATAAGTATGTTGTAAAATGATTGAATATATTGTAAAAACATCATTTTCCATAAAAAAAAGTATTATTGAATGAAACGAGTAGAACTCATATATCAATGATAGAGTAGACCATAATGGAACGTGACTCATACCTATACAAAGAAATTAAAATTATGTCTATAAATAATTGCTAGATAAAAGTAAAATACTGTACAAAGAATTTTTTTTATATACATATCTATGGACGAGCCTGAACTCATTCAATTAAATTTATATATACTTTTAGCCGATAATTTTACAGTAAAATCAATATATTTAATGGATTTTATTTACTAACTATTTCAAATTTTAGTGTACTTTCACTTGTTTTTTAATATAATCAGCGTGCTTTTATTGTCATTTTTTTTGAAAAAGAAATATAACATTCTCTTTTTAAATTCATGGTCTGGAATATTTGGAGGAGAATTATTGAGACTGGAGGATAGAAATGAACCAACACCACAAATGACAAATCTACAAGACCAAACCATGGGCGCCAATCCGAGGTGGGTCATGTTTATATGCAGTTGGTAATATATATTTTTTTAATTATATCATGTTTCGGATAATTAATTTTGTGTTTGATATAATTTAATATCTTTATTTATTATTTTATTAGTATTATATTAATAATTTTTAATTCTTGAAAATTGATTGTACTGATAAATTGATCAATTTACAACTCTAAGTTATAGTTTTATAATTTATGAATGATTTATGTGTTTATATTTCTATATTTACAGTTTCAAATCTAAATTTATTTTTTTATCCTATTTTAATATTTTTTTATAATATGTTTCTTATTTTTTATTTGTAATAAATAATAATTTTTAATCTTTGTACTACAATTAAAAAGAAACTGAGATAGTAAGTTGTGAGGTGTTTATGTTTATTTTTTTGATTAAAATATGAAAAACTTCCCTAATTAATGGATTCGGAATCTGAATATTTTGAATTGGACTGTTTAACAGGTAACATGTATAGTATTCTTCCCTCAAAGAATGTGTCATCATTCTTCATAACATGTATAGTATTTTTCCGCAATATCTCAACTTATATTCTATTGAAATTTGAAATTCCAGTAGAAAATAAGAATTAAATAGATGTGACATTTTCTTTATAGTAGATAAATTATGAGCCTCCCATTGCTATCCAAAAGGTGAATTAAAAAGAAAGAAAAGGATTTTCCTCAAAGACTATATGTCAGTCTTCATTAGCTGTTGCTTACTTTAAGATTATATTTCTGTTGTTAATTTTCTTTCTTATTAAAAACCATTAAAAAAGTATAATCGAATATACATGTACAATTCAGAAATATTTAGATACATGAGTAGATATAAGTATTTATAGGTGTTGCTCAACACTCTCCATGTCAAACCAGTATCCTCAACTCGGTGAACGCTTAATTTTATAAAAGAAAAAAAAACTTTTTTACAGTATAAAACAAACAAAGTAATCACACTTTGCAACCTATTTTAATAATATATATTAGTGCTTTATATTATAATATAAAAGTAAGAAAGGTCTTGATGTCAGTGCTAACTTAATTAACCTGGTACAGTGCAGCCATTGAGTGTTAGAAAACAAGGGACCATAATAAATAGTTTTTATTTCCTCAAAAAGTTGATAGATTCAGTTGACAAAATACCTGGCGGCTAAAACTATTTAAAAGTCAGTTTTTCATATAAAAAAAAAAAAAAAAAAAAAAAAAACTGGAAAGTGAGGCAAACTTGGACTTACATTATAACTTTTTAATTTCTTAATTTTGGTTTCGTTAATTACAGTTACTTTCAAGTTAATAAGCGATTATTATTGAAATATATTTTACTTCTTCTTCTAACATTTTTTTTTCACACAATTAGACATATTATTATATATTTAAGCCATATACTTTATTATTCAAATAGTAGTTTTGTGATCATACAAAAGTTATATATTTAATTTTTTCTTCAAAAAAGTCTAAATTGCTATATTTCCATGAAAATAATAATTTTCCTATATACTTATCGTATAAAAGTGCAAACGTGATTAATTGACAATTCAATTTGTAAAACATGTATTTCCTCTTTTTATAATTAAGGTTAATGCACGGAAATTAACAGATAGAATGAAAGAAAAACATCAATATATTTAAATTAAGATATCCTTAATGTATTTGATCTTCGATGTTTACACTGCTAATAGAATATTAAACAACGGTATATTAAAAAATGTTAATTAGGATTTCAAATTTTAAAATATCAATTATTTTGTGATCAAAAGAATACCAAAATATCTAAATAAATACGTGAAAGAAATATTAATAAAATAAAAATCCTTAACTAATAAGTGTGGCTTTTGTTCTCACTTTTTTATTTTTTGAAAAATCTTTAATAGGTAAAGATATATATATATATATATATATATATATATATATATATATATATATATATATATATATATATATATATAGAAACTTGTTTCATTTTGTATTTATATATTTTCTAAAACTGTTTTTATCAAGCAGTGTGGTTAATAAAACCTCTTTCCAATAACCAAACAACTATTATGATAATTTAATTAATTATTAAATCATGCAGACATATCACACACATATAGGGGAAATTTTTTTAACATCCTTAATTTTAATTAAATTATATATAGCAAGAAAAAGGACAACCAACTATATTAGGATTGAAAACCAAGCCTCGTTGATTAAAAGGTATAACAAGAGTTGAAAGACCAGAAAATATGTTACATGCTTATACATACATATAAGCCGACCCCAAACATTATTTCTGTAGTGTCACGGAAAAGAAAAGAAAAACTAAAGTCAACCCATTCTTGGGATGCATGCATATAACAACCTATCTACAATTCCACAAAACCATGATAACAGCAATGCCTATAACACCAAATCCTAAAAGCTTAGTCTTCAGCACTTTTCCTCAGCTGTGGACCCATTCATTGCTCCCATTTGCATAGCTGCTTGTTTAGGTTTCTTAGGCTTGAACCAAACTGCACAAACCGCAAATGCTACAAAATTAACAACACTAAGTATGGTGAGCAGTCCATAGAACAAGTCAAGCCTGCTCTTGTTTATGTTGTCTGCTAGCCACCCTTGACCATCTCTTGTTCCAGTAACTTTCTTCACAACTGAGACAAGGAAACTGCTCACGAAGAAACCGAGAGACAAAGTTGTGAGAAAGAGACCCGTGCTCATGGTTTTCATTCCTTTTGGGGATCGTGTTATGAAGAAATCAAGCTGGCCCGTGTATATGAATGCTTCACCAGATCCCACCAAGAAGAACTGTGGGATCAGAAGGAAAACGCTTATGGGCAGTGTTGCATGGTTCCCACTTACACTTTTTGCCACAGATAACCGTTTCCTCTCGAACAGAGAAGCAGCCGCCATTCCGAAAATGGAAAATACAAGTCCAATAGCAATCCTTTGTAGGTCGGTGAAACCTGGGACAAATGGAAGAAAACAATATTTTGGTAAATAATTTGTATCATGTTTGTTATTCAGTTGACTTTATACTATATACGCATTAAATTTTGTGAGACATGGACACCAACATGCATGTTATATGTATATTTCACATGCAGCTTTCTGCTAGTGCAATATATATAATAATATCATGATTAGCATAAGAGAAGAATTTCATATTAAATAATGGCCTTGGATTCAATGTAGTACTTTCTAAAGTAACTAAATCTAATAAGGTCTATCCTGTCTTGTTGTATACCTGGTTTGCCTCTCCACTTTTTCCAAAGGGGCATGATGAGTCGGTCATAAACAGCTAGAGAGATTAGTATTGCAGCCACAAAAAATACTGTGAGAGAGCCTGCAGGGATTTGGAAACTCCCTATATTTCTTTCCATGGTGGAGGCTTGCTCAACGGAAAAGGTTATCATCTGTGCGTAAGTGGTCCAAAATATGATGGTTGTGGCCCACACTGGTAAAAGTCTCACCATCATTTTCACCTCCTCTACCCTTGTTAGTGTGCATAATTTCCATGGGTTTGGTGCAGAACCAGATAAATTTGTCTCAAAGTCACCTTCTGTCACAATGGCTGCTTTCTCCAAGAAACTACATAATTAAAAAGATTAAAGAAAAAAGATAGCATGAGGAAATTTTTTAGACGTCACAATTTAATTAGAGGCGTATAAAGAATTGGCTAGCTCCCACAAGGTAGGCAAAGATGATAAGCTTGATTACCGGAACTGGTCGGTGTGCTCTATTCTTGAAGCTTCAGGAGTGTCTTCATACAAAGAACCAACATTGTATGGGAGTTGCATCTTCCTTTTCTTTATTGATGCAACAACAACTTGCAAAATGTGGACAATGGGGCTTCCCAAACTCTTTTTGTATCTGTATCTTTTAGTTCCTGATAAGAACACGATAATGGCTATGATCATAGAAACAGAACATATTCCATACCCCAAACTGCGACTCACTTCATCTTGCAAGTAGACGAGTACTGTGACGGCTGCCAGAGTTCCAAAACTAATGAAGAAGAAAAACCTGTTGAAGAAATATGCCATCTGGGATTTCTCCTTCTCATCTTTCTCATCGAATTGGTCAGACCCAAATCCTGAAACACTAGATTTTAGGCCACCAGTTCCCAGTGCAATAAGGTACAGTGACAAGTATAAGATTCCCATTTGGAATCCGTTGGCTTGTTTGCAACTGTCATTGTTAGCATGGCAAGGTGGTGGACGTAGCTGTGGCAATCTTGATGAGATTGCTAATGCAGCAGTTCCCTGAAATCACCGTTCTCTCAAAGTTAAACTAGGAAGAAGAAATGCATAAAGTAAAAACTTTCCACTTTATATAAATGAGTGTACATGTGTCATTAAGATTTGACATTTTATGATAGAAGTAGCACTTCACTAGTAATTAATGTAACTAACCAGTGTTTGTATTGAAGCGAAGATTCCAATTGTCTTGTATCTGCCAAGGAAGGAATCTGCTAGAAAGCCTCCCAGCAAACACAGGAGAAATGATGTGCCCATGAAGTCAGTCACAGTATTGGCTGCAGTTGAGCTTGGCAGATGCATAACTGAGATCATGTATGTGACCAGGTTGACTGCAATTCCCATGGTGGAGAGCCTCTCCACGATTTCAATCCCTGAAAAAAGTTAATATTTAGAATTTAAATTCTAATCTTAGAATTCATGTAACTTAATCATTTATTAAGTGAAAATTAATATTGGCTTCATCTTTATTCTTTTGTGCAAAAAAAAAGGACTTAAAAGGTTGTAGAGAAGCAATAGATTAACGCATGTGTCATAAAATAAAGAGTAAAATAATTGTGTTCGTAATTAGAGGCTGTAAGTGAAAAGTGAACCTAATATATTGTGAAAGCCGAAAATGAATGAATAAAGTAAGCTCAACTTTTGGAAAAGTGAGGTGAAAAGGTAAGATGAAAAGCCGTAGACGAATGAAATATTGTTGGATTCATTCACATCATAAAGATGCTACGTAATAATATGCTTCTTTTCCTCCGAGGCCAAACAGAAGGTGACATACATATGAATATTATTCTCAATCACAAGTATGCAGAGACTTTATTCCACTTGGTTTGTCTCCTTCCCCACATGCAATCATTACCACCAAAAAGCATTAGAAACAAAAACCCGAGTGTTACTGAAGGTTAATCTATAAAACCATTTATGCTATGGTAAAACCATAAAACTTTTAGGAGCCTGGTCTAGTTCAAGTCGCTGTTGCTACGAGGAGGCGTGTTGGAATTGGAAACAATATCATTCACAAGACTTTACCTATAATGTCTTAATCTTTTAGGGAAAGTGTTTTGTGAATATCAAAATGGGAAACCAAATATATCCACATCACTTTTGGGGTGTATATTTGAAATTTGAGTATACTAGAAAGATTTCTGTGGGTGAGATTTTTTGGTGAATAAACGTGAAAGAATAGTGGGTGAGACATAAAGACAAGGAAAATGTTTAGAGTATATATCCCATTTTTGTTGGAAGGGTAGAGAGAAAAGAAAAGAAAAAAAAAACAGAGAAAGTGATAGATGTAACAAATGCAAATGGTGTGATATGAAACGAAGAAAAAGAAAAGTGAAGATGAAATGGATGTTTTAAATATTTAAGTAATGAAATTATTTGTTTAATAGTATAATTTTTAAATCCTGTCAAGTTAAGACTAATTATAAATTATGTCACATAAAGTTTTAAATAGTTGATTCATTTAAATTAAATGTTTTAAGTTAGTCTTTGAAAGCAAACTTCTTCGAACTTTGTATGCACCAACACCACACCCTATATCTCTTTCTGCATCACGGATTGATGAACCACCCAATACATGAATCTCCAACTTGTAGCCAAAAGGATGAACATAAAACAAAACAACCAAAGCTTCTATATCTTGAAAACTGACCACACAAAGATGAAGGAAAAGTTTCATTTTAGATGTCGTGAGGTGTATATTATTTGATTCGAATGTTATATCCTTTCAGTTAAGTCTAATGTATCACATATTCCAAAAAATTAAGTTCCATAATCATAACCTACATGAGATGCAGAGGAGTGGTGGAGATATATAAGGCTATTTCTACAAACCTAAAATAAGAGCTGCTGGTATCCACCCCCCAGTTTTGGATCTATCTGCAGGGAAGCCTTTATAGTCCACAGCTTCAGCAACAATCCAACTCATTTTTTCCTCCTGAAATAAAATCACAGCATTTTAAAAAAAAAAAAAAAAAGCATATAACAACATTTCAAGTTACATGCTGGCATGTGCCAAAAACTATTCAGCAACAGATCTCAAAGACCACTGACCATTTTTTCTGAAGCTCTAGGGAGAAACTAGAGAAAAGTGGTAGAAAGGTATGAAGCTTTGCTCTTCTAAACTTCAACTCACAAGTATGTTTGTGGTGAGAGGCTCCCCATTTATAGGCAAGGTGGACTGAACAAATACCAATGAGAATGAAAAAGCGAGGTCCTGCCACTATTCATTTTGAGACAGATCACTGCTTGGTTTTGTCCATAAAGGTAAGGATTAGGTTTGAGGCAATTAGTGGAAGGTTTAAGGCTTGCCAGACTCAAACTTATTTTCTGATAAGATATTTATTAAGAATATTAGTTATTAATTAAATATAAAGGTAATAATGTGGATTGGAGAGGAGAGAATTGGGGGAATAATATGTGGAATCTAGAACATGCAACCATACTAGTATATCAATATCGTTTTTTTTATGGTACAATAAATTGATTTGAGTTATGAAGGCTGTGAGCCACTCCACCTTGGGCAACTCTTGGAAGTGCTTTTGCTACCCCACATTTGAAAAGGATCTCTACCTTCGGTTTTCATGTGTAGGTAGTAGATATGGACAGAATATGCAGATAGCCTCACAAGGTGTCCAGGGTTCATGTTTTGACTTCAAAATAAAACCACTTATGATAATTGATGTGTTTAATTAGCATTAATCATTGTGACTTTAATTATAAACGGACAGATCTTAAGCACCGTCTATTTTTCTAAACAAAAAGGAGGTTATATCTGGACGCACTTTGACTAGTATGAAGGATAAACGTTTGTGGAATGTTATAAGGAGAATCAAGTTGTAAATTGACAAGCATAAACACTGTCTGAAATTATTTTTCTTGTGCACCCCACTAACTCCCTTTTTTGGTTTAACATTTGAGGGTTCTACGAACTGGCTTCCTCGTAGGACTTTCGAAATTGCAGTGTTTATTTGGAAATGCGTGGATTAATTTCAGATCTGTATACATAGTAATTTATCCGTATGAATAGTGATGGATCTCAGATCTGAGTAGTGAGACTAACTTATGTTTAAATAATAATAATATTAATAATAATAATAATAATAGTAATAATAATAATTGCACTGTGATGATAAAAGAATAAACCTTAAAAATTCAAATAAAATGCAAAAATATTGGAAAGCAATGGGTTCAAATTAATTAAAGTAGAAAAAACAGAATACAAAATCCTATTCATTAAATAGGAATAAATATGTATTTTCTCTTAGAACAAAGTGTGACACATTAGCTGGGAATAATTAAAATGAATAATATCTAAGAAGAAAAATCTATAACCTCGTTACTTTAAGATTGTAAGGTGAAAGTAGTCTCACAGTTTTTCTTTTATGTAAATTTACTCACCCTTTATTAATATTAAGTCTTTCTTGTATTCTATTGAAAGAATCCAACAGAAAAATATCAGAGTTATTGATTCATCTTAATACTTAATCATCAATGATACAAGTAAGGGTCATGATATAATTGAGATAAAGAAATTATTTCTATTCAAGAAATACCAATATAAAAGAATATGGTTTTTTTATATAAGTTTATCATAACTCGTTAATCAAGTCAACTCATAATTTCTAAATCTGGATGTATTTGCATACCCTCATAGATTAAGGCATGATATACAAACCACTCATTTTATCCAACACTTCAACTACATTCATTTATGTAATTTTATTTATTATTTTTCTACTTTTCTAATTATTATTTTTTTGCCAAAAGAATGATAAAATAAGAATATCGGATGAATATTAGGATTATGCGGGTGTTAATTCTCTTACAAACATATTCAAATTATTCTCTACATCGCATATCCCAATTTAACATTTTAAACCTAATAATTGGAAATGAACAGTCAGATACACAATATGGAAAATATAATTAAAATAATTTATATAAATAAAAATTAAAATAGCTAAAAAATAAAATGATAAATGCTTTAAAATATATTTTTACTAATAAAATATAATTTTAAAATGTTTATTAAACACTTATAATTTAACAAGTTAAATTAATGATTTTAACTACCAATTAAATTTCAATTTTTTTTCAACTGGAGTTTTCAAATATAATCTAAAAGATTTTATGGGTCTCTTGAAAAAAAGAAAAATATCGTACTAAATCTATATTAGAAAAAAAAAGATAGATGAGTGTAATCTATTTGATTTTAAAATGTTTTCTTACATAAAATACTTTAGGACATTTTGAATATGTTAAATTCTTTAGAATTTAAGTCTACATTAATGTTAAAAATTTAGTTTTTTTATCCTGAATTGGTTAGTAGACAAAATTAAAACAATGAGTGAATATGTTTAAAGTTCACAATTTGTATTGGAGAAGTCACACCGAAGCTGTATTTATCATGTAAGTGACTTTAGTTCAAAAAATGAATTAATTAAAATCATGTTTCTTATGCATTGCTTCACATATAAAAAATTGAAATTTTTGTTTGTCATATATGACTTCAACACATTATCACAAAATGAAGTCTTTATCAACACTAGAATTTTTTTCTAAATCAGCTCATTCTATTAATTCCTTTATGAAATTAATTACACTATAATGGTAAAATATACCCCGATCTAGGTTCACTCCAAAATTATCCTTCCAACATATTGGATTCATCAAAACAATCCATATTCATTATCATCACCAACACTTGTTTTCTGTTAAACACACTGTTATCATTAAAATCTTACACGTGTTCATCCATGTATTGGTAGTAAAATATACTCAGATCAAGGTTTAGCTCCAAAAACTTATCCTTCCAAATTCCACCATAGTTCCGCTCTAGTACACCTCGGATACATCAAAACAATTCATATTCATTCACCAACCCTTGTTTTCTGCTAAACACAGTGTTATCATAAAAATCTTACACGTGTTCATCAATTTATTTGGTGCAATTTATCTTTGCCAGCAAAAAGCAGTTCTCATAACAGTATTTAGCAGAAAACAGTATTGGCATTAGTTGTTTTCATTACATGTTATGTTATCTGAGCCATGATACATATGTTGCTTTAGTTAATGAACTTCCATTCCTCTAACAACCACTTCGTTTACTTGGTGCCACGGGGTTGGAAAACTATTATTTGTTTAACATCTGATTTTCTGTCTCAATCATAATATTAGCGATCGAGGAAGAGAAGAATAATTTATTTGGTATAATAGGCAAAAGCGGTCTTTCGTGGTGTATTCAAATACACAATGAGTTAAACAATTTGAAAACGAGTGTTGACTCAAATAATTGATACTGGGTGGGTCCTGAAAGTTGACAAAGAAGGAATCATCCCTATCTCTGAAACCGTTGCATGAGAAAAATCGACCTTAGCTGAAGAACGAAGATGACAATAATGTTGAACTAGAAAGGCAAAGGCAAAGGCATTGCCCACACAACACAAGATCCATGTGGGCGATATTTCACGTGCAAGCCACTGCCACACGTACCAACAGACAGCACCAAGATCATTATGGCGTTGCCGTCCAACCATTAGACCAACATGCAACATGGAAAAATCGCAATCCACTGTATCAATTTCAGAGTGGCCAATCAAACACGCAATCCCTTTGTGGATCTACCACTAAATAAAACTTCTAAACAATTTGTGATCAACAAAAATACAAGACTCTCAACTACCAAGTATGTGTAGCAGCTACAAAGAATTTTGTTCATTACTTTTATCACTCAGTCCCAACCACTTCACGACATGTCCAGATCTATTTTCTTATTATGGCATATCCCAGTGAGAATATTACTAACGACTTTATTTCATTTTCATTTTTTTTTTTTCAATTTCGTTTCCTACCCTCAAGTTATGTGGGTTCTCTCTTTTTTGTTAGACACTTCTTCTTGGCGCCACTTCTAGTATGCTCTTTCTTAAATCTGCCACTACAGGTAAAGTCCACCCACTGGTGACCTTATTTGCCAACTAAGCCACACCTGTGCTTGTGGGTTCTGTCTATCATTGTGTTTTCACATAATTCAATATGCAGAGTACTCTGCCTCCGAAGTTTTAAACCCATCATTCCCAAGCTCTAGTTCCTAGATAAGATCGTTGCCATGGTCAAAGAGTTCATTATTAATTTTCACTCTTTTCTTTACTTGTTTTCAATAACCTATTCATTCAAATTTTTTTAGAATATGTAGCCATCTCAATTACTTTAAGTAGTGCATTATTAAGAAAATTTCTCCAACTTTCGAGCAAAAGATAATTTAAAAAAAAACATTGATTGGGCAGTTCAATTGTAAATTAGATTTTTCCAAGTTTGTTAAGGACGATGATGTTATAGGAAAGATTCACCTTTTTCTTATTATCAAAGCCTCCTTAATAAATTGATATACATGTCTCAGACTCTCCGTTTGCCTATAATAAGTTCACAACTAATGATCTTCAACAACTTTTCTGTTTTATTTATCTTATTCTTTTGACACAACAAAAACAAAAGCACCATTTCACATTTTTTTTCATGAATACAACAAGAGCATATCCTTCCAAATCTTTACCTATTCTCCAACATGCCTGCATTTATTGCTGTAATGTATATCTTGATCGTGTTGATCTCATGGACAACATTTTTCCCAATCACTTCAGGATGGAATATGCTTAGATATTATCATAAAACCAAAAGTAGCATAAGTGGCAGCAAAATGTTGTAAACAAACCCAAAAGCTGACAAATTTTGAGGATATGCTTGGTTGAATACAAGTACAATTTGATTAACGCGTGGTATTAATAAAATGGTACGCAACAGAACTTTTGTTTTACCGACATAAATAGCCAGAACCCAACAACTGATTTTCTCCATGAAAAACAAATTCGAAAGCGAAAAACAAGAAAAGGAGAGAAGGAAAACGAGAGAAAGACAAAGCAAAACAAGAGAAAAAAAAATTATTATTTCTTATTAATATAGAAAGGAGAACAGCAACGCATATATATGTACAGAAAACAAAACATGAAAAATACATTACAGTCAATAAACCCTAAAAACATAAAAAATCGTACAACAAGAAAAAAAAAAAAAAAAAAAAAAAAAAAAAAAAAAAAAAAAAAAAAAAAAAAAAAAAAAAAAAAAAAAAAAAAAAAAAAAAAAAAAAAAAAAAAAAAACATGGGAGTTTTTCTAAGTATAGTTCTTAGTGCTTCCTATAGAACTATTGTCAGGTGTAAAGTGAGTAGGATAAACAATGTCAATGATTTTAGTGTCGCCTACTAGTTTTCTCATCCCAAGACGTGATTTTGAAAAGGCTTAGAAGTTCCAATCAATGAGGGCCAAAGTGTTTAATGTTGTGATTAGCTTCTCATTAGTGGGAAGTAAATAAATTATTTTCTAATGTGATAAGCCTCCCCCTGATGGGAAAACAACTGGCGATAATGCAGAACATGTGCAGCTGAGGATGGTGTCAAAATCCTGCAACATGACTCCATAAAAGAAGGTTAGTTGGTTCCATTAAAAAATATTCTAAATCCTCCTACAGTATTTGTTTAGATATTATTCTCTAAAGTAAATCATTCATATTTTTAGAACAAAAAAGAGAGTCAAAATCGAAGTTATGAGAAAATTAATAGTTACATGCATGTGTAACATAAGGTATGGATTAGTCCGGAGATTAATACTGTTGATTTTTCAGATTTGTACAACTACAAAAATGAAATAAATAATTAAAATTTACTTATTTTAAAAGAGTGGAACTCGTCCATGTCTATCCTATAACTAAATATAAAAGTATTTATTTTTATTCAATATTTTTTATTATAATATAAAGATTATTTTAGAGGAAAAAAAAAAAAAGGACTTAACATCACTCAATTAAATATAATGACAATGGCATTGGTTTGTTGTAAGTCATTAGCATTATGGGGGATAATTAGTGAAGTGTGCACTAATTTTGAAATCATTAGCGGTATGGCGACAATGACATTGTTTTGTTGTAAGTAATTAGTATAATACAACATTACTTTTTCCCACTAGTGAGGAGTCTTTATTCAATATTAATAATTTTGAATCAGTAAGTATCATTTTTGAAACTTGAATGTTCATTAAATTTAGTGAATCTTGAAATTCAATGTTCATTAATTCTTGCAGTTAACATGCTTATTTTCAGAAAAGATTTATCATTTATAAGAAGCGATTTAGTTTTAAGTCGGATAAAATTAATAAGTAATGGTGGAACGTTTATGTCGTTACGAACATGCATAAATTGAAATTAGAAAGGGATTAATAGGATTAGTCATAGAAAGGATTGCCAGAAGGATTAAGACAATAAAGGTCATGAGCCTGAAGGACTATACGAAAAGTTATAAATATGTGAAACTTTCAATTATCAAACATTGGTGTCTAAATGAATTTCAAACCACTTTGCATTCTGGAGAAATATTACTATAGAGTTAAGTTATATCTGACCATTCAATTTAAATAGATTAGATTAAATTTTTTCCTTGATTCAAATTTAATCTAAATTCTTATGAGTTGAGTAATAATTTATTTATATTAAAGTCGCAATTTATCCATCTCAATCTCTTAAGCTACGTCATGAGTTTTATTTGTTACATTGGAGTTCAACCAAAATTATTAAACAATGATAATAATAATAATAATATAACTAATATTTAATTTATTTTATTAACTAAAAATATTTATTTTTTAAAATATAAAAAATTTCAATTCTCAAGTATTAAATTAAGGATGTTGGTAGTTAATTTAGTTTGAATTTTGGTTAAAAATACATCAAATCAAACACAACAAATATATGCAGTTTGATATAAAATAAAATAAAAATACTCAAACCCAAACTAATTTATATGACTTTTAATTTCTAATTCTAATTTCTTTTTTGTTAAATATTTAATCTTTCTTTTCAACTATTAATTTAAAACATAACAATAAAAGATATATTATTCAAAATCTTATAAATGGATGGAATAATAAACTAATAAATCATAACATTAAATATTCAATATATTAAAAGGTAAAACCATATATTCTTAACCTCAACAAATACAAAGAAAAAATTTAAGATCAACTTAAAGACCATAAAAATATAACAATAAGTTAAGTGGGAGTGTTGAAATGATGGTGTCAATCATGAAGAAAATGTCAATTTACAATATATAAGTAAGGACAATCTTTACCTTTTAACTCAGTTTTGTGAATGAATTAAACTTAAATTTGTTACTGAATATGATTTTAGAGTCTATCGTAATGAGATTTGTTAAACATATTATTTCACGTGTTATGAAGTCATGGTTAGTATCTCACTTGTATATAATATTACACTTTGAGAATATCTTACATTTATTAAAGATAAGATCAATTTACATTGAGGAGAATCTTTATCTTTCAGTTATGTGAGAATGAATTATACTTAAACTCACATTTTAATAAGAATAAAAAAACTTATAAAATAAATATATGAATTGGATCAAACAAGAAAATTTATGTTAAAATGTATAACTTATTATTATTCTTATTATATTAATAACAATAACATATTAAAATATATTGGAGATTGGAGTTTGGAGTTTGGTCTTTAGTTTTGAAAGTTCAAACCATAAATAGCAAACTACTCCATTCTTAAAGAATTTCAAAATGATAAAAAAAAAATGTTTTTCTTATCGATTTAATTTTGAACACCTCCATATTAAATAATGCAGTCTATTTAAAAAACCTTAAAAACAAAAAAATATTAAAATTGTAAATTTATAAAAAAAAATACAAAACATAAAAGATAGATAAGGTTAAATTAAGTCTAGTAAAAAATTATATAAAGTCCATCATGTTAGATTAAACATTACAGTTAAGCTAAATACTATAATGTATGGTTCATAAATTATATGTTTTTATACTGATTTCTCATTATATAAAAGAATGATCTAATTAATATATTATTTTCACATGTACATAAATATTATTATTGCAAATAGTTATTTAAATATATAATTAGATTATTTATACAAAAATTTCACTTTTAAATTTTAATTTTAAACTAATGATTAAATCAAGTAATATCACTATGTTTAAGGATTAATTTTATAAGTAAAATGAATTTAAGAACATTCCAATGTTTTATTTATTAGATGTGATATAGCCATTAGATCATTTCATAGTGTCTTATATATAAGAAACTTTATTTTACACATAAGTATTTATTAATGTTTAATATATATATATATATATAATCAATTCAAAAATATCATATTTTGTTATAATAAGGAGTAAAAATTTAGAAGTGAAAAGAGATTGACGGTCAACTGGTCAAACATGGTTCCCTTATACTTCACTAATTTTGTTTCTATTACATAGTAATTATTGTATCACTTCGTCCAAACACTGGATAAAAAATTTAGAGACAAAATCAAATAGTTGTCAGTTTGTTTTTCGAAAACTGAATTTTCGACACGAATAATTAATAATTTTATTTTATAAATAATGTTGGTCAAATTCATTTATAGAAATATTTTTTGAAATAAGTTTATTGCAAAAAAAAAATCTTATATTAATGGAATATTATACACGACAACACAACCAATATCTAACCCATCAATCATGACCTTTTTATAAATAAAAAAATAAAAAAAATCACTGGTCTTCATTAGGGCAAAAGACTAAATTGATTTACAAGATCTGACCGACGTATCAGTTTAAAATAGTCAATGGTCATAACGAATCAACAAAAACAGAATCACCACTAAGATGATTTCATATAACTTTTTTCCTGATTAAATTGGAATATTCTTTTCGCAGCAACACGCTATCCATGTGTATTACCATTTTTATATTATTATAATAATTTTATACATAATGTAATTTTCGCTAATATAGACGTGCATTATTCTTATCTAATAATTTAAACTAACCTTATAAAATTAAATAAAAAAGGAAAATGTGTATTTAAAACATTCATTGTAATTTGATCATATTTTTTAATATATATATATATATATATATATATATATATATATATTAAATATAAAGAAAAGAAGCGGCAGAATAATAGTTCTATAACTTATAAGTTTCTTAGTATTATACTTTTTCGTAAGCCTAATTTATTACTATTATTAGTCTAAGGTTTGGTTTCAAAATTATTTGAATGCGTCAAAAGATAATTAAAGTTTAACCAATAATTATTTATATTAATGATTGAATTTGAGCACTTCATAACAATTTAATTATGGATTCCAATTTCTTGTTTTTTTAATATTATTTAAGGATAAAATTATTTTAACAAAAATGCCAAAATTTAGTAAATTTTGTGTAACATCTCATATTTTTTATATAATAAGAACTTTATTTGATGAAAATTATATAATAGACTTAAATATAAATATTTATACATGGATGATATATATTTCTCCACATAAGATTTAATAAAAATATTTTCATACAAAATAAAATTAAATTAAATTAAACTTCTCGATTAATTCATTAAGAAGTTACACCACATGTCAAATCTTCTATTTAGATTTAATATCCGATCATCACAAATTAAAAAAATAAAAAACAAAACAAAACATCACATAAAAAAAAAGGTAAGCTAGAGAGTTAAAAAATGTATTTTCACAGATTAAATTTATATCACAATCAAATTATAACAAATAAGGCATTTGATAGTTAATCTTATACATCACATTGTCATTATCATATATTTTTATAATAATTTATATCATAGATTCGTATAGAAGGACACTGGACTCTTTACTTTTTGAAGACTCAGAAATTTGCACCTGTCATGTACCATTCATATGTTTTGATTAATTTAAATTTCAAACTTCGGATAGAGTCTATTTTGATCAATTCCTAATTCAAATCTCGGATACAATTTTCATATGCACAAGATTAATCTATATATCCTATCCAATCAGCTCATAATTCAAACCTTGAACATGACTATATAAACTTATTTCGACTGTCACTATCTAATAATTTTCATCTACGTTAATCTAATATACCAATATAATCAAATACCTTCTTAAATTAAAATTCCAAATAATACATATATTAACTTATCTCAACACGGATATATGTTCTAAAGTAATGTCAATTTTTTTGTTAATTTTCGTTTACGTGAGTTTAACACAAATTTTATTTTGAGGAATTTATATGTAAATGAATCAAACGAAGTATATTCGAAAATCTAAACTAATTGACTTGATAAGACTTTAAAATATTAAAATGTAATATATAAATTCTATTTAGACACATGCTAATATTTATCTGTTTCAGATATTAAAATGTAAATATATATAAATTCTATTTAGACACATGCTAATATTTATCTGTTTAATGTATGTAATTTTCAAGACACGCGGCAGGTAATGCATTATTCAAGTGATGATGTTATTATCGTAATCTATTATTGGTAAAAGTTGAGCAATAATTTGTTGACTTTTCTATCCAAAATGCAAAACCAACCTCCCACCTTAAACAATCGATGAAGAATAGACCTTCAACTCACGATAAAAAAAGAACTATGTTCTTTTAGGTTTATCTACAGGGACCTACTAATGTCTCTAAAGTATTAGATAATAAATTGTTAAAATTTAAAATTACATTAGAAATGAATTTAAAAAATTATGAAATAGCATAATAATATATTTAACAAAAAAAATACAGTTTTAGAAGCTACTGGTTATCATTTTTTTCAACGTAGAAGGCAGTAAGGCATTTGTTTTTTATTTTCTTTCTTTCCTGTGTTGGTTTATGCTTAAAAGTTAAATGTGATTCACGAACTCTGAGGAAACAATAAGCATATCTATTTTTGTTGGTCGAAATTTAAATCAAGAACAAAAGTGCAGTCGATAAAATGGTTGAGACAAAAAAAAATTGGACTGGTGGCACTTTTTGTTGAACTTTGAAGGAGCAATAATAATAAAATGGCCGACAGTGCCATTAATAATACTGCGTTTTAGAAGGGTTGTTGTTACCATACAGGGATAAGAACCAGTTAATAATAGGAGCGTGGCTCTTAAATACAGGGGTGTTGTAAGGTGTCGTTGTGTAACTACAGTGTTTCATTATTTACAACATGTAAAGTGTGTCCGCTTTCTATTCAATTATTGTCTCAAAACAATCTTAGCCTTGTATGTTTCATTTGGCATAACTAATTATATTTATATCTTTTTATTATATTAATAGTATTAATGATTAAAAGAATTATTTATTATACACTCCTGTTAATTAAATTTTAAAATTATCTTTTAATTTTCATCAAATTGTATTTTTATTTAATTAAAATCTATTTAAACTATTTAGGATATTATTATTAAATCAACCTCAAATCATCAGAGCTCTGTTATTCAATATTTTAATTTTTCAATTTTTTTAACATTATATATCACAATATTTTATAAATTAAATAATTTATTAAAAATTATTTTTTCTCAACAAAAACCTACCTAATTACTTCTAAAATACATTAAATTTTATGATTTTTTTTTAATTTTGTAGTCTTCTATTTAATTACTTCTTAATTATTATTATTATTTTTTACCTTTTCTCTGAATTAATTTTTCTCACTAAAATAAAATTTATAAATTTATATTCCTTAATTTTTCTACAAATAATATTACTATATATAATTATCTTTCTCAATTTTAATTTTTAAAAAATTTAAAAATTTCTATACTTTTATGCTATTTTTTTCATTTCCTTAATATGTTATTTATTTAGATAAAAACACCTACTAATAATATTATACTTTTAATTCAATAAATTGTAAATATATTCATATCTATTTGAAATTTAGTCATGTAACGAAAAGGAAAAAGGGAAAAACGTGAGCGGCAGGATTCGAACCTGCGCGGGCAGAGCCCACATGATTTCTAGTCATGCCCGATAACCACTCCGGCACGCCCACCTGATGAAATGTGATGTTGATTTATATCATCATATCATCTAATTGTGTTGAAGTCATTTATTAAATATTTAATAACGTTGTATAAACAATTCTTAAGCTAGTATGTGTGAGAATTTTTAGTCTATTTATCTAGTAAATAATTTGATATATGTCACAACAATAAAAGGGAAACATATAGATCAAAATTACATCGACTTAGATCAAAATATGTCACAACAATAAAAGGGAAACATATATATATTTATTGATTTGATAATTTTTTAAGACTTGTTATTAGATTAAAAAATAAAAAATTATATTTACCAAAAAATATGTTAATATAATTTTTTATATCTTACGTATACAGATAAAAATTAACATAATACATATTTTTTAAATATATCAAATTTAAGTTTAATAAAATGTAAGAACGATTGAAGGAATAAGATTCACTTATTAAAATAATAACATTTTGTAGGAGTTACACAACTTATTTGATCCCTTCCCTAAAATACAAATAATGTCAAATCTCTTCTCAAAATATCGTACTATTTACATTACTTAAATGATAACGTATGAAGCCAACCAATAGACGGAAACAAAAGAAAAATTAGTATTCTATTGAAATTAGAATTGTACAAAATTCAAACTGTAATTTTAAAATACAAAGATATCTGGTTTATAATCACCGGATTAAGATAAGAACAATGAAATTAGTCGGCAACAGTGCTCATGAAATTAGTCGTGCGACAATGACTACATAATCATCATATTCAAATATAAGTTAAAAACTATAACCACTTAAGGAGTATAGGAAATCTTGTTGAATCATGTTCTAACATAAAACTCATTGACCACCTTAATTTTCTTCACAAATTTTGTAGAGGGATTGGAAGGGTGAGATGATGAGAATAGAAACACGCGATAGACTATTTACTGTTTGACACACCATTGTTAGTGGGTGGTACTTGTAGCAATGCATGTCTCAAAATTCTCTGATAAGAACCAATATAAAATTGCATTGTATCAATTTAAAACATTACTCGTAACTATCACAAAAATACCATTCCGCAAATAACCTTACACGGTATAAAGAAAATCAAATTAGGTTAACACATAAAGCCCTAACATAGTACACCTCGTCCAATCAAAGCCTCAGAAGGAGCAATTGCCACTACTCAAGAAGCCCATCATACCGATTATGAATTTTTCAGATCAAAAGCTTCTCAATAGCATCCTGCAAACCAGAAAATAAAAAAGACTCAGAAACCTCGCTCAGTGACAAACTATATATATTTGTGTTTGTGGCAATAAATAATATAGCTGACATTTGGTAGCAGAGTGCCTATAATACCTTTAGTTGCTGGATTTGAGATTTCAATTGACTTCCTTCATTGGTGGTCACAGAACAAGCAATCACTGGCCTGGTGACCCCACAGGCACGCCCAAGTGCTTGTTTTGAGGGGACAAACACGTAGGGCACATTCTGAACATTTCAAATGAATAATTCATATGATTAATAGCATATTCCATGCTCATAAGTAACACCCAATTAAAACAAATCAGCACGAATGGCTAAAAAAGCCTAGAAGTTTTCAATCAGAGACACAGGCAAAACATTTTTTTTTTCTTTTATCATCAACGACACAGGCAAAACTATTCAAGTTCTACTAATATCATGACTATGCAGACCACTCATGGTGATGGATGTGGCTCATTATCGGTAATGGCTAAGCTAACACAAGTTCAACATATACTTAGCAGTAAATGAAACATCTCAAAACAAGGTTGCCACACAATTGTAGATGCAATTGTAAACAATAACAAATACTAAATAGCATGCTGCTACATATAAGGAAAATAATATACCTTGTCCTCAGCAAGTAGAGGAAGATGGAGAAGAATCTCAAGGGGTTCAGTATCAGCAGCCATGACAACAAACTCAGAGATACCTCTGTTCAGGGTCTTGGTGGCTGCAAATCCAATAGAACAAGTACATTATTCACTTATCATACACAGTAATAAAAGAAAGAAAGTTAACATCAAGCAAATACAATTAGCTAGTTACCTTCATTAGCGCCTTTTTTGAGCTGCTTGTAGTTGGCAGCTTGCTGAACAAGATCTAGTATGGTTATTGTGAGCTGGGCATCAGCCAAAGGGTAAGCTTTGGGGTTCACTGTTTCTCCTGTCTGCGTTTTGCATCCACACAAACACAAAAAAGGAAATTGAGCAATGGATCAAACATTTCAAACTGTGAATCGAATGAAAGAATAGCGAAAAAGAGGAAGAATAATATGGTACCATTGTTGATTGAACGGTAGCAGGAGAGGGCTAGGGTTTTTGGTTAGAACAGAACGTGAATACACAACCGAACCGTTACAAGGAACATCAAACATTGGGCTTTTATGTCTATAGATGTCAGCCGCCTTACTCTCTTGCTGGATCTTCCTTTGACTTCAAGGCCCAGCAACATACCAGGCTTAATATATTTTTCTAATATTTGCTTATGAATATTTTTTGAAATATCTTTTATCTATATTTGGCTGCACAGATCATGTTTTGTATTAAGCTATGAAAAAAACTATTTAAAATAATAATAGTAAATTTATCTAAAAAATTGAAAATTAATTAAAAAATAATTCGTTTTTAATGTTTTAAATATTTTCTTTTTAATTCATCTGTTTATTTAAATTTCAAATTAAAAATTAAAAATCCAATAGTTTATTATATTTAAATGTAATATTATCAGTTTAAAATTTATAAACGAACTCAACATAAATAAATGTCTTTTTAATATTGTTTCATGTTTATAGTATTTTGTTTATAAATTATTTATACTTATTAAAATAAGATAAGATAATAAATTTGTATTATAAACTTTACCTATAACTATAAATATGATAAATTGAAAATTATAAATACAGAAATAATAAAAAAATAATAATTCACAACATGTATCTTTAATTTACAGTTTTTATAATAAAATATTTAACAAGTTTTATGTAAAAAATGTTTTACAATTTTTTTAGAAATAAATACTCAACAATTTTATAAGATTAAAGAACCAAAAAGAAATATTTATAAAAAATCATAAACAATTAATTTAACTTAGTTAAAATTTTATATTAAATTTAAATTCACCCAAATTAATTAGGTTTTAAATTTTATATTTAGTTGAAGGGACTATTTAATAGAAAAAAAAAAAAAAAAATTTTTAAAAAAAATTTTAAAATTTTTAATTTTTTTTTATTATTTTTTTTTTTTTTTTTTTTTTTTTTTTTTTTTTTTTTTTTTTTTTTTTTTTTTTTTTTTTTTTTTTTTTTT
>Ga0209700_102096_pt1 | contig 41009 bp, 32 predicted proteins | sample SiratroredBW_FD_187528 | JGI IMG/M metagenome (GOLD analysis project Ga0209700, IMG submission 187528) | Root nodule microbial communities of legume samples collected from California, USA - Siratro red BW (SPAdes) (version 2) | ecosystem: Host-associated > Plants > Roots > Nodule | place: USA...
AAAAAAAAAAAAAAAAAAAAAAAAAAAAAAAAAAAAAAAAAAGAAAAAAAAAAAAAAAAAAAAAAAAAAAAAAACTAAAGCAAAAGTAAGATAAGAAGAAACAAGAAAACAAGAATTACTTATTTTTAAAATAATTAATTGACTTATTATTTAATTGTTATTATCTTTTCTAAAGTTTTGTTTTTCATAGTAAAAATAAAATGAATATTGAAATAAATATTGTGCAATTTAATTAATTTGTCAAACATATACATAGTTAAATTATTAATTATGCTAATAAAAATATTATTAAATCATATTAATTTATAAATAATTAAAATGTTATATTTTATCTTAATATTTTTTAATCAATATAATTATTAATTTAACATAATGAAATTTAAAAAAGATATACCAAAAGATATTAAAAATAGTGTCGTACATTTTAGACACACGCCTCTCTCTATATATATATATATTAATTAAATAGTTAAAATTTACACTTTATAGATTAATAAACCTTAGTAACGATTTAAATATTATAACTCCAACTTAATGTCACAATAAACCTGTATATGTAAATTCATCTCATATATATATTTAGAAAAGATCTTATTATTATTTAAATTATGAGAACGGGATGATATTGAATACTAATTTTGTCGAGATTCTAACAGTTTAATCCTTATAATCTCATTATAGACTGTTTAAAACTAATATATCATCTTTCTATTATTGTTTGAATTATGAAAATGAAATATTATTAATTTTTTTGAGATTTTTGATGGTTTAATTCTCTCAATTTTATTAGACCGTGTGTAAAGATAGTATACTATTTATGAGTTTTAATAACAACAAATGCTTTATTGACTTATTTGTTTAAATATAAATATTATTTAATGTATCTTTTTTAATGGTTAAAGGATTTATAAAACTAGAGAGTCTTGTGACAGACAGTATAATAGACCTTAAATGTTTATAATGTGAATAAAACCATAACGATAAAATAAATTGTTGATAAATATCAAGTATATTAAAACATCATGTTTAACTGTGAACAATATTTAAAATTCATTAAGAGAGAGTTCACTAGTGAAAAAATAGTCTTTAAAGTCGGTTCTACAGATTCCTTAACGTCGGTTCCAGAATCAACATTGACTAAGGCGACATTGAAAGTCTTCAAAACCGACATTATTTATTCAACCACCACGTCGGTTTAAACAAGGCACCAACATCATAGAGCCATTTCAAAAATTTCATTCAGCAGTGTTGAAGAGACAATACCACGACAGTTATAGTCAAAACCGTCATGACATAAGATATACCACGACAGTTTAAAGCTCACAACCGACGTGATATACCATTTGAGTTTTAAAGACTCAGATGGTATAGGGTATACTACGTCAGTTCTAGGCTTTCAACTGCCATGGTATATCTTATACCATGGAGGTTTTGACCATAACCGATGTGGTATTGCGTCTTCAAGCTTTTTTGCAGGGAATACCACGTCGATTTTGACCATAACTATCATGGTATAGTATCTACCATGGCGGTTTTTACCATAACCGACGTTGAGTATGTGTTTTTTTCTTTTTTTTTTAAATATGCAAAACGAAGTATGTATTTGCCATAACCCTGCATAACAGTTTCAAATTCCACAGCCAGAATACGTTTGAGAATTCTATTATCATATTAGAATTGCAGCACAATACATTTGTAATTAATATTTACACTAATCTACATAAATACAATGTTATATATATACACTTCTAATCTACACTATTCTAGAAACTACTTCTAAGTTGGAGAAAATATGTTGTCCATTCTCTTTGAAGTTCTTCTATTGCTTGCTTATCCAATGGCTCTAGGTATTGAAAAACTTGAAATTAATGTACAACATGTGTTGCAAAGCATGTATGTGAAACTTGAAAATCATTTGACATATCAACAAACTTTTGACATGTTCTTACCTGCTCCCAAGAATCGGTGATACCAGCTAGTGCTATGGTTCTCATCTAGTGCATGATGTAATATTCACATTCCCAGCCTCCTTGTTGCTTATTGCACTTTCATTAAAGTTGAATCATCAAATAATTTAATGCTAATTTGAATAAACTTACTTTAGAATTAAATACCTTAGGATATATCCATTGGAGGTTTTGAGTTGTGGATGTAGGTCTTCCTCCAAGAACATTACACACATTCATTCCATTAAAATCCAATATGTTTACTAAATTGCATATTATACAAAAAAAGAGTGATATATTATTTAAAGTTAATCAAATGATACCTTTGTACTATTTGTTTCATATCCGAAGTTACCTTCCTATGCAACAAACAAAACCAAACAATTGTGTTGTCAATGGGACACACAAGCATCAGTTGGCAATGGAACCTAAAATAACAAATATATTAATCTCATATTCTGAACATTACTTGAGATCAAAATATAAAGATTTGAAACTTACACATGGATAATAGGGGCAAATTATATTCTCTTTATGGATTCAAAAATCCATCTTTGAATATATGTCTGAGTGTCTATCTTTTTATTTCCAATCCTCTATATATTTTGAGGCTCAAGGAATCCATAAATGTCAGGATTTCCTGTGTTATAAACTAAATTATTTATGTACTTGCATTATTAAAATCAATATTAGTAATAGTAGTTGATGAAATAAGTCAAATTTTATAACATAGAAAGGTATACTTACATCATCCATAACTGAATTATTGTAATGTTTAACATCTGGTTACCCTGAATGAGTTCCAAGATGTCTTGCAAAGATATGTACAATCGGACACCGACATTGTCCACCCCAAAGATGGATGCATCGCAAGAAATTTCAAGAGGATTATTAAATAACTCGTGGTAGATCCGAGTCAACTCCTGAAGTAGATTCACTTCTGACCCGAGTTGGTGGAGACCTAGGACTTAAATCACCAGCTGGTGATTACTCTTTCCTCCTATGGTCCTGTAACACAAAAAAAATGTATCAATTCAAATAACATTAAGTGTGAATTTCAATAAGATTAAGACAAATCATCACAATATACCTGAGGCCTTTTAGAAATAGCCTGTAGGAGATATGTAGGCCACGCAATAAATGTACCAGGTGTCTTTCCTACAAATCTAACCTCTGATGTGGGCATAGGCACCTCGACATCTACCTGTCTAACATTTTTGACAACTACTCTAGAAATATCATCTCCAAGTGGAACTGTGTGGAGCGTAAAAAATGTCGCAAACACTCTCCCAATGGCCACCAATCGAGGAGGATCTCTAACAAATAATTTACAACAATATGAGGTATCAGTGTTGGTGTCTTCCTCCTCGTCTTTAGCAGCACAAATCCCCCTTGTGCTAGCTCTCCCACATGTAAGTAGTACTACACCTTTCTGCAAAAGAGTGTGTTGCTGTGATATGTCCATAGATTCCAACTTCTCCTCAAATTCTCTTCTTAGTTCATCTCTTAACTCATCTCTTAACCAATCTCGTAATTTTTCTTGTATTTGAGATGTTAATTTTTCTTCTAATTGAGACGTCAATTCATCTTTAAGTCAAGATATTTGATCCATTATATTCACATTTTGGGATGAGCTAGAATGTGGAGCATAACCATCATATTGTCTCACCTCCACACCATGTCTAACCGTCTTTACACGACTGGGTGTTCGTTGGTGCCAAGAGCATCAATCAATATATCTTGTCTCCCTTATATGACAAAATTTCCCTCGGAGCTCTACTCCACTAGAGAATCCTATAAAAAATAAGGCAATATGTCAATATTGTACAATAATAAGACATTAGATATGATGAGTAAATTATTATTAACTTACAATCCGCTTGGCAACCTCAAGTGCCTGTTCAGATGTCATCTGCCCTCCTGGTTTAGTCCTAGCCATCTTCCATTTCTCATGTCGACTAGGATGGCATGAAGGAGAGATGACATCATCTGAAGATGATGTTTCTTTTAATCTTTTTAATTTCTCTTCCATCATCTTCTTTTCTAATAAATCATAACCCCCCCCAAACAATCGGTGGGGGTGACATCCCTGTGCTGAATGTCTTGGGCTTTCTTCCTCTTCTTCTACAAAATAAAAAACTTTGTTGCCAAGTCATAATATTTAATGAAATTATGATGGATAAAACAAACCTGTCGAGAGGGATCCTCTCTAGATTCAACAAATTTTGTCCAATGGAATACTTCTCACAAGGGGACTTTCCCTTGTGTTGACCAAAGATGTACCAACTGGTCAAGTTTGTCTTGAAATTTCTCCATTTAATAGCAATGGATGATATAATTTTCTTTCTAATTAATGGAGAAGTTTCAAACTCAAAGTTTTTCTGCAAAATAAAATAAAAAAGTCATTAAATATATAACAAATAATAATCATAATTAATGACTTAACAATAAACTTAAAATGAATGACTTATAGTAAAATCTTGCCAAATCATATTCTTCTCAGCTTCAGTCACATGGTCCTAGGTCGGTAACAAAATAGAGACCTTCGTACGTGCCAAGACACCTAAATAGCTAGAAAATTGGGCACGATTAGGGCTTAAAGCCTACCAATCTGAGGGTCTATGTCTACTAAGACCCTGGAACTACCAAGTCGACTAGCAGTAATACCTCTCAACTGTGTAGGTTCTCTACTCTTCCTCTATGTATCAGCCATGACCTAAAAAGAACACAAACATAAGATTAAAACTTAAAAAATTAATTAAACTTAACATTAAATATTCAAATTGAGTAGAATCAATGTAAAATTCAAAATAACAATAATAAATAATTAAACATTACTTTTTTTAATCTGGCAATGTTACAATGTTTTCCATATCCCTTCATTGTGATCATTCTGTGTAGCATGTACTTCATCAACATCATTTTCGTCATTGATACAAGGTAAGTGTCTTGAAAATGAGTTGTCAGCATGTTGGACTATTGAGTCGTCATGATTATCAACATCATATTCAGTTCTCCCTTGTAAAACAATTGACCACCTTTTATTAAAATGATCTTTGACATAAAAAACTTGTTTTGCTTGGTAAGCCATGATGAAAGGATCTTCCTTGGAACCTATCTTTGCGAGATCAACCATGTAAAACCCAAGTCATCAACATACACTCTTGTGTTACTATCAACCCATTTACACTTAAATACCGGAACTCTAAATTTCTCATAGTCAACTTCCCATATTTCTTCTATCACTCCAAAGTAACTTATTTTAGTCATCACAAGATTGTTATCTTTTGAACTAGCAAAGTGTATTGACTCTGCCTCAAGGGTAGCACCGCTATTTTGAATTGTACTCTTCTGATCCTCAATGTTTGTGTAAAAAGAGAACTTATTAATATCATACCCAGATCATGTTATGACATCAAAGTTAGGTCCTCGTGCTAACCATTTCAAATCATCAACATCACAATTGTTTTCAACAATTTTTTGTTTAAACCATTTCAAAAACATCTTGTTATGTTAATTCAATAACCATTTCTCATTTGAACGTGGGTTCATTGTCTTCAACAATATTTTGTGTTCATCTATGTAAGGAAGAGCATAATCAGTATTGTTCAAAATATACAAGTGTGCTTGGAGTACCTGTTGTTGATCGTTTTGAACTATCCTCACACCTCGTGTGCCTTTGCCATCTTGCCTTCCTTCATACCGAGACCTCGGTACGCCTATAACATCTACTTGAGACATATACGTTGTACAAAACTCAATTGCTTCCTCTACAATATATCTCTCAATAATAGATGTTTTTGGTCGATATGGATTCTTCACATACCCTTTCAATATCTTCATGCATCTCTCAATTGGGTACATCTATCGTAAAAACAAAGGACCACATATTCTAATTTCTCTCACCAGATGAACAATTAAATGGACCATGATATCAAAAAATGAAGGAGGAAAATACATCTCTAGTTGATACAAGAGAATGATAACTTCATTTTCTAAGTCATCCAACATAGTAAGATCAATTACTTTCCTACAAATAGCATTGAAGAACAAGCAAAGACGAGTGATGACTTGTCTAACACTTTTTGGAAGAATTCCACAAATAGCCACTGGGATAAGGTCTTGCATCGGAACATGACAATCATGAGATTTTAAGCCAATAAGTCTCAAATCTTCCATTGAGACGAGACTTTTAATTTTTGAAGAGTATCCTTGTTGTACTTTAACTCCTTGCAAACACCCACAGAAACTAATCTTTTTGAGATTTTGACAAAGTATGACATGCTTGCGACAACTACGTTCGTTTACCATGAGGTTGGGGCTGTAACTCAAACCGAACACCCATCTCAACTAGATCCTTACGAGCATTTATTTCATCCTTTATTTTTTCTTTAATATTTAGCAATGTCCCAATTATACTATCACGATTATACAATGTCTAACATCTAACTTCGACCAATATGGAAGTTCAAAGAATATCGATTTCTTCTTCCATATGTTTTCCACACCACTATGCTTGACAGTTTTCCCATAAGTGACTTCGACGTGACCCACTCGGTTATACACTTTGTCACCAGTTAAGGGTGGAGGTGCAGTTCTGTCTTCCTGACAACCATTAAAAGCTTTTTTCAACTACGATAAGGGTGATTACCTTGCAAAAATTTTTGATGGTCAATGTAACATGTCTTTCTCTCATATTTTAGCTGATGGTAACTTGTGTTCTCTTCACATATCGGGCAAGCATGATGTCCTTTGACACTATAACCATTAAGATTTTCATATGCTGGAAAATCATTAATCGTGCAAAATAACAATGCTCTCAAATTGAAATTGACCTTTTCATATGCATCAAAAACCTCGACGCCATCATTCCATAACAATCTCAAGTCCTTTATCAAAGGACTTAGATAAACATCTATGTAATTTTCCGGTTGCCTTAGTCCTGATATCATCATAGAAAACATCACATATTTTCTCTTCATGCACAACCAATACGAAAAATTATAAATAATTATGAAAACAGACCATGAACTATGTTTGCTACTTAAATTACCATATGGATTCATTCCATCAGTTGCAAGACCAAGTCTGAGATTTCTTGGATCACTTCCAAACTCTGGATACAAAGTGTCGATTTTCTTCCATTGTGGTGAATCAACAACATGTCGTAACAATCCATCACATTTTCTTCCATTTGCATGCCATGTCAAGTTCTTTGCATCGTTAACATTGGCGAAAAAACGTCTTAATTGTGGTATAATTAGAAGATACCACAATACCTTGGCAAGAAGACCCTTTTTCATGTCATCTTCATCCCCGTCATCATCCTTTACTTTGTATCTTGATACCCCGCATCTGGGACACTTATGCAATCATTCAAATTATTTTCTATATAATATACAATCATTTGGACAAACATGTATTTTCGGTACTCTAAACCCATTGGACATAATATCTTCTTGGCCTCATAGTGACTGGTCGGCAATGTATTACCTTTAGGAAGTATTTCATGCAAAAATTCAAGCAATTCAGTAACGCTTCTATCAGTCCACCCATTTCTTGCCTTCATATTAAATAACCGTAATACTGCTAACAAACGTGAAAAACTTGAACAACCAGGATACATTTCTATTAGTGAACCATCTTTCAAATAATCATAAACATGGGCTTGGTGGAAATTCTCTTCTCCAATATCACGAATCATATTGTCAACCCCCAATTTCGTCCAGGCAAATAAAATTATTTTTGCAAATAAAAAAAGAAAAAGAAAAGATAAAATAAAATAATACAAAATAAGAAATTAAACTTTTTAACATGTGTTATTTAGTTTTTTTGCCATTTAGAATAAATAATAAAAAGAATTTTGACTTTATAAGTAAAGTTTGATTAAATAATAATAAAAAAAAATACAAAATGAAATTTGTAAAAAAAAATGATAAAATAAAAAAAATGTATTGGGTCTGTCTTAAAATAAATTGAATAAAAAATTTAAGTGAGCCCAATTGAACAGGGAGGTTCATATATAAAAGATAGTTCTGATCCAGTTTGATAAAAATAAAAATAAAAAAGGTTTTCTAATTTACTAGGAGGTTATTAGAAATAAAAAGAGTTACTATTTACACTCACTTATTTGTGCTTGCCACATAAGCGATTCACAAAACTACACTGCCCATTCAAGTCCCTATGTAACTTTAATACCTTTTAATTCTTTAATTAGTGTCTGACAAATTTTATTTCTTATTATTAGGAATCTTGATTAAGAATTGCAAATACATCTTTGTTTTGTTGGCTTTTTACCTCCTCACACTTATTACATTTAAGTGTCATGCTTTTTGCATTTAATCCCATATTCCACTTCTTCATACTATTCCTCTTCTTCATAAGTTTTTATACTTTATTTTTATACTTTATTCTATCTACTTTATTTCATTGAATAATTGATTCTTAAGTAAGAATCATGATTGAAGAACTGATTTTATTTTCAAGGGGAGGAAAAATAGAGAAATTGAGTAAAATACTGAAAAATAACCTACACAACAATGATCTTGCAAGAACTAAAAGGATCAAGTTGCAGAAAGAAAATTGAGGTTAGCATATTACAAAAGGAAAACAAAAAAGGCTAGGTCTTCAACGGGTAAGTCCAGTTACTTTGTTCTTGTGTTCTTGTGTGTTTGCTTCATCTTGTATGTAATGTGATTGTTTGATCTGCATCCTGGAATATTAAGATGTGTTAGTCAATTTTTTATAATATCTATTATCTGCAAATGGAATATTAAATTGTAAAATTGTGATTATTACTTGGGAGGTTGTTGTTTGATCCTCATTCGGTTTAGAGGTTTAGGGGGTTGCTGCTTTTGCCACAGTCCCTTCCTCGGCAATACCAGAAAAGAAAACAACCCTTGTTAGGAATCCCTTCTAGAAATCCTTCTAACACCAGAAAAATTCATCCCAAACAATCAAGAAAGCAAGATCCAAACACAATATTAAAACCAGTTCCGATCAAACAATAATCTAGAAAATTCCGAATCGAAAACTAAATTTAGAAACCTTTAGAACTAAAACCCAATCAAACTCCCCGAACCATGTTCGAGTCTGTAAAAAAATCGAAAAAAATAACAACTTCAAAAGCTATGAGAATCTTATACGAAGAAGTCAAAGACTGAATAGCTTTGGAATACTAGAAAAATATAAAACAGGATAAAAAAAAAGGAAAAAAAGATTAAACCTTACTCGTCCTTGCCCCATGCCGCCGGTGGCTGCTGTGGCACCATCCAGACCGCGTCGTGTCTGGTTTCGAAAACCACATGCCACTACAACACCGCAACACCACCAGCCACTCGCCACCTCCACGGTGCGAGAAAAACACTACCATAGCGGCATGGGTTTTTATAACAAAACAAAAAATTTATAAAATGTTTTTATAACAATAAAAGTATAAGTTTTCACAAAACAAAGGTAAAAAAAAAATATAGCAAAACATATTAAGGTTTCTAAAAATAAAAAAAAAAACAGTTTAACAAAACATTTTTTTTATATAAAACAGTCATTAAAAAGTAATAAAAAATTTCAAAAATTAAAAATATATATCAAACACCATCAAACAATATTTTAAAAAAAAATTAGAACTACGTGATCCTTGATTTTTCTTTCGAAATATGTACGACCAAGGTTAATCCTTGTCGGGTTTAAAAAATTAAAAAATAAAATTTGTCTTTGTTATTATTTGTTTGTTTATTGTTCATTCTTTGTCTTCAATTTTTTTGTAAATATTTATTTATTTTTTTTAGTTGTTGTAATTATTATCTTTTGGAAAAAATAACATTTTGTAAGACCGCACTTATTTCTATTCATTTAATTAAAGGTACTTAGGACGGGTGTTGTGGGGTGCTGACACCTTTTCCACACGTAATCGACTCCCGAATCTTGAATCTGGTTCGTAGGCACTTTTATTTTTGATTTTTCTATAGTTTTCCCATGAAAAGCTATAGTGGCGACTCCATTTTTCAACTTAAATATTCAAAAAAAAAAAATTAAGACACCCGTCGTGATCCGTCGGTTGCGACACATGTCTTCCATGAAATCTTTAGAATATATTAGAATGTTCACACTGATACGTCTTATAGATACATATGGTAAGTTTAGAACTTTACCATGCCAAGTCCATGTTGTATAGTTCTTCAAAAAACCATCACAAAGAACATGCTCTCGTATAAACTCAATATCTAGTATTTTTCCATTCACACAATTCACACACAGACAATAATATCTTCCATTTATTGCTGCTTCATTCCATTTAGCAAATTCTAAAAAATCTTCAACACCTTTCTCATACACATCACCGATTCGACTTGCATTTATCCAACTTCGATCCATGACTACGTTAAGTGAAAGATTTTCAAACATATTACTCAATGACCAAATTAAATAGAAATTATCGGGGATCGAACATCCGCTAACTCAACCCAAACGCCTTTCTTATATATATCAAACAATACACAAAGAGCATTTCAATACACACAAGCATTCCAAACTTACAAGAATTACAGACAACCATTCCAATCATACAAGAATGTCTAAATCAAATACAAATTGTCGGGGACCGAACATCCCCAGACTCAGTGCCCATACGCGCAACATATACAGAAAACACACACAAAAACCATTCAAATTTAGACAACCATTCCATTAATACAGATACAACATTTCAAACATGATAAAAAAAATACCTCAACAGTAGTGACGCCAAGTGAGAACGAAAACCACACAAGGAGCTAAACCAACACATGCAAACCCAAAAAAAACACAAACATAAAGTCAATAAAAAACTACAACAAGTGAAAGCAAATTTAAATGGAGCACAAACGAAATACAAAAATGTGAATGGAAGATGCGAAAGCTTGAAACGAATACGGTACCTTGAACGGAGATGGAAACAAAAATATGCACCGTCCAAATGAAGCTCTAATGAAAATGAATGAGAAACGTCAAATGGAGGGTGCCAAACAGTGCGAAAATGAAGGAGAAATCATCGTCATAACAGTGGAAGGACAGCGCGCAGTCAAGGGAGAAGAAAAAGTGAGTGAAAAGGCCTGGGGAGTGGTAAAAAGGGTATAACATGTCGGTTGTTTCCTCAGAACTGCTGTGATATACCATCCACACCCCAACATTTTAACTGCGAAGCAAGACGACATCAGTTGTTTACCGACGTGGTATTGAACCCTAATTTAATTAGATTTTGCCTTAACATTTCACGCCTATACATGACGTCGATTTATTTCTCAAACCGACGTGGGATTCAGTGTATATCACGTCAGTTGGATGCAACTAACAGACATGATATATCAGACGCCAAATTTTTATTTTAAAATTTTGAATTTTTATTTTTACAGTCTTTTTCAAGACAGTTTTAAGATGTAACCGACATCGAATAAATAACTCAATATCGAGTTTAATGGAATCGACGTGAATTATTTTCAGTTATTTACAAAAATATCAATGCATTTTTGTCGATATCAATTTCGTTTTTAACCGTCTTTATACGAGGACGAGGACATAGAATGATATTTTTTCACTAGTAGTTGAGTAGTTCATTTTCGTTCAATTTTTTATAGCTTTTGGCAACAATGGTATCGTGATATAATCACATGATAGTTTTGTGCTCAACAAATTATTAAATAATAATAATAATATTATTATTATTATTATTATTATTTTCTGTGATTTGTGGTTGGCGTAGCAGAGGTAGGGGAGTAATTGGTTGCGGGAAGTACTGTAATGAATCACCCACCGCATTCTCAGCTACAAGAATTAATTTTGTTTGACTAAATTAGTCAGCAACTTTAAAGGCTACCGTTTAATCTGTCACAAATATTTTATATTAAATCATTCAAGCTTTGCACCAAACTATTAAAGTGGTTGTTATATAAACTTTATAATGCTAGATGGAAACTGAATTTCCTTCATTTCATTTATCACATATATTAATATTTCAAATTTTTATTTCATATTCTAATTGCAATTATTTTATTTATTAGTATTATAAATAGCATTAATATCGATTTTCACAAGTTGAAATAACTTTTTGAGATAAACAAGTTAATAGCTTTATATATATATACTTGGATTACACAGTCGCATGAGATTAAAATATATAAACTGTTACTAGTCTTCTTATATTGCTTGTTTTAAAACTAAATATTACATGACTAATATTAATTAAATAATTCCTAGATACTCGTATATTTAATTATTTATGAAAATGACAAACTTATTAATTATTAGTATTATTTAACCTCTATATAATATAATCCAATTAAAAATCAGCATGACATACACATTTTTATCCAGTATATTATATACGAATATAATCTGTATATAAATTTGTATACAAATATTTATATTTATATTTATTATTATAATTATTAATTATTATTCTTATTCTTATTAATTATTATTATTATTATTAATATTGCTAATATATTATTATTTTTATAATAGTATTATTAATATTATTATTAACATTACTAATATTATTAATGTTATTATAAATATTATTGATATTATTATTATTATTATTATTAATATTTTTATTAATACTTGTATTATTATTAATATTATAAATGTTCATATTATTATTATCACCATTATTATTAATATAATAAAATTAATAATATTATTGATATTATTATATTATTGCTGCGGTTGATATTATTAATAGTATTATTATTATTATTGTTAACATTATTATTATAATATTATTTACTAGATATTATTAATATTTTAATAAAACTGTTGTTATTATTTATAATAGTATTAACCAAATATTATTATTATTATTATTATTATTATTATTAATGATAGTACTAACCAAATATTATTATTATTATTATTATTGTTAATATTATAAATATTATTAACAATGTTAATATTAGTATTATTAATAATAATAGAAACTATAATAATAATTATTATTATTATAATAAGATTGTTAATAATAATATTATAACAACAATGTTAATATAGTTCAGTGGTAAGTTAAGTTTTGTTGGTGCATTTGAAACTTGGTTTGGAATCTCATCTGGTACATATTGTTTATAATATTAATGATGTTAATAAAACTAACTAAAACAATAATATAATTTTAAAAAGTAGATAATAAAAATAAAATATAAAAGCAGTAATAAAATTGAAAATAAAGTGTAAATAATTTTTTTAATACATATAACTTTTATTGATATATTATTAATGTTACACTACAACAGTAAATGACTTTAGCATCAATAAAAAAAATTATTGTATAACTGAAAGTAGTTGACACCAAAATATATTAATGATTGTCTTGCGTAAGTTAAAAAATCCATGAATTAGGTCTGAAAGTTATGTGTCGGCATATGGATGAGACATAGTACCATTGTCCAAATGCACACAAAATGAATTATTTAATAAAATATAGAAAGAATAATCTTAAAATCACAGACACTTCAAGTAAAGTATTTTAATTGAAAGGGTTGTGTTGGTCTATCCAACATTAAAAAGAATATGTTGGATACAGAGTCGGTCAAGCTAATATTAACTGGAAAAAAAAATTAGTAGGGTTGGTGAAACTGATATTAAGTGTGATGAGTAAAATAAAATTATGTTTAGTTTAAAAGCAAATTTTGTCCATTTGAAACTTAGTCTTATAAAAAATTCAAAATCCAATATCAACGGTAATTCTAAATTTAAATTCAATATCAATTTGAATTGTAATTCAATATCCAAATCCAGTATGTGTCGTAATTCTAAATCTAATTATAACACCAACAAATTAATTGGATTCCGGATGAAAATGTCATTTCAATTTGAATATACAGATTTCTTTGAGTTTAAAATGAAAATTCAATTGTATTATGTGAAATGTTATATAGCCTTGATGACTTTAAATTTGAAATGAAAATTGAATTTAAATAATGCAAGTGTTTGTATAGTTTATAATTTAAATTCTAACGTTTTGAAGAGATCATAATCAAACAATAGTTAAGTAAATTGTACTACAGACATGTCAAGAAAACTTCATAACTCATTATGTAAGAAAAATAAGCCAAAACTAGAATAAAGAATGTAAGACTAAAGAATGTTTGAAAGCTAAAATAAAAAATTACAATATTAAGAAAAAAAAAGTGTCCCATTTGATGTAATGATAAGAGTGAAGGCCTTATTGAAAGTTCTTGTTAAAAATAATGGAAATGATTACAATAAATACAAGACTTAGTACATGAAAACAAATATAAAAATTAAAATTACACTATGGGTGAACTTCAAGTCAGGATTTGGTTATCAAAGTCTTCAACACGTTAGGGATGGACTTGACTCATACTTCTTGAAATGTCACCAAGTTGTCATAGCTAATTGTTGTTGCATCAATTTGATTGTGCCCTCCAATTGTAAAATATTTTGAATTGCTAGGTTAGCTCTTTTAGTTGCTACATGAGACCTTTCATTTGTCGCATTAGCTATTTCAGTTGCTTCTAGGACTTGTTTATGAAGACATTCATTCTTAGCTAACTACTCACTATGATCAATGGTAGAAGCTAATATGTATGGTTCAATGAGGGATGATGCTCCATGACGGATGTTAGCAGGCAAGTCTATAGTGCCATAAACGCTACATCTACTCCTGCCTCCATTAACATATTTCTAGCTCTAAAGCTTTGTTGCTACATTTATCTAATTAGAAGTTGTTCCTTCAGAACTATCTAATTGGATAGTCATTAACCGCTTATGGTAGGTTTCTTAGAATCTACCACTTATCATTAAGGGCCCAAGTCAATCTATTCTATAAAGATGAATAATAGATAAGTTACTTTGATCATATTGAAGAATGGTTAAATTGTAATTCCTTCTAATTATTAATAAAATTCACCTCAAATTTAGTCCACCATTTAAATTGGATATCCTCAATCATAGCCTTATGATGGTAGGGAGCTTTAAATCGTGACTTAATTGCAAGGCGAATCCCCATAATAGCATGATGGTTAGGTACCCAATTATAAAACTCACAAACCAAAATGTTAGTACAAGAAAAACTATAATTACCGATGGATTTATAGACAAAAGAATTAACCGTCAAATAATTTGTTGATAAACTAAACAACAATTTATCGACGCATTAAATATGTCGATAAATCCATAGGTAAATTTACTGCCAATTTACAGATAGACATTACAATGATAATAATAATAATAATATTTTCATAATAAGAATAATAATAATCATAATATGACAAATAAGCTTCTTTAGTCTGATGGTTATAGGTACTCTTAGGATGCTAAGAATACCTAGGCTCGAATCTCTCTTACAGCAAATTGTTAATAACTTTAATAAAATCATTAATAAGTGGTGAAGCCTCACAATGAGATTAGTGCTACAACATTATAGAAGATTGGTGTGAACAAGGTAAATGATGAATATTGGATATGCAAAGCTAAAGATGAAGGAGGAGGTCATCAGCAAGTTGATGTTGCTGCTGATGTTAGTCTTAAATAACTAGGAGACCATGCTGATCCAAGTGGTATTGCTACTGGAAACTTTGTTACGGTGCCATATCTGTTCCCAGTGGATAGACGAGAACCTTTATCCAGATTTGAACAAATGGTGATTGGATGACTAGAAACTATGACACATGATCAAAGAGAGCACTTTGAATTATATAGTGCATGTTTTAAACATTTGGATAATCAAATTGAAGGAATTCAAGAGCAGCTAGTTGACATGTAATATGGCTCAAACACTTCAGATCTCCATTGCATCTGCATTAGATCATCTGTTTCATTATGTTCTTTAGATTTCTATTTTAGTTGGTCTCATGCTTCTTCAATCCTACTTGATGAACTCGATGGGGGAGAAGAAATGTGTTGTTGACCTTTTTCGACAAGTGCACCGAGTCAAAAGTAGTATGAAATTGAAAGTACAAATGTCGATCCCACAAAGAACAATTTCGATTAAAAATTATAGCTTTCACTACTCACTAAGTAAATAAAGTTTTCAGGATGATGTGATTCAAATAACATACGAACATAAAAATGCGATGGCAAAATAAATTAACGAATAACAAAAGTGGTTTGAAAGATTTAGAAAAGCTCTGGGATTGAACTTCATCTATCTCACTCATTTATATTTTGGTTTGATAAGAACATACAATGCTCATAACTACTCAATATTGATGCACATATAAAGGTCAATCATACTAATTCCTCAAGTATGAAATTCATAAGGAAATTTCCTAAACACTGATTCCTCGGCTATTTAGCAAATTACCCAACATTAAGAACAGATGTTACGGGCGATCAATATATTGAAACCTATTCCTAGAATCCCAATATATTGAGTACTCTCATATAGAAAAAAACTTAAAAATACTTTCTAGTTAAATCCAAGAATCAAAATCAAGACTCTATTGATCAGATAAAATCTAGTAGTAAGCACAAGATGAAAATACCAAAAATGAGTAGAAAATGAATATTATATATAAATATCACCAAAATACAAATGAGTTCGAAAGATTACATTCAATCCCAAAGATGAAGATTTAGCTACCCATGGTAGCCATTACAAACCAAGAAAACGAAGATTGCTAGAGAAAAAAAGAGGAACTTGTGTTTGGCTTTCGTCACTGTTGTATTCCTTCGCTCCTGATCCTTCCAATTCTTTTTCAAAACAAAGCAAATCCCGTTATTAAACTTGTTTTCGGACCTAGGGTTAGTGGATTTTCGCCTGAGCGAACCATGTCTCGCTTAGGTGAAGCCTTCAGTAAAAACCAACCCCTCTTTGGAGCATTCTCGCTTGAGCAAACTTCTTCTCGCTTGGGCTACTTGGGCATCTCGCTTGAGCGAGCTCTTCTTGCCTAGGCGAGCCAACCCCTGCAAGTCCTCTTCATTTTGGATGACTCTCGCTCAAGCGAACCTCTTCTTGCCTGGGCGACTTGAGCATTTGTCCTGAGCGAGTTCTTCTCGCCTGGGCGAGCCATCCCCTGCAACTCGTCTTCATTCTAGAGAATTCTTGCTCAAGCGAGCCATTCTCGCTTTAGCGAGTCTTCAATTTCAGCACTTTAAGTCTTTTTTTCATGTATCTTCTAATCTTTCATTTTCTTCATTCTTTATACCTGAAATTTACACAAAAATTGGTATCAAATGATTTCCTTTAACTCAGGACTCAAAACCTATATTTGGATCCTAAAGCTCTCAAATTAGGGGTAATTACTATCTTAAAGAACAATTAAAACCAAAAGTACCCAAGTTTTCTCATGTATAAAACACTCAAAATTGACACTTATCAACTCCCCAACCTAGAATCTTGCTTGTCCTCAAGCAAAGTCATTAGATCCACAAAACAAAAGTTTTTTCTAAAACAAAAATAATGGTTGGTCACAAATCAGACCCATGGTTCAATCATCAGAACAACTTTCATATTCAAAACAAGAATTCAACATAAGAAAGTGCAGTGATTCCAAATTCAATTAAAGTAGGAAAAAGACACAATCAATCTACAAGATAAACAACTTAAACAAAGAAATATTAATCTAATTGAGGAATTTCTCTCTTAATATCTCATAGGTTAGTGTTTCTCTCAACTTCCACTGACTCTGAACAAATCAAGGTTGCCTTTCATTTTTAGTCAAATTAAAAAAACATAATCAATATGGATCTTAAAGTCTTCTAAAGGTTGTAATGAGGCTGGGTTCCAAGAATATTGGTTTTTTTTCAGATAAAAAAAATGCACACTTTAGACAAGGAGAACATATATACATTTTAGACAAAATTTCCTTCAGAAGGAATTGATTGACAAATTCTTGAATTCCGCAATACATCATTTTTTTTTCTATAACCCACTCTTTTGCTTATTTTTCTTTATTTTATTTTATTTTAATTTTTTTAAGTAAAAGAGTGAATTGTCTAACCCATTTTCTCACATTACCAACATTCCAAAGCTAAACCAACCATTCCGATTACGTTTATGTAAATTGCACCCATGGTCTCCTTCTCTAAGCATGCTACAAGGGTGGAACAAAATATATATCAATTGAAGGTTAGGTTGCAACAAAGAAAATTTCAGCTCAATTGGTTATAAAAACAGAAGGTCATAAAATGTATTGGTTGGCTATTTGGCTCTAGATTTAAGTGTAACTATATACAAACTAACAAAAAAAATTAGGCAACATTAACTAACAAGTTACTCAGGGGAACTCTCCACTGTTTAAGGATTCACTACTCACTTGACTAATTGGTTTAATTCCTCAATTTTTATCAAACCTTGTTCTAGTTATAATCTTGTTCAACTTTCATGCATCAATATCCCAACCCAACTTAACTCAAGGATTCTCATCCACACATTCTTTCCCTATTCAATCAGATTTGACTTAGAATACTTACTAAGTCTAATTTCTACTCAACCACAGAACTATACTAAATACTACATCTAACAACATAAATAAATAACAAAAATAAAATTCTAAATGGAAATATATAACAAGCATACTATAATATTTAAATGATAGAAAACTAAGCTAACAATCATCATTGAAACTAGTGTTTTGTATCAGGATGTATGGTCATTCTCCTCTCATAACTATCTAGATTAGTATCAAAATCATCATCCTGATGTTCTTCTCCTAGATCCTCCCCTGCTGCAGCTCTAGAAGATCTTTCTCCTGTAGCTGTTGCTCCTTCTCCCCAAAGAAAATGTGTCTGTCCTCAGGCCATGCGACATAGGAACTAAAGTGGTCAAAGGTCATCCACGGGTTGAATTGATCTTGAGGTACACTGTTATATAAACCCTGATGGATATGCATCATGCCCCTATGATTTAAGCTCTGTTGCAACTAAATATGCTCAAAAGTAGCTTTGTTTGAACTCTATTTAAGCTAAAGATGCTCCAAAGTAGCTCTAATGGTCGACAATTGGTCAAAGAGCATTGCATTAGTAGGTTGTGCAGTTGAAAATTCTGGATTCTACAGCTGCACCAGAGGATCAGGATGCAAAGTTTGATACAAATTTGGATCGAATTATGAGGGAAGACTGATTCTTATCTTGATATATTTCTGTTGTGTAATCTAAGTATTGTAATGTGCTATGACTATAACTCTCCATAAGTGTGATGTGTGATAGTTAGTTAATTATGTGGTTGAGTAGAAATTAAACTCATGATTGTTCTAAGTCAGATCAACTTATTATTGGAAAATTTTTAGGAGATTAGAATTTTTGAGTTAAGTTGAGTGGGTGATTGATGCATGAAAATTGAACAGGGTTATGACTAGAACAAGGCTTGATAAAATTGAGGAATTAAAACAAATTAGCTAAGTGAGTTGTGAATCCTGAAATAGTTAAAAGTTGAGAGTTCCACTGAGTAATGTATCAAGTTGTTGTTGCCTGATTTTTTGTGTTATTTTACTTCACATATGAAAACTTGGAGATGATTAAGGCATTTTTGTATTTAGATATTTTAACCCAGAGCCAAAAAGCCAACCAAGTATAGTTTATAACCAATTCTTTTGATAACCCTTTGAGCTGAAATTTTCTTTGTTGCACCCTAACCCTCAATTGATATTTGATTTTCCACCTTTATAGCATGCTTGAGGAAGGAGAACATAGGTGCAATTTTCATAATGGGAAGGGTTGATTTAGCTTTGAGATGCTGGTCATGTAAAGAAATGGGTCAGATAATTCACTCTTTTGTTCTACTCAAAAAAAAAAAAAAAATGGTTGGAGAAATCAAGAGTTGGTAAATTAATTCTTTCTAAGGAAAATTTTGTCTCATTTGTAGATATGTTCTCCTTGTCTGAAGTATGCATTTTGTTATCTGAAAAACCAATGTTCTTGATAGCCCAGCCTCATTACAACCTTTAAAAGACCTTAAGATCCATGTTGAGTGTGTGTTTGTGATTTGACTAAAAATGAAAGGCAACTTTGATTTGTTCAGAGTCAGTGGAAGTTGAGAGAGATACTACCCTGTGAGATATTAAGAGAGAAATTCCTCAATTAGATTTTCATGTCTTTGTTTGAGTTGTTCCTCTTTTAGATTGATTGTGTCTTGTTCCTGCTTTGATTTGACTTAAAATATCTGATCTCTCTTATATTGAATTCTTGTTTTGAAAATGAATTTTGTCTGATGATTGAACCATGGGTCTGATTTTTGAGCAACCACTGATTTTGTTTTAGAAAATATTTTGTGTGAGTCCAATTACTTTGCTTGAGGACAAGCAAGATTCTAGTTTGGGGGGAGTTGATAAGTACCAATTTTTAGTGTTTTTATACATTATAAATTCGAGTATTTATGGGTTTAAGTGATCTTTAAGATAATAATCACCTCTGAATTGAAAGTTTTTGGATTTACTGTGTTAATTTGAGTCATGAGTCAAAAGAAGACATTTGATCTTAATTATTTTGAATTTCAGGTGATAAGAATGAAGGAAACTAAAGCTTGGAAGTTGTATGAGAAGAAGAAATAGAAAAGATTTCAAAAGAAGAGTTGTTCAAGCGAGGAAAGTTCGCCGAGATGAAAGTAGTTGAGGAATGTATATAAGCTGCAGAGGAAATTTCGTCCAGGAGACGTTGGAGCGAGGCAACTGCAGAGTATCTCGCCCGGGCGAGGATGGTTTCGCATGGGCGAGATCAGTCTAGAGAGCACATCAAATTTGCCCCAAGCGAGGTGTTTTCGCCTGAGCGAAAAGTCACTTATCTTGAACCAAAGAGAACGCGTTTAAAAGAGGATTTTAGGGTTTTAGGAAAGGGGATCTGGATTTGGAGGAACTGGAGAGCCGTCAAGAACAAGAACTATTGAGGATTCCTGCTCTTCTTTGCAATCTTTTTTCTTTGAAGTGTAATAGCTAATATAAGTAGCTAAGTTCCGCATCTTTGGGATTGAATGTAATCTCTTGAACTCATTTGTATTTTGGTGATTTTAAATATAATATTCAGTTTCTACTCCATTGGTATTTTCATCTTATGCTTAATGCTAGATTTTATCTGATCAATAGAGTCTTGATTTTGATTCTTAAACTTAACTGGAAAGTATTTTTGAGTTTCCGACCTAGATGAAAATACTCAATATATTGGAATACTAGGGATAGGTTTCGATGTATTGATTGCGTATAACATCCGTTCTTAATGCTGGGTAATTTACTAAATAGTTAAGGAATCAGTGTTTAGGAAATTTCCTTATGAATTTCATATAAGAGGAATCGGTGTGAATGATTTTTATATGTGCATCAATTGTGAGTAGTTACGAATATTGTATTTTATTATCAAATCCAAAATATGAATGAGGGAGTTAGATGAAGTTCAATCCCAAAGTCCTTCTAGATCTTGGAAACTCCCTTTTTATATAATTGTTACTTATTTTTAATTGTTCTTTTACGTTTCTTGACTCAAATTATTATCAAATCATCTTGAAACTGTTATTTGCTTAGTGAGTAGTGACGCTAAATTCTAAAACAAAATTGTTCTCTGTGGGATCGACATCCTTACTTTATAAATCTATATTACTTGTGACTCGGTACACTTGCCGAATAAAGTCTTAACAGTCTCACTTCCACTTCTCCAATTTTTTTCAGCGTGGAGAGAGGTATAAGGTTGATACTTGTTCCAAGGTCCAATAAAGCTCTTCCAACTGTGAGGTTTCCTATGGTGATAGGGAGAGTGAAACTTCTTGGATCTCTAGATTTCTTTGGCAAAGATTTTTGGATGATGACATCGCATCCAACTTCTAATTCAACTATTTCTGGATTAGGGAACTTTCATTTCTTTGTCAACAATTCTTTCATAAATTTGTCATAAGTTGACATTTGCTCTAAAGCTTCAGTGCATGGAATATTGATTTGCAACCTTTTGAGAACATCCATAAATTTTGCAAATTGCCTATCTTTATCCTTTCTTGATTGAGCATGTGAATAAGACACATCTTTTAAAACACAAGATTTCTTTCATCAAATAAGGCGAGATTGTTAGTATTGTTGTTGACTTTGTATTTGATGAAGCCAAACAAAGCCAAGATTGAAGGGAACTTGAAGATGTCCTAGTGTTAGGTTGTGTGTGTGTGTGAGTGTGATCTAAAGCATGTACATACATCTTATATCATTGAAATGAACTATAAAAATTCTTAATAATTTCAAAATAGAAATCTGGAAGTGAATTTAACTCGTTTTAATAAGACTGGTTCGTCAAAGTTTTCAGAAAAATTGTTTTTCAAATATAGTTAGCCAAAAATCCTATTAGTAGAAAATGAATTTTTCAAATATCATTATTCACACTCTTTTCTTTATTCTTCTCGTTTTCTCCCTCACTCATTTTTTTCTTCCTCATCTCCTTTCTCTTCAACAACAAGATTATTGACTTGCAATGCTCCTTGGGATTAGTTTGTGTGTTGGTTGAGAATTGATTTCCTTGTTGATTTGCTAGTTGTTTGGCCAACTGTCCCACTTGTGTCTTTAGATTTCTGATTGAGCTTCTGTATTTTTCTGATTAGACAAAGAAGCTTGCATGAATTTCTCCAAAGTATCTTCCAACTTGGTTGTCCAAGGAAATTGTTGTTGCTGATAAGGAGGTTGCCTGTTAGATGGACCTGCATCCTGTTTCCACCTAAAGCCTTGATTATGATTATTTCTCTATCCTTGAGGCATATTATTTTGATAATTACCTCAAAAACCACTTTGCCTTCCTTGATTACCCATATAATGAACCTCTTCATGCGAAGGATTATTCTGATAAGTACACTGTCCATTTGGATGTTCACCTCCACATAAATCACAATTTATTGATTGAATTTGATTTTGAGAAGACTGCACAACTTGTAATTGTTGAGGCAGTTTTGACATTTGTTTTGATAGTGTTTCCATCTACTGAGTTAAGATCTTATTTTGAGCCAGAATTGCATCTGAAGTATTATGATCAAACACTCCCTTCCTCTAAACATTTTGTCTATCATGTTGAGTTTGATAGTCTGTAGAAGCTAAAGCATCAATAATTCTTGTTACCTGCTCTACATCCACAACCATGATTGTACCTCCAGCTGCTGCATCCAATATCATCTTTATGTCAGGCCTTAGACCATTTTGAAAAATATTCAGTTGGACAATGTCTTTCAAGCCATGATTTGACCATCTTCTGAGCATGACTTTGAAGCATTCCCAAGCATCACAAAATGCTTCATCTGATCCTTGCCTAAATGTAGAAATATTAGATTTTGCCTTGATCTAGCGAGAAAGTGGAAGAAATTTATGTAGAAATTTCTCCTTTACATCATTCCAATTTGTCAGACTTTGATTTAGGTGGGATTTAAGCCATTCTTTTGCTTTACCTGCCAATGAAAAATATAGACAAATTCAATATCACCTTCTTCAAATCCCATAGTCCCAACAAGTTCATAAAATCTGGACAAATGAGCATATGGATATTCATGATCTATTCTCGTGAACTGATGAGTACTAATCAAGTTAAGGAAGGTCAGTTTCACTTCCAATGTTTTAGTGGCAGTAGGTATTGCTATGCTAGAAAAATGTCTTGGCCCTTGCTGCATAGCATAGTCCCCAAGAGTTCTTCTAGGTGGAGCTCGTTCTCCTTCAACCATGTTTCCCTTTTGATTCACTTGAGTATCTCTGTTAGAGCTAGTGGAAGATTCTTCTCTTGCTCCTTGCTTCACTTTCTTTTTCTTTCTACTATTTTTCCGAGCTGTCTTCTCAATTTCTGAATGAATTGTAATTGATCTCCAGAGACTTGTCCTCTCAATAACATAAATCAAAAACAACTTTAGCAAGGATTAACACAAAATGATTTATATATATATATATATATATATATATATATATATATATATATATATATATTCAAATAACTACGAAAAAAGAAACCAAAGAAAAACTATTCACAATACTTAATGAGCTATGTTTCAAAATTTTAAAAATGAATTATACCTTGGCAACGACGCCAAAAATTTGTTGACCTGTTTCGACAAGTGCACCGAGTCAAAAGTAGTATAAACTTGAAAGTACGAATGTCGATCTCATAAAGAACAATTTCGATTAAAAATTCTAGTTTTCACTACTCACTAAGTAAATAAAGTTTTTAGGATGATTTGATTCAAATAACATACAAACATAAAAAAGTGATTGCAAATTAAATTAACGAATAGCAAATGTGGTTTGAAAGATTTAGAAAAGCTCTCGGATTGAACTTCACCTATCTCACTCATTCATATTTATTCATATTTCGGTTTGATAAGAACATACAACGCTCATAACTACTCAATATTGATGCACATATAAAGGTCAATCATACTGATTCATCAAGCATGAAATTCATAAGGAAATTTCCTAAACACTAATTCCTCGGCTATTTAGCAAATTACCCAGCATTAGAACAAATGTTATGAGCATTCAATACATTGAAACCTATTCCTAGAATCCCAACATATTGAGTATTCTCATCTAGCTCAGAAACATAGAAATACTTTCCAGTTAAATCCAAGAATCAAAATCAAGACTCTATTGATCAAATAAAATCTAGTAGTAAGCACAAGATGAAAACACCGAAACTGAGTAGAAATTGAATATTATATATAAATATCACCAAAATACAAAAGAGTTCGAAAGATTAAATTTATCCCAAAGATGAAGATTTAGCTACCCATGGTATCCATTACAAACCAAGGAAAGGAAGATTGCCAGAGAAAAAAAGAGAAACTTGTGCTTGGCTTTCGTCACTGTTGTATTCCTTCGCTCCTGACCCGTCCAATACTTTTTCAAAACAAAGCAAATCCCATTCTCAAACTCGTTTTCAGACCTAGGGTTAGTGGATTTTCACTTGAGTGAACCATGTCTCGCTTAGGCGAAGCCTTCAGTAATAATCAACCCCTCTCTGGAGCATTCTCACTTGAGTGAACTTCTTTTCACGTGGACGACCTGAGCATCTCGCCTGGGCGAGCCAACCCCTGCAAGTCCTCTTTATTCTGGATGATTCTCGCTCAAGCGAGTCATTTTCGCTTGAGAGAGTCTTCAATTTCAACACTTTAAGTCTTTTCTTCATGCGTCTTCCAATCTTTCATTTTCTTCATTCTTTATACCTAAAATTTACACAAAAATTGGGATCAAATGATTTCTTTTAACTCATGACTCAAAACCTATATTTGGATCCAAAAGCTCTCAAATTAGGAGTAATTACTATCTTAAAGAATAATTAAAACTAAAAGTACCCAAGTTTTTTCATGTATAAAACACTCAAAATTGACACTTATCATGTGTTGTTTGTTGTTGTTCGCTTTTGTTGGTTGTATTCTGCTACTGTGTTTGTTTGGTCAATTCTTTTAAGTTGATGTATTTTGTTGATGGTTGGACAATATCATTGTAATAAGATGGTCATGTAATCCCCGCTTGTCCTTTTACAAATGAAATCTAAATTTATCTTTGTTTGGTACTAAATTGATTCATTATGACTTGAATTTATGGAGAGTTTACAATTGTGCGGGAGTAAACTTCTTATATAATTTTTTGTGTAAACTAATTTGTAAGAAAAATCAATTAAATGATTTATTGTTTCAACTGATTGATTTTATGTTGCATGCACTGATTGAAATTATGAATCAATTGTTCTCTAATTTTAACTTTAGCCAAATACAATCATACTTTTGTAGTTGAGATCTTGCAGGTTAATGTGAAGTAACTAAATACACACTAGATTTCCTTCATCAAATAGGGCAAGATTGTTAGTATTGTTGCTGACTTTGTATTTGATGAAGCCAAACAAAGCCAAGATTGAAGGGGACTTGAAGATGTCCTAGTGTTAGGTTGTGTGTGTGTGAGTGTGATCTAAAGCATGTACATACATCTTATATCATTGAAATGAACTATAAAAATTCTTAATAATTTCAAAATAGAAAACTGGAAGTGAATTTAACTCGTTTTAATAAGACTGGTTCGTCGAAGTTTTCAAAAAAATTGTTTTTCAAATATAGTTAGCCAAAAATCCTATTAGTAGAAAATGAATCGATTTAAAATTTGTTTTCAATCGATTGTTTTTATAACAATGTAAATGATTTTAAATTGTTTTGAAAACATATATAATTGCTTTCAAAAATTGTATTTTTAGATAGAAGAGAACACAAAACAACATTAATACATAGTACAAAAAGCTTTGAGAGAAAAGAATTGTGCGCCATAAGTGATTTGCAAAAGTGTTTTAATTTAACCAAGAAAGTTTTTCTTGAAGCTCATCCTTCATTGAAGATTGTATTGTACTGATTTTACATCATAGGAAAGTCACTCTAATTTGTTGTCATTCACTGTTTTTCATTTTGTAATTGCAGTGTTTGGTTATTTTTTCAATTTGGTATTATTTGAAGGAATTTTGTACTACAAGTGTATAGGTTTTACACTTGTAAAGGTGCACTAGGGTTCTGCACTGTGCTTATGTATTCTTGAGGGTGCAAGATTGTGCTCTTGGTGTATTAATTGAACTACTGAGTTCTTTAGTCCAATTTCTTTGTTAGTTGGCAAAGAGACTGGGTGTAGCTCTTGAGAATGAGTAAACTAGTATAAATCTTAGTGTTATAGCTTTTTGTTTACCTTTTTCTTGATTTATATTTGGTATCTGCATAATTTTTCAACTATTGCGTATATTTTAATTGATTGTTCTCGAAATCCAATTGATTAATTTTCTATATTGCACTATTGTCATTATTGATAAAAATCTGTTTTGGATTTTAATCAATTGTTTTGAAGTTGGTTTAATTCATCTTACCTAATATCAATAGTTTAACAATTGTATTGATTGGGTTTTCTAGATAAGTATTTTTGTATTGGTGTATTCAATTTGTTGATTATGTGATTTAATAAACTATTTCTAACTATTTGTGATTTAATGAAAGACTCTAATTGATTGTTTCACTAAACTAATTGATCGTGGTCTTCTTATAAAAATCTAAGATTATTTCAATTGGTTGCGATTCTTTATTTAATTGATTACATTCTTTTGTTGACAGTTTGAGTTACTAAAATTGATTGATTATTTTTGTGATTCAATTGATTGAATTTTTTAAACAAGAATTTCTAGATTTCAAATTCACTATTTTTTTTACTTACAATTGATTATTGTGTCTAGGTGAATTTGTGACAAGAATAATTAAATTGATTGATTGTTAGATTCAATCTATCGCTTCTGAGTTGAATTGCATGGAAAGCTATTCTAATTGATTGCTTTTGTATTTCAATGGATTGATTTTGTTTTGTGCAATTACATATCTCACTGTAAATCGTTTTAATTGAAAATTTTCTTTCTTTCTTTCAAATCATTTTTACTGCTTTGAAAAAATAATTCAAAGTTCAATTCACTTTCTCTTTTGAACTTAGCCCAAAAATGTTTTCAAAATAGTGAAAAATGCTAACAGGAAAGGACCCAAACAAATATGGATACTAAAGGATAAATTTATCTCTCTTACGTATGTGCTTAATCCTGGTAAGAAGACTCTAGTCATAGATCTAGGACTGTGAACACTCATGGTTTATAACGGTAAGAAACTCTATGTTCTCAAATTAGACATACAAGAAAAGAAGATAACTGCAAAGAAAAGAAAGAAGTTAGTGAGACTCGTACGAGAAAATGTTGGAAGAGTGCTGGAGCTGGTAAGAAAAAGATGACACACTTATACTCTATTGACAATAACTCATTAGTTAGATGATATCTTTCAAAGTGCCTAAGACGTAAGAATTTTTATGCATTCCTTAATTGAGCAAAATTATTTTTGATATAAACGATCTTAGTGATTGTGTAGTATAGCTATCTTGATGATTTCATGTAGTGGATAGTCTAGGATCTGGGTATAGTATAGACGATCTAAAATCTATTTTTATCTTTCTGAATAGTAGTATATGATTTATTTATCCTAATCTAAGCAGTTAATTTTGATCTTTTCGAATTTATGGTTGACATTAACATGAATTTTGAATCTTTGATTTATTGATTTATTGATTTATGTGATTTGAACTCACTAAACATTGATACATTAAGATGTTGCTGAAAATCACATAATCGAAACTTGGGGTACAATTGTCCTTGGTGATCTTGTGAGCTTAGTAGATGGATGAATCATTTTATAACATACCTCTTTCTCTAAGTGTGACATTATTCATGATTTATGTTTTAGAATTTAGCTTGATTCTCTCTTTTACGATACTAACATGTTATTGAGGCGAAGTTTTTATTTTAGCCTATTAACAAAATTGTCCACCAATTCATTCGTTATTTTCTTTTTAATTTTTTTCTTTTTCACATCCAAACCATACACAACAAAGTTTTGCATGTACACACAAGGATGTTTGAAAGATTTTGGAGACATATTTTTGAACTAAGTGCACGAGTGTTTTTTGAACAATTTGAAGGGCCATATACAAATCAAAAATTGAAAGAAATAATCTATTAGAAAACCAAAAACCTTCAAAGTTTGTTTATAGAAAATGATAGTGTCCAAATAACAAAAAAATACTGGAATTTGCTATGAAATTGTTTTAGCATTATTCAAACTAATAAAAATACAAATGTCTAACACCTTGCAGGTCTGATCTATTAATTTTTCTTTGCTTCTTTATTCTCAACTTCATCTTCATCATTTTTTATCTTACCATATTCCATTCAAATCCTAATTCCTATACATTTCAAATCATACCTTGTATATGTCCTTATCATTATTTTACTATTGTTACTTAGTATTGTGGATCATGTTAAATTTTTCATTTTGTTTGCTTGCATGAACATTGAGTGGATCTACACAAGCCTAAACAGCTGATTGGTGGAAAGTTTACGTACACCTTGTATCATTGCTTCTTTTCATGGTTTGGGATACTGTTTGTTTTCATGGTTTGAGATACTGTTTTTGGTAGATCCAATCTAAGAGAGTTGATTCACCTTTTGATTTTCTTATTTTGAAGCATGTTTCTATCACTTCTAATTCCCTTTTAGCTCAAAAGTGCAAAGATATTTTCTTTTTGTCTATTCCTTTTTGCTGTTGTCAAAACCTAAGGGAAGAAATAGGCCAACGTCTAGTTGCATACATCTAATTGCATACATGTTTTTCTGCATAATTTTTTTTGCATAGGCCGATGTTTAATTGCATATGTTTTATTTTTCTGCATGACAAAGTCTACATAATGCATAACACGTTTTTTGGATACTGATGTAGGTAATAGTTAAATGTTGTGAGTGGTTTTTATCATCATAAAAAGGAGGAGAGATTTATCAAGTCATTAGACGGTCTCATATTTGACAATTACTAAACGTTAGTGTTTTGATGATAATAAAATTAAATTTAATATCTTTTTATTTAAAGCTAAAAAATAGATTAGATGATTTAATGACTAGATAATAAAATTTACAGGATTGTCAAAATTGATCAAAATAGATGGTAAAAGATTAGAGGAATACACGATCAAAGCATCTAATATGTTTCTTCAGAATAGACGGTGAAAGGTTAGAGGAGTAAATGGTCAAATTTTGGATTAGACAGTCAAAGTGTCTAGTGTGCTTCCTCATGGTAGACAGTTAGAATCTAATCGTGTAATACATTTTTTATTTATGTTAATTAGATGGTTCAACACAAATAGCAACAGGAAGCGATTTTTGAAAACAAAAATTTCTGAATATATCTTCCAAATTAAATTACTCTGATCGGATTTAATTATTGAGATAAATTTAAACAAAATTAAGTTGAAAAACTAAAATTTAAAATCGTTCTGTTGCACCCCGTTTTTCGTTTAAAATAAGAGATTAATAATATTTATTGTTTGAATATGAAGTCTCCATTGATTAATAATATTCCTGACATAATACCTAAGACTACAACTACTTAGTTTTAATATCTCCATGTGAATATCATAAGATAAAGTCTTCAGTAAAATTAATTATTAGAAAAAGCTATAGACAAAACAATAACGTGCAAGTAGCCTTCCATTTTCTGCTTGCATTTCAACGAATCAAGCCTATTGCATTTATGTTTATGATCATAATGCCAACAATTTCAGAAGCAGAACAAGAAACATCATTCAACTTTATTTAAAGAGCACCATAAATCAACCTCCAAAGCCAGTAAGATCTGTGCAAAATCACAGGAGAAAGGTTTATTATATAAAGCCTGGAGTTCCTCATAATTCTCCATCCACATATCAAAATTAGCCACTTCTCAATTTAGTTATATCACCAACCTCACATTCAAAGGTTCATTTTGAATATGGAAGCCTTGTCAAGGTTTGCTTCCTTGGCCATACTTAGTTGTGTTGTAGTAATTGGAATGCTTGTGTGTGGTGCCGAAGCAAGGCCAAGGGCATTCTTTGTGTTTGGAGATTCACTTGTTGATAATGGAAATAACAATTACTTGGCTACCACTGCACGTGCTGATGCTCCTCCTTATGGCATTGATTATGCTCCAACTCATAGACCAACTGGTCGTTTCTCCAATGGCTACAACATTCCTGATCTTATCAGTTCAGTTCACATATCTCTCTCTTTCCACATTTTTTCATCTTTTTAACTTTCATTTTTATCTTGGAAATTTCAGGTTTTGAACCCCTTTTGGTAATGTAGCTTTGCATATAATAATAATTAACTTAACAAAGACACATAAAGTGTATATCTAACTATGGTCTGTGTTCAGGTCAGAAACTGGGTGCTGAGTCTACATTGCCATACCTGAGTCCAGAATTAACAGGAAATAGGCTTCTAGTTGGTGCCAATTTCGCTTCAGCTGGAATTGGAATCCTTAATGACACTGGAATTCAGTTTGTAAGTTCATTTCTTGCCACTTATTTAAGGGAGTAGAAGTGTTTTAAACTTAGGATGTAATGTAATGTATATACATCAATTTGAACTAAAAGTGACTACATGTACTAACTTTGTCAGGTGAACGTGATCAGAATGTACAGACAGCTAGAATATTTTCAGGAGTACCAGAACCGAGTGAGTGCTTTGATTGGAGCTTCAGAGGCAAAGCGCTTGGTGAATGAATCACTAGTCCTGATTACGGTAGGTGGCAATGATTTTGTAAACAACTATTTCTTGGTGCCCAATTCAGCAAGGTCTCGCCAATACCCACTTCCTGAATATGTGAGGTATCTCATCTCTGAGTACCAAAAGCTTCTGCAGGTAACACCCTATTGAGTAAACAAAAGGGTTAACGCATGAAGTCTTGTCATAACTATTTCTCTCATAAAGTCATGTACAAATGCTGCAGAGGCTATATGATCTTGGAGCTCGGAGAGTTCTCGTGACAGGCACAGGACCTTTGGGTTGTGTTCCTTCAGAATTGGCCCAACGTGGCATAAATGGGCAATGTGCTCCTGAACTACAACGAGCTGCAGAATTGTTTAACCCACAACTTGAACAAATGTTACTACAACTCAACAGAAAACTTGGAAGGGACGTTTTTATTGCTGCAAACACAGGAAAAATGCATAACAACTTCGTTTCTAACCCTCAACAGTTTGGTACATACACTACTAACTAATCATTTTTCATATTACTGTTAGTATGAATCTAATCTCGCGAGTAGAGATAAAAAAATTTAATAATATATAAAAAAAAGACCTATAAAATTAATTTTTTAAATTTTAGATTGAAAATGATATCATTTCTTATGTAGGTTTAACTCTTGTCTCATTCTGATTTGATTTTCTATTTTTGTGATCACATTAATTTTATAATTTTTAGGATTTAGGATTAAATTTCTTGTTGTATTACCCCATATATATTATGTAGGTCAATTATAAAACTTGTTCTCTTGATAGCATGGGTTGTGAAGAGAAGCTTTCTATTTTGGTTTTGTAATAAAATTGGAAGACTTGATAATGTTTTCATTAATTCTATTCTTCCCTGTTTAAAAAAAAAAATCTTATAATTTTTAAAACCTGTAATAAATCTCTAAGGTCTGTGTTGTAGTTGTTGGTTTGTAATAAATCTCTGGTTTGTACAGGGTTTATTACTTCAAAAGTAGCTTGTTGTGGACAAGGACCCTACAATGGTCTTGGATTGTGCACACCACTTTCCAACCTGTGCCCTAACAGAGAGCAGTATGCATTTTGGGATGCATTTCATCCATCCGAAAAGGCCAACAGACTTATTGTGGAGGAAATCATGTCTGGTTCTAACGCCTACATGAACCCTATGAATCTCAGCACCATCCTAGCTGTGGATGCTATCACCACATGAAGACAAAAACAAGTCTATGAAATTATGCTATTTTCATGATGCTCTTCGTTTATCACTGTAATCGTTATTCAGTTTCGTATTCTTCAATATCTAATTGGAGAATTACAAAATTAGAGGAAGGAAGAAATTTCCCTTCTACATAAAATTACAATGGAGAATTTGTCTAAATTGTGGGAAGTACTCAATATTGAGAAAAATGTTATTGTTGCGCTTTGATTTTTTATATTCTCGTTTTATACCTATCTTTTTTATAAATATTAAAAATTAAAAGGAAAAAACTCATTCTAGCCATTAATTTTTATTTTTTTTTACGAAAAAGAGGTAAAATAGAAATATATAAACCAATTTGTGTACAGGATCATTGAATATCTTCACTGATATTAAAACAGCATACAAGATTAATGATAGCTAACGTGCAGTACACATGGATTTATTCCAAAGCAAAATCAAATAAAAATCTCAAGCTAGTTATAGATGCATATATGTATCAAGTAATTACAACTAATTTGCAAGAACAAAAGAATTAATTGATAAAGGGTTCTTATATGTACTTTTATATAAAGAAAAACAAGATATATTATAAGTATTTAGGTATTCTTCAAGCAATATCAACTTAAGATTTCATCTCTTCATTCCTATTCAGACCTAGAAACTAAAACTGGTTAGAATGATTGAATTAAAGCGGACGAATTAAATATGAAGTTAAGACCAGCTTCTTACCACCTTACCTTGTCTTTAGATGGAAATTGTCACAAATTGTAAGACACACACGTACATTAATTAATATCATTTTAAATTATTTCATTTTTAAAATATTTTGATCGGATAAGGCAACTCAAAATTACTGAAACTTAATTTTCTTGTTTGGGTAAAATGTTTCAATTCAACTAAATTCAATAAATTATTTAAGTATAAATAATTGTTAAAAAATTAAAAATACCATTATCGATATGTAGGTGATCTGATTGATATTATTTAAAAATAATGAGTTTTTTCTTATAACCCTAAACCCAAAATATCATTACTCACTTGCAAAACTTACTTTTCAACATTCACATTAAATGATTTTCAGTTCAACTATAATTATTAAACTGACATTAATTAAAGTTATTTTATGATATTGACAATTGAAGACTTTATTGATTTTTTTTTTTTATCAATATCGGTGACGAATTCTCCCAATTAACGTCAGTAAACAAAACAATCCTATTTAATGTTGGTAAAAAAAAATTCAATTAACATTAGAAAAGAAATCTTAATAAATTATTGACAAAAAATAACATTTCCATTAATGATAAAAAGAAATCATCCCACACATGAAAAAAAAGTAATCATGACAAATGTATGTTGAAAAGATCAAAATTCACACATGACATTGGTTAATAAAACTTTAAAAAAATTGAGTAAAAAATAATAATGGTCTATAATAACAAAAAGTTCTAATAACTTAAATTAGAGAATAACTCCTACTTATCAATAAAGAAATATTAATGGACATCAATAAAAAAGTAGTCATTACAATAATTTTGTAATTTAATCAAGCTGACGACACTCTAACCAAAATCTAAAAAAAAAAAAAAAAAAAAAACTACAAAAATCAAAACATAAATTTAAAAATATAAAAAATTTCAAATTTTTATTTTTTTACGTAGAATTTAAAATTATTTAATTTTAAATCGTCCAATTACTTTTATAAATTTTAAAATTTAACTTTTTTCAAAATATTTTACTCAAATAATAAATTTTATTATAAAATATTTCAAATTCTAAAAAAAAATTAAATTAATCTTATTATTAAAATTCGGAGACCTAAATTATTCTCTAAAAAATAATATTTTAAATTTATTATTAACAAATGCTGGTAACGCCTGTCAAATGGACGCAAAAGCAACACAAAAATAAGTATAAAAGTTACAGTCGATTAGATGCACTCCGAGTCCATATTAAAAATTCGTAAATATCGAAAATAAGAAAAAGTAATAAGTTTCGACTATTGTGAAACAAATGTGGACACCATATTTTAATTTTATATTGAAAACTTATAACGTAGCATTGGTCTGACTGTCAAAATAGTTTATGATAGAGACAAGAATTAAAATAAACGTAAGAAAAAATAATCATATCATCATAACCAATGTTAAGAAATTATTTTTTTATTATCAAAGTGGTAATGCTTATAGAGTGGATTTAATAAAAAAGATGAATTTATAACATGTCTAACAGGTTACAAAGCAAGGAAAGGAAAGTCATATATCGTTTTCCCCTCTTTCTACATAGCAATCTCGCTTGCAGCTACCATTAATTGCTCTTGTCTGGTGTGTTGTTTTTGAGTCCTAAGGTTTGATTTTCACAAAACTGGTAAGTTAATCTTCCAAAATTCTGTGTTTGGATTGATAAGTTGTAAATGGTAACTCTTTGACTAACCCTAGTCTGTGTTGAAGGAAAAAATCATTCGTGTGATGGACAGGTTATAGGTTATTGGGTGGAGGTGAAATCGATTATCAACATTAGCCTAAGGTGAGTTTTGTGATATAGTTATATTGTAAAATGCTAATGTATTTGAGAGGAAAGATCCAAATCCTCTTGTTCCAATCCAATACCATACTTTGTGAGTTGTTTGGAAATTCTATATGCTATATTGGAAATTCTTCTCAATTTGGCTGACGTCTTAAAAAACTAACCCTAATTAATGATATATTTTAACTATAAAGTTTGTTTTATTTCAGTAGATGTCATCGTTGATTAAAAGTAAAACTTATATGAAGAACCTCAAATATGATAGCTTCATCCATACTGTGTTTGTGCTTATGAGTAAAGTACTATTACATAAATGGCATATATATGGGGAAAGGAAAGGGAAAGGGTTTTGAAGTCAATGTCATATGTTTGCCAGCGTTGAGATGTGAATTGTGTATAGCTTTAGTAGCAGAATTTATGAAAGCGTTGAAACAATTTAGGGTATATGTAGTTGGCATGAACAATTTTTTCAGTCAAATAAGCTTTGTTTTAAACAGGATTGGTCATGATAGAGTGTAGCTGGTGGTTATAAAGAAAGAACGTACCTAACTTTGTCTTGCTGACACTTGGTGTAGCTTATAGCACTAAAGTTAATTTATAAATACTTGATCCTTTGTCTTCTTTATACCTGCTAAGGAATCGTACTTACCTTTTAATAAAGAAGAGCGATTATTGTTGATTTGGTCAAATTTTTTCTAAACATTGATAAGAAATAAATAAAAATAAAGTTTCGTCACGATAAAGTAATATTAGTTTACGTACAAATTTAATTATAATTTTTTTAAAAATTATGAGACAACTTTTTGAAGTTAGTTTATGCATACGTTAATATTAATTTATACACAAATTTTTTAAAAGTGTTCATAAAAGAGTTTGTATAAATTAATCAATGTGTATTATTAAATTTAGCATGGAACAACAACCGTAATTAACTGCAGAGTAAGCCCTTTAAACCTCTTTGGAAGACTACTTTCTTCTTATATAATAGCTGGACACTTCAAATCATATGTAACAAAATTAGGGGCATTAAGGAAATAACAATATTTTTCTTGCTAGTGTAATATGTGTGCCAACTTAAGTAAACACCAACTGATAAATAAGAAAATCCTAGAGCAATTAATGGCTTTTTAAGATATATCGTAAGATTACTGTACAAAATAAGATTTTATGACAAGATACTATGTTGGTTAAAAGAAAATTCTTGTAAAGAAAAATATGATGACAATTTTGTAATTAATTGAAGACATGTTACATCGGCTATATTCTAATTGATGTAAAAGTATCCTTCTACATCAGTTGTAGTTAATAACTGATGTGGAAAGTAATCTAGATAGCTCTCCCAACAAAATTAAATTAAAAAAACAATTACGTGTAACACCTATTACATTCATTGTAATAACCACCGATGTAATATGGGTTGTTATTACAATCAATGTAATATGTCTTTTTTCCTACTGTATCAAAATTTATTTTTAGTGCTTTCACTTCTTCGCGCAGTTAAGTCTCGTTGTCGTTGTTCTACTATGTTCTCATTATTTTCACCTCAATTTGATCTTCGTTCGTTGGTATAACCTCCTACTTTGCTCTATCGCATTTTCGATGTGTGTTGTTTGTTTACCTAGACTTTAGTTATGTTTAAGCCACATGTTACATTAAGGATCTTGAGTGTCCTTACATTTTAAGATTACAATTTCTCCACTGTCACTAAGCCACCACTACCTCCTAATCCTTGTCGCTTGTTGCTTCTCTTTGAAACAAGTTAGTGGTTTTGTATAAATTGATTAAAAATAATTAGAAATTTTTTTTTTATCCAAATTTTTTAGTGAAAACTTTTTTTAGTGTATAATTGATAATTGACTCCTTACATTTCATAGAATTATCATAAGAGCAAAAAATACTTCAAATGGTCATAACTTTTGATAAAGAACATAGATCGAAATGCTTTAAAAATGAAAGTTGCTTGAAATGAGATAAGGAATATGGCTGGCAATTACTGAAAGGGATTTCAAAAATCCACCAAAAATTACAATTAGTTTTTTTTTTTAGGATTTTTTATGTAATTTTTTAGATTTTTTGTTCTTACTTCTCATACCTACACTTGTTGTAACATCCTATATTTTTCATATAATAGTAACTATATCATATAGAAATCTTATAATAGACCTAAATATAAATATCCATAAATTCATCATAGTATTTCAAAATAAATTTCACCAAAGAGAAAATAAATTTCAAAATAAATTATCAAAATATAAATATCTTGATAAAATTACAAAATAAAATAAAATAAGGTTTCTCTATCAGCTTCACTGAGCAGTTACACCATCTGCCAAATGCTCTGCTCACGTTTAATACACGATCATCGTAGATTTAAAAATAAAACAAACACCACACAAAAAGGAAGGGTAAGCTAGAGATTTTAAGAAAAAATTATATTCATAAATTAAATTTCTATCTCAACAAAATAACAACAAATCAAACTTTCGTACTTCATCTGAGATACAAAGACACTGAACTTTCTACTTCTGGAAGACTCATACATTGAGTTAGACTCAGAGGTTTGCACCTGTCATATACCATCCATCTATTCCATCTAGTTCCTATTTCAAACCTCGAATACAATTTTTTTTATTCCTATTTCAAACCTCAGATACAGTTCCCATATGCATAGGGTTAATCCATATGTCCTATTCCGATTAGTTCATATTTCAAACCTTGGACATCCATGATCTTGTAGTCCATCCCACCCTTGATACTTCCGGCCATGATCTCCCTAATGAAGGTGCATCACGATGCTAGTGGGATGGGTCATCATATGACTAGTGGGTAAAGGACAAGCATATTATGTTATTCATATTTTATTTTATTATTTAAACTTAGTGCTTAACATTTTGGTTTCTATGTTTTGTAGTTGGACACTAACCATCATGCTATTAAGACGATTGGTCATGCAATTAGGTTAAAATTTAAGGGTCCCTACCATCATTAAGAAGTTAAATGGCGGACTAAATTTAAGATGACTTTAACTATTACTCTGAACAAATTACATTTTATGTTTTCTCTTCCATATGATCAAATTAAAATCATTTGTTCTTTATTTTTACAAACTAAAGGTACTTTTACTCCTCATGATGATTGACAAATTAGAAAGATCTACGAGTCAAAAGTTAGAAAACGTCTCCATGATATGCTGAGTAAAGCTTGGGTAAAGGGGACCATACCTAGTTGGATTGGAGAACAAACATGGAGTAAACTTTTGAACTATTGGGATAACAAAAAATTCAAAGAAAAGTCATTCCAAAACAAGGTTGTTTATTTGTTGTGATGATGTTTGAAGAAGATGATGCTAAAAAAGTGTTGTTTGTTACAACTTTCATTGCATATATTTATGAAGTCTAGCACACAAGATAAATCACAAGTGCTTCAGTTTAATACACAACCCTTAACATAAAACTTGTTTTGGAAAGATAAAATATTTTGAAAAAGGTTTCAATTTCAGTTTAATTAGTTAACTTTTTATGTAATTAATTAAAATATTCTTGATATGTTTCCAAAATAGTATAATCGATTACTAGTTTCAATAATAGATTAAAATAGAGAATAAACAAATGAGCTTTTAGCTCATCTATAAGGATAATCAATTAACAACATTAATAATTGATTAATATGTCAGAAATAATGAAAACCAAAATAACCAATTAACTCGTAAGATAATCGATTAAAACAAAGAGCATTTTTTATTGAAATTCACCCTTTTCGAAGAATAATTGATTAACATCGGAAGATAATCAATTAAATGTACTTGAATAGGTTTTTAAACAACTTTTCAAAAACACTATAAATTGAACCCTAGACTCATTCTAAGATAATTTTTATCAAACGTTACAAAGCGCGATCTAAAATGTTTAAAGTTATAGAATTGGGCTGCTTTTACATTGTTCTAAGAATGCATTCAAGAATTTTTCTAAAGAAATATTTCAACTCTTTTGGTGTTCTCAAAGAGTTCAAAAAGTTGTGTATTAGTGTTGGAATTTCTCTTGTAGTTGCTTCTCTTGTAGTTGCTTCTCTTGTATGCTTGCTAACTTCTTTTTATTATTGTGTTGGGTTACTCCCAAATTGTTTCCTCAATTTTTGTATATTATGTACAATCTTTATCAATCTTGATTCCTTAGTTAATTGCATTTAATTTTTTTTATTTAGACTTGTTTTCAAAAGAATAATGTTTTTAAGAAAGTTTTCAAGACCAATTCACCTCTTCTTAGTTTAGCTTTGATTCAATTTCTTATCTAACATATAAGCATAACATATCCTTACAATGTTGCACAAAATTCAAAACATAAAGCAAAAAACAACAATTCTTGTGTAGTATTTCATTTTAGTAATATTTCATTTTTCTTTAACATAGAATTAATAATTTAACATTCACATCACCACGATATATGAATGAGAAATAGACTCGCAACGTATAAGTATTATTCAAACCGATCTCAATTTTAATGGAAAATTAATATAAAATAATAAATAATATAAATATTTAAATAATTAATTTCAGTTTTGTTCAGCTTTGAAGTATAAAATCACAAATCGAATAAAATCAGCAAGTTCTAAAAAAAATACAAATTAATCTAAAGTTTTTAATTCTAATTGATTATTGAATTTTTAGATAAATTTTAGTTATTTTTTTAACCAGTTGAGTTCCGAACCCCCCATAATTAACCTTTAGAAAATAAAACTAATGAAGGTAACAAAGGATACTTAAATAAAATATTTGAATTGTTTAAGGATTCAATTTGAAAGAAAAATCAATCAAGAACTCAATGGAGAAACGAAAACATATTTAAGACATTCATGACTAATTATAGTAGTTCCTGTAGTTTTGTCCTCACTTATATGGAGGAACACAGTAATCACAATTACGATTAATAAACTAAAACAAGTAGAAAGCGAGATGCCACGAACTAACATCTAAGGCCAAGAAAAGTGTAACGATTATCATGTTCGCTTGTCTTCATGTGGTGATAGGATCCAAAGCCAGGATGGTGCTAAGGTTCATAGGGTTCATGTAGGCTTTAGAACCTGACATGATTTCCTCCACAATCAGTTTGTTGGCCTTTTCAGAAGGATGGAATGCATCCCAAAATGCATACTGGTCCCTGTTAGGGCACAGGTTGGAGAGTGGTGTGCACAATCCAAGACCATTGTAGGGTCCTTGTCCACAACAAGCTACTTTTGAAGTAATAAACCCTGCACAAACCAACACCACAAATGTTACTTTATTACAAACAAATCTTATATAATTAGAAAAAAAGAATAGTTGAGGTGAGTGATGTATTACCAAATTGTTGGGGGTTAGAAATGAAATCGTTGTGAGCTTTTCCTGTGTTTGCAGCAATGAAAACGTCCCTACCAAGTTTTCTGTTGAGTTGAAGTAACATTTGTTCCAATTGTGGGTTGAACAATGCTGCAGCTCGTTGCAATTCAGGAGCACATTGTCCATTTCTGCCACGTTGAGCCAATTCTGAAGGAACACAACCCAAGGGTCCCGTCCCTGTCACTAGAACTCTACGAGCTCCCAAATCATACAGTTTCTGCAATATACATTTATGACTAACTGTGAGATGAAAACACATTATGTGATAACTCTTTTGTTCATTCAATAGGGTGTTGTTACCTGCAAAAGTTTTTGGTACTCAGAGATGAGATACGTGACATATTGAGGCAGTGGGTATTGGCGTGACCTTGCTGAGTTGGGCACCAAGTAATAGTTGTTCACAAAATCATTGCCTCCTACAGTGATGAGGACTAGTGCTTGATTCACCAAGCTCTTAGTTTGTGAACTTCCAATTAGAGCACTCACTCGGTTTTGGTATTCTTTAAAATACTCAAACTGTCTATACATTCTGATTACATTCACCTGCAAAATGTTTCATACCTTTTATGCTTATGAGTTGTTTTTATTATTTTAGGTTTATATATATTCTGTTAGCTTGAGGCTTTGAACAAAACATGAAAAGTAGGTAGGAAGAAATGAACTTACAAACTGAATTCCAGTGTCATTAAGGATTCCAATTCCAGCTGAAGCGAAATTGGCACCAACTAGAAGCCTATTTCCTGTTAATTCTGGACTCAAGTATGGCAATGTAGACTCAGCACCCAGTCTCTGACCTGATCACAGACCACATAGTTAGACATACACTTTATGTGTCTTTGTTAAGTTAATTATTATTATATGCAAAGCTACATTGCCAAAAGGGGTTCAAAACCTGAAATTTCCAAGATAAAAATGAAAGTTAAAAAGATGAAAAAATGTGGAAAGAGAGAGATATGTAAACT
>Ga0209700_102098_pt1 | contig 41001 bp, 8 predicted proteins | sample SiratroredBW_FD_187528 | JGI IMG/M metagenome (GOLD analysis project Ga0209700, IMG submission 187528) | Root nodule microbial communities of legume samples collected from California, USA - Siratro red BW (SPAdes) (version 2) | ecosystem: Host-associated > Plants > Roots > Nodule | place: USA...
TATATATATATATATATAATTTATTATTTTACTCTGTTATTATTTTATAAATTAATTTTTAATTATTTTACTCTGTTATTATTTTATATATATTTTTAATTATTTTACTCTGTTATTATATATATTTTTTATATATATTTTTAATTATTTTACTCTGTTATTATTTTATTATTTTTATAATTTTATTATTATTTTTTATTTTTAATTTAAAGTATTATTTATATATATTTTTAATTATTTTACTCTGTTATTATTTTATAAATTAATTTTATTATTTAATTAAAAATAATATAAAAAGGCAACTTTTGTTACAAATCTCTTCATCTAAGATATAAAAGTTTAGCAAAGAAAGTTTTTTTCGTTTTTCGTAAAAGGTAACCTCGTTTTTTTTACTTTACCTTATTTTCTTTACTTAAATGTTTCCATCGTCGAAAATAAACAATTTCTAAGAGATTGTTTGTTTTTAGGAATGAAAAGAAAAAGATGAAAAAAGACGAGTATTATTTTATAAAACAAGACATAACTTCACAAAAAACGAAAAAAATATGCGTATAAAACTTTCTTCGCATCATGAAGAAAGTTGCACTTTTATAATTAAATAAATAAAATTAAATAAAATATAAGATAATATTTAATTTTATATTTTAAAATAATAAATAATTAAATTAAAAATAAAATTAGAATGTTACATAAAATAAATTAAATATCTTTTAATATATATTTCATGCTAAATACTTAAATAAATATAATAAAATTATAAATATTAATAAACTAAAAATTAAAAAGTATTAATAATAAATTATAAAATAATAATAAAAATAAGATAATTTAAAAAATAATAATAAAATTAAAATAATTTTATAAAATAAAAAATAATAATAATTTTTTAGCTTTTTAATTTTATTTGTAATTATATTTAATTTTATTTTATCAATTATACCTATTACATTACTTACAAACTTTTGTAAACTTTTTCTTTATTTTTTATTATTGATGCTTTTTTTTCATTTCTATCTGGTTTTGACGCTCTTCTCTCTTTTTACTCTCATTCTATCATTCTCATGTTATTATTAAAATTCGATAGGAGCACAACAATAACGATAATTCATTCCAAAAATAGAAAGAGTTTCAAAAGTATGAATTTTCATTTAAAATTTATCATGTATTAAACCATTCAAACAAAGGCTTAAATAAAAATTCACTTACATTTGATTCCTATTTTTGTTTTTCCTTCTACTTTTTAACTAAGAATTGTCACTTTATTTTTATTTTCTTTTGTTTTCAAAATTTGTACAAAACAATGGAAACAATTGTTTTCTGTCTTTAATATCTCATATACAAATATTTAAAATCAGAATTTTGTATTAAAAAATATAAACATAAATAAAGATATTTCTAACTATAAATGTATACAAAAAATAAAACAAATTATTTACACAAAAATATTTAATTATAATTTTAATTCTTATATTTTATAAAATTTATTGTACTATATGACCATTAGGTGGCCGACAACTCCCAATACTTAAGCCAGGAAGTATACAACATCTATTTTGCCTTCAGGATGGTAGGTTCACAACCAGAAACACGCATGGGCCGACAAGTATCCAATAATCTCTCACGAACCAGTTTCCCAGCTCTTTGCATTGGTAACCAGCATTTTTGACATATGAACAAGTTCCAATAAATCGCACATACCCTTCTAAAAAATGAGTAAACCACACGTCTTTCTTAACAGGCGGTAGGAAAAAACAATTTTAGTAACAGAGACTACACGTCTTTCCCTGCAAAAGCAGTAAGATATCCAAGATGATATGCCCCACTAGATACTCATTGTAACCTTATTCTCAATTTCTAGGCTCAGTAAGATCATTTATAAGAACATTTACAATTTTAACTTTTTTTCAAATTTTTATTTTAATTGACACAATTTTAGTCTCTTAATTTTCATAATAAAAATAGCCAATAGATTTTTTTTTACAACTTTAGTTGTAATTGATTATAGTTGTTTAAACAAGTCCTCCTTAACGCTATAATTAATATTGTATTTAATCATGTAAAAAAAGTCATTAGTTATTCACACAAGTGAATACGTATATGTATGTACTAATATTAGGAGTCACACAAGTGAATTATATCTGCAGATGTTCAAACAATAACAATGAAAAAGATGAATTTAAAATAAAATAATGTAATAAAAATATGATCAATTGTAATAATTGAATTACTGTATGAAAATCCATGCTTCTAAAGAAGTACATATAATTGCTTTCAAGGCAAAAGGCTATTCCTATACTTGTTAAGGATTAGAAAACCAATCCTAAATACAAATTTTAATACATTTATGGTTATATGGATATGCTCAACAAATCTCTAACCATTAAAACAAGATCTGAAGATTGTTAACTATTATTTGTCCACTATTCTAACATATCCATTTATTAAAAAAAAAATCAAATTCCAAAATTGATTCACCCAAATAAATGAAAATTGTATCTTTTAGTTTTAATAGCTACTTCAAACTTTCACACTTTTAATTTCTATTATGATATGATAAAAATTAAATATATATAATAAACAAGTACAATAAAAACTAAAAAATTAATTGAAGTAAATTAAAGTAAATAATTTACATAAAAAAAACTTAGCTTAAAAGTGATGAGCATAAAGAATCTCTATATTTGCGCTTTTAATGATGTTTTATTTTAAATATTTTATTGTTAGGTGACTAGCTGCTCTTGTTGCATTGTTGACCTGTGTACGCTATGAATTATTCGGAATAGACCTAAGTGGGTCACCAGATTAAAATAATAGGTCCGTTCTATATGTTTATTTTTTTCTTGTAGTAATAAAAAATTAATTCTTATCATAATATTTAAAATAATCTGTTTATTAAATTTATAAAAAAATATTATAAATAATATTTATAATTTATTATAAGGTAATTTTTTTATTTTAATTAATTAATTGAAAAAAAAAACAGTTAAAAGGGTAAAATAATAAAATAGATAATATTAATATAGATAAAATTAATAATGAAATGTGTATGTTAAAAGCGATTATAAAGAGAATTTTTTTATTAATAATTATAGATAATAAAATTATGAATAAGTAAAAATTAAGGAATTACAATTATAAAAAATATAAATTAAACAGCATGTGCTTATATTAGCTGTTGGACAAATCGCAATGGAGAGAGAAAAAAGAAAAAGAAAAAGAAAGAATGAAACTCTAGTGGAGCGTAGATATGGTGTGGGCCACCCTGTCCTAGACTCATGCACCCGCCGACCACCTTTATCCGCATTGACGCCGCAAGTCAACACTCGGTTCGCGCACTTCATTATAACCACGCCCATCATGCGATAAATCCCAAGCGTCCATGGTTAGCCCCACACCACACAGCACTGGATCACACCGTCCTCCATACTATATATACCGTACACAATGTACACCCCATTCACGTGCTAAACGCTTCAACCGAATAAACATAATTGAATTTGAATCGCTCCGCGAAAATGGAGAAGGAGAAAGGTAAGTTCCAATGAGAAACCGTGAAATGCTTTTCCGTTTTGTTTTCTCCAAGCAATCGAAACATAATGATGATGATTTCGGAGCTGATTTTTTTTTTTTTTTTGTTTGTTCGTTTTTAGTTTGACGCTTTTGGATTTTGGTATTTGCAGCGTTTGAGTTTCTCGGACGCGTTCCTCTTCTGCAGAGGCTTCCTAGCTCGTCTGTGAGGAAGATATCTCAACTTGTGGATGTCAAAAGCTGTGGTAATTTTTCCGTTTTTTAGGATTGTGATAGTGTTTGTAAATTACAGTTGCACTAGTAATTATATTCTGATTAATTAATTAGCGTTACGATAGTTAGTAGTGATACATGAAAATGCAGTAAAGTGGCTAGGTAATTGCGTAATTGATAGTGGTTGTGGAAACCTACGAAATTGCAATGCTGCATAATTGTAATTGTGGACACTGATTTAGGACGGCGAAATTGGAATTTGTGACATTAATTATCTTAAAATATGTTCGGAGAATTGTTCTTAATATTTTCGTTAGGATGTTATTCCTTTCATCCTATGAGAGTTAGTGGAGTTTTTACTTTTCTTAGAAAAAAATATATGGTACTCCATATTCAGGATTTGTAAACATTAATTGGAAGATGCATGGATTAATATTTTCAATTTTTGATTGATGGATTCTTGTGTAGAGCCGGGAGAGTATGTTGTTCGCGAGGGTGAACATGGAGATGGCGTGTACTTCATATTGGATGGAGAGGTATGATTAATAGTTATGTTATTAGACGTTAGAGAAGCAAAAACTGTCAGCCAGTTTTCGTTGGGTTGCCTATGGATTCTCTGTAGGGCAATTTTGATAAGGTCCTGCCCTAATTGCGAGGCAAATACAATGGCATAGAGTTTGAGAGATTGTCTATTGCCAATCTTATTTGTCTATTGCTCTCATCTCCAGCTAATATTATTCATATTTTCCTATAGTGTTTGTTATCAAAGATCCAAGTTAAATTTGTTGTGTCCCCCCTTATTTGTCTGTTTCACTCTTCAAATATATTGCAAATCTTCAAAATAGGTTACAAAATGAAAACAAGGTGGCAATTTTGTAATTATAAGTGAGAACAGTAAACTAAGATCAAACTCTTGACCAAGGTCATAGAGGCTTAGATACCATGTCATGAACTTTACTATCCCAAAAGCTTAAACTTACGAGTGAAACTGCATGAATGGCTTTGTATTTACTCGTACCATTTCATTTAACAAATTTATGCTGAAAATATTGTTTTATTGCTTGTAGGCTGAGGTTGTTGGATCCGTTAGTGCCAATGATGAAAATCGTCAGGAGTTCCAGTTGAAAAGATATGATTACTTTGGTTATGGTAGTAAACTTAATTCTTATTTCTCAAATTGCACTCTTTATTGTTTAAGTATTTTCCGTTCATTCTAGTATGAAATGAGTTTAACTTTAATTCATCTTCATAATTTTGTCTTATTCCTAGTCAATGTGGGATCTTAAATACATTTTATAGGCTAGATATTTTATCTGGTTGTTTAGGCATGATTGGGTTAACCATAATTATTTTCATCTGCTGCTGCACTACAAGTATACAAGTTCAACCCCTAATTACACTCGTTAAATTTACCACTATAGAAAGCATTGGTCTTTCTGAGAGATAGATGCTTAAAGTTAGCAGGAAAAGGATTGACTAGTTTTTGGTTGCTATAATTTCTCCAGTCCTTCATTCTCTGTAATATTATTTCATGATACCAAAAATTTGTAGAACTTTGCCACTGTAACTGCTATTTTTCTTATCCGTTAACCTTTTTCTTTGGATTAGTTGGATATTCATTTGCCAATGACACCTATTGTCTTGTTCAAAATTATTGTACATATGCTTCTGCTTTGTCTTGATTTGTTTTCTGTCATTTGAGACATGAGAATGGTGTGAACTTGCTAATTGCAGGTTTGTCAAAAGCAGTTCACCAGGCAGGTGTTGTTGCTTTGTCTAAGGTGCCCTTTTAGTTTCTTGTCCCACTATTTTCTAATGTCAAAAAACCTCAGGTTGAGTGTACAAGCAATCACCTGAGATCACTTGAATGAAATGAATTATTAACTCCTAGAGTGACATTTATTGTTTGATGTGGCAGCTGACATGCTTAGTGCTTCCCCATGAGCATTCAACACTGCTGCAGCCAAAATCTATCTGGAGAGCCGATAATTGTGCCGAGACATGCTCACCTGTGGAGAATATATTGCATTTGGAACCCTTGGAGGTGCTCTCAATATATATGATTAATTTGATTATTGATTTCTTCTTGTTGAAGTGTTTACATAGTGAGGCTTTTATAGAGTGATTATTTTATTTGTGCGTGAAAAATAATTGTATGTTTAACTGCCTGCTTAGTACTCATTTTGACCTTCGTAGATCTTTTCACAACTAGTTTGTACATGACCTTCAGAAAAGACATTCTAACATGCAGACAGGCGAAAGATGAAAAAGAAAAAGAATAGGGAAAGTAAAGATTGTTCAGCAATTTAAATATTGTTGAATATGGATAGATGTTTGATTGCTATTAGATAAGGGTAGGAAAAAATAGACTGATATGGATATCCTAGTTCTCTATGATGGTAAAATTTCGGTATATTCGTTCATATATATGGTGTATCTCTAATGGTATGTAGTAATACCCTGGAATTAAGCCCTAAAGCATTTTGTTATTCTCTTTGGAAGGTAGATATCTTCCAAGGAATTACCCTTCCAGATGCTCCAAGATTTGGAAAGGTGTTTGGGGGGCAGATGATTGGACAGGTATGATTATCTTCCATAATTAAAGCATGATATACACGTCAGTGGTACTTTTGATACATATGTTAATATTTAACGTGCAGGCACTGGCCGCAGCATCAAAATCTGTTGACTGTCTAAAGGTTGTTCATAGTTTGCATGCCTATTTTATTCTTGCGGGAGATTTAGAAAGTAAGCATGTTTGATCACTTGACTTGACTTCCCTTTCTATTTCTTTTTCCTGAGATGAGATGTGTCCTATCATAGGTTCATAAACTACGAAACTTGAAAGCTATATTTTCTTATTCTGATCTTGCTCACTAATTTATGATAAATATTTAAACTTTTGGTATAAAGTTAATTTTAAATTAAACACAGAAAAATTCCTTTTTGAAAAAATTATTGAAATTCAACTTAGAAGTTGAAAGAGACTAATCCGCAAAGATAAGTTTAACGACAAAGGGTTTAGGCAGTTTATTTTGGGTCTTAGATTCAAATTTCATTATTGCTATTGTACACACAAATAAGACTTTTGATACAAGGGATTCCTGTACACAAGCTCACCACCAATTTCACCATGACCCCATACTTGTTGGAGTTGTTTACCCGATCATTCCATTGCCATTGATACTACTTGTTGGGAACACAAGGAAGGTTTGACTCAAGGTTCGCCTGGTGGCATTATTGGTCCTAGTGCCACTTGTTGGGAATATGAGGTGGGTAAAGCACTAGGAGATTTTTATTTTATAAATGGGTCACAAACAAACCACATAAGTGAACTTAATATTATTTTTCATCCAAAACTTTAAAACATTAGGTTGCAGATCTTTTCACTTAGATATTGTTCAACTTTTTCACTTTTCTCCGGTGTGAGATTTCATATTCACACCTGCAATCCAACAATTAGTCCTACTGGTTTGAGTTGTCATTCATTGTTCCAACAGATGGTAAAGACTTTTATTGGTGAAGACTTTTATGACTGTGAAGGCCGAATTTTTGCCCAAAAGATAAGGACAGCAATGTTGTATGGATACCACTAAAGCAGGGTGCTATAATTATTTCAGAAAATTTTTATCTAAAACAGCCTTGCTATCATAAGCAACGGGTCTGCACTCCTGCGTTACAACAGCCCTATTCCTGCCCCCAAAACATCACTTTCAATGATGAATGGTTGAGAAATTAGGTGTCACATAAACAGGTCCCACTAACATTCTTTTCTGCAATGCCTCAAAGGCTCGCAGTGCATCTAACATTCAATGAAATTCCCTCCTTTCTTTTTGGAAAAAAATGTCAGTGAGTTTTCAAGCTCTATACGGGTCATTAGCTGAACTCCGTGCTTTCTTCTAATCTATATATTGTTATCATGAATTCCTTATGCTAGGGCTTAGTTGGAAAAATATTTTGTAAGCTAGTTTTATGTTGACTTTCATAGTTTCTACCAGAGAGTAGATCGTATATTTTTGTCCTTTTTAAGATTAACTTTTGAGTTAATAATGCCATATTCGTTATGATTTATTTGATAAAGTCTCATGTGTGAATTCCATTAGTATCATACTTGTACTGCAAATTTATTTCTGGGATTTAGCTTGTAAACAAATTATACATAGTTTGAACATTTCTTTTACAGTGCCAATCACATATAAAGTTTATCGTATCCGTGACGGAAGGAGCTTTGCTACAAGGAAAGTAGACGGAATTCAAAAGGGAATTGTCATATTCACTCTGTTGGCTTCATTTCAAGTAATCTTATCTTATTCTTGACTTAGATGAATTAAAAATTGTTAGTAATTATTTTATTTGTGAATTTGGCCTTATTTTGGTTTCTCTCTCTCTCTTATATTTATATTTTACTTATTTGTTATATTTGATGGAATATAATCTATCAAACCAAATTTTAGTACGAAATAGTATTTCTGCAGGTGTATTGCTCATGATAAACGTTTATTTTATATAACGAAAATTTAAAATAAATAAATGCATTTTAATATATAAAAATTATATTATTGTAAATTCGGTGTAAATAAATATTTTTAAGCATATAAATTATATTTTAAATCGATGATAAACAATTTATATTATGATACACTTTTTTTTAGATATTGATAATTTCTTTTAAAAGGTAGATGAAAATAGGAGATTGATGGAGATAATTAAGAAAATTTTCTAAAATTGTTCTCTTTGAAGAATAGTTGTTAAAACATTTTCATTGATGATAAATGTTCTAATTTATATAGATAAAGGATAGTTATCTTCTAGATTAACATTATAGACTTTACCACTAGGAATTCTAAAGATGTTGCAGCTATATAGCAATGATATCGTTAATTACAGGAGGCCTAAATGATTAAACACAGTGATGCAGAAGGGGGCCCCTTCTGGATTTGGAAATGAAAACGTTTATATTTTTACTTGGGTTATGGCACGTAATCATTAATTATTTAAGTAGTTTAAAAGGATATCATTGCTGATGCATCTATTACCTGCATTAAAACCACTTGATCACTTGTCTGTTACTATTTTTTTGTTTGGTATTTATTTTTAAAGTACCGTAATTCTATTTTAAATTACAGAGGTTCGGACATAACAAAACTGAATTTTGGACATCTCATGACCTCATAGACTAGGTTAAATGGATAGAACTTTGTATGTTTACTCGTGCCTTTTTCATCTGATTGTTTACTGTCTAGCCAAAAGATAATACTGAGATAAAGGGAGTGATTTTTCTCTTGTATATTGCTAAGCAATCTGTACACTATCTACACACAGTGTGAAACAATCCTTGAAAACTAACAAGGGTAACATCAGGATAGTATCTTAATAGATATAAAATAATATGACCAAAATATCTAAGAAACTAAGGAAACATGGAAATAGAATTAGGTTGACATCAGGATAGTATCTTAGCATATATAAAATATCTGGTTTTTGGTCTTTTATGGTTGGCAGCAAGTGAACAAGCCCAAGATCATCTGTCATAAAATAAGAATGTAAAAATGATGATATTTAAATTGGTAGACTATTTGACTATATATTTAGGAAAACTGCACAGAATTGAGGATTTGTGGTTTCTGGGTATAATTATGACTACAATTTAATTTCATATGGTGAAAAATATTGAGAGTGGATCCAGTAGGTGAAACAGGTCGCAGGAATCATTTCCACGAAAGAGGCTATAACATTCGTGACTGTTATGAGTGCTACCTAAGAACATCTGCAAGTTTTCAAGATTGTGTTGGATGATTTTTTTTTTAAAGGTCAAAATAAGGAAAAAGAAACTAGTTCAATTACTTAAAAATGTATATTTTATTATCCCTGATAAGTTTCTTTCTGTATATTTAATTTTTTTCATAACTGCAACACACAGTATGATCTTCATGCTGGTTGTTGTCAGCTTACATGTTCTTTTAACGTATAAGCTCTTGCTACACTTAAGGAATTACGCTCTGAATTTATGACACATTTATCATTGTTATTTTCTTAATCTACAGAAAGAAGAATCGGGAATGATTCACCAGAAAGTATCTATACCGTCTGTCCCATCTCCAGATAAGGCAAGATACAAGGTTATGTCTGTTAAGATTTTTTTGTTACTTTGGATTTCTGATTGTTAATATTTTTTGTTCTGTTTCCTATAGCTTCTGCCAATGGAAGAGCTACGGGAGAGACGTCTTACTGACCCTCGTTTACCAGTGTAAGATTTCTTATGAAGACATGGTTGATGCAATATTGTTCTATATGACTATATATGTTTTTATTTACCTTTTTTTGTATGTTGATGTGTTTGTTTACTGCAAAATGGTCATGGGATCTCCTCTATTTATCAAATGTATCTGTCACAACTATGTAAAGGGTATACATCAAAGTAATTTTGGTTTCTGTCTATTGGGATTTGAGTTATACAACAGGTGAAGCCCATATTCTTCCCATTAATCCATCCTTGCTTAAGATTTGAACCTGGGACTACCAAGTTGGGGTACCTGGTCCTTTATCATTAAAATGTTTCCTTGGGGACAAAACCAAACGAACTTAAACCTATGGAAGCTTTATTTTCTAAGTATTACTTGTTCAAGGATTTTCTAAGTTTCAAAATGATTAATGAATAAGCAAGACATGAAGGAAAAAACTACCCCTCCTTTATATTTGCTGATTGAATCATAAATGTACATTTTGCACGATGTATTTGTTCTTCAGTAGATAATATCACTAGATTTTCAATTTTTAAGAAACTTATACGGCTAATCTTCTAAAGGCTTCTTCAGCTAGAGTTGGACTATCCCTGTTCAGTTTTTATTGCTTTTTTGTAAATCAATTAAATTGCTGCTTTTACATCATTTTACATTTTCAGTTGTCGCAACTGCCAAAAATGTGTCAGGGTCTAGTTGAAAGATTTGCATTCCCATTTTTTTGTTTTGACAAATAATGAATTAATGGCTGGAATAACATTTTTTGGTTTTAGATATTGTGAATCGTGGAAAAATTGATCAAGAACAAATCTGTATTTTGGTATTTATAGTATGATATTTTCTTAAAGATGTTAAGAGTTAAAATGCCAAGGGTTAATAAGCAATTCTTAAATTGGTGGATATACTCATTCCAAGGATATCTTGCATCAATTAAAAACTGCACCCTTTTGAAGATTAGGTTTTGTCTAATACTTAATATAGTTCTCTTAACCGAATCGTAGAGATTTAGTGCAAACATTATGTTTTTTAATTGTCAATTGGTTGAACTGTAGAAAACATCACACCAGATAATCTCACTTGAAATTGTTTCTTTTAAAGTACTTGTAGGAAATCGGCTCCGGTATTGTGAGAGAATAAGCCCAATCAAGAGATTATCAAAACTATGTTTCTTTATGGATTTGTTTTGTTTGAGATTTTCTTAATTTTTATTTCTTTTTCCAATCATGATCGTAAAAATGTCACCTTGTTTTAAATGTATCTTTTGTTTTCAGATGATTGTATAGGAAATACTGAAAACAACAGAATGTTTTAATTATTTCTTATAAAACCTTTGAACACAAGAAACAAAGTGACACTTCTGTAATTGTTTGTAAAAACAGGAAGTACAAACATAACATGTTTTCCCAAACAATACAAGCCCTTCAATATTTTCCTGTGAAGTTTTGAATTAATTATTTTAAAAATGCAAGAAAACTGCATGATTTTCAGGTTTCTGTGTCAAAATTTAAAAATTCAGAGTTATGGTAATTGAGTGACCCACTGTTACATAGTTATCCACGGGATGCTCTGATGATACTCTTTAGATGTAAGGATTTTCGGTGAGTATTATGTTAAGCTTTTGAGTTCTAGATGCACTATCATCACTGACTTGTAAAGACTTCTTTTTTGGCCAAAGGGATACATGGTTGTTGAACTATTGTTGATAAGTTGCATGATGATTTTCTGAATTATAATGACAATTTGTTGCATCAGAACCTACCGGAACAAAGTAGCTACATCTGAATTCATCCCCTGGCCCATAGAGATACGACTATGTGAATACGAAATTTCAACAAATATGACAAAATCTCCTCCCAGGTAAGGCTGATGCTTGGTCTCCAATTTTTTTCTTACTTTCAGAAAGATTTGGAAGGGAGCATCGCACTCCTTTCTTTTACAAATCTAACCTTAATGTCTGCTTTTTTAAATGCTAGATATCATTGAAACTTGTGTAACTACTGTTTGCAGTTTGAGATACTGGTTTAGAGCAAAGGGAAAACTTTCAGATGATCAAGCCTTGCATAGGTACATATGTTATATATTTACTTTAGATTTGTCCGGTTCTCCAAGTGTTATAGTAGAATTGTTAATTAAATTATAACTTTAAATGATTTGCCAAAGCCAACGCTTCTATCCGCTGTTGTCCTGTGAGATTGCTGTAATGCGTGTTGTTCTTATATAGAATGAGTAGGTTTCTTCCTTAACTGTTGCTAGTTCAAAAGGTTATGCTTGTTCATCTCGGGTCCGATAAGGTGGTGGTGTACCTGTGAAAAGTATCCTTACACTCAAGTTAGTTAGGTATATTTATGAGTAGCAAACACTATTAAATGTAATGTTTACCTATCCCATCCTAACCTATTTATAAAGTTTGGATTGGGTTGTGCATGGATGGGACTCGATTGGTACAGATAGGATAGTTAATCCTCAGTAATTTGACAGTACAGGTGGTTTAGCGTATTTGATTGGGGATTAGTGTCGTCCTTAATTAGATGTGGCATTAGTTTTTTAGTATGTCTGACAAGGTTTCTGAGATCATTTCGGCCTTGCGGATCTAGGTTCTACTCGTTGTTATTCGTATGTTGTGATTGGTTTCTTATGCCGAAATGTTCTCGGTTGCATATAGTACACATGTAATTCTGGAGCTACTCAAGTCATGTTTAAATCTGTCTTGCTACTGAAAAATTCTCCTGATAAACGATTACTTGCCAGTTTGAAGAAATGGAAATTGCTAAAAATCTGGTTGTAGCAAATGCATATATTTTGAACCTGCATCTCTGGATAATTTAATAGTCTTTAACATACTTAAACAACACAAATTTTTCCAAAGATTGAATGAAGAATTCAAGAAGTGGTATTTGAATTATTGCATTTCATTACTTTTTCATACTATGCACTGCAGGTGCGTGGTGGCATTTGCTTCAGATCTAATATTTCTTCAAGTAAGTTTGAATCCCCACCGTGAGAGGGGTTTCAGGACGCGTTCTGTTAGTCTTGACCACTCGTAAGTATTTGAAATCCTACTGGTGAGCTTAATAGTTTATTTGTTAACATTAGAAAATGTGGGTCATGTGCAACAAGTTTTCAAGGTTTGAATTTTGCTTCCTTGCTTTTTGCTAAATGCTTTTTTGAAATTTTATTTCAGTATGTGGTTTCACCGATCTGTAAAAGCTGATGATTGGGTGCTATTTGCGGTGAGTTTCATATTAGTTTCACTCTTGTTTCTCATGTTTAATTTTGGGGAAAAATTACAGCAAAAGAAATTTTCATAAAATTATTCAGTTTCTGATCAATGACATATATCAAAATTCAGTAAACCGTTATTCATTTATCAGTTCGCGGTCCTATTTGGTTTACTACCAAAAATCACACATGGTGACACTTTGTTTCAATATAAAGTTTTAACATTTGACAGTTCAAAATTAATTCTATCAAAATTCAGTTCTAGTAAAATCTAAATTAAATTGGCACTCTAATTTTAAACTGATTTTTTTATTTATTTTGTTCCATTTTTTATTTATTTTTGCTTTGACTGTAAATACATTTGGATGTACAGATCTTTACTCCTAGTGCCCATAGTGCACGCGTCTTTGTGACCGGCCAAATGTTCAATCAGAAGGGAGAGGTAAAGCATGACCACGTTATATCAATTCATTTTCCCTCTTTCCCGGTTTATCTTTGTTTTTTTTTAACACGTGCTACTCTGTTAATCTTGCAGCTTCTTGTATCATTGGTTCAAGAAGGACTAGCCAGGAAACTTAATCAAGGAAATTCAGCCATTAGATCTAAGTTGTGAACTTCTATACACAGACTAACAATATAGTCATTTTATAGTTTTATTGAAGTCCCATGTATCCGTAACATCTTAATAATTCAATTATATATGTAAATTTATATTTTGTTCTAGAAATGTCTCTCTCGTATAAACTATACCATGGATTTGGAGATATAAAGACTTTGTGATAAAAGATGATGAGAGGGAGAGAAAGGTGGAGTTTGAATCCCTCTTTATAAATTTAATATATTAACAACTAATATTTGTTGCTAAAAAGAACACTATACAATGGATTTAATACCATATAAAACAGGTCATAAAAAGGAAAAACTTAACTCATCGCAAGGTTACTCTAAAAAGTTCAAATTATATATTCATAAAATTGATGGTATAATTATTAATTTCATAATTGTCAAATAATGATTTAAACCACATCTAAAAATAACCTCGTTGAATTTAAATAAAAAGAAACCTTTAAGACATCAACTTAAATTTGTTAAATGGACTTTATTTAAAAAGTAATTTTAACCAACGATTAATGGTAAAACATCACTTAAATTTGTTTTTTTTTAATTTTTAAATATTTTTAATTATTAATTTTTTAATTATTAAATATTCTTTAACTTTTGTAATATTTTTAATTATTAAACATTTTTTAATATTAATATAAATTATTATGTTTAGTGAATATTAAAATACTCTCTTCAAATTAAAAAAAATAAAATTTAATAAATATGAATTATTTATCCAAATAAAATATTTAAAAAAGTAAAATAATTTATATTTAATGTAATTAAATTTCTTAGAAATTATAAATTTTTTGGTATTAATCTTTAAGAAATGGAAATTGAATGGAAGGAAAACAACCTTGTCGTTCATTCGTTTGTAATGCTCCTTTAGGTTAAGAAAAACACGATCGCGTGAGAAGTTAATCTTAAAGATTAGACCAATAGTAGAAACCAAACTAACATACATAATTTTATTTATATAACTAATATATACACAATTACCTTGGGAACCCTTATTAGATAATTAATAAATAAAAATATAAAAAAATTACAGTGAAAATGCAATCATAACATTTTTTTTTTCTGAAAATCATTTCGGCCTTTTATTATTTAACTAATTCCAAAAGTATTTTGCTGCACGTTTTGCTTATCATTTATTTTTTTGATGTAGAGACAAAATTCGATATGTTTCACATATTATGGAATAAAATTTGAGAAAGGAAGACAAAATTAGTGAAACTTTTGAGACTATAGAAAACAAAAATCAACTCCAAGCTTTTTGTTAGATTGAATTTAATTTGAGTTACTAATTAAATAGTTAAAAAATTTATCTAATACAATCCACCAATCTACTTATTTAAATTTACTGAAAATTAAAAAAATAGAGAAATCCTCACTCCTTATCTAATGAACAGCGTCATTCATAATCTACAATTTTCAATAGATTTAAAACAATAGAAGAAATAAAAAAGTTATATTTCTACTCCACTATTAAAAAATACGCTTGTTAAGATTCACTTGGTAACCATGCAACTAGTTTGGTAACCACTAGGATTGCAGATTATGAGATTCAGGTAATTGTAATGTACAGAAAATCACATGTCCAAACCTTAGCAGTATCAGTACGTAAACGTTATGTATCTTAACATGAATATACACAAAAACTCCAATCTTAGATAGACAAGCATTTACAAGTTATTACAGTAAAATCAGATAAAGATGCTGGTATGGAAGAAGCCTTCATCACCTGGCCCTCATTCCCCAAATCACCAACATCAACAACCACAGTGCTAAGGCCTTTCCCAACAATGAAAATTCTTCTACCAACAGCAACAAGCTGACAAGGTGGTCTAGTAAGCCTTGGTGATAATTTTCCAACCGGTATCCACTGGAGTCTCTCTTTGTGCCACATCATTAACCTTGTTCCCAAAGTTTGATCCAACACATAAAGGGTGTCATCCACAACAACTGCAGGGCCTGTCCACCCTGAAACCATGTCAGCATCTGCATGCTGCCATGTGCCACTTGATGGTTCATATACAATAGCAAATACATCAGGAGTTACAGGATGTCTAGAAAATCGGACGTATATCTTCCCATCAAGAACTACTGAATCTTCAACATCAGAAATAATAACATCATTTCTCTGAGATCTCCAACAATTTGTCAGAGGGTCAAAAGTATCCCAAGAATGAGAGTAGCTTGGATTTGAAACTAACCCTCCAATAGCATATAGTTTTTCATCCAAAACTTCACATGCAAAGAAGCACCTGAAAGTTTTTGGAAGAAGAAAACAGTGATGTCGGGGCTAAAACAAAGGCCAACAAAGACAACATGCAATTTCAACTTCAATGGTAAAATATAGACAGCTAAATTGACAAACAACAATGTTACTAGAGCATGATGTCAAAGTAGTTGTTAATTAAATTATACTTTCAAAACAAAAGCTATGCAAAAAAAAGTGAATTACACAGCATAAGGATAAGGATAACTGTGTTTTTAGAATGGAGAGAAAGCTTATTTCTTAACTCTGAAAGATATGTACTCCTAAAATCATGTTGTACCAGAAATATTTTACAAAGAAAAACTGGCTACTTCAATTCGGGCAGTTTAGATCATGAAATAAATTATTTGGATGTATAAACTATTTTCTTTCCAAGTAAAATACTAAGTTTGTGGCTATCTCTAGTTTTCTGGTATCAACAATCCTTAAAACTAAAGTAACTGCAACAACTCTACCTAAAATCTATGATGAAAAATCCTAGCAGATTGATATTCATCTAGCACATACAAACTTAGCTTCCTAAACGAATAGACATGAGGATATTTACCTAGAAGTTGACATGGAAGCAGCTTGAACCCAACAGTTTGAGGAAGCATCATATGAATAAACCTCATCAGTACAATCTATTGACCACCTACAACCACCCAATAAGAACAGCTTATTTCCCAAAGCTTCAAAACCCATGCCTTTTCTTTTCGAGACGTGAGGTGGAAGACCATCAACAAGCTTCCAACGTCTTCCTGAGGCGGTTGGATCCAAAACATAACAGAAAATCTCATTTAATTTGTCCCTGCACAGAGCATAAATCCAGGTCTCATCCAGTTTGTGCTTCTGACGATAAGTGCACCACTCTTCATCACAAATTAAGTCCCTCCATCTCTTTGAGACACACTTCAGGACTGGATGATATTTTCTAGGAACTCTTGCAAGGCACATGAAAGAAATATCATCTGGAAGGCCACAAATAAGTGCAGAATTGGTGTCTTCCACTTCATTGACACTATTTGATGATTCTTTTTCATCATCTACATTCTCCATTGGATAGTAAAAACAGAAAACCTGAAAAGAAAGGATAAATGTTGGTAAAACTCTTATCAGATCAAAATTGCACTTGCCCTTTTAATGCGTACACAATATGATCCCAAGCCGAATGTAATATCATGACAGATATAAACCTCAAAGGCTGTGTAAAGACACAAACAAGATCAAGTTTGGTCAGACCAGCACTGTACGTTTTTAAAGCATAACATTGGCATGAAGACAGTGCACAGATCATGTGATTTAACCTTTCTTTAACATGAACAGACTGCAGAAAAAACTTTCACAAACAAACTGCAGACTAGTAATAAAATATCAACCTCCAAAAATGCTTAGAGTTCCTAGCTATAAAGAAATTAAACTTCTCCTTCGACCTACATATGCCGATAATTTCTTCATTATACCCGTACAGAACATGAATATGTGTAGCTTAACCATGATGTGAAATACCTTCACCTTCACAAACACAATTTACAAAAATATGTCTATTCCATTTTGCAGGCATTCCATTTTGCAGGCAGTAGTTATAAAAAAACACAACCATAAAACTTATGTCAAATTATATAAATCACGTCAAAATCACACAAGCAAAACAAAAGCAGGGTTCCCAACTGCCCACAAAACAACCATAAAAGCAGAAACTATCGGACAACAATCACAAGCTTCACAATCATTCTCAGCATCACAGTCCTAAAAATAAATCCAAATATACTCCTAAATAAACCTAATACATTTCATTTTCTAAGACCAGCACTAGACCAAATGCAAAACCAAAAACCAGAAGCAACCCAATTCAAGAATAAATGCAAAAGAGAACTTCTTTACAAATCCCTTCCCAGGATCATTGCAATTCCAGATCTAAAAGCAAAAGGCCACACAAAATTTCTCATAGGTGATTTAAATCAAAATAATAAGAAAGCCAATTCATTTTTATTACAGGAGGGATGGAGAAAGAGACTCACCTGTTATCAACAAAGGGATTCGACTAAAGTGCCGCAAAACAAGGAAAGACAACTCTATGCGGTCCACGAGAAATTTATAGTATCTCAGATAATAAAAGGTTAATACTCAAAATTAAGGTTTTTTTAATTCACATCAATATTATTTAAAATAGGCAAAATTACTTTTATTACTATAGTATAGGTAGATCTTATCAGTAACGTGTCACCTGTTAATTTGATATGATCTTATTTCAAACAAAAAAAATTATAACAACTTTCTTATTAATGTTTTCTTAATGAATTTGTATGCATTTGATATTATTTTTTTATATATATATAATTAATTGACTGTCATTTTTAATCTTCAATTAAATAAATAAAATGATAAATCAAAATATATATATATATATATATATATATATATATATTATTACATTAAATTATATTACCACATGTTTAATGATAATCAGGATCAATATATGTTAATATATGTTAGTAAGTTGAATGATATTAACATTTTTATTATATTATTTAAATGTATATCTAATGTGTTTAAAGATAATAAGAATCAATATATTTAGTTAATTAAGATAGCTAGACTATAATATTATTTTGGACTGATTAATTTTTTTTTCCTAATTTCATCTTAAATTAAATCGTATAATAATAATATATTTTTTACAATGAAATTGTTACAATTTACTTATATTCAAAAAGAAAAAATTTATCATTTTTAAAATTTCGCATAAAATTTATAGCAGTTTGAAAATTTTGCCAAGACAATCATCCCTTACATTCTTTATCTAAATTAAAACATCTGTTTTGTTATCCAATGATAAAATAACTAGACGTGTTCACATTAAAAAGTCAACATGTAATATGTCTTTGATTTATTTGCTACATCCTTCACAGACAAAGCATAATACCTTTTCCATATGCCTTCCAACATTAAAATTCAACCTCAAAAGCAGATTTCACCTCTTACATTGATTCATGTTCAGAAGTGTTATATGAGTAAAAATTGCAGTCATTTAAGTCCTCTGCCTTATTACAATCGTTATGTCCTCTAATTGCTTTATAACCTAGAGTCGCAATAATTTTATATAAATGATTAGACATACGTTCTAATCCGTGTATGAGAAATTAGTATTATGATATTTATTCGTGATCTATATATATTGAGTTATAACTAAAATATAATATCCGTTTTTGTTTTTACGATGATTATATTATTTTTATGTAGTCAAATATTCTAAATTATTAAAATTCCCGTACACTTTCACATTTTATTATTTTTATTATTTAAACCTAAGTAAATTGACAAAAATAACTGTTTGTAGTCTTTGTGATGTGGAAAGATTACTCCTACCCACAAATCATTGGGTTTTCAAATGTATATTGTTATCTCATATGTGAAAAATTGGTGTGAAGTTGTTTTATTAAAGTATTATATAATCGGCCTTTACATTTGGCATGTGCATAGCATACAAGAGTGTTACGAGAGGCCTGAAATATCACAAGAAAGTATAAGTCATAATTAAATATTCCATAACGAAGTTATGTTATTAAATCATAATAGAAAAGAGCAGGTCAAAATCTTTTAAATTCAATATAACATCTATAAATACCGACATGATTGTCTTATTCAATATATTTTAAAACTCTAATCTAAATTATCTGTACTCTCCAATTAATTTTAATTTAAACATATAAGTAAATATATTATTTGTTGGTAGAGCCAGCCATTATTATTACCAGAGCCAGCTACGCTCCTACAAAAACAATCACTATCCTAACAAATAACACATAAATACAGTTGCTATCAATCAATAACTTACATACTAGAAGTATGCATTTATCATTCCCCATTTAATTTCGATGCTTCCAAGCCTATTCTTATAAAATTTGACACTGATTTCACATTTTTTTCATAATCACAATATCAATTTAATTTTATTTGTTTGCTGAAACAACTATTTATTAGGTCAGAAGTTTCAAAGCCATACACTTTGTTTTGGTAATTTTGTCACAAATAATTATAAAAAATATATAAAATCAATTAAGCGTTTTTATACTTTAAAATCTTGTAGCCTTATTTTGTAGGGATGTTTTTTCAATAAAAGCGAAATATTCTTACCTATAAGTCAATGATCCATCTCTTGAAGTATTCATATTTAAAACATCAACAGTTTGATAACATGATGCATAGGATCAACAGGCTGGGATGTAGGATCGGTCTCAAATTATACATTGTAGTAAAGTTAATAAAACATTATTTCTAAATCAAAATATTTTTGATAATAATTTTTTTATAAAATATTTGAATAGTTATAGTTTTTTTCATTTAAATTATTTCATTAAAAAATATAATGATTAAAAAGTGTGATTAAAGTGGTTTTCTAATGTTACTATTTATTTTCATTTTTATTAATATCTTTACATTTTTTTATTATAGTGTGTGGTAAAAAACTAACGAAAATAATTATCAATTAACCGAAAAACTAAACTAAATTTAATTTCAAAAATAGAGAATCGAACTATTTTTTTTTTATTTTTATTCGTACTGAAAACAAGCTTAATTTTACTAATCAGGAACATGTTTTATTTTAATAAAAAATATTTTCAAGGTGGTAATAGGTGAAATTTAAAAATCAAGCATGATTGTAAATCTAATGTTATAAATCTAAAACATGATTTTTCTATATTTTTTTACACAAAAATATAAAAAATATCAATACTTTAAAATTTATTATTATAAAATAAATTTTCAGCATACTTAAAGAAATAAATATTTATTTTTATCACAGTATATAATCATCATTTAAATATTTTAATTTTCATTTTTATTCTATTAAATAACAATGATGATGGTGAGGTCTACATTTTGTAAACTCTGTGAATATTTGTTTAAATATATGATTATATTAAGCTTTATCAAAAAGGTCTGGGTGGTGTAGTTGGTTATCACGCTAGTCTCACACACTAGAGGTCCCCGGTTCGAACCCGGGCTCAGACATTAATTATGATTTTGTTTTTCAAATTTTCTTTTTTTATAATTGTAATATTTCTTAAAGACTAACACATCAATAGTAGCACATTCTTCATATAATTTTTTCAAATCAAACATAGAAAATATAAAATTGAATGTTAAAAATAAGGTAAGAAGTGAAGTTAAATTTTAGAAGTTTAATAAAATATTTCAGAATCCGAAAAGATGTTTCTTTTTCTAGAAAGGAAAAATGAAAAGCTGGTTTTGGAGGAAGAAAAGATTCAATGTTGCATTGGGTTCTGTTTAGGCCAAGCTTTTGAAAGCTGTGTTGCCACTCTGGGATTTTAAGACATCCTTTTAGTGTAACAATACATTCCACTGTTTTTATTTTCATCTTTTAATATCTTACTTAAATTTTTGTTTTTTATAATAAATTTTAGTTAAGATTTTAAATAACTTTTTTAGATTAGATTTTTTTCTTTTACAATATGGCTTTTTTTTCTTTCAAAATTTGAGATTTTTTTAATCTTTTACTATACAAGTGTTAGCTCTTTCTTTGATACAAAATCTTATAAATGATAAATTTTATGATGAATATTTCCTACTATGAATACTTTAAAATTTAGAAATTAAATAACACAAATCTTACTTTTTTGACAAAATGATCTAAACATTATGTTATCACTACAAGAAAAAAGTTATTTAGAGATAAATTTTTAGCTATCAAATGAAATGGTTGCTAATTATGACCAAAATAAATTTTGGTTGTTAAATAACTATAAAATAGAAGTAATGATTGAATTTAGTGATCAATTAAGTCAAGATAATTGGTATCTAACATTAGCTACCAAGGTTTTAGTGACCATTAGATTCTAAATTGGTATCTAATTTATTAGATACCAATTTAGAATCTAATGGTCACTAAAACCTTGGTAGCTAATGTTAGATACCAATTATCTTGACTTAATTGGTCACTAAATTCATATTTTGTAGTTATTTAGCAACTAAAATTTAATTTGGTGACTATTTTGGTAACAATTAGCAACTATTTTATTTAATAGCTAAAAATTGGTTTCTAAATAGTTTTTTTCCTTATAATGTATTTTTATTTTAATTTTGAACAAAAGTGAGTTTTAAGATAAAAGCCATGACTAATGATTTATGCGATTGAGGTTGGTACATATTTGGAATTTCTGCTTATTATATCATAATTATATAATTTATAGAAATTTTATTGAAATGAAAAATGTAACATTGAAGTAAAATAATATTTTTTGATATTTTTAAAGTTGAGTTGCTTACTAAGATAATAAGAAATTTTTAAGATAATTTAGTTTTATTTCTACACAAACATGTATTATTTATTATGTAATTATAATTTTATATATTTTAAAATCAATAAATTTTTATTAAAAATATTTTTTTTAAAAATTATATATATTTTTAATTTGAATTAGTCATTTTATCTACACTAGTCAATCTAATAGGTGCCAATCTAATAGGTACTAATCTAAAATAATTTTTATATATTTTATACTTTTATTTTTTATTTATAATTTAAACTACTTTCACATTAAGTTTGTTTTCAATATATGTAATTTTTACATAGACATAATTTATTTTAATATATAATAATTAAAACTAGATAATAAAAAATAAAAATAACTCAACAAATACTAAAAATAGTTCAGTAGTTGATTGTCTCTATAAAATTAAAAATAAATAATAATAACTAAATAAATTAAGATAATAATAAGATATATTAAAATATTAAATGAAGAAATTTAAATAAATTATAAGTTATACAATAGTTAACCTAGCATGTGACTTATAAGTTGCTAAAATAAGTTATATAAGTTACTTATCAAACAATTGGTATTGGTTAAATTGAATTTGTCCAAACAACTTAGTAACTAATTTAATAACCTTATCAAACATACTAATAATTTATTAATCTCATTAAACACAGATCTTGTATGAATTTTGAAGAAAACTTTGTAAGATGAGAGAAACATCTTGAACAAAATTATAGGAATGGCGACATGTATTCATAACAAAAATTTAGGTGAACAACCATGAAAATTTCTTCCTCTTGTATTAAACTGAAAATAACTTTTATTATTAATTTTTGTATTTTTATAGATTAAGTTGGTTAGTCTTTTATGTTTATCATATTCTTTTTCTTAAAGGATTTGTGAAGTTCCAACAAAAGGGGTTATTTAGAGCAGGTTCAATGAACAAAAGATTCTCCCCAAAACTTGATAGGACATCCCATTTTTCGAGATAAAGAGGGACATAAGGTTTTTGTAGGTTGTATACCTACTTTTTTTGAAACATTTCCTATTATTTTAGTAGGTGAGGACGAAATTGTTAAAGTCGATTAGAAGGGCGGAATTGAAATATAGTGTCAAATAAGTACGTGTAATTGTTGAGTTATATGGTGGTGAGCTTAATGGAATAAGTTATACTGATTCTGCTATTGTGAAAAAATATGCTAGACGTGCTTAATTGAGTGAAATTTTTGAATTAAATTGTGCTACTTTGAAATCAGATGGTGTTTAAAGAAAATGGAATCAATCATTGTCTAATTTGTCCTTATACTCACGAATAAAATGGTGCTATTGAGAGAAAACACAGACATATCACTGAAATGGGACTAACTATACTGGTTGCTGCTTCTTTACCTATCAAGTTTTGGGGAGAATCTTTTGTCACTACTATACATGTTATTAATACTTTGCCTACTTTTGTTCTTCAAAACAAAAGTCCACATGAAATTTTGTTTAAGGAAAAACCAGACTACACGAGATTTAAAGTTTTTGGTTGTGCTTGTTATCCTCTGTACTATAAACATAAAGTGGAATTTAGATCTGCATGTTGTTTGTTTCTTGGATATAGTTTAAACAGTAGAGGGTACATCTGTTTATCTCCAGAAGGTAAAACATATGTTTCTCGTCATGTAGTATTTAACGAAAATGCGTTTCCTTATTCTACCCCAAATAATGTTTTCAAAAAAGTATAATAATCATATAATAATCAATCTGAAAATCCTCCTCATAACACAACTAAATTAACGATACTCAAATCTGCATTTAATCCTACATTTATTGTGCCAAACTCTGATGTGATACTGATATTGTTACTGCTCCCCCTACATCTATAGTTAATGAGGATAACTGCCCTGAAACTCTTGATGATATTAGTCAAAATAATGATAATAATCATCCTGAAAATTCCAACTCTCATTCTATGGTAACAAGAGCTAAAGCTGGTATTTTCAAACCCAAACTGTATAACTCTGTTACTTTTAGTTTCTCATCTGAACCTTCTACTGTCAAAGAAGCCTTGGCTTCCTCAAGCTGGTTTCAAGAAATGCAACAAGAATATCATGCACTTCTGCAAAATCAGACTTAGACCCTTACGTCACTTCGACCTGGTGCAACTATAGTAGGCTGCAAATGGATTTTTAAAAACAAATTCAATGGAGATGGAACGTTTCAAAGGCACAAAGCTCGTCCTATAGCAAAGGGATTCAATCAAACTGAAGACATTGAGTATACTGACAGATTCAGTCCTATAGTGAAACCAACTACCATATGAGTAGTATTGTCTCATGCGGTTTCATCCCAATGGCAAATCCGGCAGATCGACGTCAACAATTCCTTCCTAAACGAAGACTTGGAGGAGAATGTATATATGTAGCAACCACCAGGATTTGAAACGAATAATCCTCATTTGGTATGTAAACTAAACAAAGCTATTTACTGATTAAAACAAGCACCAAGAGCTTGGTTTCAAAAGCTCAGCAACACACTGCACAATCTAGGTTTCAACTCCACCAAGAGTGACGTCTCTCTCTTTGTTAAGTTTTCGAAAAACTCTTCTTTGATCGTTTTAGTTTATGTAGATGACATAATCATCATTGAGTCATCTTTTCAGCATATAGATTCTTTATAACCATGCTAAGTAAAGATTTTTCTTTGAAAGATCTCGGGTCACTACATTACTTTTTGGGTATTGAAGCTTCTACGAGGGTAACGTACATCTTTCTCAAACTAGATACATCAAGGAAATTCTACGTCGAACAAACATGCTTGAATCACGTGCTCAACCAACACCGATGATCTCTTCTTTAAGGCTCACGAAAAATGCGTCAACTGTTGTTCAAGATCCAACCTTATATAGATAAGTGGTAGGTGCTCTACAATATGTCCTTATCACATGCCCTAAACTTTTATTTGCTGTGAACAAAGTTTGCCAATTCATGCACTACCCACAGAAACATCACTGGCGAGCTGTGAAGAGGATACTACGCTAACTTGCAGGAACAGAAAATCATGGTCTCATCATCCAACGCAACCAACACAAATCTATAATTGGATTTAGTGATGCAGACTGGGCTACGGATACAAATGATCAAAAATCCACCACTGGGTACTGTATATATTTTGGAGCTAACATTGTATCTTGGTCCTCTCACAAGCAGAAAGTTGTTTCCAGAAGCTCTACAGAAACGGAATACAGAAGCATAGTTGCAGTATTAGCAGAGATACTCTAATTAACCTTCTTTCTCCAAGAATTACATATACCCACAAAAGTTCCAAAAATATATTCAGATAATCTAGGAGCAGTTCAACTCACAACTAACCCAACCATGCACTCGAGAACAAAGCATTTTGAATCAGATCTTCATTTTGTACATGATAGCATACCACAAATGCGAGCTCAACTTATTCCAGCACAGTTTCAAATAGCAGATCTAGTCATCAAACCAATTTTTGGAACCACTTTCTTCTATACGTGATAAACTTATGATTGTTATTAATTCCAAGAGAGAATATTAAATATAATAAATAATACTATTACGTAATGTTGCATGGGCTATACCAATTTATTGTAGTCTATATATCTCCACTTATAATAGATAGATAAGAAGTGATATTCATATTTTCTCTACAATTCTAACACTACGACATGGTATTTGGTGCACAGGACCAATCTCACTCAATATCTTCCCACCAGATTTTGGAGTAATCATTATAAGCCTATAGCGGTTTCAACCCCCTATAATGGATATATTGTGTATTTGTACTCCTATGTCGATGGGATTTTTGTTGCCAACCTACGTACAAACAATTTGTGTCAATCCCTGGTTATGACAAATCATATATGAGTCTCTTTCAATTAGAGCTCTCTCCAATCCCATACGCAGAAAATGATTGTAGTACAAGTGATTGAAAACTCCCACCTCAAACTTGGTTTAGTTATTTCATCAAGTTTTTATTACGAACATGTAATTCTGTTTTTTTCTGCTGCTGCAGGGAAGGCTAAGGAAAACACAATGAATATATGGGCTTATTGTTATCACAACAGAGAATGAATATGTTTAAACAATAGATATTAAATGTCAATCTAATTAACTTTGTATTGTATGTTCAAAAGATACGAAAAATTATTTTGAGAACGAACGAAAATTCAAAAAAAGATCAAAAACTGTGTTTTATCAGACAAGTTCAAAAAAAGATACGAACGAAGTTCTTATACCAGATAGTGCATAAAAATAAACATGGGACCGAAGAAAAATATTTGAGAGATTAAAAGCATGAGCTTTTTGAGATTTTGGAACAAAGTTGTGGGTTATAGGAATAATATTCTGACTGTAGTTAATGTTTTCAGACGTGTTAAAAGTAAGAAACAAAAGAGTTTGGGAAAAATTTGGAGATTTGATTCCGAGATGAATTTGTTTTCTAAGAGAAAAATAAAAGATTAAAATTGTGACCAAAATGAAAAGGGTAAATTTATTGCATATTATCAATGAAGTCAACAACTGTAAATAGAAGAGTTTTCAATAGAAATAAACAAAACTAAAAACAGCACTGCTCGCCAATATAGAGTCTTGGAATTCAAAGGAGAACCCTTAAATGTTTAGAAGTTTTATAAGAAATAAAGCCGAAAAAAGTGATTTGAAGTTTCCAAGGATTATATTACATTAGATTTCCAACCAAGAATTATTTAGTAAATACATTGACATTTGGTTTTTCCAAATACAACCAAGTTTGAGAGGGAGTTCCGAGGATCATTTTGAAAGATACATGGAAAATTCCAAATTTAAAGAATTTCGTATTGAGGTCATCTCATTCTCATTCGTGGGAAATTTGTAGTTATACATGGAAGACTCATCAGCTGCTCAGTTTTAATTCATTCTTAAAACAGTGAAACAAGTTGATTTCTTAGTTCTACATACATTTGAATTGCTAGAAGTAAAAATAAACAAACAATCGTTTTACATCAGTAACTAATAATCCAAGTATGATCTCCTCTCAGCACTCTCACTATACAATCAATCACTTCATGATTACTGTGATATAATTAGTCCATGTGACATTGAAAGGAGTTACCTTATTGTATGCATGCAATATTGGGATAATGTCTGATGTCATACAACAATGTGTGAATTATGGACTTAGTTATAAAGGACTTAGTTTATCACTCCATCAACTCTACAAAGCCCATCATTAAAATTTATAGAGGATAAAATAAAATCTATAAACATAGGATAAAAGGTTAATTAGATTGAAATTTAACATGTATTACAGAAATGCTTAAACATATTCATTCACATTCACTGTAATAACAGTAAGCCCATATATTCATTGTGTACTAGAATCATTTTCTGCATATGGAATTGGAAAGAGCTCTAATTGAAAGGGACTGATATATGATTTGTCATAACCATGTTTGTACCTAGTTTGCAACAAAAATCCATGGACATGTCTCCATCATAGGGTGGAAACCCGCTACACGCTTATAGTAATCACTGCAAAATCTGCTGGGAAGATTGAGTGAGATTGGTCCTATGCACCAAATACCATCTCCATATCAGATGATGGTTCTTTAGTTCCCACGCTCTCAAATCGTTATTGCTAATATCAGCTATCCTCGGAGTGTCTCCAGACCATCCAAGGTATCCAAAGCTCGTTATATTCATAGCATCACAGTTTGAGGGTACTCAAGAGTACCAGAAACCAACCAATCAGGATCATACATTAAAATATTGTCTTTACCCATTAAATATAGAAATGCAAGGCGCATCTACCTCTATCCAGTGTCCTATGCAGGAGTTGAAACTCGCAACTTTAAACTGATACTTTGTCTTTAAGAAGATTCTTACAATCACCAACCAGAAGCTGCGACTAGAATTGGGTCCTTCTCCTTCTTGGGGAAATCATTATCAGAAAGGAAGCCAACAGCGTATGACCGTTGTTCTTCATCAGAATAAGGATTAGAAGGTATATGGGTGCATTGCTTGGTGAGTGGATAGTACACGAAGTACGCCCAGTTGTGTATCTATAACTGCAGCACAAAAACAAGCCGTTCGAATATCCACACACGCTACCCGTTATGAGGGTGTCCGGTGATAAAGGAGACTGTGGGTTTTGAGATGAAATCTTTGGGGAAGAAACCGATGGTAGGGTGAAATGAAGGTGTGTTGAAGAGAGAGTGTTGGCGGAACACGAATTCTGTTGAGAAAGAAGGATTTGAGATGATTTTGAACCAACTTTTGCAGACACACTTGGATTTGGTAATGGATCTAAATGGCATCCGAAGCAATATTTCTCTCAACAGATCATCAGATAAGTGGTGTATGTTGGTGAAGGAACAAGAAGAGTGTTTTGCACGGGAATGAGATATGAGCCATGAGAGTAGACAATTAATGCAGAACAGTGTTGAGGCAGGAGAAAGAAAACAAGAATGGGCGAGCCAGTCAATTCTTGGTTTCTTGATTCCTCTCCACCTTCTTATTCTCTGCTCTTTAGTTTACACCATAAGTCACCTGCATTTTCTTTATATATTTTATATAAGGGTGGTATTATTTTGACTGTACACAGTTCACGTCCATTTAATACTATAATATATTATTATTTTATTAATATATAATATTTTATTTCTCGCAACCGCGACGATTTTAAATTTATTTTAAAAAATATTTAAAGAGGAGATGTCAACACTCTACGTCTGATTTTTAATTAAATGAATGAAAATAAGTACGACTTTACAAAATGTTATTTTTTTTATTACAGCAACTAAAAATAAATATATATTTACAAAAAATTGAAGATAAAAAATAAACAATAAATAAATAAAATAATAATAAAGACAAATTTTTATTTTTTATATTTTGAACTGACAAGGATTGATCTTGTTCTTACGTATTTTCAAAGAAAATCAACTATCATATAATTCTAATTTTAAAAATTGATTGATGATGTTAGACATTCTTTATTTTTCGAAATTTCATTTAATCTTTTTTTTAAAGAAAAAGTTTTTATTGTTAAAATTTTATTAAAATTGTTAATTAAATATTTTTTTTTATTTTTGAAAATGTTATATATATTTTTTAATTGTTTTTAAAAAATTATTTTAAATCTAATATTTTATTTTTAAAAGTTTATGTTTATAAAAAAGGGGTTTTTTTTATTCTTTTCCTAACTTACTTTTATTTTGTTATTAAAAAAAACCATATATAGCATAAAAATAGGAAGATTAATTAAAAATAAATAATGAAACCTAAAACCCTACGCAGTGGCAAAAATGATTATAATCGGATGTTTGAGTTACTTTGTTTCTAGAATGATTATTTTGGGTTTGTTCCGTATTGTGGCTATTTGGTTTCGTGAGGGATAGCGGTTGTTGATGGTAGGCTTCTTAAATTGGGAAGAGGGCTTCTTCTTCTGACTTAGGTTCTGTTTCTATTTTTGTTTCTGGATTGGTTGCTGATTCCTATTTCTGAATAGTTTATGTTTTGGTACAAGGTTTGGAAATTTTCGAATTGGAGACTTCGGCTATCATATATTCGATCATGTGTTATGGAGTTGGGATTATTAACTTTCTGGAATTGAATTTGCTACTGATTCTGGACCGGCTTTTGATTAACTATCATTAAAATTAATTTATCATTAAAATTAATTTAACAGTATTTGCAAAAATTATTCATTGACACTGCATCAGTGCACAGGTTAAACAAAACACAATAAATACAAATATAGATGAAAACATATAACAGAGCAGAATCTTGATAAAATTTAAGGAAATATAGTAGAACAAGACAAAATTAAAGGAAGAACACTAACCCGTTGAAGACTTCCAATTTAACTTCTTCTTTTCCTTCTTCTGGTTTCTACTGGATTCTTAGATTTTTTTCAACAGAATGAAATAATATTTTTCACGGTATCTTTTTCTCTTTAACTTTCTAAATATCTCTATGTATTCTCTGTATCTCTCAATTTCTATATCCTCTTCCTTGAAAATAAAATCAGTTCTTCATAATTTTTTCTAGTAATCCCTTCATCTCCCTCCATCGAATGTAGGAAGGCTATGGGAGTTAAATGTCAAAAAACATGATTGTTAGTTAAATGTTAAAAGCATGATTGTTAGTTAATTGTTAAAAGCATGATTACTAAATGTGATAAGTGTAAGAAGGCAAAAAAGTGAAAATTTAATTATAAGAAATAAAATTTGTCAGGCACTAATTAAAGAATTAAAAGGTAAAGTTACATAGGGACTTGAATGGGCAATGCATTTCTCTAAACCTTAGGACTTATGTGGCAAGCACAGTTAATAGATAAGGGAGGTGTAAACAATAACTATTTTTTTTTATTTCTAATAACCTCTTAGTAAATTAGGCCTTAGAAAACATCTTTCTATCTAATTGGGCTTACTTAATTTTTCTATTCAATTTATTTTAAGACAGACACAATACCTTTTTTCTGTTATTTTATCATTTTTTTACAAATTTTATTTTATCTTATTTTTATTATTATTTAATCAAACTTTACTTATAAAATCAAAGTTCTTTTTATTATTTATTCTGAATGGCAAATAAACTAAATAACACATATTAAAAAATTTTAATTTCTTATTTTTATTCTTTTATTTTTTTTCTCTTTTTTATATTTGCAAAAATAATTTTTATTTGTCCGGACGAAATTGGGTGTTGACAGTATTAATAAAATTCAGTATCAAATAAAAGTGTTTAATGAATAATGATATCAAATTAAGATTTTCTTTTACATAACTGTCATACTTTCATAATACATTCCCTAAAATACATTCATTAATTATTATTTTATTATTATATAATATTTTATTAAAAAAAATTATGTGAAGAACTATTTTATAAGGATTAAACATGCACATAATATATCAATATTAATCCTAGCAAATGAAGATGATAAATACTAATTAATCATATCATTAATAAGTAACTGACATCAACAATAAAGATGATCCCAATAAAACTAATAAAATAATTTTACCTAAAAATTAATAACTATGATAACAATAATGTGAAACCAACTAATTTTGTTACCTGAAATATTAACATAATCTGTTTTTGAAATTATTTTGGTATAACTAAATTAGTTTTACAAGAATGTTGATATACCTGAATTAGTTTTACAAGTTTGTTGATATAGCTTAATTAGTTTTTTAACTCAAATAGTTTTCATGTTATTCAATTTAAATGGTTAGTTGTTAGTTAAACTATTAGTTTGTTAGACAGAATTTATTATCTTTTTTTAGTATTAGTTTTATGTAGATATTAACTCTACAAGTCATTAATCTTAACTTAGTTGATTCATAATATTTATTTCATTACTAAGGGATCTAATTTATTCCTTATAAGATGAAACTCTTTCTTATTTCATATTTGTCATAGTGTTTGTTTCACATTTGTCATAGTGTTGTAATTATTGCTTTACTATGGTGGTTGATCTTGCTTTATGAAAAAAGTGATAAACAATCTCAAAGATAAAAAGGGCAAATAATCCGCTAATAATCAATAAAAATTATTGATGAATTAACCGTTTACATTAAACATGCAATAATTACAGACCTTAAAAAGAGATTCACTAAATTTACTAATAAGTACTAATCAAAATAATTATTAATGAGATTTATACTTGTGGGTCTCCCAATGAGTCAATTCACTACTATTCGTATAAATATAGGACTGTGGTTACCGGTAGGACTAATATCCATTTTTCATTGACTTATACTTTTACTAACTTTGATGATCAAAACATGTATCTCCAACTGAATTCATTTGACTTAAAAAACTTGATCCAAAACCTGATTTCAGAAGATAACCTACAATAGTACAAGTTGGTCCCACGTTCTCTCAATCTTTCACCTATACTTCTCAAACATTTTTGTTGTTATTCCGCAATGTTAGTATTCACATAGCAAAAATCAAAACTGGTGATTATCTAGTAGATATTCACAAGAAAAAAAAGTAAAGAGGTGAAGATAAATTTGGAATTTTAGGGTGATTCAATACATAAGAAAAACCTGAATAAAAAACATGTAAGAAATATAGGGATTACTACCTCGAATGAATTGGTAACAGAAACAACTCGATTGAGAAGAATGTGAGAATGAGAGACGGAAAAAATAAAATTGAATGTTAAAGATAAGGTAACAAGTGAAGTTAAATTTTAGAAGTTTAATATCCATAGAAAATATTTCGGAATCCGAAAAGATGTTTCGTTTTCTAAAAGGAAAATGGATAGTTGGTTTTGGAAGAAGAAAACTTCACTGTTGCATTGGGTTCTGTTAAGGCCAAGCTTTTGGAAGCTGTGTTGCCACTCTGGGATTCTAATACATGCTTTTATGTAACACCACATTCCACTATTTTTTTTTCATCTTTTAATATCTTATTTAGTTTTTTGTTTTAATAATAAATTTTACTTAATATTTTAAATCAATTTTTTAGTTTCTAGAGTTTTTTTCTTTTACAATATAACTTTTTTTTTCTTTCAAAATTTGAGATTTTTTTTTTTTTTTTTTTTTTTTTTTTATAATTTTTTGTTTTTTTTTTTTTCAAAATTTTATATTTTTTTTTTTTTTTTATCTTTTACTATACAAATGTTAGCTCTTTCTTTGATACAAAATCTTATAAATAATAAAATTTATGATTAATATTCCCTACTATGAATACTTTAAAATTTAGAAATTGAATAACATAAATCTTACTTTTTGACAAAATGATTTAAATCTTTTGCTATTTTTAATTTACTTTAGAACAGAAGTGAGTTTTAAGATAAAAGCAGCATGACTAATGATTTCTACAATTGAAGTTGGTGCATATTTGGAATTTCTGCTTATTATATCATAATTAAATATTTTATAGTAATTTTATTGAAATGAAAAATCTAACATTGAAGTAAAATAATATTTAATACTTTTAAAGTTGAGTTGCTTACAAAGATAAAAAGAAATTTTATAGATAATTTACTTTGATTTCTACACAAACATGTATTATTTATTTTGTAATTAAAATTTTATATATTTAAAAATTAATAATTTTTTATTAATTTTTTTAAACTATATATATTTTTAATTTGAATTAGTCATTTTTATCTAAACTAGTTAATCTGATAGGTGCCAATCTAATATAGGTACTAATCTAAAATAATTTTTATATATTTTATACATCTATTTTTTATTTATAATTTAAACTACTTTCACATTAAGTTTGTTTTCAATTTTCAGTATATGTATTTTTTACATAAACATAAGTTATTTTAATATAAACATAAGTTATTTTAACATATAATATTAAAAATAATCTATTAAACTACATAATAAAAAATAAAACGAACTCAACAAATACTAAAAATAGTTCAGTTGTTAATTGTTTATATAAAATTTAAAAAAAAAATAACTAAATAAATTAAGATAATAAATAAGATATATTAAAATATAAAATGAAGAAATTTAAATAAATTATAAGTTATACAACAGTTAACCTAGCATGTGACTTATAAGTTGCTAAAATAAGTTATGTAAGTTACTTATCAAACCATTTGTATTGGTTAATTAAATTAGTCAAAACAAATTAGTAACTAATTTCATAACCTTATCAAACATACTCTTAATTTATAAATCTTCTTAAACACATGTATTCATAGGAATGGCGACATGTATTCATAACAAAAATTTAAGTGAACAACCATTAAAAATTTCTTCCTCATGTGTTAAATTGAAACCACTTCTATTTTTAATTTTTGTATTTTGAATAGAATAAGTTGGTGAACGTTTTACTTTTATCAATTTTTTTTCTCAAAAGATTACTATTAAAAATTTCTTCCTCCTGTGTTAAATTGAAAATAACTCTTATTTTTATTTTTTGTATTTGCATATATTAAGATGAGTCTCTTATGTTCATCATTTTTTTTCTCTCAAAAGATTTGTGAAATAAATTATGGAATATACATTTTAGAATGCATTAATATATTTGTATAAAAATAGTTTAGAAGGTGCAATTAAAAAAATATATTTATGGAAGGTAAAATTAAAAATTCAATTTATAGAGGGATAGAAGGCAATGTATAATCACTACTCTTCATGTGACACCTTTCATGACTTCACTCAAATTTATTTGATTATTCTACTTTATAAAAATATATTTGTATTTATCTTATTCCTCTCATTCAAAATTAAAACTAAAGAAGTTACTATAAACTAATTAATAAGCAAGGTAAAGTAATCTGTCTCCAATACATGAATATCTAAAACACATAACCTGAAGAACATGATTAATAGTAATTTAATTGTCATTTATAAGACCTATATAATGACAACAAATGCCCAAGGGTCATCAAGTACCATTTGAAGTATTGACTTACCAAATTTGTTTTCTACTTTTCTCAAGTCCTTACTTGCCCTCTCAAGATTTGTCTCCTCAAGTCATTAATTGTCATTTCAAGTGTTGACTCTCCAAATATTTCTTCTACTTTCTTCAAGTCCTTACTTGCCATTTCAAGTTGTGTCTCTCTTTCAATCAACCTTGCTTTAAATCCTCTATTTCATTCTTTAAAACACTCACATTCTTCCTCACCTCAGATTTAACCGTAAATCTTTCCATACGCAAGGCAGATTCAACGTTCCATTTTAACCAAGATAAATCAAACCCAAATGTCAGAAGTTCATCCCACAAAATTTGGAGATGCTTATATGCTTCTTCATCCATATCTTTCACCTTTTTAGTCTTTAGGAAATGAAGAACTCGACCCAAAGCTGTGAATGCCCATTCACGAAACCTGCAACTTCTCTTCTCAAGACTTACAACGAGTGAGGGACGTTCTAAACACACTTCTGCCAAAAGTGGAACAAAATTTAGCTCTATTTTTTGAAATGAACTTCTCAACATTTCACAAAATAAAGGATATTTGTTGTCCTTGACAGGGTTGTCATCAAGGTGGCAAACAGGCTCATATTCTTCATCCTCATCCACATACTTGGTTACAAAAATCCCAGCTTCAATTATAAAACTATCATTAACAATAAACTCTTGAGAGACTTCAGGTCTAAATAAAGATGAGTTACGGAAACCACGATAACAATGATGTGCACTAAACTCAAATTCAAATCCTGAAAAATTCATATACCAAAGGGTTAGCTGTTTCGGATTAAAAATAACACACTCATTAATGTCAAAAACAAATCATAATTTGATTCTTCTACCCAAAATCTCTTCTCCCATACCTTATCACCCAACACAGCATATTAAAAAAAATATTCTTCACATAAAATGTCGATAAAGTTGATTATTAAATAGATTAAAGGATCTACATTGACAAAAATAGTGAACAAAAATTTAAAATTTCAAAAGACCCAAGTATGAAAAAAATACCTTTTCTTAGAGTCTTTTTGTCATTAACCTGATTAATTAAACCCAAATTGAAATCTGCAGTTTTTTTCCAGTCTTCGGGTAAATTAGCACAATCCTTATCTGCTTGTAAATTAATGTCCAACTTGTTAGTGTTCCGGTTTAGGTTGATAGCAATATGCCTGAAAACAAAGTTTAGAAAACTTATTAAAACAAACAAAAGAAAAGGTTATGAGGAGCGTAACGAGAAAGCAAAATTTGAATAGAGTACCATGTGTGGTCGTCCAGTATAAATTTCTCAGAGCAATGTTTACCGGAATCCAATTTAGAGAAGTTGGTGAAGTTACACCTGTACGTCTCAAACACCAACTTACGCCTTTTGTTGTTTTTCTCCATTTCAGTAACTTCTAAATTTCAACCTGATACAAGGAATTCATGTTAGTATTCACTTCCAAAAAATCAAAACTACAAAAAAAAAATAAAACAGTGAACATAAGTTTTGGAATTTAGGATGGTTGAATACATAAAAACAAAACTTGAATAAAAAGACGTAACTTAAGAAATATAGGGATTATTGGCTTGAATGAATTGGTAACAAAAAAACAACCAGATTGGGATGAATGTGAGAATGAAAGAAGGAACTATGATCTGGTTTTATAGAGTTAGTATGTGAGTACCAAAATAAAATTTAATTGTTAAAAATAATGTAAAAATTGAAGTTAAATTTTAGAAGTTTAATTTGCATTAAAAAGATTTAAGAATCCGAAGAGATAAATGTTCTGTTTTATAAAATGGAAAATGAAAAGGCGGTTTTGGAAGAAGAAAAGATTGACCGGTGCAGATTTTGGAAGGTGTGGTGTCACACAAATCTTTTATTACAATTCCACAAACCCCTTCACGTGTTATTTTTATGAGTAATGTGGTGAATAAAAAAAAGCTTTTATATTGAAAACATAAAAAATAAATAATGAAGATAAAACAGTAGATATAAATTTCAATATACTCCAATGAAAACTTCTTATAAATTCAAGGTTTCAATCTCATGATAAAAAATATATGACCCTAAAAATGAATATCCTTGTAGGTTTTTCTTTAATACAAAATCTTATAAATAATAAATTCTGTGTTTAATACTGACCCATATAACTTTAAAATTTAGAAATTGAACAACATAAATCTTACTTTTTTTGACCGAATGATTTAAACGTTATACTCTTTTATTTTTCTTTAGTGCAGAAATGAAATTTAAGATAAAAGCACCGTGACTAATACCTTCTGCAATTCAAGTTGGTGCATATTTGTAATTTCTGCTTATTACATCATTATTAAATAATTTATATTTAAACCAAAAATATAAAACTAAAGTAAAATATTTTTTTTCTATTTTAAAGTTCAGTTGCTTACAAAATAAATAATAAAACTTTTAGATAATTTTGAAATGTAAAAGAGAATTATCTAATGAAAGAGTTATTTTTAACCATCCAAACATCTTCCATAAAGATATTCAAATCATTGTAGTAAGAATATTGATTAAATATTTTAAAAAAACATATAAAAATATACTAAAAACTATAAAAATAGTACACTTATGTTTTAGTGGAAAAGACATGTTTTAATTTTTATGATATTTTATGTTTTTTTTTCTCACGAGGGAGGTTTTTTTTATTGTTTTTTTTTTTTTGAAATAATTTAAATAGAACTTTTCAGTCATTTTATTTTTCCATCCTTTCCACTCTTTTTACTAAAAGCACCCTTTAAGCCCTATACAAATCATAAATTGTTACTATAATTGTTTCAAATATAACGCCCTCATAAACACCTTTACATGTCACCTTGGTTAATTTGTTCGTGTCTTGATCCGTTCTTTCAAATAATTATTAACTAAATTTAATCAGAATGACCTAAACTGTAAAAATTTTACCAACTAAAAATTTCTATCACATTTATTTTTAACAGTCATTATTTATAATTGATTTATTCAAGATTGAAAAAGTTTCATCAACTAAATATTTACCATCATCAATTAGAATTGATTTATTCAAACCAAATGATATTATGTTCAATAGTTTTTGAGTGGACCACTTTTATAACGGTGTGTCTAATAGTTTTGAGAGGACACACCTTCCATTGTGCACAAAAGAATTCAAAATTAACATAAATTCAAAATATAACGTTTAACTGATATAGAACTTTAAATTAGTTGTGTTGCATGTATTTTTGGGAGATAAGTCTGCCATATAGAATCTTTAATCGATACGCTCAATTCTCGACGATCTCTCTTATTAAGGTTCACTCCACTTTGTAACGAGTTTGTGACAGTTGAAATCAGCTGGGCTTTTCTTATTTTTCTTCTCTGGACAGTGTTTTATTATTAGTGTTTCACGAAAAATCTTATAAGAGTATAAATATTTGTTTTAGCTCAAATAAATTTTTTCAGTCACTCTTAGTCTTGCTCAATTTATTCCTCTATATTTTTTAAAAAATAACTAATTTTGTTACTTTGAATCCCACACAATTTTCCAGTATAGTTTGTGCTTTTTTTTAGTTAATATTTGTTTTTCTGTTTAAATCTTCCAAAATCACCATTTATTCTTATGATCATATTAGTTATTTTAATATTCCGTAACTGAAAAAATTTGAATAAAATATTTAGACTTATCCACAACTGAAAGTATTTAAATTTCGGATTTATTTTTTTAGAATATTTAAGAGGAATAATCTCACGATTTTTGACCCATCAGACCATTTTCGACTATTTTTACTAAGAACATCTCCTCTGGACTTAGTACAGACCAATTTTATTACAAATAACTTAAAATTATACTTGGTGATGGTATTTGTTATTTATTAATCGATTAAAAACAGTAAAAGTAAAAAATATGTGATAGTATTTTAATTGGTAATCTACAGTTTGTATTAATGATATTTTTTTTAACGTCGTCAAAAAATTATTTAGTATGATAAAATTACTGCCATCAACAATATTTATGCACAATAATTTCATACTTAAATCATCACTAACAGAGATGAAAATAATAATGATTTACTTGTTATTATTAACATTTTTTGGTTTCTAAAAGTAAAATAAAATCTCAAAGTTAACTATCATTTAAATCATATTTTCTATCGTAGTATCACTACAAAATCCTTTGCTCTGATAAAAACTCTTTAATTAACATAACATACTTTAAATTTAGGAATCAAATCTATATAGATCAATTAATTTGAAATTGGTCTAATTTTAACACTGATTTTAAATTAAGGTGAAAAGGTATGTAATTAAGTTAAATTATAAATTTAGTTTTTTTATTTATCAATTCAAAGTACTTTCACATTAAAACTTTTTTTTAATTTTCAGTATAGGTAATATTTATATAAACGTTAGTTATTTTAATTTGTACTATTAAAAATAATTAATTTAAACTAAATAAAAAAATAAAAATGAATCAACAAATATGTTAGAATTTCTAACATATTTATTTGTAAAATGAAATTAACATGATTTCTAATTTGTTGTCTGCGGCAAAGATTATAATTATCATTAATCGAATTGTAATATCAGCGTTCAGCACCGAAACCTCAATCAGCAACTTCCTAAAACTAGTGAATATTCATTGAGATAATCTTCTGAATCTGTCACTATAATATCCTGATTTGCCATTGACCTCTCAAATTTTTTTTTTCTGCTTTCCTCAAGTCTTTACTTGTCATTTTAAGTTCTGTCTTTCTTTCAACTTATCTTCAACTTCTCTGTTTCATTATTTAAAATAGCCACATCCCTCATCAGAATGAACCTATAATTTTCATATCCCAGGCAGATTCAATATAAAATTCTAACCAAGTCAAATCATACCCACATATCTTAAGTTCATTCCAAAAATTTAGAGATGATTACATGCCTCAACATCCATATCTTTCACTTTTTTAGTCTTGAGCAAATAAAGAACTCCACTCAAAGCCGTGAATGCCCATTCACTAAACATGCAACTTCTCTAGACTTGGAACAAGTGAGGGATGTTGTAAACATACTTCTTCTACCAGTGGAACAATTTTGCTCTATTTTTTTTAAATGAGCTTCTCAACATTTTATGAAATAAAGGATTAGTGCTTTGTGACAAAAATTCCAACTTCAATTGTATAAGTATCATTTACAATAAACCCACTACCAGGGTTTTTAAATTCATCTAAACGTGCCAAATCATGAAAAACTGCAATTATTGTAGTTATGTTTTTGTTTGCATCATATAGAAATTTGTTTGAAGTTATTTTTCTATGAAATGTTGTGACGAGAAATAAAATCAAGTTGTCAACATATTTCAATAACTCTCACATGAGACTATGGATGATGTCATTACATATTATGCATGAAAATATATTTTTACATTGATCAAAAGTTTACTTATGCTAGATATGTTAGGCAAGAAAATATATTTGATGTATTTATTGACTAATTTAAATATTGTCTTTATTTATAGTTGAGGACTCTTTTAAAGTGACTTAAATTAATCAAGAAAATATTGATAAATACATGTTATTTTTTTAATATTGAGCATTGAAAAATATCAAATCTTTGTCTCCATCTTATTTGTCACTAATAACAAAAAAACGTAACACTATACATAATTTTTCCTAACAAAAGAGGTAAAAAATTTGATATAAAAAATCTTCACACAAAAACCACATCTCTTTTAACTTTTCTTGTCCTAATGAAAACATGTATTATGTATATAAAATGATTGCACCGACGCACAAAGAAGATCCAAATTTTTCTCAATCGTTCCCTAACTTTGACTTATGTTTTTTTTTCAGTTCATTTGGACTCCTTAAACTGAGCCCATAATATAACATTCCAAAAGTGGATATTGTTTAACATACACTGAATTCAACAAAAAGAATCAAATTTCTAAAATAAAGTCTACACTCTTCCACATACTCCTGCATCTGTATTTATATCTGCTCATGTACATAGTATAATCATCACAGTTTACAAAACAACAAGAAAAGCAAGGGTAAGCTAGTGAAAATAAAATTTTATAATATAATCAATACACGCAAAAAGAGCAAACCATATTAGCTATTCACAAGAATTTCTTAAAAGATTAACATATAAGTTTCAATACTAAATACATGTAAATAGAACAGAATATCTCAGTCATAAGAATTTCTTTAAAGTCTAGCATATCAAGTTTCAATACAAGTTTTCCGTTTTCATTTCAAGTACTCATGTCAAACGTCATACATAAAGGTCTCACATAGACCACATCAATACATATCGGCCA
>Ga0209700_102099_pt1 | contig 40985 bp, 34 predicted proteins | sample SiratroredBW_FD_187528 | JGI IMG/M metagenome (GOLD analysis project Ga0209700, IMG submission 187528) | Root nodule microbial communities of legume samples collected from California, USA - Siratro red BW (SPAdes) (version 2) | ecosystem: Host-associated > Plants > Roots > Nodule | place: USA...
CCGCCTGAACGTCACCCTCTTTCTTCTTATCATGATTGAACCCAGGTTTCCTAGCACCGGCGGTTGCAGGCGAACCCTGTGCTATCTTTCCGGTCTTGAGTCCATGTTCGATTCTTTCTCCAAGAGTGACAATATCAGAGAAATTTGAAGAAACGCTTCCAAGCACATGTTCATAAAAAGGAGTCTGTAACGTCTCGATGAACATGGTAATCATTTCCTTCTCATATAACGGAGGCTCTACTTGGGCAGCCAACTCTCTCCACCTCTGTGCATATTCTTTGAATGTTTCCGAACTCTTTTTCGCCATATTTTGTAGTTGCAATCTGTCTGGAGCCATGTCCATATTGTATTTGTACTGCTTTAAGAAAGCATTTACCAAATCCTTCCATGACGAAATCCGAGTCAGTTCAAGGTGCATGTACTAGTTTAACGCCACACCTCCCAAACTATCTTGAAAACAATGGATGAGGAGCTTTTCATTGTGTGGATGAGCTGCCATTTTTCTACAATACATGGTCAAATGGCTTTTAGGGCAAGTGGTCCCTTGTACTTCTCAAAATCTGGCACTTTAAATTTCGGGGGAATTACAACACCCGATACTAAGCATAGACCGGCAGCATCTCCAAACTCATAACTACCTCCACCTTCTATTGCCCTCAATCTCTCCTCAAGGACATCCAGCTTATCTTTTGCTCTATTAGCAGGAACTGCGGCAGTTGGAGCTACAACTTCTGTTTTGGGCTCACCTCCCAAAGTCCCAACCAAAACCCTGGGTTGGGTAATAGCCAGTATTCTATTAATTACTACATCTTCACCACGACCACCAGGTGGTACTTGAATGAACTCTGGCTGACCTCTAGCATTAGTAGGATTAACACGTCCGGTATAGTTTCAGGCTCCGCACCTTCCTCATAGAGTGGTTCATAGTTTATGGGCATGTCGTACAGAGGGAACTCTTGATTTGTTTGATTCCCGTGATAAAGATCTCGGGTTTGTGATGTCCCCGGTTGAAAAGCAAGAGGAATTGAAGACTGAACCCCTTCATCTCTAGTAGTAGCTTCAGGTTTGTTGCTTATGACCTTTAGATGTTCGAGAATCTCATCCAATTGATGTTTTAGGCCATGAATCCGATTGATCTTACCTTGCAACTCAGCGATCTCATCCTGCATTGCCTTCCTTGCTTGCTCCCAGTCTTCCATCCTTTGATGATTGGCGCGAGTCCGATATGGATGTCGTGGGAATTTAGCTGTTATTGCTTTTTTTCTGTTTTTATTTAAGATGAATTAAAAAGTAAAATATGAAAAAATGCAACTAGTCAGAAATTATAAAGTTGTGTACTTGATACGTAATTAAATGTTTTTTTTTGACAAAAACACAACTTTAAAGTTTCTGACCTTAAAAGAAAACAATTTAGACTATATGAGAAAAAGAAATGCATGCATGCAATGCAATGAAGAAAAAGCCTGAGCTAATCTTCATATATCATGATGAAGATAATTGATGCTTTCTATGAGAAAAAATTAATGCAATAGATAAAAATATTTTTATTATTAATTTTTTTTTTAAAAAAATGGGGTAGAGGATAGAGAAGAGCAATATATCTCCCTTTGTGCCCTAAACAAAATTGGCAGCATAACACCTAGGGTTCTAAGGTCTTTAGATGCATCCTCACAAGGTAAGTTCCCTAATCCCTAAAGGTATAAAGGCCACCAGAGTTATGGCCCTCATTACCACCTTATCCAAAGCTGTCGGTAACCAACTAGCTTACGAACAGGCGATAAGAGAACAGACTCTGGCTGGGATTCTCATGAAAATTGAAGTAGGAAGTACATCAATTTCAGTATCACTGAATCCCTCTAATTCTAATCTTTTTCAGATCCGGGGTTTTAGGATCCCACTCATGATATATGCATAAAAGTGTGTGTGTGAAGGGAGAATCATGCACCCAACCCCCCACCTGCAAAACAACCAGAAAAGTTCCCAGACAGATATAGCATGTCGTCTACCCTAAGGTTCAATATTCCAGCAATGATAACATATATACAGAAGAAAAGAATCATATATACAAAAGAAAGGAAAAATAAATATTCAGAAGACCACACTTATTTTACTTATTTAATCAAATTGGCCTGACTCTCAAACAAGTCCCACTAGAGTCGCCATCTGTCGCAACCGGGGCCATGACGAGGATGGCGAACAAAACAATTTAATTTTTTTTAAAATAAAACAGAGGAGTCGCTACCATAATTTATTAACGGAAAACTATGGAAAACCAAAAATAGGATAAGGCAAGTTCACAAAACCGGATTTAGAGTCCAGGAGTCGGTTACGTGTGCGGAAGGTATTAGCACCCCACAACGCCCGTCCTAAGACGGTACCTTTAATTAAATAAGTAACCTAAGTGTAATTTTTTAAAAACATTTATCTTCCCAAGAAAGAGATTAAGATAAAACAAACAAAATATTTTTTTTATTTTAGGGAGCCCGACAAGGTTTGACCTTGCTCCTACGTATCTCCATTAGGGATGAAGAATCAGGGTTACGTAGTTCTTTGAGAAAATTCGGTTGTTGAAATGTTCAATATTTTTTTAGTTTTGAAAATTTTATATATTTTTTATTTTGAATGTTTTTTATAGTAAATTTCAAAATTGGATACCGTAGACGCATGCGGTCCTTTGGTATTCCAGACAAAACTTCAAATTTGGGTACCGTAGTCGCGTGCGGTCTTTTGGTATTCCAATCAAAGTTAAAACTTCCCGGATTAAACTCTTATACGGTGCGAACGACCATTTTAAGAATTCAATCGAGTCATCATAACTTTTCAAATAAAAAAAAAACACAATATGTCAAAACTTTTATTTTCTTTATATTTTTTTTTATAAAAAGAACTAAAGGGGTATTTATGGAAACAAAAAGAATTATGGGTGTAGGTCTAAATATATGGGGTTGCAGTGAGCAATTTAATGGCTTGCGAAGTACTGGTAGGCATTTGAATTTATTCTGGAAGAATGTAACAACAAAGTCAAGGTGGCCTAGTTGGTCTAAGGCGCCAGTTTCATGGCATGGGTTCAATTTTTCCTCTCTTTATTAAAGTCCCTCTCTTTTCTGTTTTTTTTTTTTGTTTTTTCTGTTATATATTTTTTTAATTATTTATTTAAAACATTAACAGACAAATCTAAACTACTTTATTTTTTATTATATTTATTTAAGCAAAATAGTTTTTTGTTTTCATATATTTATTTTAAAACTTGCAAATCAAGTATAGAAGCAGTTATTTTATTGTTATATTTGTTTTTATTATTTTTTATTTATTATTTATTTATTAATTTTCAGATACTGTTGTTTTAAATTAAGATATTTTTGTTATTTTCTTATTATTTTCGTTTTTTATTATTAATTATTTATTTTATTATTTTTTTGGAAAAAATCATTTTTTATTTTTATTAATGGAAAAATTCAAATTTATTATTTATATTTTATTTTTTTATTGTTATCATTATTTTTTCAAGAAAACTTAAACTAATAAATATTTTTTATGTTATGATTCTTTTTTTTTTATCAATATGCTTTAATTAAAATATTACCCGGACAAAATCGGGTGTTGACAATATGGTATGGAACCTATTAGAGCACCTAGTGCTAAGAAAAAGAAAATAATTAAAAAACAGAATAAGGTAGAAAAGAAAACATATAAATCATATAAAAACCCATATAATAAAAAATATAATAAAGTACCACAAGACAGTAAACCAAGTAGAAAACCCAAATACAAAAAACTTAAGAAAAAAGATAATGTTTGTTGGAAATGACCAAGTGTCTTGGGTTTAAGTTTTCCCCTGGTGCAAACTTAAATAAAATTGTTAATGGTGGATAATAAAAATAGTATAATAATAACAATTATATTTATAATAAAAATGATATTCGCTAATTTATTGACGAATTTTTGGTCATCGGTAATTGTGGGGTTTTTTGTAGTGAGATTTGAAAAGCCAATACAAGCTTAAGAAAAGGTACATTGAACAAAAGAATGTTGTGGTCAATGCTTTGTCAAGAAGACATACCTTGCTTGTAGTTTTAAAAATAAAATTTTTGGACTTTGATCACATTAAGGAGTTTTATCAAAATGATAACGATTTTTCCAAGTTTTTTCAGGAATGTTCCAAGAAATCATACAAAGGATTTTTCATACATGAGGGAATTCTTTTTGGAGATAAAAGCCTTTGCATATCCTAAGGGATATTTAAGGAAGTTTCTCATTAGAAGAATCATGTGAGGGTGAATTAATGGGACACTTTGGTGTAAACGAGACTTTAAAAATTTTGAAAGAACATTTTCATTGTCCTAAAAAGGAAAGTTTTCAAAGTTTTGTAAAAGATGCAATGTTTGCAAGAATGCCAAGTCTAAAGTCTTATACCATAGCTTGTACACACATCTCCCAATTCCTAACATTCCTTCGCAAGATATTTAGACCGATTTTGTTTTTGAATTTCTATGATAGAAGGGATGTGACTCCATCTTTGTGGTTGTAAATAAATTTTCTAAAATGACACATTGCATACCATGTCATAAACTTATGATACATGTCTTATTGCTAACTTATTTAAAAGAAAAGAAGGGGGTTAGATGACATGGACTCCCTGAAAATATTACTTTTGACTAAGACTCTAAATTCTTTAGTTACTTTTGGAGAACATTGTGGGAACAAGTTAAACATTAAATTTCTTTTCTTAACTACTTATCATCTTCAAATTAAAGGCCAAGCAAAAGAAGTTTAAATTAACTCCTTTAATGCAAGATAGCTAAAAATCTCAAAGAGTCAAAATCACATACCTCACATATTAATTTGTCTAACATCAAAAGTTAAATGAAGATAAAAGAAAATAATAAATTCAAAAACATATTGAGTTAAAAGAAGTAAAAAAGAAAAACTTTAAAGTAAGAAATTTTCGTGAGCGATATGTCTAACATTTTTTAAGAGTATCAGTATAAAAAAATGTTATAATTATATTAAGTGGAGACAAAAATTTGTTTATATATTAAGTAAATATAATTATTTTTAAAATAAAATATTATTATACATTGTTAACTATTCAATCAATTAATTTTTGGAAAGAAAATTATTTTTTTTCAGATAAATATTAATTCAATTTTAATTAATTTATATTAATAAATATTATTATGTATTATAATTAATCTAAATATCTTTTTATAAAATTATAATTTGTTTGAAATGTTTTTAAACTTATTTATTTGAAATAAAATAAAATAAAATGAGTTAATTATCAACACAATAGATCATATTTTATATTTTCTAATTGAAAGCAACGCATTCATGTGATTTGGTCCATAAGGATCCTTCCAGCCATGAGTGTCACCCTAAAATTTTATGAGGATAAGGATAGGGTTGTCTCCTATTAAATGCCAGACATCTCTAACAGTAAGTTTTTCATCCACTCATATGCACTATACTTTGTACTTTGTTGATAAAAAATATGGAATGTATCTATAATATTGTCCACATGTTTAAAGTCTCATATCGTCAAGCTCATAAATAATTCTCCTGTGACGTTTCCCTTTAAATATATATGTTCATGTATTTTTAGGGTTTTCTTTTTTGTTTCTATAGTTGTTTTTCTTTCATGTTTATGATATTTTATATGGAATCAACAAGAAATAATAAAAAGAAAGTTTTTGATATTTTTCATAATTATCACAATTAAGATTTTTGGTTTGCTGATAAAACTGAGATATGTTTACAATTTTTTTTTTTGGATTGGTTATAAAACTAATCTTTAATTAAGAGTTTTGCCACATTTAAAAACTCTTTGTAAAATTATTAACATATAAATATTTTAAAACTATATATTCTATAATGGTATATTTTATTACTTAGAAAATATTTTATTTACTCATGAATACACCTAAAATCTGAAATATTGCATATCATTTGGTTAATTCGTATACATAAATAAGTTAGAATTTTAAAAAAATTAAAAGCTCTAAAGGATAAAATTGAAACACCTTTATAAAAATAGAATTTCTTTTCTTCTATCTGTAAATTTGCATAAATATTTTAGACTATCTTTGACCACGAGGGGAAATAATTGCCCCACCAGCCTCCTCAAAGGGTAGCATTGTAACCAATGGTTAATTAGAAAAATCAATAACACTCTTTGGTGCCGATAAAAAAAAAATTATCACTCTTGGGTTCAGCGGAAGGCTGGTAACAAAAAGAAGAAAAGTTGAAGTTTGATTATGGACAAATCCATAGAAATATTGAAGAAATTGTGGTAGGTTGTAGAAATTAATATATTTTTCTTCTAAAACTAATGAGAAATATGAGGAAAGATGAATTGATAATTGAGTTATATTAAGGTATTATTTGCTCGTACTTTTTTTTTTTTCATTGCTTTAATTTTTTTTTGTCTCGCAACCAAAAGCAAGCTAAGAATGTTTTGTATAGCGTAACTGAGAGCCAAAAGTATACATTAACTGGACAAAAAATATATCAAAATGGGAAAAAAAGCCCAAATGGATTCTATATTCTTTTCAGAATAAACTGGTTCTGCTTTTATCGGCTAAGATTCATATCTGTATCACCAAAATTTTTAGTCTAGTAATTGATGATGATTAGTGCAAGATGTTTCTACATCCTATCATCCATATTTTCGTTGGTGATGATTAGTGCAAGATGATGATCAGTCCTACTTTTAATTACATAAAATATAAAATAGTGCTTTTGTGATAATGAAGAATTAACTATAGGAACTAAAAACAAATAACATTTTCATGGAAATTTTTTTGTTTAAACTAACATCTAGACGGATTTTTCAATTTAAATTTATTAAAGCAATTTAAAATCACAAACAATTTCATTATTATTTTTACTTAAACAAGTTTGATCATTAAAATCCAAAAAATAAAACATAAATTTCCGTATATTCTATCAAAATATTATAATTGAAAAAACAAAAGAAATAACTAGATTTTCCTGAAAGATAATTTGTTTTAAAACAAGTTTGATAAAAACATATTTACGTATAAAGTAATAGTAAATAAAAACTAATAGGAAACGTGAATGCAAAGTAAAATGTATAACAAGTAAAAACTATTATAGAATGAAAGTAAACACGAAATATAAATAACAAAAGAACTGAATTATTAAGGATAGAACAAAAATTTGTATAAAAAAATTCCATAAAATTAGTGAACATGAATATAAATACAACCTCTCCTTTTATCATTCCTATTTTTGGAGTTCACAAATATTTGATACAAAATATTTTTGTCATCCTCGAAATCACAAATAATATATTGATTATATTGCAATAATTATTCAATTATTTATAATTATTACATAATATCTATTTTCCAAGATTGATTGATTAGTTCTTATTTGTGAAGGAGGTTCACTAATCAGTCTCAACTTGTCATATCTTTTTTCTCAATTAAAATAAGCAAACCACCTGTTTTTTATATTTGACAAATAACCTCCTCCTCACTACGTTTTCTATTATCAGCCTCCTTTGAATACGTAACTCTCGTTTGACTCCAATTTTAATGGAAATTTTTATCATTATTACCAGAAAAAAAAGTATTTTTTAATGAATAATTATTCATGGACTATCTTTTTGTATATAAATATGTTTTACCCCTAATATATTAATAAAAAAATGTGAAAAAGGGTGTTGAGGGAAAGTATTGCTCAGAGACACAAACTAGTGGAAGAACAAGAAACAATGGGTAATATTATATAATTCATGTTTAAAATTAAAAATATAAAAAAATTATGTTTTCATATTCTAAATGTCCAACAAATTTTACTTTATTATATAATACATTTTTCTGATAAGTTACTTTTAACTTAACCAAGCATTTTTTTTTTCAATAAATTACTTCCAACTTATTTAAAAATATTATTTCAACAAGTCATTTATGGTTTAATTAAGTCTTGTGAACAAGTCACTCCTAATTTTTACAGTACAAGATTTGGGTGATCAACAAATTAAGAGTTTAGCTCACTAGAGGGAGTAACATCTGATGCGTACAAGGTTAGACTCTCTTCCTAGCTTGCTAAAAATTGAACACAAATAATGTTTTTTACAAAGTTTTTGAAGGTATAAAGTATTTTGATAAAGTTTCAACACTTGGAATATTATGGCTCAATTTTTTTTTCTTCTTTTCAAAACATGTCTTCTTATAGGCTTGTGACAAATACTTATTGCATTTCCTTTTCTGGCTATTGAGTAGCTTTGAGTTCTCTTTATTGTCTTTTTTCTTCTTCTACTATGGTCTGATGAGCTCTTACATTGAGAAACATTAAATTCTCTTCACTTCTTCACGCAAGTTTTCTAATAGTTGACAATACTTATCTTTCTAGGTAGAAACTCCTTTTACACCAAGCAATGGTGAAAAGTGCACACTATATAAAATAGATAGTTGAGAATAATTGTGTCAAAGAAGTTGGTGGTCATTGCAATTTTAGTTCATATGTCAAGAGATTTTTGAACATTGTTGTTTGGGCAGTCTTCATTGGATAGAAGTAGAAGACATTCTCTATTTCTCCAAACTTAAGCTTTGGAATATTTTTCATGTGTATCAGCTTGAAGCATGGTTTGGAACTTGATATAATGTTTTATGGTCTGGAAAATGAAATATATGCATTTGTGATTTGATCAACGTCTGTTAGATGCAACTGTTTTGTGTTTTTCAAGCTCTCTTAACTTGTTGTATTTAAGAACATAATCAAAACATTTGGGATGTTTTACTTTTTTTTTCTCTAACAAGTAATATATATATATATATATATATATATATATATATATATATATATATATATATATATATATATATATATCATTGATAAATTCATAAAGATATTAATATTTTTATCCATAAAGTATCATTTTAACTTTCCTTAATAAAATTATTTTTTATGAAAATCTCCCTCTTGTAACAATAGCAATCACATATTAAATTTATGTTTTTATTAACAGTTTGTTATTAATTTTTTTATTCCCTTTTTAATTCTCGTGGACTTTTTCTCTATTTAATTCCCGATTCTCTATCTAAAGCCTTATGTTCGTTTACTCTTAAACTTTATCATCATATTTAGATAAAGAGATTAAGATAAAAACATAAGAGCCTAATGCTAATAAGATGTAATATATATGAACATTTGGAATTGTTCGGTCTTTACTAAAACCATGAAATTGGATGCATTTTCTATTAAAAATTATTCTTAAACCATGTTATCGGTATAAAAAACTTTCAATTTATGAATTTATATTGTAATTATCTTTAGACAAATATTTCAGAAATGGTATAAGTATATTTGAGTTTAAGCATATAATTATTATACTTACAATATATTGAACAAAAATGGATAATCTTGAATAAAAGAAAAAGAAAAGTATTGAATTGATTATTCAATTAAGATACAACCTATTTATCATTAGGTCAAAAGTTAAAACCAATAATTAATATATAACTATTTTTATATAAGAATGTTATAACCTAAACATCATGATTCGATTGTGACATAGTCCACCTAATTTTCATTGTAAGATAATTAGTATCACCCAAAACAAATATACTTAAAGAAATATATTACAAAATAATGCATTTAACTAATAGTTATAATATCTGTGCATTTTATCGATGTCAAAATTTTAACACTCATTCATAAAATGAATTTTCAAGTACAAGAGTCACTTATTTATAGGAAAAATTATGACTAATCCTAACTTGTTTTGCAAGTTTCTTAAAAAATCTCAAGTAGGAGCATGACAAGTGGCAAGCCATGAGCGAAGAGGATCCTTTCCATTGTGAAAGTATCAAGTGACAAAGGTACCTTGCAGTCCAAACTTCAAATACTCTCTAATGAGAAGTGGACAAGTGGCAAAAGAAGCAAGAAGAAGAAGCTATGTGGTGCCTACTTGGAGTGTCATGTGGTGCCTTCTTAGACTCATTCTTGCTAGATGGCCCAAAATAAATTCTACACACTAGTAGAAAAAATACATTCCATGGCAGGATATCACCGCAATTAAAAAGGAACAACAATTAAAAACAACACAGTGACATTTTTGAAATTAAGTGGAACCATACCACCGCGGTTGGAGCAAGAATCGCGATGGTAAGGCACAAATATTTAAAATTGAAAAATTTCAGGAAGATACCAACATGGTTGTTTAGATAACCGCATTGGTATCTGCAAAATAAGTTTTAAATTATTTTGCGGGGAGATACAAGGACGGTTGTTTAAACAACCACCCTTGTATGTGGGATACGAGCGTGATTCCCACTAACAACTGCGCTCGTATCCCCTTTTCTAGGGGTTTTGCGCGTTAAATCTTCATTCCTCTCTCGCTTTCGTGTTCCTCCCTCTTTGGGTCGCGCAGTACCATTCTTCCTCTCTTTCTCTCGAGTAGTCTCTTTGGGTCATTCTTCCTCTCTCGTCATTCTCTCGAGCAGTCTCTTCTCCTGTGGCTCCTGCTACCCTTTACAACGCTCTTGTTAAGGACGTCGATAACTCCTAAAGGTTGTTGATTCCTTCAAGGCTGTTGAAATCGTTGAGGGCAATGGTGGCCCCGAAACCATCAAGAAGATCTATTTCGTTGAGGGTACTATTCTTATATTCACTCTTTTTCTATATTTTTTCTGCATATGCATTAACACTATAACATATCAAATTAATTAACTGTGAATTGTGAATGAATGAACGAATAGACAGATGGGATATGACTACAACATAGTTGGAGGTGCTGCCTTGCCAGACATGCAAAGAAGAGTGTTGTAAGCATGTTTTCATATTTTCATTACAAAAACTTAGTTGCCCAGATCTAACCTTGTGATAAGCATTGTGTGTCTCTCATTCTTGCCCTATACACACACATACATATTTTAAAAAAATCACTTTGAAATTTACCCTTGTTTTGTTTCTTTCTCTTATTATCCTAAATTTGGTGCAAGCAAGAATTTTATGGTTCTCAACAACTAATGTATGCAACGTAGATTAGATTTCTTAGCTTCCAATTTGACCAATACACTTGAGTTCTAAAACAGAAACATATATTGGAAGAAATGAAAATGCAATAATAAACAAATTCATGCATCATAGTTCATTGTCAATCTTTGTTCCTCCTATTTTCTGGAAGTATTGAATAAGAACTAATTCCAAGGTAATATTACTTCAAATTTTTGTTTTGTTTCTCTGGGGTTGTTGTCATGCTAGCATTTCCTGATTGACTTCAAATTTAACGGGCATCTAATTCATAATTCCTTGAATTCTCTTTAGGTGCTATGGTGTTTCTTAAAATGTTATTATATACATAATATGTGTTGATTAAAAGTGTTATCTTTGTTTCCCCTCATTTATTTACATATGCATGTGTATTTGTGCTTTAATTGAAGTTTTCTCATCTGTCTTCTTCATATCAAATTTTCAATTTTGGTTTATTTAGCTTTTCAAGTATTGTGGTGTTGCTGCCATTGTCTCTATTTTTCAGGTTCGTCCATTAACTTACTTTGTTAGTGCTTTATTTTCGTTTGTACACTAGGATGATGTTAGAGAGACCTAGATTATAACACTGTGATTGTATTGTATTTATCATGACATGTTGGTATTGAGTCCGGGGATGTTCGATCCCTAACATTTTATGTTTTCTATAATATTTATGTTTATCATGACTTGTTGGTACTGAGTCCGGGGATGTTTGATCTCTGACATTTTATGTTTTCTATTATGTGTTGGTATTGAGTCTGGGGATGTTTGATCCCCAACAATTTTAGGTTTCATTTGTGCCTTGCTTAATGTGTATGAATTCTTTTTTATATGATTAGTCATGGATCGAAATTGGATAACTGCAAGTCAAATCAGTGATGAGTATGAGAACGATGTTGAAAAGTTTATACAATTTGGTAAGAGGAATGGAGTAGGAGTAAATAACAAATACTATTGTCCGTGTGTTAATTGTGTAATTGTGATAAGACAAGATATTGAGTTGATACGAGAGCATGTTTTGTGTGATGGTTTCTTGAAGAGCTATACAATATGGACTTGGCATAGTGAAGTTTTTGGAGCAATATTTTAGCAAATCTACAACTGAATGTGAATATTCTAATGTATATTTTCATGATTGCATGGAAAACATGATTCGTGATATTGGAGAAGATAGTTTTTATCAAGGACATGTGCATGATTCATTGAAAGATGATTCAATCAAAGAATTGTATCCCGGTTGTTCTACTTTTTCCCGTTTGTCAACAATATTGAAATTATTTAATATCAAGGCAAGAAATGGATGGATTGATAAAAGTTTCACCGAATTGCTAGAACTGTTTCATCACATACTTTTAGAAGGTAATACATTGACAACCAGTCACTATGAGGCGAAGAAGTTATTGTGTCCAATGGGTATGGAGTACCAAAAAATACATGTTTGTGCCAATGATTGCATATTGTATAGAAAAGAGTTTGAAGGATTGCATAAGTGTCCTAGATGCAGGGTTTTAAGATACAAAGTAAAGGATAATGGCGGTGATGATGATGACATGAAAAAGAGTCCTCCAGCAAAAGTATTGTGGTATCTTCCAATCATACCACGATTAAGATGTTTTTTTGCCAATGTTAATGATGCAAAGAACTTGACATAGCATGCAAATGGAAGAAAATGTGATGGGTTGTTACGACATGCTGTCGATTCACCCCAATGGAAGACTCTTTGTATCCTGAGTTTTGAGGGGATCCAAGAAATCTCAAACTTGGTCTTCCAACAGATGGTATGAATCCATACAGTAATTTAAGTACCAAACATAGTTCATGGCCTGTTTTTCTAATTATTTATAATTTGTCGTATTGGTTGTGCATGAAGAGAAAGTATATGATGTTGCCTATGATGATATCATGACCAAGGCAACCCTAAAATGACATAGATGTTTATTTAAGTCCTTTGATAGAAGATTTGAGGTTGTTATGTTATGGGATGAAGGCGTTGAGGTTTTTGATGCATATGAAATGGTCAATTTCAATTTGTGAGTATTGTTACTATGGACTATTAATGATTTTCCAGCATATGGAAATCTTAGTGGTTATAATGTCAAAGGACATCATGCTTGCCCAATATGTGAAGAGAACACGAGTTACCATCAGCTAAAATATGGGAGGAAGACATGTTACATTGGCCATCAAAAGTTTTTGAAACGTAATCATCCTTATCGCAGGTTGAAAAAAGCTTTTAATGGCTGCCAAGAAGACAAAACTGCACCTCCACCCTTAATTGGTGACGGAGTTTATAATTGTGTGAGCCACATTGAAGTGACTTATGGGAAAGCTACCAAGCATAGTGGGGTGAAAAATATATGGAAGAAGAAATCGATCTTCTTTGAACTTCCATATTGGTCCAAGTTAGATGTTAGACACTGCATAAATGTAATGCACGTGAAAAAGAATGCTTGTGATAGTATAATTGGGACATTGCTAAACATTAAAGGAAAGACAAAGGATGGAATAAATAATCGTAAAGATTTGGTTGAAATGGGTGTTCGGTTGGAGTTACAACCACAACCTCATGGTAAACGAACTTACTTGCCACCAACATATCATACCCTGTTAAAATCTGAAAAGATCAGTTTTTGTAACTGCTTGCGAGGAGTTAAGGTACCACAAGGATACTCTTCAAATATCAAAAGCCTCGTCTCAATGGAAGATTTGAAACTTATGGGCTTAAAATCTCATGATTGTCATGTTTTGATGCAAGACCTTCTTCCAGTGACTATTCTTGGAATTCTACCAAAAATTGTTAGATAAGTCATCACTCGCGTATGCCTATTCTTCAATACTATTTGTAGGAAAGTAATTGATCCTACTAGGTTGGATGACTTCAATGAAGCTATCATTCTCTTGTGTCAACTAGAGATGTATTTTCCACCATCTATTTTTGATATCATGGTTCATTTAATTGTTCATCTAGTGAGAGAAATTAGATTATGCGGTCCTGTGTTTTTATGATGGATGTACCCAATTGAGCGATGCATGAAGATATTCAAAGGGTACGTGAAGAATCCATATCGACCTAAAGCATCTATTATTAAGAGATATATTGTAGAGGAAGTAATAGAGTTTTGTACCAATTATATGTCAGAAATAGATGCTATAGGCGTCCCAAAGACTCGGTATGAAGGAAGACATGAAGGCAAAGGCACACGAGGTGTGAGGGTAATTTGAAAAGATCAACAACAAGTACTCCAAGCACACTTGTATATTTTGAACAATACTGATGATGTTCTTCCTTTCTTAGATGAACACAAAATGTTGTTGAAGTCAATGAATCCACGTGCAAATGAGAAGTGGTTGTTGAATGAACATAACAAGATGTTTTTGAAAAGGTTTAAAGAGAAAATTGGTGAAAGGGCTTGTGATGTTGAACATTTGAAATGGTTAGCACGAGGACCTAACTTTGATGTCATAACATGGTCTGGATATGATATTAATAAGTTTTCTTTTTACACAAACACTAAGGATGAAAAAAGTACAATGCAGAATAGCGGTGTCACCCTTGAGGCAGAGTCAATGCACTTTGCTAGTTCAAAAGATAACAATCATGTCATGGCTACAATAAGTTACTATGGAGTAATTGAAGAAATCTGAGAAGTTGACTACGTGAAATTTAGAGTAACGATATTTAAATGAAATGGGTTGATAGTAACATAAGAGTACATGTTGATGACTTGGGTTTTACATTAGTTGATATTGCAAAGATAGGTTATAAGGAAGATCCTTCCATCATGGCTTACCAAGAAAAACAAGTTTTTTATATTAAAGATCCTTCAAATGAGAGGTGGTCAATTGTCATCCAAGGGAGAAATGAACTTGATGTCGATAACCATGACAATTCAATAGTCCAATATGCTAATAATTCATCATTCTCAAGACAGTTACCTCCTATGAATGAAGAAAATGATGTTGATGAAGTACATGCTACACGAACGAATCATAATGAAGGAATATGGGAAAACATTGCAACACTTCCATAATACAAAAATAAGTAATGTTTATTTTTTTTATATGAGTTAATATTAACATTTGATGTTGTTATTATTGATGTTATATATTAAGCATATTTTTTTTTTTCAATTTCAGGTCATGGCTGATTCTTCAAAGAAGACTAGAGACACTACACGCTTGAAAGCTATTGCCATTAATCGTCTTGATGGTATCAAAATCCCAGTTGATATAGATCCTCAGAGTGGTAGGGCTTCGGGCCCAAATTCTGCAAAGTTTGGCAGTTATTTAGGTGTCTTAGCACGATCAAAAGTATCTATTTTGGTACCTGACTGGGATCATGTGACTGAAGAAGAAAAAGATCTGATTTGGCAGGACCTTTGTGTAAGTAACAAATTTATAGGTTATAATAATTACATTATGAATTCTTTTGTTCATTGCTTGATGAGTTATTTATTTATTTTTGCAGACAAGCTTTGAGTTTGAAACCTTTAGCTTCATTAGGAAGAAGATTATGTCATCCATTGGGGCAAAATGGTGGTCATTCAAGGTCGTCTTGACCACTATATACGTATATGGAAAACACAAGGGAAAGTCGCCTTGTGAAAAATATTGAATTGATGAAGAGACTTGGAGATAATTTGTTCAAATTAGAGAGGATCCCTCTTGGCAGGTTTGATTTTTTTGTTCTAGACCCACTTAATTAAATAATATGAATGTGACAAAGGTGAATTTTGTATTTTGTAAGAGAAGAGGAAGAAAGCACAAGACATTGCGCATAAGAATCTCACCCCAACCGATTGTTTAGGGGGTTATGATTTATTACAAAGGAAGATAATGGAAGAAAAGATGAAATCATTACATGATTCTTCAACTTGAGAAGATGTTCTTTCTCCTCCATCCCCTCCTAGTCAACATGAGAAATGGAAGTTGGCTAGGACTAAACCAAGAGGGCAGATGACATCTGCAAAGTCTGAAGAGATTGCTTATTGGATTGTGAGTTAATGTCAATAAATTGAGTATTATGTAATATTTTCATTTTTAGTATTTAATTGATGACTTTTATTCTATTATTTTTCGTAGGATGACCTAGTGCAACAAAGCTCACAAGGAAGTTTTGTGAGTCAAGGAAAACAAGATATACTGACGGCAACTATTGGCATCCTAGAACACCTTGGTTGTGTCTACACTACTGGGTTTGGTGTAGGGGTAAGACAATTTTTTGGATCAGCTTCCCGGTCTTCCTCATTTGCGACACCAGCCACACAAGACCAACTAGCTAAGATGAGAGAAGACTTAAGATGAGAAATGAGAGAATAAATTAGACAAGAAATGGAGCAGATTGTTTCATCCATGGGCATGACACAACAACACAATCCTATGTAGTAAGATGAAGCACTACCTATGCAACAAGATGAAGCACGCGGTAGAGTTAGCACAAAAGGTAGTTGTGTTGATGACGACAAGGACAAGGACGAGGAGGAGCTACAAACTGATATTTCATATCTTTGTAAGTTGTTTGCTGGAGAACCTCTTCGTGTTGTAACGATTGGGAGAGTGTATGCTACAGGTTCGACGATCCACACATTGTCACTTAGAGAAGATTTAAGTAGAGTGGTCGTCGAAAAAGTTAAAGTTGCCGTGTCGAGATGCCAGAGCCCACATCAGAGGTTAGATTTGTGGGGCAGACACTCGGTACACTTATTGCATGGCCTACCTATTTTCTAAAGGTCATTTCTAAAAAACATAAGGTATGATTGTCATCATTTCTCTTCGTGTTATTAAATTAACACTTAATTTTGTTTAAATTAATACATTTTGTTTTGTTGTTTTCTATTATAGGACAGTGGGAGTAAACAGAAATCACCAAGTCCTGAGCCACTGCCATCCCAACAACTCCAGACATTTGTGAATCCAATTCAGGAGTTGTTTAGGCTTTCCCACATCATGTATGATTCACCTTGTCCAATTCGATGGGATTATACAGTATTTGGTGTCAACAATGGTGGTATGCCACTATACGTATACATGAATGATATAATGAAAATCGCCATGGGATCCCAAATGTTAAACATTACAGTCATTCAGTTATGGATGATGTAAGTATATTTTAGAGTTACACATTTTACATTTCTTAATATATTTTTACTGATATTCAATATATTAACAATGCAGGTACATAAATAAATTAGTTTATAACTCAGGGAATCCTGATATCTATGGATTTCTTGAGCCACAAAGCATACAAATGTCTGGAAATAAAAAGTTGGAATGCCAAACTTATATATAGAAATGGATTGGAGAATCCAGAAAGAGCATTTATTTTGCCCCAATTATTCAATCGTAAGTTACTAATATTTATATATATTTTTTTAAGTAATTTAGTGAACATCAATAGTGGATTCATTATTTTAGGAGCCATTGGCAACTAATGGTTGTTTGTCCTTTGGATAAAATTGTGGTCTGGTTCTGCTCACTGCAAAAGAAGCCAAGTAATGACTTCAAACAAGTGGTACAACGGTATGATTTAATTTACCTTATAAAATATTGATCTTGTTTGTATAATATGCAAGTTATTACTAATCATCTTTGATTTTAGTGCAATTAATGTTATTAATGTTATTAAAGTTATCACTGAATAATCGTTAAATTGTTATCCAATACATTGATTTAGTTTAAAATTATATATGAAGCAAACATAATATAAAATACTTTTTTTTACGTGGAACAAAATATTTTATAATAAACAAGTCCATTTTTATTATACTATACTTACTGTTTAGCCCGAACAAATCTCTAAACAAAATAAATATATTAAAATTACATCGAACACATGAAATTATATATAAAACCCTAAACCCTAAACAAAATAAATAAAATTAAAATTATTATATTAAAATTTTCATTTTTATTATACTATACTTATTGTTGAGCCGAACAAATCCATTTAAAATGCTTAAAATATAATATGAGGACAAGCACATAAATAAAGGAGAGAATAATTTAATATGCAATGTAGATAAATTTAGTGATGTTTGAATTAAGATTGTGGGGGACAAGAATGGAGGGTGGATGAATGAGAGCGACACAGCGAAGCGAAGAAACAGTGAAAAGAATTCAGTTATCTCTTACTGGAGAAACAAGCATGGTGTGTTGTTGGACGGTAGGTGCTTCTGAAGAGGCATTGCAACTGTATTCGCTTGGCTCCTAGTCATAATTTCATGTGTAGGAACTCCTAATGTTCATGCCCTTTCCATTAATGTTCATGCCCCACTCTTCATACCAAGTTTCCTCATATATCAATCTCCTTTCTCATCCACCATAACTATTTTGGTAACAAAAGTAATTTTTGCTTGAGTTGGGGAGAACTATTATAGGTATTTATTAAATATTTAAAAATTCTGATTTCTCTTTCTTCTTATTTAAGTGTATGTCTAAGTTATGTGAAAATGAAAACATATTTTAAAATATGCATTTATATACTTAAAATCTAACTCAAGTTGATAATAAGAATGGTACGAACTATAATTAAAATATTTCATATAACTTTATTTTTAGAAAATCAAAATATGGTCTTTAAACAATAAACAATTATAAATACGCTATCAATTAATTAAAAGTATTTTTCAATGACTTTTAATTCATAATTAAATATAATACTATAATAAAATGTTTACACTATCCGTATAATTTATTTAAAGAGTGAAGTTTTTACGCAATAAGAGTGTAATAAAATAAAAATGTTTTAGATAAAAAATATAAGAGATATAATTTCAATACAATTATTGTAAAATAATAATAACTTGTTATATATAATAATTTGTGATTAAATAACAATATAATTATTTTGCGTTCATCAACTATTTTATCTTAATTAAATTTTATCCAATAATATTTTGTTCGACTCTTCGTTTAACACGTATCGACGATGATGGATTACTACAAGCCAAAAGTTAATATTGGGATGATAAATAAGGGTAAACAGGAAAAATGCGAGGGACAGTCAGCAAAAATTATAAATACCATCAACAATGTTATAAAAAATGACTTTAAACATATATTTCTTTCATCAGTTAAAAATATGTCATTGGTTCTCTTAAGTTTATTTTTTTAAATAAATTTTTGAATTTAAGGTGTGTGAATAAAATATAGTGACTAAAGAAAAAAACTTATTAAAAATAATCAAATAAATGTTTAACAAAAACTAGTGGTCAACATTGATAGATAGAATATTATAAAGATCAATGCTTATATTACAGATTTAATCATATTTTATGGGAAAATTATTTCGGTAGCATACTTCTATTTTATTATTTTACTAATTATTTACGGAATACAAATTTTGTATATTTAAAGAAGTCCAGAACAAATTGTAGTTTGAATTTATTTATTCTTTTGAAGGATAATTTGGATCAAACATTTTTCATAATTGTTTTTCAAAATAAAATAAAAGTTATTTTCATAATTATTTCAGAGAATGTTTTTAATAGTAATTTTTGTAATCCTAGATCGACAAGATATTTTTATGTTTGGTTGATTTTTCAAAGTTATTGTTTTCATCAGCTTTTCTATTAAGTATTTCTTCCATATTTAAATTTGTAGTAATCCGTGCTCAGAATATTTAGCATTATCAATACATATTAAATCTATGATAAATTTATTCTATAAAATATTAATGATGTCAATATCTTAAATTTAAATCTTAAGGGTGATATCTTTCATGTACTCATATTTATAGAAAATTTAGGATTTATGAGCTATATGAAAGATAAGGAAATTTAATATCAATGTCATGAATATTTTTACGTAAGATAAGGAGATTCAATATCAATGAGTAAATAAATTTTCATAAGAGATTAAGATAATACCTTCAATAAAAATTCATAAAGTAATAGATTTATCAGTTCTTTTATTTATATATTCTCGATTTTATTTATCTCTAATCAATATAAGATTCCTAACTCAACTTGAATTTCTAATAATTTCTCTTTCAAGTGAGTATGTTCCACATTAGAATATTTTCCTCTCAAGTGAAAACATTTTTTTTAACAGCGAGTATCATTGGAGACCCTTCCATATAACTAAGTAAACGCACAAATTCATGAATATAAATAAAATAAAGCAATAAATACACAATTTATAACATGTTTCACAAAGGTCTTTTAGGTAAGAAATGTATTAATAGTTTTATGACATAGAATGATAGAATGATTGAATGAAAAAGGCAGAAATTGTTAGCACAAAGAGTTGCTAAAGGATTTGATGAAACCTACAAAATGATGAAGTCTACAATAGATCAAAGCTAGCAATGTGGATTGCATGAAGTCATCATGGAGCTTGATGGAGTTTTGGTCTAGACTTAGGCTGTGTGTGTCAGAGAGAGTTTCGTTTTGGTTTAAAATCATAAGTTGCGTGATACATAATTCAAAGTAAGCTTCAAAATTGATTTTGCTTTAAAAAATTATTAAAAGGTTTTAAATAAGGTTAATTTAGATTTTGAAAAACTATTTCAGAAAGGATTTCAGTAAACTGTTTTCAAGATTTGAACTTGATGAATTTTCTTCTAAGTCACAGAAAATTCAATCGATTGAAAGATTGATACAATCGCTTGAAGTTTTGACAGAATTAATAACTAGATTTCTTATATAAATTGCAAGAACGTGATTTCAAAAAAAAATAAAATACATTCGAGCGAGTACTTGTAAATTTTTCAGAGAGAAAATGTGAAAACAACTTGAGATCTTTTGGCAATCAATTTTCATCAAGTCATCAAGAATACTAATCTTGGAGCTTTGCTTTGAGTGTGAACTCGTGTTACTGTGATTCTGATCCAGAGCTAAGTGTTCTACTTTGTTCTTATTCAATTTGTAATCTGTTGAGTGAAATTACTGAAGTAATTGTTCTATTATTGATATTTTCTTTTATTGTGTGCGTATTGTTACATGTTACATAGGGTTTGTAATTGTAACTGGTTTAGTGCAATGTGTTCTACATAGTTTGGACAGCTGTTGTATGGTGTAGTAGGCTGTTTGTTGCTGGGAGCAATGGTTGCTTGCGGGTTGCAAGTGTTGTGTATTGTGTAAAACTGGTCTTTGAGATCTTTGTTAGTGGAATTCTTTGTTGGTTGGCAAAGGACTAGACGTAGCCTTTAAGGGAGGGTCAACCAGTATAAATCTTTGTATTCTTGATCTTTCTTTCTCTCTTCTTGAACACTTATTATACTATTTTTTTTGTCGCTCACACAATTAATTGTTCTTCGCGTATAATTGATTGTTCGTTCTTCTGGTATTTTTTTGTGTTTTTCTGAAACTGTTATATCTTTTGTATAATTGACTGAATTCGTTCTTGATTATACTGGAGTGCATACTGCCTTTTGATATTACTGTTTAATTGGTTTAATTTCTGGAAACAAGTTTTCTTGAAACAATTATTGTTTCCTGTGTCATCTTTTAATCAGAACTGTTTTATTGTGATTGATCAGTAGATTACGGTGAATATATTTTACCTCATTGTTTTTGGATTGTTCTATAACACATTTCAATTCAATAAATTGCTTTCGCTTTTGATATTGTGTTGATTGACTATTTCTAAACTAATCTGGTTTACTTTATGGTATCAATCAATTGTTGTTACTGTTTGTTTGTGTGCACTGTGTTCAGCTGATTCCTTCTATGACTCCAATAAACTAATTATTATTGTTTCCAGTTCAGTTAAATATTTTAATTGATTGACTCTGATATGAAATTGTTTGATCTTTTACTGTGAACTTCTTAATATCATTGTTCGGTAGGTTTAATAAAGAAAGTTCATTCAATCTTTAATATCTTTCATTCAACATTTTATAAAAGTCATTTTTGCGAAAATTTTTAACAGTTCAATTCAGCCCCCTCATGAACTCGGCCTAAACGTATTTTACAATTGGCATCAGAGCTAGGACTTAAATCCTAGTCAAGTTTTTTTGATCCATGGCTGAGAAGAAACTACCTTTTGTTGAGGGAGCTCTATACACAGGCCACCTATGTTTTCTGGGCTGAACTACCAGTTTTGGAAAGTGGGATGAAAATCTTTATTGAATCCATTGATCGTGGTATTTGGAATGTCCTAGTAAATGGTCCTTATATTCTTATGTCTATTGTGAATGGTGTGTCTGTTGTGAAATCTTATGATGAATTGTCTAAGGCTGAGAATAAGAGAGTTCAGTATGATTGTGTTGCAAAAGATATAATCACATTTGCCTTGAACCTTGATGAATTTTTTAGAGTATCTCAATGCAGCTCAGTTAAAGAGATGTGGGACATACTTGAGGTCACACATGAGGGAACTAATGATGTCAAGCGAGCTAGAAAGCATGCACTCATCTAGGAATATGAGTTGTCTAGGATGTAGCAAGGGGAAACCATTGCAAATGTTCTGAAACGATTTACTCATATTGTCAATCATTTGATCGGACTAGGAAAATAGTTTGATAAAGAAGAGTTGAACATCAAGATTCTCAAGTGTCTAGATAGGAGCTGGCAGCCCAAGGTGACTGCGATATTTGAAACTAGAGACTTGACCACCCTCACCACTGCAATACTGTTTGGTAAGTTGAGATAACACAGGCTTGAGATGACGAGGCTAAAATAGATGGAGACCGTTGAAAAGAAGTCCAAAAACCTTGCACTCAAGACAAAAGCTACAAAAGTTGAATCAAGTGAGGAGAGTTCAGATTAGTGCAGTGACGCTGAAAATCTCAATTTATTGACGAAGAGATTTTAGAAATTTATCAAGATAAAGGGCAAAATGAAGAATCAGCAAAGCAAGAGGTACAACAAGAAACCTGATTCTAATTCCACTAAATTTACCTGTTTTGTCTGTGGTAAACAGGGGCACATAAAAGTGGATTGTCCATGCTTAGTGAATAAAGAAAAGGCACGTGAGAAGAAGGGTAATAAACCTGGAAAGGGCATAAAAGCATATATAGGTTGGGAAGACAATGCTACTTCTTCCAACAGCTCTTCACATGACGATATTGAAGCTAATTTGTGTCTTATGGCTGGAGAGAATTCTGAGGTTGGTAGTGAAAATTCCAATACTTCATTTAATAGTACAAATTACAATTCACTTCTTTAGGCTTTCTTTGAAACTCATGAAGAAGCAAACAGATTGGTCTTGTCCAACAATAGATTGAAAGGACTGAATAATTGGTTGGAAGGCAGAATCAAAGAATTGGAAGATGAGCTTTTGAAATTGAAAACTGATTTTGATTATCTTGAAATGATTTACAAAGCTTCCAGCGACTTTGATTCTAGCAAGCCAATTAATTGTGAAAACTGTGAAGTTCTTCAAAAGAAAGTTAACTATTTCATTACAACTGCTTCTAAACTTTCCATGGGAACTGCGAATCTCAATGTCATTTTGGGTTCTCAAAACCGTGTTTTTCAAAAGATTGGTATTGGATATCAAACTGGTTTTCAAGGAAAGAAAAAGAAATTCAACAGCTTCTTTAAAACCAATGAGCAACAATTTTCATCTTTCATGACTAGCTTTTATTGTATAAGAAAAGGCCATTCGATTAGAAACTGTATAGTTAGGAAATTTGATGTGCCTAAGGGGCTGGTTAGGTGGGTGCCTAAAAGCATCACTAACACTTGTGGACCCAAATTTAACAGGGTACCAATGCCTCAAACTTAATCTGTTTTACAGGTCTGTTTGGCATCCAAGAAGTAGTTGTGGTACTTGGACAGTGGATGTTCCAAATACATGACTGGAGACGCTTCTCAATTAATTAATCTGAAGTGGAAACCTGCTGGCTTTGTCACCTATGGAGACAACAACCGAGGAAGAATACTTGGTGTTGGTGACATTGGAGGAGATGATAATGTGATCATCAAAGACGTACTTCTAGTGGATGGATTGAAACACAATTTACTCAGTATAAGTCAACTGTGTGACAAAGGGTACATGATCACTTTTGAGCCAGACCTTTGCCTCATAGCATATTCAAAAACCAGTAAGACAATTCTTCTAGGTAAACAAGTAAACAATGTATACATGTTCAATGTCTCATGCATTACATCTAGTATGAACTGCCTACTTACTAGGAATGATAAATATTGGTTGTGGCATAGGAGATTAACACATATTCATATGCATCATCTCAATAGGCTTGAATCAAAATAACTAGTAATTGGCTTGCCTAAGCTCAAGTTTGAAAGGGACAAATTGTATGAAGCATGCCAAAAAGGCAAACAAACTAAAAGTTCTTTCAAATAATTAAATGTGGTTTCAACATCTAGACCTCTTGAACTGCTTCACATGAATTTGTTTGGTCCCTCTAAAACCATGAGCCTAGGAGGTAATTACTATGGTCTTGTAGTAGTAGATGATTATTCTCATTTTACTTAGACCTTATTCATTGCCACCAAGGCTGAAGCCTATCATGTTTTTAAGAAATTTTCCAAGGTTATCTAGAATGAAAAGAATTATGGTATTTCTGCCATTAAATCTGATCATGGGGGAGAAATTAAGAATGAGAGATTTGAAAGATTCTATAGCAAATTTGGAATCAAGCACAACTTTTCATCACCAAGGACTCCACAACAGAATGGAGTAGTAGGGAGAAAGAATCGGTCTTTAGAGGAACTAGAAAGAACACTCTTGAATGAAACAGATTTGCCAAAGTACTTCTGAACTGATGCAGTAAGTATAGCTTTCTATGTTATCAATAGAGTGCTTATAAGACCAATCTTGAAGAAGACCCCCTATGAGTTGTTTAAAGGTAGAAAGCTCAATATCTCTCATTTGAAAGTTTTTAGAAGTAAATGTTTTATTTTGAATAATGAGAAGGATAACTTGGGCAAATTTGACTCAAAAGCTGAAGAAGGTATTTTTCTTGGCTATTCATTGCATGGACATGCATATAGAAGATATAATAGGAGAACCATGCTAGTTGAGGAATCCATGCATATTGCACTTGATGAAACTAACCAAAACATGCAGGAAAGTCCTAAGACAGGTACAGATGATGAGGTTTCTATTGAACAAGTTGATACTGGACTGAAAAATAATTTAGAGGAAATTAGTAAACTGCCAAAAATTCAATAAATTGAATCAGTAATTCTATCGATTGAATCTGGAACTGGTGCAAACACAATTAACTCTGGACTACCAAGAGAGTGGAGAGTGCCCAAAAATCTCTCATTAGGTAATGTCATTGGCCAAGTTCAGAAAGGGGTATCAACTAGAAGATCCTTGAATCATTTTTGTGAGCACATGGCTTTTGTATCATAAGTGGAGCCCAGAACTGTAGCTGATGCACTAGAGGACAACAACTGGATTAATGCAATGCATGAGGAGCTGAAACAGTTTGCTAGAAATGAAGTCTGGTCACTTGTCCCAGAACTGAGCAGATGAATGTGGTTGGAAACAATGGGTATTCAAGAACAAATTGGTTGAACAAGGAGTAATTGTGAGAAATAAGGCCAGATTAGTTTTAAAGGGTTACAACCACAAAGAAGGAATAGACTTTGGAGAAACTTATGCACTCATGGCCAGATTAGAGGCAATGAGATTATTATTAGCATATGCTTGCATGAATGGATTTAAGTTGCACCAAATGGATGTCAAAAGTGTCTTTCTTAATGGATACATTGATGAAGAAGTCTATGTGAGTCAACCTCCTGAATTTGAAGACCACAAGTATCCAGATCATGCCTTCAAACTCAAGAAAGCTTTATATGGTTTGAAGCAAGCACCTCGGTAGTAGTATAAGAGGTTGAGTAATTTCCTTCTTTCTCAAGGGAGAGAGGAAAAACATATAAAACTTAATTCATTAAGAAAAGCATGCAACCAAATTATACTTGTTCAAGTTTATGTTGATGACATTATATTTGGTCCAACTAATGAAACTTTGTGTGAGTAGTTTGTTAAAATTATGCAGGGTGAATTTGAGATGTCCATGATGGGAGAACTCAATTATTTTCTTGACTTACAAATTAAGCAATTTCAGCATGGTACATTCATTAGTCAATCCAAATATTGTCGAGAGCTGTTGAAGAAATTTGATATGGAAAATTGCAAGGAGGCTGTTACACCTATAGCTACTGGATGTTATTTGGATAATGATGAGAAAGAAGCTAATGTTGATCAAACTAAACAAAGAGGGCTCATAAGATCACTTCTATATCTTACTACAAGTAGACTGAATGTCATGTTCAGTGTGTGTCTTTGCTCAAGATATTAAGTAAATCCTAAGGAGTCACACTACATGGTAGCCAAGAGGATATTGAAATATCTCAAACAATTGATGTTGGACTATGGTATCCTAATGAGGTATCCCTGAATTTAATTGGTTACTCTGACTCAGATTTTACAGGGTGTAAAATTGATAGGAAGAGTACAAGTGGACATGCAGCCTTCTCAGATCTAGTTTAATATCTTGGCACAGTAAGAAGCAAGCATGCAAAGAACTATCTACAACTGAAGTGAAATATAGTGCAACTAAAAGTTGTTGTGTATAGAGCTTATGAATCAAACAACAGCTAAGTGATTTTGGTCTAAGTCTATCTCAAATTCCCTTATTTTGTGACATTATCAGTGCAATCAATTTAACAAAGAACCCTATACAACATTCCAAAACTAAGCATATTGAAATATGTCACCACTTTATAAGAGATCATGTGAATAATAGTGATTGCGTAATTCAATTTGTTAATTATGAGAATCAATTGACTGATTTATTTACAAAATCTCTTAATAAAGAGAGATTTAATTTTCTCATAAATGAATTGGGAATTATTGATTTGAAAATATTAGATAAATAAATCAGCTTATACAATTATTGGTTCTTAGTTATATTTTGTGCAAAAGGTGAATAATCTATTCAATAACGCCAATTTACTAAATTTTGACTGAATCCACTATAGTTGATATAATGAATCTAATGATGTTTGAATTTTAATCAATTGGTTGGAACGAGTAAATGCTGGACAATAATCCTAAAGTAATTCTGAACAATAAACTATTGTGTAAAGGACTGCCATATTGGGAAGGCAAAGATTCTTTTATAGATTCCTGGTCAAAGGAGAAGTCTTGACTAAGCTGAGCTGACCATTGCACAAAGAGCGCATGTGAAGAGTGATAACTCAGTGCCACATGTCATCAGCTAATTGAGAGTCAATAATTCAAAAGTTGCACAAAATTCTAAAGCTCAGTAAACTCTATTACAATTTATTATTCACCGAATCCCAACTGAAAAGATACGTTCTGTGTTGTCTATCAATGTATAGCATGTGTGAACTGGTTTGCATTTAGCTGAGCATTTAATTTTTTGTCTTTTGCATATTAGTTGGTGTTATATAGCTCTATCATCAAATACTCAAACACACAAATCCACTCCATTGCATTCATAGTGTTTTGCGTTCATAGAACAGAAACCTATCCTTGTATTCACTTCAACAAACTTCTCTCATAGCATCTTCCTCCATACCAAGAAAGTGCAACAAAAGACCATGTGTGAAAAATGCTAAACCATCAGATGCAAGTGAAATAGGATATCTTGAAAAGTGGTTTGTGGGAAAACACAAGAGTATGGAAGAGTATCATAGAGAGTATAGTAGGAAGGCAATCATTACTCCTAAGTTTCTTAGGATGCTATGGCTTAAAGAGGAGAAGTTGGACGAAATTAGAGAAGCACTGAAGTTCCAAAGGCTGGAAAAGTTTGTGAAGTTGTCTGGGAATGTATACCCATATTTGGTTAAAGTTTTTTTGACCAACATGTGGTATGATGAGGATACCATCTACTCTCTAGTCAAAGGAGTTGATATTTGCATCAATGATGAATTTTGGTTAGCAATTGTTGGACTACGAAATGCAGGCATTCCTATTGGGAGGAGCAATGTTGTTGGGCTGGAAGAATTCAACAAGGTGCAATTCTTCAAGTCTTGCTTGAGGAATCCAAATACAGAATCTAGAAGCCACTCTGTGGGTGGATTACCTGTAACTCCACGAATCCTAGCTTTCATTGTCATATGGCTATCGACCCTGAAAGGGTTTAATCATGCAATTTTAACTAAAGAGGATCTCATGCTTATGTATTGTTTGTTGGGGATAATTCAGGTGAACTGGGTGAGTGTGATTAAGGAGGATATCATAAAGATAAGGAGGAAAATTGAGTACATAATTCCTTATGTTGTTCTTGTTTCCCACTTCATTGAATATATTAAACTTAATGGAGTTATGTGTTTCTGATTCAAAATTGTATATTGGTTTTAATCTTTTCTTATATACTTCGAAGGAATGATGAAGTATGAGAGAGCAATCACATATTTTCAAGAGTATACTGATCTGAATTGGTTTCAAAATATGAGGAAATATAGTTAACTGTTATAGTTCAATCAGTTTAATCTTTTGCTCTGAACCTGCTGAGATTGCAGATTTTTAATCGACTGCTTTAGAGTATAGTTTGTGTAGGTTAGATTTAATGTAACTCAACACACACTTGTTTGCTTTCATCAAATTGGGGGAGAATGTTAGCACCAAGAGTTGCTAAAGGATTTGATGAAACCTACAAAATGATGAAGTCTACAATGGATCAAAGCTAGCAATGTAGATTGCATGAAGCCATCATGGAGCTTGATGGAGTTTTAGTCTAGACTTAGGTTGTGTGTGTGAGAGAGTTTAGTTTTGGTTTAAAATCATAAGTTGCATGATACATAATTCAAAGTAAGCTCCAAAATTGATTTTGCTTAAACAAATTATTAAAAGGTTTTAAATAAGGTTAATTCAGATTTTGAAAAACTATTTCAAAAAGGACTTTAGTAAACTGTTTTTAGGATCTGAACTTGATGAATTTTCTTCTAAGTCACAGAAAATTCAATCGATTGAAAGATTGATACAATCGATTGAAGTTTTGACAATTAATAGCCCGATTTCTTATATAAAGTGCAAGCACGTGATTTCAAAAAAAAAATACATTTGAGCGAGTACTTGTAAATTTTTCAGAGAGAAAACATGAAAACACCTTGAGATCTTTTGGCAATCAATGTTCATTAAGAAAGTCATCAAGAACACTAATCATGGAGCTTTTCTTTGAGTGTGAACTTGTGTTACTGTGATTATGATCCAAAGCTAAGTGTTCTACTTTGTTCTTATTCAATTTGTAATCTGTTGATTGGAATTACTGAAGTGATTGTTGTGTTATTAGTCATTTTTTTTACTGTGAGTGTATTGTTATATGTTACATAGGGTTTGTAATTGTAAATGGTTTAGTGTAGTGGGTTATGCATTGTTTGGACAGCTGTTGTAGGGTGCAATAGGTTGTTTGGGAGCAGTGGTTGCTTGCGGGTTGCAAGTGTTGTGTATTGTGTAAAATTGATCTTTGAGATTTTTGTTAGTGGAATTCTTTGCTAGATGGAAAAGGACTGGACGTAGCCCTTGAGGAAGTTTGAACCAGTATAAATCTTTGTGTTCTTGATCTTTCTTTCTCTCTTCTTGAACGCTTATTATATTGTTTTTTCGCTCGTGTAATTAATTATTCTTCGCGTATAATTGATTGTTCGTTCTTCTGGTGTTTTTCTAAGTTTTTCTGAAATTGTTATATCTTCTGTATAATTGACTGAATTCATTCTTAATTATACTGGAGTACTTACTGTCTTTTGATATTACTGTTTAATTGGTTTAATTTCTAGAAACAAGTTTTCTTGAAACAATTATTGTTTCTTGTGTCATCTTTTAATTAGAACTGTTTTGCTGTAATTGACCAGTAGATTACGTTGAGTACTATTTTCCCAATTGTTTCTGGATTGTTCTGTAACATATTTCAATTCAATAAATTGCCTCCGCCTCTATATTTGATATTGTATTGATTGACTGGTTCAAGACTAATCTGGTTTACTTTCTAGTATCAATCAATTGTTGTTACTGTTTCTTTGTGTGCACTGTGTTCAGTTGATTGCTTCTGTGATTCCATTAAACTGATTATTGTTATTTCCAATTTAGTTAAATATTTCAATTGATTGATTCTGATATGAAATTGTTTGATCTTTTACTGTGAACTTCTTAATATCATTGTTCGGTAGTTTTAATAAAGAACTTTCATCCAATCTTTAATATCTTTCGTTCAACATTTTATAAAAGTCATTTTTGCAAAAATTTTTGAAAGTTCAATTCACCCCCCACCCTCTTGGATTCGGCCTAAACGTGTTTTAAAAAATGGTTGAAGTAGTGAATGATAAGAGAAACAATCAATAAGTTTATTAAATATTTTGAGTTACTTGTAAATTTTCATTTAACTAGATTTACTATAGCTCAATCTAGATCCTTATATCCAATATATAAAATTTCAGCTTCAAAAATGGATCTCATACAGTATCTTCCAAATCAAATAATGTTTTGAAATAAGGTTTTCTCTTCAAATTTACTAGAATTAAGGTTTACACTTCTAAAAATTTAACTCATTAAGGAAGTCCTTATAACTCGAGTTAGAACCGTAAACCCAAAAAATCAAATTTATGTTTAAACTATCCACTTTCATCAATACACCAAAGTTTTTTAGTGTAAAAATTCAAGCATTATGATTCAAACATTACGATTCAATTGTAACATATCCTATCTTATGCACATGTATCAATCTCTCCTTCAACAACGACTCCACTAGGAATCAATATCACGACCTTGTCTATTATCCTCTCTTATGCAATATGTAACAATCTCTAATTCTTGAATCTTCTAGACAAAGAATTTATTCACTCAAAGTCTTGATTATATCCAAATGTCATGATCAGTTGGATGGACATATCAATATATTCTTGGAATGACCAAATACACCATGCATGTAGTCCATACATGTCATCAAGCTCTTCTTATTTGAGGATAACAACTATTGTAGCAATGCATAAAGGTGAAAACACATAAAAACACAATCTTTCTACCTCATTGTCTTCAAATGAAAGTAGTGCGTAAAAAGCACAAACAAACATTTAAGTTCATTTGAGTGAAAGGGTAAACAACAATATGAAATTAAGAGAAACAAGACAACAAACGAAGCTTAGAAAAACTTAATAAAAAGGAATCATTCATAGATAGATAGAAAACAAAGATACGCAAATACGCACACAAATCGTAATTCCCATGATAAAGCTACATCTTAGGAATTTGATCTTGTTGGCCCTCAATCTAATTGTCTAGGCGTTGAAACCTTGCCGCATAGAGTTCATGACGAGAGTGTTAATCAGTTGTAAGTTAATCCATTATTGATAGCATCAACTACTTGACTATGGTTCATAGGTAGAACACACTCAATTACATTTGTCTTCATTTGATCATCACTTTGATCACCACTTGGTCCAGTTACAAGTTCAATTGCTTTAATGTCTTAAGCATTTTTTGTTAACACCGAGGCTTGCTAAGTGATTTGATGAAGTCAATATGCATCAAAGCTTGCTAAGTGGATTGCTTGAAGCCATCATGGACCTTCATGGGAGTTTTGGTCTAAAACTTAGGTTGGGTGTGTGTGAGTGGGTTTGGTTCAAAACCATGAGTTGCATGATACACCACTCAAGGAAAGCTCCATAAATTCAATCTGTTTTACAAATAAATAATTGAACCTAAAATGAGGTTAATAGATTTTGAAAAACATATTTTGAGAGTAAAATCAGTTAACTATTTTTCATAAATCAATTTGCTGGATTTTTTGTTATAGAAAAATCAATCAATTGAATGCTTGAATCAATTATTGAGTTTTGACTGTTTTTAAACCAGTTTGGCTATATAAGTAGCACACATTTTCTATTTAACCTAAGACAGTTGACTAATCATTTTGAAAAAATTCTAAAAGAGAAAAACATGCCCTTACTATGAGAACTTGCTCTACACGAATTTCGTCCAACCTTGGTTCTGCACCAAAGCTGAGTCTTCTACATTGATTTACATCTATTTGTAATCTGTTCTTTGTGTAGAAGTACTGTTGTTTACATTTCTATTGTATTGCGAGTGGTTTGGTTGCATATTACATAGGGTTTGTGATTTTTAATTGTGAGTTTAATTCCCATATTCCATAGGGTTTGTATTTTGTGTAGTAGGGTTCTTCACTGTTTACAGCTATTGTGGGGTGCAGTGGGTTGTGTGATGCGGTGTGCAGTGGGTTTCTTGCTTTGAGCAATTGTAATTGACATTGTATTGGATTGATCTTGTTGATCTTTAGTGGAATTCTTTACTAGTTGGCAAAGGACTGGACGTAGCCCTTGAAAAAGGGTGAACCAGAATAAATATTGGTGTTCTTGATCTCTCTTTCCCTCATCTTGATCACTTTTCAATTCTGTTGTGATTTGGGTTTGTTGTCATTGTTTCAACTAATTTGTTCATCACGTTTAATCAATTGTTCATATATGTTGTTGTTGTTTTATGATTTCATCAACTGGTTGAATCACTCACTTAATTGATTGTTGTCTGTTCTTGTGTGCTACTTTAAACTGATCAGTTAATTGGTATTCTAAAAACTCATTTTCATTGAGGAATTCCAATTTATTGTTTTCTTTGTTGAATCAATTGTTTTCTCTGCTGTTGTTATTTTTGTGTTGTCTAAAATTAATTGATCTATTTGATCAATTGACTGGTTTCAGTTTTTAACTTCAATGAGTGATTCTTAATCAACTATTTCTATTGTTTATCTAATTATTTCTGAGTAGTGTTGTACTGAGTTCTTTATTCAACTAACTGCATCTGTGTTTGAATAAATTGTTATCTGTTGTTTACTCCTCTTAGTGCGGTATTCAGTTAATTGTTTCTGGCATTCACTTAATTGTTTCTAGACTGATCAAGATCGTGCATTTCAATTTATTGCTTTCGTATTTCAATATGTTCATATTTGTTGTTTACAGTTCTGTGTGATTATTCAGTTGATTGTTCTTGATTTGGAATTTATTATTTTTTGTTATGCACTTCAAAACCACACTTTTGATTGTTTAAATTAAGAACTTTCATTTTATACTTCAATACTTTCCATTTTTCGAAAAGTTTTGAAAGTTTAATTCACCCTCCCCCTCTTGAACTCGGCCTAAACTTGTTTTCATTTTCAAATTCATAAAATTCTTCAGCTTCATCCTTTAATGTGTAAGAATCATTATGCTTCTCAAACCCCATTTTTATAAACTCATTAGTTTTCTTCACAATGTGTCAACAAGATCTCCCTCCACATTTACCTTCAAGTGTTCTAATATTTTGAAGATGAAGAAAACATATGCAAACCTATAGTTTGGAAGCCTTTTAGACTTGAGTATATGATCCTTAATAACATAAATCCAATCAATTTTGAGATTTGTTTGTATCCATACATGAGTACAAGGTCACCAAAACCATTCTGATTGTTTGACTTACTCAAATTTCATTTGGTGAAGTTATCTCACAAATCATCATCATTTACATCATTCTTTGGCATCACTTGCATTTGTTGGTTAGATTCATCAAATACAACATGAACATATTCTTTGATTGTTAAAAGACTTTTGTTGTACATTTCATATGAATGACTATTTGACGGGTAACCTAAGAAGATGCCTTCATATGCTTTTATATCAAATTTTCCAAGATTTTATTTGCCATTATTTAATACAAAACACTTGAATATGAAAAGCATAAGACATCCTATGTTTGGTTTTGTAGCTTTAGTTCATATGGAGTTTCCTTAAGGATAGACCTAATTAGCATCATATTAAGTACATATCATGCAGAGCTAACAATATCAAGCCAAAAATGTTTTAGCAAAGAGGTTTCATTTAAAATGTTCTTGTTGATTCCTCCAAATACCTTTTTTCCTTTTTGTCACTCAATTTTCTTATAGAGTTCTTGGTGCAGAGAAATTATGTGGAATCTCATGTTTCTTGTAAAAAAAGTCAAATTTATGATTTTGAAACTACCCTATGATCACTCCTAATTGAACTAAGAAACATCCTTTTTTGTTTTATGACTGTTTGGCAAGTTCTTTAAAATCAGTAAAAGTATCATTCTTAGATACCAGAAATATAGTCCACGTGAATCTACAAAAATCATCTATAATAACATGTGCACAATAATTCTCTCTAAGGTTCATAGTTCTTGAAGGACCAAACAAGTCCATGATAAAATTTATTTTTGACATATTTTGGATCCAATTTTTACTAGGAAATCAACTCTTTCTAACTTAAACCTTGTTTATTTCTTGATTTTATTAAGTTTTTATTAATAATTCATTACTTTAGTATGAGAAAGGTAAGTTACACTAGTTTCCCTTATTTTGTTTAAAAAGAGAACATGAAGCACTGGAAAGACTGGAGTCCATGAAGAAGGATACCAAGAAGCCCATGAAGGAAGAACAAAGGATAGAAGACTCGTGAAAGGGTGCATAAAAGAGAAGAAAAATTTGTGAAGTCACGCCCGATGCTACTAAATTTGAGCCAAGTGCGAGTTGGATCTTGGGCTTTGCAGGAGAGAGTTGAGCTCAACACTACTTGAGTTGAGTCAGGTGCGAACGTTGTTCTAAAATCTATTCATTAAGAGCCTGTGTTAGGTTTTAGACACGTAGAGCCAGAGGAGAAAAAGAGCCAGCATTAGATGATAGCTTTAGGGATTTTGGTGTAATCATCTTCTTCTTCCACTGTTCATCTTGTATTTTACTTTCAATTTTAGTATTTTAATTTTGCGCTTAATTCCTGTTGTGTTGATTAATGGCTTGACACTTTGACTCTAAGAGTTATAGAAAATATTGTTAGTAATCAGGATCTGAATTAGAATACCTAATGAAAACTTGTATCTAGGATTATAGCATGATTCAGTTATTGTCTTAAAATATTATGGCGCTTGCAACTCTTTTCTATATAATTCATGAAGGAATTAACGATTAATAAGGAAATTTAGGAGACAATTCAACTTTCTAAGAAACCTTATAAAGGCTATTTCATTCACTCAACTCTTTTGTTTTGTACAAAGGAGTGGACTCCTTTTATAGTGTTCATGGACGTCCAAAGATTTACTCAATTAATAAAAGATTAACAAAGTTAACTATGATTAAGACCAACTAATCTTCTAAAAGTGCATGTGACGGCTTTTGTAGATGCATGAAGGCGCATTAGGCAGTTATGAACATTACACTTGTAATGATGGATGTTACACTTGGTAGTTAGTATATACATGAATGCGATGATTGTTCTTTGATAACTTGGCAATCTTTGTACTTCACTTTAATTAGCCGACACTTGGAGAGCTCCAAAGGTCACGAAGTTTCTCTCAAGTTGTTTCCCTTCACTTGCTACATTCACTCAAGTTCCTTCCGTTTCTAAGAGCTCTGCTTGTTTGATTCTTTTGATCTCTTCTTCCAAAGCTCTAATTTTCCCTCTTGTTTTTATGCCTTCAAATTGCTTCTTTAATTATTCTTTTCTCTTTTATATCTTGATGCTCCATCTTTATTTGTCATGTTTTTTTTATTTATTCTTCATGTCTTTTCTTCTCTTTCTTCAACAAGTTCTTCTTCCTTTTGAAGTCTTATCTTGACATGTATCATCCTCCCCGTCTTGGAGAGAATTCGGCTATGAATTTTGAACTCCTATATAACAAAGAGAAGATCAGACAATTTAAAGCTATGACTTTATTAACTACTACTAAGAAAACTATTTATGACTATCCTCTTGGATAAAAAACCTAAAGTACTTGGTATGTCATGTTTACATGTGGAATGTGTGCTCATTTCTCAAGATTTATTTCCTACAAAAGGTGTTATCTTTTTTTTTTTTAAATGTGATGATGATAACGATGATGATGATGATGATGATGATGATGATGATGATAATGATGATGATGATAATAATGATGATGATGATAATGATAATGATAATTATGATGATGATAATGATGAATATGATGATGATGATTATCATAACTATATGAGTCCATAATAATTATAGAAGTATGTCACTTTTTTCCAAAGAATTTAAAGAATGTTCAAGCAACAAAAGATTCTTCTATTCAATAATTAATGACTGTTGAAATTCCTTCAATCCTTGTAGAAGTTGGGGTTGTGGAATGATTAAGTAGCCCGTGACGTACTTTGATTCCCTCTTTTAGAATTTTTATCCCTAATATGCCCTTGCGCTTTGTAACATCCAAGGAAAAAGGAATCACAATAGAATCTAAATATTTATGAACTGAAAAGTCTATAGATTGTCTTTTAATCTTCACTTGATCCACTTGTACTCCTTTGTCAAAATTCATTGGATAAGGATAAGAAATATTAGATGAAAGAAGATACAAGGGTTTGTGTACATGCTTTATCTTCTTGACTTCTTTACATGATGCTACAAGTAACACTATCTTCATTATCTTTGGACTTGATTCTTTGCATGTGACTTTCCATTGCTTCTTTCATTGCAAGTTGGTCCCTCTTTACTTCTTTGAGAGTTAAGGGATCCTTACCTTCCTTTCAAATAAGAACTTGTTGGTGAGGTCATAATGGTACACATGTTTATCATACTGACATGGCCTTTCCAACAATACATGACATGCTTCTATAGGCACCACATCATATAGAACTTACCTTGTATTTTTCCCATGGAGAAACTCAAGAGAACTTAGATAGTAACTTTTAGTTTTCCATCTTCACTTAACCATTGTAACTTGTAAGGTCTTCGGTGGGGAGTGGTTGGAAGATTTAATTTGTCCACTAATCTCTTACTTGCCACATTTGTAAAACTTCCTTCGTCAATGATTAGAACACAAACCTTGTTGTTTATAAGGGATCTTGAATGAAAGATGTTTTCTCTTTGAGAATCACCAATATCTTTGTACACATTGTCAGGCATTTGCCTTACAACCAACAAGTCTCCTTTTTTAGGATGGAGTACAAAATCACCATTAGGACAAGAAGTACTCTTGGTTAGTGAAGAAGGAGAAGAAGATGAAGGGAAAGAAAGAGAAGATGAGGAGGAACACTCATATTGTATCTCTCCATTCTTTATCACCCTAACCCTTTTGTCTGGACAATTGTAAGCTTTGTGTCCATATCCCAAACATTTTAAAACGTTTTAGGACACTTGTTTTTTTTCTCAAATTTGGGTTTAGGTGAAAAAGAATAAGAGACACGGTCCTTAGAGGATGAAGATTGTGTATCATCTTTAGAATGAGATGAAGAATTTTTATGGTCTTTTGAAGAAGAAGATAAAGAATATGGTTTCAAAAACTTACTTGGTATGACTTGTCTTCTTCCTTTCTTTCTTTTGAAGAATTTCAAGAGGCATACTTTTGATACATGTGGCCTCTTCATTTGTCTCTCCACCTTCATGGCTTGATGGAGCATTTTTTCTAAATTCTCATACTTTTAAGTTTCACGCATCTTGTATGTCTTGGTTCACTCCATTTAAAAATCGTGTCATCTTTATTTTCTCATTTTCCTTCAAATCACTTTTGATTGAAAGCATCTCTATCTCTTTATACATTTCCTTTACACTTTTTGAACGATGCCTAAGCCTTTGGAGTTGTAGGATAAAATATTTTTTTTATGTGAAAGGCATAAATCTCTTTCTCATAGCTCTTTTCAAATCATACCAATAAGTAATCAAAGGATGTTTACTCTCAAGAATTTCATTTTGATATTTTTTCGACCAAAATAAAGCATAACATTCAAACTCTAAGATTACAAGTTTCACAATTTATTTCTCTTTAAAATCACAAGCATAAACGATTTAACTCACTTTTCTTTCCAGTCTCCATACGCATCAGGATCGGAATCACCACCAAACTTGGAAAATTTAACATTATGCTTGTAAAATTTCTCCTTATGTCTAGTTTTTTGTGACCTCCTTTCCCTTCTCTCACAGCTTGCTACATAGAAAGTCTCCTTGTCACTTTCCTCCTCATTTGTAGAAGCTCTTGAAGACCTCTTACTTTTTTTATACCTATTTTGCTTCATCATTTTCTCCAATTGTTCCAATTTTAATCTAATTTCTTCATCGGTCATTTAATAACTATCCTTGTTGACACTTCCCTCTTCCCTAGGACTCAAAGACATGCTGGAAAATGTTTAGAACAACCTACACATAATTTCAAAGAAAAATAATAAAAACTAGACAAGAAATGAGTTTATATGGATTCTTGAGGGTGTTTAGGATCTAGATCAAATCCTTAGAAGATGAGAAACAAAACCCACTACTTGGAATGAGGATTGGTGATGGAATACGCCCCCTCCACCTTAGTCATAGAATAAAGAAGACAAAGAGCTAAAGGGTTGATCAATAGCTTTCTAGAAGATTGGGCCCATCTAAGCCTATTTGGGTCTCTCACCAGTTGTTCGGGCCCGAATGCAACCTTGAAGAGATCACTCTGGATATCATGGAGCATTAAGATGAAGTGCTTTACTTGTATAAACATTTAGAATAACTTAGAATAATTGGACCTTGTATTTGGGCCAAGAATAATAAGGTTTGGGCCTTGTATTTGGGACATGGGTAGAATAGGGTTAGAATGTGATAGTATAGTCCCTCTAGGGTTGTATCTGGGCTTCCTAAAACCAAATATAAACCCTAGAACGTCCAAGGCTTAAGTTGGAGTACAAGGAGCTACACACAAAGAAAGAAACATATTAAACATGTTCTAAATGTGAAGAAAAGGCATGAGAAGTGTGAAGGCCACACGTCATGCTCTCATGTTGAAAAATATGATGGCCAAAGTCAAGAGGCAGATGAATTGAACTATTAACTCTTTTTGAAAACTTAGGAAAGTATGAATGAGTATTTTTATTAAACTATGATTACAATGTAGAGAATACCCAAAACAACAGGTTACAAAATAGCAAGTTAAAATGAGTGTAGTACGCTAAACCATTAAAAATAGCTTGTTAATCAAAAACAACTTGTTAAAATGATTTCTAGCAGTTCTAGAAAATGCAAATACGAGGTTGAAATTAACACAACTTGTTATAAAATCTTTTTCAGCACTTAGACAAATTTCCAACTAACAGCAGAATTTAACCAATTAAACCACATTTCAACATATTGAATTACCAGTTCTGCAGCAGTGTATATAAACCAGTGAACAAAATGCAGATTTCTAAAACAATGGCAAAAAACAAGATGCTTAAGAACATCAAAATCTCTCCTTATAATAGTCTTTTTTCTATACTTGCTCTTGCTTCCTCCTAAGTGTGTTGGCCTAACCCCACTTCTAATTCACTCCAAATTCCATCTCAAACACTGCAATCCACTATAAAGATAAACTCTTCTGCTACATCTACTCCATTTTTTGTTAAAAACATCAAACCTCCAAAAAGAAGCAAATTGAAGCATAAAATTGAAGCTGAAATTGCATCATTTGGCATCAGAGCTTAGGTTCTTCAAGAGATAACTACTCTATACAATTTTTACAACTAGAGGTCTTGTAATCTTGAGGCTCTAAATTCTCTCTCCAATTTTGAACTTGGGGTCAAAAGTTTGTTTGGAGGCCCAAACAAGCCCAATTAGGCCCAAACTTCTTATAAGCTCTTGATCAAGGCTCTAACTCAGTGACCTCTTTATTCTTGTCTACAGTTTTGAAGACGGGTTTGCATTAGTTGACCTCACCTCTCTCACATCTCCTTTTTCCTCTAGATCACTTCATCCAATTCGTGAATTATAGCCTACATTCATTACTTTCGTTGCCTCCTCCATACTCCATTTAGAGTGGAACTCCAAATCAAGCAAGCTACGGTTGGGTTAAGTTTTCTTTTCATTCCTTCACTTTTTTTTTCTCAATTTCGTGTTGTTCTTAATTTTTTTTCATGTCTTGATTAAGTTCCACTGTTTACTTTATGTTTCAATTCAATTAACTGGTTCAAATTGCATCAATCTTCTTGAACCATCCAAATTCACGTTCATTAGGTGTTTTTGTGTTATGTGCTTTTAAGTTTCTTGAGTCTTTGTTGATTTTAATTTGGTAAAACAGATTAGTTTGTGTCTTAATTTTGTTTTTAAATCCATATGCAAGTTGTCATAAGTCTTGTAATTCCATACATGTCATAAAATTCAAGTAATACTTTGTTTCAATTTCATTTTCTTGCTTTAGTAGTCTTTGATGTAAACTATTTGAACTTAGTTGTTGTGTTGTATCACTACATGTTCTTTTGGTGCTTTTTAATTTCTGAATTTGAGTTCTATCACTTGCTATTAGATCATTGGTGTGTGTCCTAGAGTTAGGTTTCCATTGTGTCTTGTAGTCTTGTTCCAAATCCTTTCAATTTCAAAGGTTTCTTTCCATTGATCATAAATTGTTTTCTGAAATTTCATACGAATTAGAAAAATTACTGAGAGCAATATATTGTATGCTCTTTCTCAAATCAATCATATGAAAAGAAAATGTTTCCCTGTCAAGAATCGGTTATGGTGATCACAGTATAAATATAACAAATAATGCATGTACCTGTTTCATTAAAAACTAACAATCATGGAAAAATATTTTTAGTGAACAAGTAAAGTCACTATTCCTTGCCAGAAAAAGTGTTTCACTCAAGCACATTCATATTTAAAGGTGTGACCTCCACCACTAATTTCCTATAATTCAACTTTGTTTTTTATTTTAAGAGCCAAAAATTTTTCAAAAGCATGCAACATCAAAAGGACTTTATTGAGTTGCAACGAGGTTGGGCTAAACCTCCCCCGCCCCCCCTCCCCCCAATCATTTTTTTTTTTGAAAACAAAAAAAAATCTTTTTTCTTTTTTCTTTTTTTTCTTTTAACGAATTTATACAACATGAACCACGACTTTTTTGAGTTGTTCTTGATACCTCTTAAGTCTCACCTTTAACAACTTCCCCTAAAATTGAACCACACTAGTGACCATGATCTTTTTTACTCTATCAACTTAAAGTGAGGTGATCAATTATTTCTCAAAAAAAAAAAAAAATAAAAGATAAAAAAAAAAAAAAAAAAAAGTATTATCTATGATGATGATTTAATTTGGGTGTACATCCTAATCACGTTTAAACTTCCAACTTCCATTTGTTGAACGTCTATA
>Ga0209700_102101_pt1 | contig 40975 bp, 20 predicted proteins | sample SiratroredBW_FD_187528 | JGI IMG/M metagenome (GOLD analysis project Ga0209700, IMG submission 187528) | Root nodule microbial communities of legume samples collected from California, USA - Siratro red BW (SPAdes) (version 2) | ecosystem: Host-associated > Plants > Roots > Nodule | place: USA...
ATTACTTTATAAAATATGAAAATTTAAATTGGTTAACTTTACTTTATTATTATTATCATATTCATTAATTTATTCATCACAATATTAAAAACACACACACACAGATAAATATATATATATATATATGAATAAATATGAAACCATTTAATTGTATTTTATTTTATTATTATTTTAGTGTTTTTTATTTATTCACTTTTTATAATGTAAAAACATTTATTAATAAAATATTAAATTAATATTGAATTATTTTATTTCATTTATAATATAAAAGTCTTTATTTTATTATAACATCAAATTCTATATAAATTAATATTAATAATATAATTTTTAAAAGAATAGAATACGTAAAGTTATATAATAGTTAAATATTTATACATTATTTTGTAATAATTATGTCGTAATGATCATGTCGTAATTAATTATATTATAATAGATAGTCGATTATTTGAATTTATTATGTGTATACTTCTTTCCAAATCTATTCTCAATTACGCGGAAAGATATTTATAATTTTATCTTCTTTTTTGTTTTGTTTTTACATTTTTTAATACATTTACCTAAGGATATCATTTGAATGGATCCAAAAAGACACCATAATGAATGGATTGTTCTGTTGGTGCACTGTTTGAATGAGTTACCTTCTTTCCTTGTATACAATTCTTTTATTATATTTTTTCTGTCATCAAATGGGCTTTGGTTCCTTGTCATGTACAATGGCCTATAAAATTCTTATATTTATAGATTCTTCCTTTGTTTCTGCTACTAAAATAGTACAGTGCCATTCATTCTCATCAAAGTATCTTCAAGACCAACAAAGTTTCCTTTCGCTGAAAGATTTCTGAAATTTTGTTCATAATTACCAGGTTAGTTTTCTTTCTTTCTCTTTCTTTATTATATCCATTGTTCAGAAAACCTCTTTATCATTATTACATTCTATATATAGTTTTTCCACTTAAGATTCAAAAGATTTGAAGAAGTCTGAATTTCTGGTAGCTAACCTTGTCTATCTGCACTTTTTTCGGCTACCTTTTAGTCAAGGCAGTTGAATTTTTTTGATTCTTTTCTTAACTTTTGATTTTTATTTTAGGCTTTTTTGTATATAAAAAGATGTAACAGGGCAGTCAAGTCATTAAATGTTTTGTTTTTAGCAGAAATTGAAAATGTATAGTTAAAATAGAATGAATATTTAAAATACAATTTATTCCTTTTAAAAATCAAAGCTCAATGTTTTTAGATTTAAAAATTTGGTTTTGTCGTATTCTTTTTAAAAGATGAAAAATTTAATTGTGTGCCTGATCAGATCTAATATTTTCCCTTTATAATACTATTTTAAAATCATCTAGAAAATTACAATTAATTAACATATTTCATAATCAAGAAAACAAAAGATAGACCATTTTTATAAATTATATTTTCAAAGAAATGAGAATTGAAGATTATTACCTTATTTGAGATAATTACAGTATCTTATATACCAAGATGCATTTTTCCAATATCTATATATATATCCTTACATACCTTTATTTCCACAGAAGACTGACGCACATCACAGGAAGCAAAAATGCGAAAGTTCTAAGATTTCGTGTTAAAATTGACACTAAAGATATTGGGTATGTTTTTTTAATTGAAATCAGACACAATTAACCGTAATACACAACAACTATGAATTATATTTTGGTTGTTCAGAAATTGCTTTATTTTGTTTATGTTAAGGATATGTTAGTATGTTATTGATGTTCATTTCTCTATGATTGTCGTATATAAAGGATTTGATATTTTATATTGACTGTTAGAAACTATAGAAAAAGTTGGTATGTTCATGGTTGAATGAGTGGTGATTCATGGTTAATTTTTGTTACAATGGAGCGTTTGCAATGTCTTGATATTATTTAGTGTTCTTTTTGCAGTAAGAATGAAAATTATATTAAGAAGACAAGAGAAGTCAAAGGATCACATTGACTATAAGATGAAGTTTTCAATGCCCGCAAATTCCTCTGGGATTCGAAAGAGATCAAATGAGCAGAACTTGTCCTATAGTTCAAAGTCAAGACAAAATGGAGAAGCTCCTATTGTTCTAGAAGAACGGCCAAACCTGTATACTGATAACCTTACTGGCAAAATCCCAAGAGGTTTTGGAAGTTCAAAAAAGAGAAAGGTTCAAGAAGACTATACTATAAAGTCAAAGCCTAAAGGGGAAAAAGATGTTCTTAGTTGTAATAAGAGGACTACTGAAAGTCCTTTTAGTAAAGGACTAGAGCCAAGAAAGTGTCTTGCTGCATTGAAGAAGAAAAGAAAAATTGAAGACCATGTCTTGGCTGACCGTTTGGGCGATGATAAGGATTTTGTTCCTTCAAAGACAAATTCGAGAAGCAAAGCTAGAAAAATTGATAACGTGAAGGTAAATATGACTTCCTCGCTGCTTAGTCCTTACACTGAAAAAGTACTTTATCATAATACTTTTTCTTGGTTTGACCTTGTTTTTGTGTTAACAGGATACAGAACAAACTTCTAAGAAATGTCATCAGTGTATGAAAAAGGAAAGGGCAGCATTCGTACCTTGTACCAAATGTCAGAAAATGTATTGTTTGTGGTGCATCAAGAAATGGTAAAGTAGTTCACATTTAAATAATCATTGAAAGGGTGTGCATTTGTTCGTGTAGTTTATATAATAACAATTTCTCATCTTACACATAGGTACCCCAATCTTACAATATCAGACATTTCACAAGAGTGTCCCTTTTGCCAAAACTATTGCAATTGCAGTGTTTGTTTGCGCTCAACGGGAACCATTAAGGTTAGTTTTCTGCCCTTAAATCAGTTCCTTTCATAAATTGAAAATGCTACCCAGAAGAATTTTGAGTATACTTTTTAACTCTCTGTTTTCCCATCTAATTTGATGTGTTCAGACATCTAACAGCAGCATCACAGATGACGAAAAGGTTCAACATCTTCAATACATGATTAACTTACTCATGCCATTTATACAACATATTTGTGAAGAACAAGCCCAAGAGCACGAGATTGAAGCTAAAATACAAGGTATTAAGCTTCAGCACCAGTCGGGGTATTTAACTTTGAATACATGACTAACGATGAGGATCAGAAAAAAAAAAAAAAAAAAACATCACTAACGATAATCTATCTTGACAGGAAAATCAAGTTCTGAGATTGAGATACCACAAACATCTTGTGAAAATGAACGTATCTATTGGTATGGTTTCATTCCATTTGCCTATTATACTAGTTTGATTCCTTCCACATTTTTGTAAATTTTTTTTTTTCTTGGAGCAGTGACCATTGTGCTACTTCATTTACTGATCTTTATCGGAGCTGCCCCGAGTGTTCCTTTGAAATATGCCTCAACTGTTGCAAAGAAATACGCAATGGAAGTATATCACCCCGGTCTGAAATGAAGTTTCAGTATGTGAATAGGGGGTATGATTACATGCATGGTGGTGATCCATTACCAGTGTCTAGTAATTTAGGGACTGTAAGTGGTCATTCTAAGATATTTACCAAATGGAAGGCCAACAGCGATGGAAGTATTAGATGTGCACCAAAAGAAATGGGAGGCTGTGGTGGCCCTGTGATGGAGCTGAAGCGCATTCTTTTAACTGGGTGGATATCAGAATTGGAAGCCAAAGCTCGTAACATGCTAAAAGACTTTTCTAAAACTGAACAAACAACTCTTCAGAAAGAAGAAATTTCAAGTTGCAATTCTAAGATATCTTTTAGAGATGGCACAAGTGATAATAACTTATACTGTCCATTATCAACTGACCTCATAAATGAAGGGCTGCTTCTCTTCCGAAAACATTGGACTCAAGGTGAACCAATCATAGTTCGTGATGTTCTTAAGCAGGGTACAGGTCTTAGTTGGGAGCCAATGGTCACACTGCGAGCCCTATGCGAAAACGTGGTTCCAGGAATCAGCTCAAATATGACTGAATTGAAGGCCATTGATTGCCTTTCTTGTTGTGAGGTTTGCTTCTGTTCTCTCTTTTAAGTTTTTGATAGCAACATTTCCCTGCCAAAATATGCTTCAAATTGCCAATTCCTTTTTATATCGAACTTTAACATTTTACAATGTTGTCATGCATGTATATTAATATTACAAGAATTTGGACCAACATTCACCATTCTATTCTAAACTTTTGCAGGTAGAAATCGATACTCGTTCATTCTTCAAGGGTTATACCGAAGGAAGAACACATAAAAATCTCTGGCCAGAGATGCTGAAGTTAAAAGACTGGCCTCCCTCTGACAAGTTTGATGATCTGTTGCCTCGCCATTGTGACGAGTTTATCCGCTGCTTGCCATTTCAAGAGTACTGTGATCCTCGAGCTGGGATCCTCAACCTTGCTGTAAAGTTGCCATCCCATGTTCTAAAGCCAGACCTTGGTCCAAAAACGTATATTGCTTATGGGATTAAAGAGGAACTTGGCAGGGGAGATTCAGTAACAAAACTTCACTGTGATGTGTCTGATGCTGTAAGCAACTAAAACCCTTAATTTCTATTCAAGCCTTGTTGTTTTGAGAACTTACAACTTGCATTCTGTTTGTACATTAAAACCAAAATCCTAGACATGATGTGTTTCTTATTAATTTAATTTGCACTTTTAGACTATGGCACATCGAAATATTATGCTTCTATTTCACAAAACATACTTCCTTGTTTACAAATTTACTGCACATTTACTTTATTTTTCTAATTATTGTTCAAAAATTTCCAAAGGGGAACATTTTGATCCACACGACTGAGGTAACATTGAGTGATGAACAAAATTCTGTTATACCAAAACTGAAAAAAGCACACATGGCCCAAGATGAGAAAGAGGGACGTGCTCGAGAAAGGGTCGATGAATGCCTGAATGAAGGACTTTGCAAAGACAACAAAGAAGAATATAACTGTGCTATTTCTAAAGAGTCAGGTGGTGCTCTTTGGGACATCTTTCGGAGAGAGGATACTGAGAAGTTAGAAGCATATCTAACAAAGCACTGTAAAGAATTTAGGCATACCTATTGCTCTGGAGTTGAAGAGGTAATGTTATATTTAATTGGTCTAAATTTCTTCTTATCCTTATTCTTGGCTTGAGGCTCATTTATTTCTATGTTGGTTAGGTTGTGCATCCAATTCATGACCAATGCTTTTACCTGACTTTGGAACACAAGAAGAATCTGAAGAAGGAGTTTGGTTAGTATTAAGATTTGCAAATTGCTTGCTCAAAGGATGCAATTAGTTACTAACATGAATCTTACGTTCCCAGGTGTAGAACCTTGGACTTTTGAGCAACAACTTGGGGAGGCAGTGTTTATTCCTGCTGGATGTGCACACCAAGTCAGGAATCTTAAGGTGAAACATGTCTTGACGAATTGAATTGACTCATATTGTCTGCATCTATATCTAACACTAAGATACACGTTATAAACATTGCAGTCATGCACAAAAGTTGCTGTAGATTTCGTGTCCCCAGAAAATGTTCATATGTGCTTGCATTTGACTGAAGAGTTCCGTCGTCTTCCAAAGAATCACAAGGCCAGAGAAGATAAACTTGAGGTGATTAATTTTGCTTCCAGCATGTTTTCTTATTTTTTTTTTGGTTTTCCCTTCTTCCTTTTCATGTGAACTTCAAAGTTCGAACTAATTGAAGAAGAGAACGTAAATGTTGGCTAACCTTATAAAATGTTTGTTTTTTATGTTTTTATTTTTGGATGAAACAGATACAGAAAATGCTAGTCTATGCTGTCGAGAATGCTGTCAAAGAATTAGAAGCTTTACGTTCTTGATTGGATCTGATGCAAGCATGCCCACTTAGGCATGATAGCTGCTGATTTCCACTATCTGTTTGAATTTACTGATGAACGAATTAAATTTTTCCATATTATTCAGCCATAAATATTTGTGTATATATACACTGATAAACATTATTCTGACTTGCTGTCTATATAATGTGTCAAACTAGCCTATTGCATAATTTTAGTATAAAGTTTAAGAGTTTGGTAATAAGAAAAATATACATTATAAAAATTTATGGCCCAAAGTGCTCTACTCTTATTGTGTAATGAACAACACAATCATATTATGAGACGAAATATGCGAAAATTGAATTATAAACAAATAAATATAAAACGTAAGAGATAAATAAAAAGATAAAATAATGAAGATAAAAGAAAAAATATAAACAAATAAATATAAAAGGTAAGAGATAAAAATGAATAAACTATAAAAAGATAGAGATAATAACACATAAATAAAAAGATAAAATATAATAATATAATAATAATATAAAAATAAAGATAGAAGATAATAAATCAAATTCCAAATACTAAATTGGAAATGTGATGGTTTGGAGTAGTATCTTGCAAAACTACGCTTAAATGTGTAGTTGGTAACCTTATGCTTTTGAGTGTTGTTGCTTGGTAGTGGAGCTGTGTTTAAGGGTTATTAGGGAAAGATAATCCTTGTTGTAGCTGGTATCAATGTTTTATAATAAAACTTAGCTAGATCAACTCAGATTCCTAAATTTTTAAGTAGAAAGAACTCTAATTTTAGTATAAGTTATAACTTTGGATCAAGTAATAAATTGATCAATTCAATAATTAGTATCAAAATCAAAGTTACAATTTTGATTTCTAACAATTATTGGCAGAAAAATTATTGCAAGTATATCTCATAATATTAATTATCTTATAATGAAAACTGAGGGAGTCAAATAATAATCTAATCGTGATATAAACTCTTGACAAATAATAAAAATTGCTCTATTTATTAATAAATAATACAGTATAAGAGAACATGATTAACACCATGTAATTCGATTATATTATAACTGGTTTTCTAAATTCATTATTATTTCCTCTACAATCCAAAGATACGTATTTAATTATTGAGCTAAATTTTTTAAAATGTTACTTCTTTCATAATAAATATTTTATTCTATTATTATATACAATATAATACATATAATAACTAGTATATAAATGTATTTATGATTTTATTAGTGTTTCAATATATACAATCACCCATCATTACTATCTTTTACATAATACATAATTTATAGTTATATAATTATATAATTTTACGTTCATTATTATATTAATCAAGATAATTATATTCATTTGTATCCTCTTAACGTTCAAATTCACAATGAAAATCTATATTTTGATTTTAATCATCTAATGGATTGATAGCACAATGGATCATTGTATTCATTTTTTTTAATACTAATTAAGTGTTTATTATTTTACAAACATATCAAATTGTATGTAGTAAAATAAAAAGTTACTATTATTTTCTTGAGATTTGGCATACTGTTCTTTTAACCTACAAACGTTGTTATGTTTTGGAAAATGGTTTGGATGGAGAAGATTTAGAATTCTTCACTCATCTGTAAATCGTAGACATTAATTTAAAATAGTGTATTTTACATGAAAATTAGCATGAAATAACTTAATTGTAGAGGGTCTTAATTTACTTGTTGTAAGTCTTCCTATACCACATTATTTTTAAAATCTTATATTTACCTTTTTTTCTAATCCAATATTTTATAAAATCTCATTTAATGATATGATATTTACTTTTCCACTTAAAAATATTTATTATTATGGAATCGTTTTTTAAAACAAAAACTATTTTTGATATAAAAAAATAATTTTATTTTTATGATTAGTATATATAAGACTTTACAAGGGAGAATGGCTAAGGATGATCTTGTATGTGAAGGAGTGTAAGTATCGAACCTGTTTTCAAGTATTTTATCATTTTATTAACATTTTATTTAATTTTTTTATTGTGAAGAAACTCATATATATATATATATATATATATATATATATATATATATATAAAATATAATTTATATATTCTCTCCAATATATGACATTCTCATCAGGCCCCTATAAAGTCAAATTAAAAGCATTAATGGTACATGAAAAATTAAATAGGTCAAAACAAAGTTAGTATAGCTATATTCTTATTAAAACTGAGTTAGTACATTCGTTCGTTGTTGTGAATTGTTCTACCTTTTCTTATTGATAAACTAATTCTTTCTAAACAAACACACACACATATATACATTTAAATATATATATATATATATATATATATTAATATGAATAATAAACATCTTTTGTGAACAATTCCATAGTTTACTAGAAGAGCTTGCTAGCAAATTCATCCATGGCAATTCCTTCCCTACGATATGAAGCAGACTTAGAGGCAAGTTCTCTCAGCTGAAACCCGCTTCTTCCCAATTGCATAGCCACCTTGTTCTCAAACACTTCACCGTTTTCTCTTTTCTCCTTATCTTTCTCTTCAAGTGTTACCTCAACAGTTTCTTCCAACAAACGCAAAAACCCTCCACAGAATCTATACATTTCAAACACCATTCCAACTTGTCCTCCATGCTCAACGGAGTTAACAACAGCAGCCAGAGACCCAGCCAAAAGGGTCACCAAATATGTCCAAGACCACGATCCTACTTTGTCCACAAACACTGACACAATTGTTGCAATGCCCATGAGAAAAGGCCCTAAAATGGCCAAACTCTTGCTGATCTTCAACACTTTGTTTCCTAACCTCTCATAGTCCTCAAAATCTTTTGTCTTTGCCACTTCAACCACCTCCCTCAGTTCCATTTCTAGTTCTTTACTCCATCCATTCATTAACTCTTCTTCCATCTTCTCTCTCTTTGTTTTTCCTTTGTAGGGCTGAGAAATCTTATTAGGTCTAGGCTACCACACAGCAGGCTCAAACTTTTCAGGGAATTTCTCAAGCATAGCTCCCAAAAGGGGAAGTGGATAAGCTCTATCAAGAGCCAAAACCTTCTCTATCACATCGTTCACATCTTCCTCTGAAGGACTTCCAAGAGCAACGGTGACCTCCATTTTTGTCTGCAGGCACTTAAACAGTCTCGTCGCGTTTCGTTGTTCCTCGGCAAGTTGTGAGGGTTGGATCTTGTTCATTACGAGTAGTAACCCCGTGGCAGCGCAAAACAAGAGCGTGGAAGATAGTTTAAGAGCCAGTAATGGCGCACCTGAACCTGGACACGTGGCAGCAAGACCCGACATGGTTACGGCAGAGAGAGTAATCATGTTGATGGAGTTCAAAAGAAGGGTGTTCCCATTGTCACGTTGCTCCCCAACATTGTGGTGCATTTCTACCCTGTCGCTCAAAATTGCAAGGAATTTGGTGGTGGTGTTGGGAGTATTAAGATTACGTAAACTTTCATCGTACAATGTTTTTGGTTTGACATTTTCTTCAAATGGGTATGTGTCTGTTGAACCGTTGGTTTCCTGAAATGAATTTCTGGTAGATCTTTTTGGAACTAACAAAGGCATTCGTCTGAACTTTGAGACAGTAGCATGTTTTCTCTTGAAGGAAAAAGAAGAAAGATACATAGATGAGATTTGTAAGGAGGCCATGGAATTAGACTTTTGGATTACGGAAGACATGAGTGATCTGATTTTTATACACAAACCAAAACTGGAGGCAAAGGAAGTGGTCGTGAAATGTTGAGGACTTGGCCTTTTGCTGACCCTTTCCCTCTTCTATAGCTTCCACTTTTGCAATATCTTTCCATTGGTTGCTTCCCCTTTGGGTGTCAAAATCCCACACATGAGTTTTAGTTCCTTACTTGGTTACTTGCAAAGATAAACAATGAGACGTAATGAACATCAGGAAAATGGTATGAACATTTGTTCTTTTACTCGTTCTTGGTTTAATTTCAGTCAGAACGAAAAGTATCAAGTTGAGCTTAGAATATGACTAAGTACTTAAGTTCTAATTTTAATGAATACATGAAAAGTCAACCAACTACTACAACGAAAACAGTACTAACTATACTCTAAAAAAACTGCCAATACGTAAGAATAAAAATCAGCAATTCTTTTATTCTAATGGTTTTAGGTGCAAATGTGTTTTTTCTATTGTTTGGGTTCGAGGTTCAAATTGGATTTTATACGTTTGAAAATTTCAATTAATTCAAATATGCAGTTTTCCACGTTTTTATATTTGAAGTTAACGATGAAGATTTACCTTTTTATTTATTATTTTTAATATTATAATTTATTGAAATAAATTATTGTTTTAATAATATAAATGAATTATGTGTAAATATAAGTGATATGACATCATATAAAAATTAAATAAATATAAAAGTGAGTTGTTTATTAGTTACACTACTAAGCAACAACCACAGTTTATTGTTAGTTGCAGAGCTGGCCGATGAGAGCTGGTGAATTATTAATGTTCAGGTTTTAGATATGCAAACTTCAAACTAACATGGTTTCCAACTTTATTTGATGTCATATATTCGTGCCTTTTTTTCTTTTTTACATTATTATACACTCTCGTTAAACTAAATATTAAAAGAATTGACAACGATGTTTAATTTTTAATAAAGATAATTTTATTAAAACAACTTATATAATTAATATTTTTAAAGACATAAATTGTTTTTAAAGATAATGAAAATGAAAGCATGAGTTATTTTAAAAGGTGAACAAAAGAAGGCGAAATGACCACATAAATTTAATCTCATTAATTGTAATGATAAGCGATATATTTGGGAAACATGTTTTATTCTTCGAACTAGAAAAATATACAATAATTTATATTATATTTTTTATATATTTTTATCAAATAATTTATTTTATTGCACACTTCTCCCTTTTTTTTTGTTGTGTTTTCGTTTTTCTGGTAAATTGGTTATGGGCTTTGGTTTTAAATTTCCATTTGGATTAATTCTTCTTCCACCCCCATACCTTCTTCTTGCACCTCCATAAAAAAAATTATTTCTTGCACCTCCATAAAAAAAATTAATTTCCAAAGTACCCATATTAAAATAATCAAAATGACCTTAAGTGCCATGCGGTTATTATTTTATTTTACAAATGACAATCGGATGACACCCCATCCGGTTTACAATTTTTTTCAAGTGAACTGGATGGGGGTGTCATCCGGTTGTCATTTGCAAAACAAAATGATAATCGGATGGTACTTCATCCGGTTGTCAAACTCTAAATCGCAAAAGTCTTCGTTTGCTGTCGACAGTCTTCTAAGTACTAAATTAATTACTCTAATCAACAATATCACTCACAAATTACTAATAAACATAAATAATTACTTACTTAGAACTTATTTGAAGCTTTAATTTAAGATTTGGACGCCGCCGGTGACATGATAGACAACGGATGAGAGTTATAGAGATAAAAAGGATAGAGGGTAATATTGACTTTTTAAATTTTAAGGTAAGGATATATATTTAATTTCGTATTTACTATGGAGTTGCAAGAAGAGGGTAGGGGTGGAGGAAGAATTCGTCTTCCATTTGTAGCAGCAAGATTAGTGGGCCTGGCCTGATATTTTCCGGGCTTTCTTAAACTGCTGGACTTTTAGTAGAAAGTCCAAATGTTTAATTATTATTTTGAAAATGAAATGTAAGCTAATAGCATTGACTATGGAATAATCAACACATGAATGACATGATTGGAAAATAAATAAATATATTATAACTACAATTTGTAAAAAATAACTATTTTTAACATGGAGTGAAATAAAATATTAAGAAAAATGTCTGAAGCACTCTAATTTTAAAAAGAAATCGAAAAAATATTAGAGTTAAAGAAAAACTAATAAAAATACTGTCATTTTTTTTTATAAATATACATATATAATATTAATTTAACTATATAAATAAAATTTATTTTATATATGAATACAAAATTTCTTATTTCGTTTGAATTAATTAAATTTGTTTCAATTAAAACTAGAAAAGTCACAATTATTTGTTATAACGGGTTTACATTCGAAATACTTAATCATTGAAGACAAAATAAAAAAAGTGAAAAAGTTAAGCAGAAAATTTAACTATTACTATTAGATATAACTAATATTTTAGTATGTTATTACATAATTAAATTTTATTATAAATAAACATTTAAATTATGTTATGATTAAAACTAGTGACAGGTTTTTATATTGTGTTATAAAATTATTTTTAACCATCTAATAATTTTCTTGAATGATTTCTTTAGTCAGTTTACAAAGAAAAGTATTCTTTTAATACATTTTTATTACCTTAAACATAAAAAAAAAATCCTCTATTGTTAAAGGAAACATATAAAAACAACATCCACTGTTTAAAAAAGATCTACAGTTGTAAATTTTCGTCTTAAATAGGAAACATATCATTGAGTAAAATTGAAAGTTGTTTTTTCTTTGTTTTGTTAAAAGTAGAAAACGGCGTTGAGTTTGGTGGGCAGTGAAGAGAGGCGGTGGCGGTGCCGCGTTCAGTGCTACCACGCGCTGACGTGCAAAGGTGCAGCTGTGGGACCCACCGACCTCTACAGGTCAAAAGCGCTGGTATCGACGACGACGACGTATTGATGTGGTCGAAGTTGCGTGTGAGGCTTCAGAACACTCTCAACAAGTGTCTCCATGAAAGCGGAGCGGAGAGAAAGAGAACCAAATTATTATTATTAATTACAGAAAACAAACAGTTAGTGTTTCGCTCTGCATCTTGAAGCGCACAGACTTCCATTTCAACCTCTTCTTCACGCTATGCTATGCATATATTCAAATAGATTAGCGACGAAACTTATTAGTAGTGCTACAGTTACCCAACCTGCAGCAGGGTGGGAGGAATGGCATCGGCGGCGAGAGGCGCCAAGCGACGCCCGGCGACAAGTAGAAAAATGCTGATCCTCTTCTTTGCGTCCATCTCATGCGTCGTCGTTTTACTCCTCCTTTCTCTCTTCAGATTCCACTCTCCCAAACCCTCAATTTCGGTTTCTCGCGTCTTCGATGGCCCTCCCAAGATCGCTTTCTTGTTCCTCGTTCGCGGCAACCTCCCTCTCGATTTCCTCTGGGACGCTTTCTTCCAGGTTTTGCATCTTTCTCCTTTGATTACCTTATAATCTGAAATTTGGGGAATGTCTGAACGGTTTCTGTTTTTGCAGAACGGTGACGTTTCGAGATTCTCGATTTATGTCCACTCCACGCCTGGCTTTGTGTTGGATGAGTCAACCACCAGGTCGCAGTTCTTCTATGGTCGACAACTCAGTAATAGCATTCAGGTTTTTTTTTTTTTCTCTCTCTCTCTCATCGGTTGTTGAGAAAGCGATGCTACCAACTTAGTCACGAAATTGCTTTCCTTTTTAGAAATTGTGAGAGCATTGAATTGTTGCTTCTATAATAAGGTTTTACTTCCTAAAAAATAGGTGAAAGCGGATGCACTTGTATTTTGTCTTCTCCATCGATGCCGAATTCTTTCTATTTGGTTAAGTGGTATATTGCCTACAGGATGGAAAAAATTGACAACATGGTCCTTTTCCATTTATGTTTTTTATTTCTATATTGGCCTTATCGCCAGAATACAAACTTGTAGCACTGAATGGCAATGGGGTGACGGTATTACTCTCTAATAATCTGATAATTTTAAGCACTGTTTTTTGGAAAGGATTTATGCCTTTGAAAGGAAGTAAATGAAATTAAATACACAAGTTCAAATAAGCCTTTTGGAGAAGTTAAAATCTTTCTTTTCCAAAAAAAAAAAAACTTATTTTAACTTGTGCATAAGCTGTTTTTACTTGTAGGAGAAGTGTACTTGTCCAGACATTATACACATTTTTTTACAAGGATTTATGCCTTCAGTGTGATAGTGCATGCGGATATGGTTGAGCATAAAAATGTATTACTGTTATGCTATTAATATGTTGTGAATTCGGTGTTGCATATTTTAGGTTTTATGGGGAGAATCAAGTATGATTCAAGCTGAAAGGTTGTTACTGGAAGCAGCCTTAGAGGACCCTTCAAATCAAAGATTTGTTCTTCTCTCGGACAGGTTGGTATTTCCAATCTTCTTGTATTAGTACAAGTTTCCTTTAGGATTTCTTGTTCTTTCTCTGTTTCTGTTTCTTTTGTTTTTGTCACTCCTATTTGAAGGAAGAGGCATGTTTGGGCCTGGCATATGTTTGTGCGAACCTGGGTAAGAATCTGAGTTTCTATTTTCCATGTGCAGCTGTGTTCCTCTGTACAACTTTTCCTACGTGTACAATTATGTCATGGCTTCTCCAAGGAGTTTCGTGGACAGGTAGAAGAAGGCTTTGGTTCTTGAGGTGCTTGGCACTAATTCTTTTTCAAATGTTCAATTGTAATCCATTTAAACTTGCATTCTGTTTCATTTTTTCGAAATGTCTTTAAAGGTGGAATAAACGAGTCAGTTTACATTGCAGTTTTCTTGATGTAAAGGAGGGCCGCTACAACCCAAAAATGTCACCTAAAATACCAAGAGAAAAATGGCGTAAAGGGTCCCAGGTTATTTTTTCTTTTCTTTGCCATACCTCAATAATTGTTCTTTCCAATCATACATGCTTTGAATCTCTTGATCAAGCGGTTCTTAGTAGAATATTTTCTTCTGCAATCTGTCAGAACCTACACACATAATTTTATCTTATACTTGATGAAGGAGAAGCATCAATTTCACCAGCAACTCTAAAAGCTAGATAACTTGATACAGTTGAACAATTTTTTAAATGTTAATTTTAGAAAGTACCAAAAACTTAGAGTAGTTTTTATTTAATCCAACTTAAGTTAAATGTAGTTCAGGAAAAACCAATGTTTGAAGTTGGTTTTGTTGTAATCCATCTGTATTAATGATCTTTTATTTTTTTTTCCCTTTTTGTTTTTGTTTTTAACATCATCTCCTTAATTTGTCTTAATATTTTAACTATATGCTTCTTTATCTGTTTCTCTGTATTTAAATTCTGTTATGATTAAAGATTTTGGAACTGGTTACAAATTTTAACTGGAATAAGAAGACATATCAAAGTAGTTGCAAATTAACCTGAATTTATATGAGTGATTTATTTTAAAAATTTCTAAGTCAGTAAGGTTTGCAAAACTGCAGTCAAGGTTCCATTTCATTCTGCTATACAGGTAGAGGTAGTTTTGAGCTGTGTTTCCTGTAGGTGATAATATTGACTAATTCGACTAATGGAGTTTATTAGTGGTTTAAAATATAAAGGCAAGATACTACATTTTCAGATTAGTTAAAAAAAACCTTGGTTCTGGTTGTTGGGTTGAAACTAAGACCATCGCTGCTCACTGATTTAAGTCTACTAAGTGCTTTCTAGTAAAGTCACAACTTGCCATGTTGAAGGGGGAAATTTTTTATTGGGTGTTTAGCTGAGTTGCTTTTGTAAATATCAAATTGACATTATTTCTTACATTGAGGTTGTAGCATAAAATTTTTAACATTTGTTTCTGGAAATTATGTCTTACTTTGAATTTCCAGTGGATCACTGTAATTCGTAAGCATGCAGAAGTGATTGTAGATGATGATGTAATCTTTTCTGTCTTCAAGAAATATTGTAAGGTGTGTAATCGATCTTAACTTTGTTTCACTTCTATTCTATTAAGATTCTGATACTACTGTATTGATTTATTAAATTTTGTTGGCATTGTATTATGAAAGTTATCATAGAACTTAAAATTTAATGTTTTAGCATACAGTACTGTTCTAAATACTAACTGTACGTCTGTACTGTGTTCATAATTAATAAACACCTACCTAATTTTGTTCTAACTTGGCAGAGACGTCCACCAATTGATACAAGCAAGGGAAAGCTGAATCTGGTAAGTCTTCTGATTTTAGTTTTCTTTTTTAGTGTTGTTACTGGAAAGGTATCTTGTTATCCTAATATGTTATGCATAATAGCACAGTCTTCACTTTTGAGTGGAAATTATTAAGTCAAGACAGATTGTGTACCTTGAAGTTATGTTGATTGTGCCTTATAGTTCCAAATAATTGTAACTCACTAGTAGAATCTCGGTGATCATGGTAAAACAAGAGCTGGCTTAAATAATACTGATGCAACATTATACAAAGGCTTTGAATTGAGTGCTCAAAATCGGTTATATTTGGGACATTGCACTTTTCATGGGGCATATTTCTGACTGAGTAATATATTATAAACATTTAGTCCAAGCTTTGATAATTTTCTATCTCGATAATTAGTTCCTATGTTTAGTCTTCTAGAACGTGTCTCATATTTGTGGCATATTCTGGTTTTGGAAACTGACTGACTGGTTTGTAGGGTTGAACTAGCCTCTTAGGTCATGCTTTCAGATTAACTAAGAACCGCAATACTGAAAACTGGCTTTGAAAGTAGTTAAGTGGGGAAATTGCCCTTTGAAAATAGTCTTCAAAACCTTGATATGGAGTTAGGAAGTGTCTATAATTTACTAGTTAGTGGAATTTTTATGTAAGGTTATATTTCAAAACCTAGGAGTTCGTAGGTTCCTGTTTACCCTTTTCCAATAGCTTTTGATTTTTTTAAGCAACAGCTGTTAAAGTTCTGGATGTGAAATTTAAAATTTGATCAGTGATTATTTAAGCATTGTTGGAAATTTCCATTTAAATTTTCTCCCTTTGCCCCCGTCTATTATTTTGCCTTTGGTGTTTACTGTTCAACTCCAATTGACAGCTGTTGAATGTTTCTTTTGTTCTTTTCTGTTATCTGCAATGGTATAATTTTACGAGGTATGCTGCTGAGACATAATGTTTACCGTGATAATTTGTGATGCTACTCAGTACTCATTTCATAATATATTTTTCTTTTATTTCAATACTGATAATTGCTTGCAGTAAGATACTGATGATTTTGGTGCATGTGCAGAAACTTCAGAAGCAGCACAATTGTATTCCGGATGAACACTATGTGCAGACATTGCTTGCGGTAAGATACTTAGATATTTATTTCATCATCATTATCTATGTTGGTTTCGGGAATGTGTTCTTTGATTGAATTTATTCCTGCTTCTGCTTTATTCACAAATTACTTTCATTGAATGTTGTCATTGATGTCCAGTAACTAGGATTAATCTGCATGGATATTGTTTGTAATCTTAATATGCATTTATCTTCTCTTTATAGATGCATGGCCTTGAAAGCGAACTTGAACGTAGAGGGCTAACCTATACCCTATGGAATCAGTCTACTACAAAAATGGAGAATAAAGGCTGGCATCCTGTTACTTTCAGCTATTCAAGTGCCGGTCCTCAAAGGATAAAGGAAATAAAGGTTTTCTTCTGATGCTTTATACTTGACTTATGCATAGATTTAGGCCATTTATGGAGTGGAAAGGTTCAATCTTCTAGGTTTTTCCTTCCGGGGGGTGGGGGAAGGGGGGGCTATTGATACAAAAAGGAGGAGGATTCAGTTAATGAAATCTTAACGTCTTCTGCTGTCCTGGCACAAACTGTGGATGGAAACTTAGATGGTGTAAAGCAAGACTCTCTTGAAATTAGTGTTGGTAATGGTTAATTATGGTGCAATTCATATTAAGTCAATAGTCAAACTGCCACCTTCCATGACAAGACGGAAGTGCCTGGTTTCTTAGGTTGAAAGCCAGTAATGATTTTGTTTTGAGGACTTGAATAACATTAATCAACGTACCCAGGTGTCTGAGGCTCCTTGTTGCACGATGGTATGGGCCCATATGCAAGGAGTTATTTATGGATTCAAACCCATAATGAACTAATCACCAAGGCATAACTTTACCGTTGTGTCATGTCTCACGCTCTATTTGAAGACTTGAATAAAGCTCACAAATGAAAATGATTGTCGTCTCTTTTACTACTTTTTTGGCAACTGATCCCAAGTCCTCTATTTTGTTTTGTGCTCGAAGATAGATTTTGTCGCTTATGTTTTTGCTAAGCTGATTATTACAAATTAGTACATGTTTTAATGAAACTCTTTTCTTCGCCTGATATCCTTTTTTTAAACAGGGCATCAATCATGTTTATTATGAGACTGAGTACAGGACAGAATGGTGTCATAGCAATTCCACGTCCGTTCCATGTTTTTTGTTTGCTAGGAAATTCTCTCAGGGAGCTGCTATGCGCTTGCTGAGCCAGGAAGTTGTTAACCAGTTTGAAGTTTCTGCACTGTTAGCCACTCCACCATGACTTAGCCTATACTGATTATTGACTGACCCACTGACATATATACTTCGGGTGTCAAATGGTTCAATCGTGATACTTCGCGTAAACAAATCTTGATGGGATTACTATACAGCACACTCCACACAAACAGATTTTGAAGACAAATGGTGGCTACGGATAATTAATGGAGAAGGTAAAGTAGCAGCGGATTATGAGCTCTGATGGGACCATTTTATCTGGCTTAGTGAGAGATCTTATACATTATACCACAATTTTAAAATGATAATCACACGAACTAGTAAGTTATTATGATATAAAAAGAATAATTTTTCAGTAACATCTTGAAATTTTATTTTGGATAGTTGGAGTTCCATGGCAGATTGAAAATAAGGCCTTCTGCCCTCCCTCTCATTGTCCCTTAAATTTCGATAGAGGAGCCGAGGAAGGCCTTGCTGGTCACGTGTTTGCCAAACCATAAGAATGGGAATTTTCGTTCTGAATTGTGGGGAGGTGGTATACAGTATATTTCTTGGAAATCATGTTTTCTGAAAGAATGTCATAAATATATTTGATATTTTAAAATGTTTTGGAGAATTTTCGGACATAATTAAAAGATCTTTTTTTTCTTCATGAGAAATTTTAAATTATCATCCCATATCATAGTTGAGTTTTAGAAGGAATCTTGCTTAAAAACCGAATTTTAGAAATCTCAGATTTTTGGAAAACTTAATAGAATTCTTCTTCAGACAATCCCATTGTCATGGTATGGGTCTTACTTTTCTTTCAGAAATGTTAGGGTAGTTTTCGAATTGACTTGATGAATTGGTAATTTAAATGTTTGTAAAATTGATTTTAAAAATAAAATTAAATTCGCAAAGTTAACTTTAAATTAAAGTCATTTAGTTTAAAAAAGTAAGTAATAAAATTAACTATTTTGTTTATCGAACATGAGGTAAAGTTGTTTTAAATGATTTAACATCAATCTGAACACAATACTAAATGGGTTCAGATTTATGTCATTTTTTTTTTCACTTCGAATCTAAGTCAAATTATTTATATAAAATACAACACTTTGTTTAAAAGAAATATAAAAGATGAATGTTATTTTATTAAAACTATAAGAGAAAAAAATTAAAAAAGATTTAACTGTAATTTTGTTAAAAATCTTACAAAAATAGATGCTTATTTTAAAATTTAAAAAAATATAAGTATTATTTAGTATAATTTCAGGAGAATTAAACGTAATTTTTCCTACAAAATATAAACTTTGATAGGATTTGTTTTTATCAATCTTAACCAAACTAGTTTAGACTCGATTTTACAATAAATTTAAACAACCCCAACTTAGAAATGCACTAACTAATGATATACTTTATTTCTATATACTATTTCATTAATCCCTCTTTTTTTCCTCTTTATTTTCATTCGAAAATTATTTCCAGAAAAATATGGTCTCAAGTCTCAACCGTGAAGTGTTCAACAAAAAGTGCTTTGTAGGATGAGTTTGTATGCATGTATGCTTGATCCAAAAATTTGATTAGATCAATTTTGTGAACTCAAATTTACTCGATACATTATTCAAGACCAGGTTAAACCAATATGATGAATTAACACCATATATTAATCATATAATTAAAGTATACCTATAACTAATGTATACTTTCATATGAATGGTATTAATATAAATATAATAATATTATGTTACAAAGTATTATTTATTGAGTTAAAAAATTGTATTATTAATAAATAAGTAACTAAGAATATACTTTTTAAACAACGTATAACCTAAATCTATTCTAGAAATGCACAAAATCCAAAGTCGTTAAATTTTTTTCAACACAAACCAAGTAGGTGCGACAGACCTCTCTGCCAATTAAAGGACATATATTATGTATATGCAGGAGAATGGACGGTGATATTTTTACATCTAAAAAAATAAAACAACTAATTGATAGTCCAATATATTAACATTTTAATTATATTTGTTTATTTAAAGTATTAATATATGATTAAAATGAATTATTACGTATTTTTTTTGGGTGATATCAAAGTACCACTTTTTTGTAGAAGACCCATGTTTAATGCCCAAAAATATCCTTTTCTTAAGATTAATTCTACGATATAAAAAAAAATCACATAACTTACACATTTTATTTTAATCCACTTAAACGTCTTTTACAATTAAAATTTTTAAAGACAAAAACGTGATTGAAGTTTTTTTTTTTTTCTTAGAGTTGCTTCACCTTTAAAAGAAAAGATAACTCTTATCTTTTTAAGTTCACGAAGGTTTGCAATTTATATGGAGTATTTTTTTTTTTTCAACTTGGTTTACCTTTAAAGAGGAATATAACTTCATCTTTTTTAGTTCATGAAGGTTTGCAATTTGAGTTTGGTTCTCTGTCTCATGCTAAATGACAAACAACCCTTTTGAAGTAAGAGGAAGTAACTTCAGCACTTTTTCACATTTGACACAGAAAAATGTAATTCGTAATGAAACACACATGTCAGGCAACTTTCTTCAAACACCAGACAACAAACAAATTAATTAGCCACTGTTAACTAATGTCTATGTGAACACAAGTTAAGGTTCAACACTAGTCACATTATTTACAGAGTGGTATAATAGGCTGATATAAAGCATATACTGCTCACAGTAAAATAAATAGTTAGAAAAATTAATGATTCATGAGCAAACTGAATGGTTGAGTGCTAACTTGAGAAATACATGGCTCAATCTAATACAAATTTAAAACCAAAAGTATCCTTGTGCATTTATTTTTTACTGAATAATATATCAAGTAATCACAATAATTAAAGAAAGAATAGAAGAATGAAGGAACTAGTGTGAAACAAAAGGGGCTCTAACCTACTTAAGAACGTGCTCGAGCTTTCTTTGCAGCATTTTTGCTCCATCCTCTTTGGCGTGCCCTGAGCTCCCACAAAGCAGTTTCTTTCAATTGATTTTCAAGCGCTGCCTCGGCTGTTTCCCTTGCCAGCTCACAAGTTTCCATGCCTGAATTGCACTTGTCAGCCTCCTTTTGGTACTGAGAAGCTAGTTTTTTAGCCTCTAAAAGTTTTATATCTGCCGTTCTTTGTTTTTCCTCAGCTTCAGCTTCCTTTTCCCTTACTTCTTCTGCTAAAAGGTCCGAAAAACTCTTCCCCACCTCTTCAGTCACCTCTTGGTCATGCCTCATGCAATCTACAACATATATATCCTAAATATATAAAATCTGAAATTGTCTAGGATCAAAAGTACCAGAATTTGGATTCATTATAACAAGGCACGCCTTTTGGAAGTATGATTCTCCAAACAAATATGTTGGTATCCCCTATATCAGACTAAAATGTTAAACCATTTTACACTTTTAACTGCATGAACATTGTTAATTATAACACATTATAGTCACAGGGGGACCTTGGATGCACCTGATTTTTCTTTTTTTTCACTTTAATGCCACTTTGTACAATATTTATGCAGCTTTTTCTCATATGAATGGACAATGTTAGTTTTTGGCAGACAATAAGCTCTTGGTTGGCAATTGTGTTTTGGACTAGTGTTTGCTCTTTTGTCATTGAGAAGTGTTTTGATTTGGTATGACTAAAAAGTGTGAACTTATATCTATGTTGAAATAATTTGATCTAGAATTAAACATTAAAATATAGAGAGGAACTAAATATCTTGTTCTTCTCCTTTTCCCCCATTTCATCAAAATTAACTAACAGCTAAGAAAGTGTTATTTTGCAAGAACATTGGAAGAACACATGATTTTAAGACTCCCCAAATTTATAATAATGTCTTCGCTTCTACTTCCACCAACAATGTTACACATATCGTTTAAAAGTTGGAGATGATTAGATATCCTCACAATAATGATCTTGTGACTACATCAGCATTGTGCCAAAGTTATCCCAATAAATTAGACTGCAAGATGAATTACGTGATGTAGATCAAGTGCTACACTATTTTGGGAGTGCTAGTAGATGCAAAATGTGGAGATCAAAAACCTCTCCACGTCTTTTCTTTTCGAGAAAAGTGCAAGTTAGTAATTTCCCTATCCTTTATCAACTCTCTAAAATAAAAAAATAGGCTTGACCTGAAAATGCATCATCATACATGAGATACTTAATCCAAGGCGTATATATATACTCATGACCTTGTACCTGTTGCTTTTCTCTAATGTACTAAAGAGTAGAGGAACTAACCTAGAATGGAATTGTTGGTCAATCCTGCAGAATCAAGCAGAGACACATGTTAGTAATCAGCAATGAATGTCCGAGCATAAAAAACACATCTATGAAGACAGTATCAACTATCTAGTTTTCCATTTCATGGTCAAAGATTTTGTTTAAATGAGTTCAATATTTGATCACACTAATTTGATTGGAAAATCCCTTAATCAATACTCCTCGGCTTTCAAACCACGTTTAGCAGAATATATGTACAACAAACAACCCGTTTACCATAATCAGAATGAATGTAAGCCATGAAGGACCTAACACTTGCATAAAAATTTGATCACACGCTGTTTCGTTTTTCACTTTGTAAAGGTAATTAAAAATACAGGGAAAAAACCCTTCCTATTCCTAGATGAAATTTACAAGCAAGTGTAACAACACATGGTTAAGTATGTGTTTAGTTTTTCATTGAATAAATTCTTTAAAGAGTTTAATAACATATACTTTCTAATACACTATTATTATTTAAACCTAATTATCATGAGACTAGTAATTAAATAAGCATTAAGCCTTACAAAGTTTTGTAAATCTTAATCAATAAGAAAGAATGTGTTTAAGAGAGTGTGTCTAATACAATGAGTTTCTGATGGGTAACCAAATATATCTTAACCTAAGTATCCTAATAACCTAATAGGACCAACATGTGCAGCAGGTTTTGTATATATTTTGAATCAAACATCATCGTAACAAAGAAAGAAAAGTGAATACCTTCTGGAAGAGAAATAAGGGGTTGAAGAGAACAATCACATTGACAAGGAGGACAAGGAGAAGAAGAGGCATTAAGGGTTTCGTTGAGATGCCAATACAAGGGTCGTCCTGCAATGTAAGCGATGAGAAAGAGTCCCAGAATCCATATCACCAATCTGAAGGCTTTTTGCTGCCTCCTATTCATCTTCGCAAATTGCAATGTTGTGGTACTAAGCTGCAGAAGAAGAGGATCTTGACTGCGATAATAATTTTTTTGTTAAAGCTTGGTTTGGTTTCAAGATTCGCATACTCGAAACTGCACCCCCATGTTTACGTGCTTCTCTCTTATGTTCCATACACACACCCTCTCCCCTTATTTTCTCTCATTTTATTCATAATTAATAAATTCAACCTTGCTTTCTTATCTTACCTCATTTAACATCCCAATCTTGTACTATTTTATACCTCAAGAGTGGGTGAGGTTATGAGATTTATATATTATACTCTATTATATTCTTCAAAATACATTGTTTAAGAAAAAAAATGTATTTAAATTTATGATACTTATACAACAATTTATATATATATATAGTTCTCTTTTGTCTTTATATCTTTTTAATATGATATATATATATATATATATATATATATATATATATATATATATATATTTTAAGAAAAAGATAAAAAAAATATAATATAAAAATAAAATATTATATATATATATATTTCTTTTTTTTTTTTATATATTTTTAAAATAATATATATATATATATATATATATATATATATATATATATATATATATGTATATTGTAAGAAACAGATAAAAAAAATATGAGATAAAAATAAATTATTATAGATATATATATATTCTCTTTTTTTATTCATTGAACCATATAATTTTAGGGTGTTTTTATTTAATGAGTCCCACTTATAATTTTATAATTTTTAATAAATTTTATCCAATTGTAAAAAGGTATGTTTTGGAAGACTCGCTTTTTTTCCGGTACTTTATTTCTTTTACTTTGGTTTTAGTAAACATTTTCTACTTTTTTGCCGTTTCATAAAAAAAGTTCTAATTTTTGACCCAATGATACACTTTATTAATTTTGCTTCATTTTTTTAATAATTAAATATGGGAAAAGGTTATCTATCTGAAGTTTTTTTTAAAGGATTTTGAATGTCTTTGTGAACTAAATGAAAAATGCAATGTACTGTTATATTTTATGCAAAGTCATTTCATTAAAGGTTGGTACGAAGACAAAATATATAATATACTTTTACCATTAATACAATTTATAATTTTTTCGGTATTTTTTAAAATTAAAGAGTATCTTTTTAAAAAAAAAAATCATGATAATTACATAACGTTTTAATACTTTTGCAAAAGTTAAAAACATTCTGAAAGCAATACGAAGATAATAGTATTATCTAATGATTCATTGAAAAAAAATTACGAGGAATTATTCCATCAAAATAAAAGGGAGCCTTGATCCAACAATATGGTTGGCTTGGAATTTGGAGGTTGTAGGTTCAAATCCTAAAACCTGTCTCTTTGAGAGTAGGAGTAAGCTTACATGTATTTATCCATGCCTTGTGCAACCCCTTTTCCATGCTAACAATGTTGGTTGGGATGTTGCTAAAAACTCTGTATCATCTGCCTATGTACATAAGACTGACATGTCCACTTCCTGCATTTTGATCATTTCCTTTCTCAAAATTTTTAGTGTACCAATTATCTCTTCAAACAGAGGATTATGATCAGTAAAAAATGTAGTGATGGTCCCATGTATGTCAATAAAGCTCCAACCAGGAATTTTTTTTCAAGCCAAGAGATCTCATATGAGTCCATGCCTCACCCACTTCTTCCCACCTGTTTGTTGAAGCATAGCAATGTGCTAACTGTACAAATTTTCCAGCATGCGTAGGTCTCAACAGGAGAATATCATTAGCTATTGTATCACCAAGTTCATTATTCCCATTTGCAGTACATTTGGACCAAAGAAGTGTCAACCAAGATGCATTGCCTAAGGCCATCTTTTATCACAAAACCCTTGGAGGAGGGAAATAATGGTTATTGAATCAGGTGTTTGATGACCAGACCTCATTTCATTAAAAAGGAACATGGCCTTACAAACACTGCACGGTACCAAGCACCGTTTCAGGACACTCAGACTCAGCAGTAATTGCGGCTTTGGTTTGTAAGAAAAAATGATCCATTCCTTTTGATGCTGCTCCGCTAAGCTTGAACTAAATCACCAATTGTCTCAGCTTGCCAAATCACCAATTTTGAAATATTTACATTAATTTTGATGCAAATTATTTAATTAGAAAATATTAAATATTATACTTGTCAATTGCATATTTACATTTAAATAAAATTATTATAGGTAAATTTAATTAATTACAAAATACTCATTATCATAGATGTATTTGTGAAGGACATTTTGACATGGCACATAAAAGAGATATTTTATCTTTATTTGGATGAGGGAGACATTGATAAGAATGTACGTTTGGACCTTAATTTAATTTCAGACTTAGAACTACAATTAGAAATAGGTATGGAAGTGGTAACACTAATAGCCCATTACATAAATGCTTACGGATTAAATGTGTTACATCTGTCATGTAGTACGTACTTGTTATCTTTCACAGAATTATTTTCCATGCTGTATATCATTATTCTTTCAAATTATTTGTTCAGCGTCAGCTGAATAGGTTGGTTTTTATATGTTTGACAGAAAATGTACACAGCTTTTTAGTCTTCAAGATTATTCCGAATACAAAGCTGTCCCAGAACTTACTGACTACAACCATCATTCATGTTCATGGATATACTGAGTTACAGCTTGAAATTATGTGCCCATGCTGTTCTGAGTTCGATATGTGAATGTATGCGACTGCAAAATTAGGATAGCTACTTCTCTTCTTTCTTTGGATATTCTCTGGCTCCAAATATGGCAGTTCCAATCCTAACATTTGTACTTCCCATCTCGATCTGCAAAATTAGAGTTAGCTGGTTAAAAAATATAATCACAAATCACAATACTTATCCCTTCCTGTTTAAGACATATATTTTCTAAGGGAAAATTTTTTTCCTTACAGCTTGCTCAAAGTCTCCAGTCATGCCCATTGATAACTCACATTGCGTTTCTGATATTCCAAGTGCTTTACAAACTTCAGCTCTGCAATCGGACAACATCTTGAGAGTGCAGAAGAATATTTAGTTCGGAGAATTATCTTGAAAAGTAAATAAATAGGAAGTCCCAAAAAGACAAATAAATCATGTCCAGAATGTACAGTCGCTACCTTAAAATTTTCTGGGGTCGATGAATAATCCAGCATGCCAATTGTCATTAGACCAGAAAACTCAAGGTTTGAGCAGTTTGTGATGTGCTTTACAAGATCCAAACACAGAGCTGGTTCAACACCAGATTTGGCTGGCAAGAAATAGCAGTCAAATGTCATTCTTGATATCAGTAATAAACTGAAAACTTTTACAACAACTATGTTTTAAAATGGGACAAATGAAAAACAAAGACGTAGGGCACAGATTATAAACCAGAAGTCAAGTACTCCTTCTAATAAATATTGGTTGCATTTACATATTTAGGTATAGAAATCTATGCTATTATATTCAATGATTTTCCATATTTTCAATAAAAGAATTCGAAGCAATATTTTCTTGTGATTTTGATGTCATTTTCACATTAAATCTATTACAGAGAAGCCGTGTTAAAGAAATTGGCTTAATAATCTAACACAACCAAGTCAACATTATTAAGATACCATAATGCAGATGGTGATTGGTGAATTGGTTGGCTAATCTGTCAAGTGCAACTTACAGATTTCTCCGCTTGTATTCACTTGAACAAAAACCTTCAACGGTTTCCTGCCAACACTTGCTACAGCACGGTCAAGAAGATTTGCAATCTGTCAGACAATAGAATACCAATAATCGGTACACCATTTGTAATAGAATACTAAGATCACATGCACTAAATAAAAATATCTTGTTTGATAGCACATTTTTTATGTAAACTATTTTCTGTATCATTTTAAAATTGAAATTAATTTTTACTTTATAGACCAGAATTGTAAAGAAACTGATATCGTACATTAAAGGTCTCCTTGGATGAGTTTCTCGATAAGCCCTTCTAAGAAAGAAAACTAAGAAGAAAAAAAGGATTTTGACTTTTCCACAAATTAAAATTAGCTTATCCACGAACTAAAAGAAAGTAGATAATCTCTATGAGAGTATTTCTATAAATTAACTTATACATAAGCTGATATAGTCAGTTTTTGGAGAAACTAGTTTCAAGTTTTCTCCTTATTTTACTATTCTAGCAAGACCTTATAGAGAAGTTCATCCAAACAAGCCTAAGTATTGATGGAACAACACTGAACAGAAGATTACATGTAATATAATTTTATCTGCACAAATCCAGAGAACTCATTGACTAAGTGGTAGCGCCACGAATTAATTCTATAATGTAATGCCCCTCTGCAAATTACCATTTAGATGCTCCTATCCTAAAGACTCCAATTGAAACCAAAAAATCTTGTCTGTAACTCATCATCATGTTATACCTAATGTCCAGGTTCTAATGAATTATCCATATTCCGTCCCCTCTCCAAGAAATTAAAATTTACTCAAGATTTACGTCCTTATATGTACTCATACACGTGAAAACATACTACCTCGACAACCAAACCAAACTACGAAGAAAAAAAAAAAAAAGTACCTTCTCATCATCCACAGTTTCTACACAAGCAAGGTTGGGAACGCCAGCTGTGAAACATAAAAGAAAAGTATTAGAATCCCCATTCATCACCTCAACATTGAACCCAGAATTATTAATGTGGTAAATATGAACTCCTCTCCACAAAACAAAATTTCTAAAATCCACCATTTAGCAAGATTGTGCTCGTGTTTCTAAATCAACGAACAATCAACAATTGAGCAAAGTTATTTTATAAGTGCCCATATTTTTTAAAATCAAGTTTGAGAACAAAATAACACTACTTAAACTCTTAATTAATCGAAACTGAGAGAATAGTAATGAAAAAACGTCGTTTTGGTTGCAGAAATGAAAGTAGGGATAGTGAATAATAGATACCGATAAGAGGCTTGACTTTGTTGCTCTGCAAATTGCCAATAAAATGCCATTCGATGTCATCGGGAAGCTGTGAGTGGGAAAGGAAATGTAAGCATTGAGAAGTGAATAAAAAAACAAGGAAGGGAAATAACTAACTAACCTGAGGAGCTTTTTGGAGGATTTCCTGAACGTAGTTCTCGCCGAAGAATCTATGGCCGGCGTCGTATACCTGACGGAGAGCAGAAACTGACTTGGTCTTGCTAGCCGCCACAACACGGATCTCTTGCACATTCCGGCCAGAACGCTCAGTGGCCCCTCGGACGCGGTCCAGCACGGCGTTCAGCGACGGTGCTGCTGACGATGCCATTTGCCTTGGCCCTTCGCCCTGATCTTCCGCCGTTTCTCAAACGACATGGGGAAATATAGTATTGGACGTGGGCCCAGGGACTTGCTTTCACGCTTCTCAGATTCTTTTGTCCATTTTCTTAACAAATACCCCTTTTCTTTTAATACTACTTAGTTTTATACCATCTTCTAAATTAACCATTATGTTCAATTACTAACTCTGTCATATCCTTTGTTTGGATTTGGGTAAAAGTGACAAGAGACAGAAACAGACAATGATAAAAATAGTGCATAGTGAGTTTCTTTATATTGAAAGAAACTGAATAAAAAAAATTGTATTAGATGTCAGTGTAAGAAGAAAAAAACATAAAAAATTCATTATGTTATATAATCATTTAATAGACTATTCTGGGTTTTAAATTAAGAATAAGGAGTAAAAATTTATTTTTTCTAAAGTTGATGTATGAAATGAAAAAAATATTAAGAAAATAACAATATTTGTTTAAAATTAAATACACACACATATATATATATATATATATATATATATATATATAATATTTTTAGAATGAAGTTAAAATGTTTTTTAAGTTGGAAAGTTAGTGAGATAAGAGTATATTAAAAAAAATCTCATGTTTAAAATTGGATTTACACATCAAATTTGGACACATATTTAATAAAATCATAATATGTGAATGAAATAACATATTAATAAATTATATATATATATATATATATATATATTTAATTTTTATTCTAAAAAGAAAAACTTTCTCTACAAAAAGGTAATATGTTTTAATTTTTTATTCTAAAAGGTAATTTTCAAATATGATTTTATTTTTTATATTTTAATTTTTTCTATTCACGGAACAACATAAAATGCTATGAATATGCTATAAGAAATTAAATATATATATATATATATATATATATATATATATGTGTGTGCGCGCGCGCGCGCGCCCCAAATACTAAGTAAGATAATATTGCTTTTAAAAATTAAAAAATGTGACATCATTTAAATAGTTACAAAAATTATTAAGAGTCTTAGCTCGATCAAATTTCTGAAACATACATACTACCTTTTTGAAACAAAGTTTCTATACAATTTGTGTGGATGATAATCGATTTCAACCATTTTTTGTATTATTTAATTTTCAAATTATTATTTATAAATAACGTTATATTCCTTATCTTTCATACAAATTATTTTTTAGCATAATACTAATTAATTTTTAAGTTCTTCAAACAAACAATAAATTGAATCTACAAAATTAAATACACATATTGATAAAACTTGATTTTAAAGGTGTATATCTTATTCAGGGATACAACGTACTATACTAAGAAAACAAAATTATCTTCTATAAAATTGAAACAAGTGATAATAAGTAAAAAAAATGTTAAAAAAATATAAAGAATATTAATGAAAAAATTATATAAGATACCAGTTGGTTGAAATAACTTTTATATTAATTAATTTTTTTAAAATAAGTTATTTTAAAGTAGTTATTAAAATAATCAAATGAGTCAGCAGATAATTTATTTATCATATTAAACACATCCGCTATATTATTCTTCTAATACAGATCCTCCCTCTCTGCCAGGTATCCCCTTGAAAATGTTCAAATATATAATAAGAATTAACTTTTTATGATTATACTAATAAGAATTCTGTTATTCAAATTAATTTGTTACTTACAATATTGACCTGAAAAAAATGTGAAGTCAAAATTCTTATGTAAAACAAAGGTCAAACTAGGCGATTAGAATGTCTGCATAGTGTGGTGGTTCTGTAACGGTTTTCTGGTTTCCTTAGACTGCATATAATCGAAAGTCTAGTTGGTTTTCTTATACAGATTATACACATCATTCAGCATATTGTTCTTGGATAATCCTTGTAACAGCCCAAGTTATAGAATTTTTGGGTAGCCCAAAAATTCTATAACTTTTGTCTGTTACCATATTGTATTTTAAACTTATTAGTTATATTGAAGAAGTTCTCGCCAAAAATTTAGCCTAACTTTGTCTATACATTAATTTGGCCACTGATTTAGACCACTCCACTAACAACACACACGTAGACTATTAGCTCATGCACGTAATCTATGTAAAAGCAAGACTCATCAACCACCTCTTTTATAAATACTTGTAACATTCCGAATCAAAACATCCATCTCCACCCCATTACTTAATATTCTATATATCTTCTGTAACGCAAACACAAAAACTATAATGAAGTTGTTGAAGAGCCTCTTCCTTGTGGCCTTGTTAATGGCTTTGGCCATTACTGCTCTGTCAGCAACATCTTCAGATTGGAATGAAGAGCCAAAGTCTCTCCGAGGAAGAAGCCGGTTCCTTTCACAGAATGGAAGGGTGGCGTTGACATGTGAGAAGAACCCAAAGATATGCCTTGTTAAAGGTAGTGCAGGGCCTGATTGCTGCAACAACAAGTGCGTGAAGTTTTCGACAGACAGACTCAACTGCGGGAGGTGTGGAAAGAAATGCAGCTTCGGAAAGATATGCTGCGAAGGGAAGTGCGTGAACCCTAACACTAACGAGAAGCATTGCGGAAAATGTGGCAACAAGTGCAACGCCAAATCTTCTTGTGTTTTCGGGATGTGCAGTTATGCATAGAGCTTGATCATTCTTTGCATTGATTAATTATTTGGTTTTTACAGATATTTTATATATTTCCTTAAATGTCCTGATTATTGTTTTTAAAATAGTTTGTGAAATAAATTATTAGGTGCGTTCTTTTATTGAATTATTTCTACTTATATAATCATGAAGTGTTGGGGACAAATTTCTAATTTGTTGAAAAAATAAAGAAGATAAAATATAATACAAATTGTTTAATTACAATGGTCTAATCACAAGCATCCAAATTGAAACAATATATTAAAAAAAATCAGTAAAATAGTCAGATTAAAGAACGAATGAGATAAATAAAAAATTTAAAGAAAGAAATAATATTTAAATAGGTGTCACTTTGATAGAATAAAAAAAGTAAAAAAAATTTAGAAAATTTTTCAAAATTATTATTTATTAAATAATATTTATAGATTAGTGACATAAACTTAAATGAGTTAAGATATTTTAAATTTTTAATAGAAATTATTTTTAAGTCAAATTTTAAAATTAAATATTTTTTTTATTTTTATAATAATGTATTACTGTTAATTTTATAGTAATATATTAGTGAGCTTTTAGTCGATTCTAATATCGTATAAATCGTATAAAAGAGAAAGGAGATAGAGAAGGAAAAAAAAAAAGAGAAAGAAGGGCGAAAAGAAGTTTGTAATCACATTTTGACCTCTCAAATGTATTAATGTAATTATCAAAGTAATAGGAGAGGAAATTTACCACTTTAAAATTATTTATTTCATGATATTTTACATGTGAGTTGTCCTTAACCTCCTCATCTTAAATTATTATACATTTTATGACTATAATAGTATAGTTAAATCCAACCTATGCAATCATTACATAGTCTTCTAAAGATACCAACAAATCTTAAAAAATCAATCTAAAAAGAGAAACAAACAACAACTGGATAAATATAAGAGTGATGAAGGAATACATATGCATAGAGTACAAGAGGGAGGAGAGAGAGAGAGGGGAAAAGAGAGGAGAGAGGAAGAGAAAGAGAAAAAAAGTTCATAATCACATTTTTACCTTTAAAATTTCAAGGAAGAAAAGACATTTACCACTTTCAAATCATTAATCTCATGTTATTCTACGTGTAAGGTATTCTCTATATTAAATTATTATCACATTAAATTATTATAATTTTATGACTATAATATATATATATATATATATATATATATATATATATTTATATTTATATACATATACCATATATATACATATTAGAATTATAAATATATACACGTGTTTTAAAAAGAAAAAAAGTAATATATATAGACGATATTGTAAATATTGTATGTTTTAGAATTATATATTAACTGAAAATAAATAAAATAATAATTATAAAATAAAAAAACTAATAATAGATACATTTAAGTTTAGATTAATTTGTAGTTGGAACGTTTGCAATTCAAACGAGAAGAAAAAAATTAGGTAGTATAAAATAATCTTTTATAGATCTAATAACTGTTATTTATCCCAATTAGTTATTACAAATATAATTTATATTTGTTTACGAAAACTTTGTATAAACATGATATTTAGTTTTATATATTATTAAATCTATTTTTGTGATATTTGTTCTCGTTTATCTTATGATTTTTATTTCTCTCTTCAATGTGAATGTGAATAGTAAAATAAATACATATACAGGTTATAAAAGAATAGATTGTCTCATCATATATCAAACAATTTTATCTTATGATATAAGTTACATTTCAAGATATACAATAGAGTGTGGAGGTTTAAAACAATACCATAATTTTTAGAGAACAAAAATCAATACGCTTAATCTTCATTAACAATTTAATTACAATCTACCTGATAGGATTCATAACAATTTCTGCGACGTCCACTCTCGTATAAATTCATTATTTTGGACTAGTAAATGAAATAGTGGGAACCTGGAGAAATATGTTTAAATGTATATAGATGTTCATAAGAATGTATATCTATAATTAAAACTCTATTATGGTATAACCATGTGTAAAATGAATAATTATATTTAGGAAGCTGGTAGAAGATTCACTTGTATAAATAAAGATGTGTAAAATGGTTAATAATAAATAAAGTTATATTTTATATAACTTTAAAAAGATTAATATTTATTAAAGTGATGAAACTAGAGACATTTCAGTAAGAAAACAAAATTATCTTCTATAAATGTTAAAAGAATATAAAGAATGAAAAGGTGCTTGAAATAACTTTTATATTTATAAATTAATTTTAAAGTAGTTATTAAAAAATCAAATGAGTTAGTAGGTAATTTATTTATCTTATTAAACAAATTCGCTATATTATTCTTCTGATACTATTCTTCTAATACAGATCCTCCCTTTCTGCCACGTATCCCCTTGAAAATGTTCAAATATAGAATAAGAATTAACTTTTTATAACTATACTAATAAGAATTCTGTTATTCAAATTAATTTGTTACTTACAATATTGACCCGAAAACAAAATGTGAAGTCAAAATTCTTATATAAAACAAAGGTCAAACTAGGCGATTGGAATGTGTGCATAGTAAGGTGGTTCTGTAACGGTTTTCTGGTTTCCTTAGACTGCATATAATCGATAGACTAGTTGGTTTTCTTATACATATTTTACACATCATTCAGCATATAACATTTTGTTTTTGGATATCCTTGTATTTTCAACTTATTAGTTATATTGAAGAAGTTCTTGCCAAAAATTAAGCCTAACTTCGTCTACACATTAATTTGGTCATTGTTTTAGACCACTCCACTAACAACACACACGTAGACTATTAGCTCATGCACGTAATCTATGTAAAAGCAAGATTCATCAACCACCTCTTCTATAAATACTTGTAACATTCCGAATCAAAACATTCACCTCCACCCTATTACTTAATCTTCTATATATCTTCTGTAACGCAAACACAAAAACTATAATGAAGTTGTTGAAGAGCCTCTTCCTTGTGGCCTTGTTAATGGCTTTGGCCATTACTGCTCTGTCAGCAACATCTTCAGATTGGAATGAAGAGCCAAAGTCTCTTCGAGGAAGAAGCCGGTTCCTTTCACAGAATGGAAGGGTGGCGTTGACATGTGAGAAGAACCCAAAGATATGCCTTGTTAAAGGAAGTGCAGGGCCTGATTGCTGCAACAACAAGTGTGTGAAGTTTTCGACAGACAGACTCAACTGCGGGAGGTGTGGAAAGAAATGCAGCTTCCAAAAGATATGCTGCGAAGGGAAGTGCGTGAACCCTAACACCAATGAGAAGCATTGCGGCAAATGTGGCAACAAGTGCAACGCCAAAGGTTCTTGTGTTTTCGGGATGTGCAGCTATGCATAGAGCTTGCAACACTCAAGCGTTATTATTGTTTGCATTGATTAATTATTTGGTTTTTACAAATGTTATATAGTTCCTTAAATGTCATGATTATTGTTTTTAAAATAGTTTGTAATTGGTGGTTTGTGAAATAAAATGTTATGTAAGTTCTTTATTTTTTTTATTGAAATATTTCATCTTATGTAATCCTCAAGTGTCGGGACAAAATATAAAAAAATGATAAGATTTTCAATTAAAATATTAATTATATGTAATCATACTTTTCACATATGTGTAAGTATTACACCTGACAATTCAATTTATTTATGAATTATTCATTACTTTATAAATAGTTATCTATTTCATCTCTTAAAATATATAAAAAAAGGAAAATAGAGGGACCAAATTTATAAATTATAATAATTCATATTTTATTTTTCTAAAATTCCATGGATTATACTATCTACACGTAATTAATATAATTAATTTTTTCTATTGCAAGAAAGTTATTTGTTCTAAATTTTTATAAAAAAAAAAAATCTGTAGAAGTTTCATAAAATATGAAAAAATATAACAGTAGGTTTTTGGGAATTGAATAAAAATGTTTTGAGTAATAATTTATATATATATATATATATATATATATATATATATATATATATATATATATATATATATATTTGTAGGAAAAACCTAACAATGAATGGAAAACCTAATCAAAACTCAAGTATATATAATCTATTTATTTATGCATACGAGTTTTTTTTTTTTTTCAAATATTGTGGGGATTTTAAAAGGTTGATCCAAGTCAATTAAAAATGTTAGTTTAGCAAAAAAGCAAAAATCAAATACAAAGCTATCTTCCACTGTATATGTTAAAAGGCTTGCATCACTGGAGTGCGACTTCTAATTTTTTTTCTTTTTCAGTAAATACCTTTTTGGTAAACATAAATTGTGATGTTATTTCCTAATAACAAAGTAGATAATATTTTGGATATAGTAAATTTAATAACTCTAGTAAAGTAAAATAAAAAAATAAGGAGTGTTAACATACACCATTGAATTTGTTGAATGGGATTTTACGTTAACCAACTCAATTAAAATAATTTGAGTGGACTGGATATAAATAAGTTTCTATTAAATCAAAATCGAATGAACCAATTAAAAATAAGTTGACTTAGATTGACTTAATTATATTCAGAAAATAAATTTATTTTATAGTTTTTTTACGAATTTATTTTAATATAGATTTTAAATATTTATATTGTATATATAGTGATTAAATAATGCATTTAAAATAATTAACTCAAATTTCAAAGTTATATAAAAGTGAAAAGATGTTAGAGAGCTTTCTTTTAAAGAAAATGTTCAAAATTCAGTTCATACTAATATTTGAGTTCGACCGTGTATAGGAATTATTTATCTATGCGATCGAGTTCTTACAAATAATTTTTTTTTCTTTGTTTAAATATAAAAAAATCAGGGAAAAAAAGTTGAATTTATTATTGAAGTAAAACGTAGATAGCGTTTTTAAATAAAAAGAAAGAAAAATATGTTTAATATATGAATTTTTCTCAATTTTTATTTTTTATACAATAAAAATAATAAATTAAAATTAGAAATATAAGTTAGGTTTATAAGCTAAACATCCAAACTCAATCCTTAATCTAAAGTATGGTTGATTAAATTGAATTTAATCAAAATACTCAAAATATAAAGTGTCGATTTAAGTTAAACCAATTTAAGTTCATCAATAATCAAAAGATAAATTTGGAATTAAAAAAAAAGAGTCTAAGTTTATTTTCCCTTAATCAACAATAATACTAATATATAAACACCTTTCCACTAAGGCACTTTACAGTCAAACAAGACCCTGACAGAGTAATCTAACCAAACTTGGAAAAACATTTGTAGTTAGACTAACATATTTGCACCTTTAAATAAATTAATAAATACTAAAAATATTATAGCAGAATTGAATAAAGACACTAATAACAGTGTTATTCTATTCATTTACATAAGTGATTAAGTTTGGTGGAATAAAAAAAAAACTGACTGACTTTTCAAACTTTTTTCTTAATTAAAGACTTTTTAAAAAGTATTGACTTAACTTATTTGAAATATACTTGCCTTAAAAAGTTAGCATAATATTTTTTCTCATACAAATAGGGGACATAATAAGATATTAATAAATTTTTAATTTATCCGTATATTTTACATACTAATTTTATATTTGTAAGTATATTTAGTACAATTTAATGATAACTATATATAGATTTGAACCTATAGATAAAATTTAAATATTTTTTAAATAAAATATAAGTTATAATTACTTACAGTGTAAATAATATTCAAACTTTAATTATTTACAGATTTGTATCATTAGGTAATAATAATAATAATAATAATAATTTGAAAGTATTTATAATTTATTTTATTTATAGATAAATTATTTTACTTATATTTACTTTCCTTTCAATTATAATATATTTTTCATATTGTATATTTATTATTAATCTTATGCTGCATCTTAAATATTATTATTAAAATATAAAATAAATTAATAATATATTTTAAATAGACATGAGATATTAAAACAAAATAGAAATAAAACCAGTAAAAGGTACCTGAAACGAAACACATTTAGCTGGTTGTTGACTATCTGTGTTATATACTTATTTTTCTATTTCTTCTATCAGAAGGTCAGAGGGAAGACAGAGCATATCAGTGCCTCTGTAACGGTTTTTCTGGTTTATTTCAGGAAAGTCTGCGTTTCCTTAATACTTTTGTACAGGCAATTAAATGTTCCATGCGGCACATGTTAATCTCACCATCTGCGTAACAACGAAAACATATGTTAGACATTCACATTTCATACGTAAAAAAGAACAAATCTATCTAATTTCGTTACTTCACCACACATTAGTTAGCTAGCTGTTGAATTAGACAGCTCCACTTGCACATTGTTTGAATGTTTCCAATCTACTATACTATTACCTTAAGCGCGTTGAATTTACTTCATTCCTTCTTATATATAGCCACCAAAGCACTCTTCATTTCACTCCAAGAAAACCTTTCGATTCAGATATGAAGTCCCTTCTTCAGATACTCTTCCTTGTGGCCATGCTAATGGCTTTGGCCATTGCTGATTCACAAGCACTACACAAAAAAGAATCGCCGTTCCTCACCACCACTGACCCTAAAAGTCACAACTCTACTAAAAACCGAGCTACCCCATCTTCTGAAAGTCAAGAATTAGCCTCTCTCCGTGGAGCCAAAGGCCTCCATGGCCATAAAAATGTGCGTGGGGCCATGACTTGTGATAAATATCCCAGAGTTTGTCGTGCTAAGGGCAGCGAAGGACCTGACTGTTGCAAGAGAAAATGTGTGAACGTGTCAACGGACAGAAATAACTGTGGCATGTGTGGAAAAAAGTGCAAGTACTCGCAAGTGTGTTGCAAAGGTAAGTGTGTGAATCCTATGTTTGACAAGCACCATTGTGGAACATGCGGCAACAAGTGCACCAAAGGGGATTCCTGCGTTTTTGGTTTGTGCAGCTATGCGTGAATGAATCATAGGGGCATCAACTTCGGATGAATGTCTATTCAATTGATTAGTTTTGATATTTGGTTGAATGAAACATTATAATCTATTATTTGTATGTGACTAAATAAATGAGCTCAAGTGATATGTGGGATATGTAACTATGATTATTTTTTTCATTTGTTGTGGTTGAATAAATTGAATTCATTTGATATATTTATAGCTTGTGTTGTTAACAAACTTGTTAAGGGAGTAAAAGAGTATTCCAACTCTCTCATTCACGTTTTCAGAATTTGATTCCTAAGTACTACAAAGAATTCCTAACACATCTATTTTCAAGGTTAATTTTTGAAAATGCTTATAGTTTGACGTGTTGGGACTTTTTTATATTATAGGACGAGGAAAATGGTTTTTAGTACTAGGTGGGTTGTTGTATTGGATAAAGGATTATTAATTCATATTAATTGGACCTTTTTTTTTCTTATAATTGTAGTTTAAAGGTTTGAATGCATGGCAGGGGCATGCTCTTATTCCATGGGTGGCTACTGCACCTCTTCATTATTAAAAAAAAATCTACTAAATATATTAATTGAGTATATTTTGTCTTCAGAGGTGAGAAAAGTATGCAGACGATCAAATCAATATATAAGCTTAAATAAGGTAATAATAAAATAAAAAATATGAATTTAAAAATATTTATTTTTAGTTTTATTTATTAGAATAAAATCTATAAAAATCTATAAAATTAAAATACCTCAAACTAAAATATACTAAATTAGAAGGAATTCCTTTTTTTAGTTGACTACCATATGACTTTTCTATCTAAGATGACAGCAGTTTCTAGTTTGAGGACTACTTTGTTAATGCATGAATTAGGCCCATTAAGCCCGTGAGTTTAACGATCCAGACTTGTAAGAACTGACTATAATTATAGGGGTTTAAAAAGGCAAATGCTTCCTCCACTATATAAAATTTGACCTGAACTATATTATTTTTTCAAAATTCTAGAATTTTTTTTTGATATTTGTATTTGAGCACGTATAAATATATGGAAGAAGATGTTCATTGAAGCTGAAGGTGGTTGGTGCAATTTATGGAAGAGAGTATTCTTAATGGCTAAAGATGATTCATGGAACCTTAAGTATGTTACCACTCTCAATTGGTAATAAAGAGTAATTATTACGAAGGAATCTAGACTCAATTGTGAGATCAAAACAAGTAACAGAAGAATGACAGAAGAAACGATCGAATATATTAAAAGAGGAATCAGAAGGATCAAGGAGAACAATTGATACTCTGACAAAAACTAATCTTTTTTAACTGGAACAATAGTGATTATTTATTTTAGTATTGAAGCAACTTATTAGTTTCTGAGTAGATAAAGAGGAATATTTTATCTTAGTTTATCAAATTTAATATTTTGTAGATATAAATGAATATTATAGTTGATAGAGCACGTTGAAGAAGATAAAGACGATCCAGCATAATTTGGAAATGTATAATAGAATGACAATTTCAATAAAAATAGGTTACAACAAACAGTTCAATAATGAACCGAATCCTATAGAAAGATGTTTGAAAAGATTCCAATACCACATATTAGATTAAGAATGGATCCTAATTTTGGATTTTTCTTATTTTAGAAGAAACTTTCCTTGACTTTCATGAAAGACTACAACCTCCAACTAAGTCACTATACAAGAAATAAGATTTTCAAGGTGTCTGTCTTACTCTATGGAGCATAAAGTAATCAATGTCACATTCATGTTGAAAATTTGTAAACGATGAAAGCATTATGTTGGAGACTTCCTTGAATGTATAACTTCAAAACAATATTTATACGAAAGTATTTCCTATACAATATTATACATTATTAGAAAAGGTTAAGTTCTACAACTTCAAGAAGGAAATTTGTCCTTTACTCAATACATGGTTAACTTTGATGATTAGACCAAATTATTAAAATTTTAATACAATATTTAATAATGACTCAAATTATTTTTTTAAAATTTTAAAAAATTAAACACACTTCACATGTGTTTGTGCTAATTAAAATAATTGGGATAGTAAAATATATCATAAAAATTAATTACCAGACTCAAGACGTGGTAGTTTTAAAATATAATTAAAATAAAAATAAAAAATAATTTATGTACATCAAACATAGGCCTCCTAATTATATATTATTATAAATAATAAATAATTTTTTGGTAATTATCTTCCATTTTGGGTTTTGTGAGTTGATTGAGATGCTTTTATGATAGTTTTCTTTATTCTATACAATGAAGAAATATATAATAAAAATTACTTTTAAAAGAGAATTAAGGATAAAATAGAAAAGTGATTTATGTGGACTAAATGTAAGAATTTTATTATATATTATCAATGATGACAGGTGGTACGGATTTTTTAAAAAGTAATAATCCTTTTAGAATTTAAATATAGAATTATTATTTTTTAAAATATTATTAATTAATTAATATAAATGTTTGGCAATGTGTGACGCTGGGGCTAGTGGCCCATGACCCGGTTAACAGTAACGAGACTTGATGAGACCAGAATGAACATCTAAATCGAATCTGAACTATATTACAGACCTAATTCAAAAGCGCACTCTAGTGAAGTGTTGTCTGGAGTTGGTGTTTTCTTACCATTCAATTCAATTTGATCTGTGTTTTCTCGTCGTTCAATTCAAATCGAAAAGAAAAGAGAAGAAAAAATGGTATCGTCCCAGGTTGTGAATACATACCCGTTGTCGAGCTACACGTTTGGCACAAAGGAGCCGAAGATGGAGAAGGACACCTCCGTCGCGGATCGTCTCGCTCGCATGAAAGTCAAGTTCGTATCGTCTTTCTTTTCTTCTTCTTTTCCAAACCCTAGATTAAACAACCCCTTTTACTTTAGTTTTCATCTACACATCATATGAAATCTTGACTTTTCTCTTCTTCCCTTCTGCTTCAAAATGGAAGACTAGAAAAGGGACGAAAACCTTCTCGTGTAATAATTTTACCTGTTTGTGCTGTTATAATTCGTTATATATCCTAAGGCTTCTCAACTATCATCATTTCCTTTGTTTCAGCTATATGAAGGAGGGAATGAGGACCAGTGTCGAAGGAATTTTACTGGTATGTATGTTAACTTTTTTTTTTTTTTTTTTTTTTTTTTTTT
>Ga0209700_102102_pt1 | contig 40970 bp, 22 predicted proteins | sample SiratroredBW_FD_187528 | JGI IMG/M metagenome (GOLD analysis project Ga0209700, IMG submission 187528) | Root nodule microbial communities of legume samples collected from California, USA - Siratro red BW (SPAdes) (version 2) | ecosystem: Host-associated > Plants > Roots > Nodule | place: USA...
TATATATATATATATATATATATATATATATATATATATATATTATATTTTTTTCTAAAGTGATAAACAAGATAAAAAATCAAATCATATTTTTTTCTTAAAATGAAATAAAAGATAATGACAAGCAAATTATATTTTTTGAAAATAAGAGAAAAATAAACAATGAATCTAAAAAAAAAAATTTGTTTGTTATTATTTTTATTATTATTATTTTTTTTCAAAAAAACATTTTTAATTTAAGAAAATAAAAGGATAACAACAAAAAAAAATCATTTTTTTTATATTTTTCTTAACAATAAAATTTGAATTTGATTAAAAAAAAATTTTGAATTTTCCTTAAAGATTAGTTAGAAATATTTTTCATCATCATTTTTTTTGAAATAAATTTTATTTATCTGGACGAAATTGGATGTTAACAGCCATGAAAAGTGATATAAATGATCTAAAGGATAAAATGAGTCAGATTCATGGTCTAAAGGATCAGTTGAGTCAGATTCTCGAAGCTCTGACAATCTTAGATAACAAACGTGATGCTACTACTAGGCATCAAGGAGTGATCTCTTCCCACCCTGCAATGTCTCAGACTTAACATGTCAACACTCAAGGGACCGTTACCCTTTTCCTCAGTATGGGCTTCCTCCAGGTTACACTCCACCCACTGAGGAATCTCCTGACCAAATGACCCTGAACACTCAGGGTGTAGGTGAAAATGTGATTGGGACAACTACCGTGCCCCACACTACTACCCAGCCACAAGTCTTACAAATTCTTACTGGTAAACCATCTTCGGCAAAGGTCAATATTCCCGAAGATATTCAAAATGTATTGCTTAATGCTGACCGAACTAAGACTAAGCTGGAAGTCTTAGAAGAGAGGCTCAAAATGATTGAAGGTGGCGGTAGTTATGAGTTCGAAGATGCTGCCGGTCTATGCTTAGTACCGGATGTAGTAATTCCCCCAAAATTTAAAGTGCCAGACTTTGTGAAATATAAGGGGACCACTTGTCCAAAAAGCCATTTGACTATGTATTGTAGGAAGATGGCAGCTCATGCACACAATGAACAGCTTCTGATTCATTGCTTTCAAGATAGTTTGGGGGGTGTGGCATTGAACTGGTACATGCACCTTAAACCCACTCGGATTTCATCATGGAAAGATTTGGTAGACGCTTTCTTGAAACGGTACAAATATAATATGGACATGGCTCCGGACAGAATGCAACTACAGAATATGGCAAAGAAGAGTTTGGAAACTTTCAAAGAATATGCTCAGAGGTGGAGAGAGTTGGCCGCCAAAGTTGAGCCTCCGCTATATGAGAAAGAAATGATCATGTTGATAGAAACGTTACAAGCTCCCTTTTATGAACATGTGCTTGGAAGTGTTTCCTCCAACTTCTCTGATATTGTCACTATTGGAGAAAAGATTGAACATGGATTGAAAAAATGAAAAATAGCACAAAGTTCGTCCGCGGTTACAAATGCTAAGAAACTCGGGTTCAAAAATAATAATAACCAGAAGAAAGAAGGAGATGTTCAATCAGCTTCCGCCATGCCTTATTAGGGAGGATATCAGCGACAATATCGGCCCAATTATATACCTGTTTATGTTGCAAATGCCATGCCAAATTATCCTCAAAAGGTTCCTAGGCCGCCAACTACATATAAACCTTCATTTACACATAATAATGCATTTCAGCCTAATATTGAAGGTTGGAGTTTTAATCAAACGCAGAGTTAAGGCTATATGAAGATTTTAAGCGGAGCTTATGTGGAACAAGATCTCTCATTGGATAAATTTGAAGGAATTGTTAGTCACATCACTGCTAATAATTACTTAACTTGTACTGAGGAAGAAATACCTTCAGAGGGCAGAGGTCATAACAAAGCTCTTCACATTGCTGTCAAGTGCATGAATCATTTTATATCACGTTTGCTAGTCGATAATGGTTCCTCTCTGAATGTAATGTCGAAAACCACGTTGAACAAATTGCATGGTGAAGGGATTCATCTATGTCCTAGTACCATGGTGATGAGAGCTTTTGACGGTAGTAAAAGAGAGGTCATAGGGGAAATGGAACTACTAGTACAAGTTGGTCCGTGCACATTCCAAATTGTATTCCAAGTAATGGACATATCGCCAGCGTACAGTTGCCTGCTGGGAAAACCTTGGATATACAAGACTGGAGTAGTTCCATCTACTTTGCATCAGAAACTAAAATTCGTAATTGATGATAAATTGATTATAGTTTCTGGAGAGGAGGACTTGGTAGTATGTGGATCCACACCCACTCTCAATATTGAAGCTACAGAAGAAGCTTTAGAAACTTCATTTCAGGCTCTGGAAATCATTAGCACAACCTATGTAGAGCCTTTCAAAGTAAATCCATGTCTGTCTAGTGCATCTTTAATGGTGGCTAAGACTATGATGAAAGAGGGGTATAAATATGGTAGTGGCTTGGGCAAAAATAATACAAGATCTGTAAGGCCACTGAAATTGGTGGAAAACAAAGGGAGGTATGGTTTGGGATACAAACCTACTCATGCTGATCGAAGGAAAATCATTAAGGAAAGAATTGAAAGAAGTCAAGCCAAGATAGAGGGTCGGGAGCCGAGAATTAAAGAAATTCCCATGCGCAGCCTGGATCAGAGTTTCTACAGCGCCGATTGGATCAATTTTGATCAAGTGGCAGTTATTGAGCAGAGGCATGGAGGTCAGAGCTTCGACCATGTGCACCCTTGTCTTCCTGATGAAGAAATTGGCATGGGTTGTCTACAAGATTTTCTCGGGGTCTGAAGGATGTCGTGGGATGAAAATAATAAAAATTGCATAATAAATCATGTTTATGGAATCATTGAATTTATTGATAAAAATAATAAAAAGATTTGACGCAATTTTAAAGCTTGGCATAAAAATTGATTTCTCTCATAATAGCATATTGGCATTGTCAACACCCGATTTTGTCCGGGTAATCTTTTAAATTAAAGTATAATGATAAAAATGAATAAAGAAAAAATGAATAATAATATAAAAATATATATTTATTAGTTTAAGTTTTCTTGAAAGAATAATAATAAAAAATAAATAAAATACGAATTTTTCCATTACAAAACAAAAAAAAGACTAAAAAAGAAAAGGTGGTGATTTTAAAAAATAAAATAAAATAAAATAAATAATTAATAAAAAAAACGAAAATAATAAGAAAATAACAAAAAAATCTAAATTAAAACAATAGAATCTGAAAATTTAAAAAAATAATAAAATAAATAATAATAAAAACAAATATAACAATAAAAATAACTACTTCCAAACTTGATTTGCAAGTTTAAAAAAATAAATAAATAAATAAATAAAACAATAAAGAAAGAGTCAACTCTCTAACTTCTCACTCTCGTAACTCCACGTAATATTTTCTTAAAAAGAAAAAAAAAGAGAATTGTGAAACTGTTCAAAACAACTCACGTTCTCTATTCTATAAAAATAAAATTAATAATAAATAATAAATTGTTACCGTTAGAAAATGGCTTAAGTCTAATTCCTAGGTAGATTCATTTTGAAGATTAATTTAAAAAAATAATAAATAAGGAGAATGGGTCAAAGATTGGTAACTTCTCTAAACCACCTGGATTTCAAACAAAAATAAAAAATAAAAATAATAATAAGGCAAAGAAAAAAGGGATAAAAAAAGAACGCACGGGGGGGAGGAACGAAGAAAAACGAAAAAGAGAGAAAGGAGAGAAGAAGAGAAGATTGATTCTCCTGTCTTACTATCCACAAACTGAGAAGCAAGGAATTTTTGAAAAAGAGACAATCATTTTTGAAGAACGCTCACAGGTATGATTTGTAAGCTTTAGATTTTCATATGGATCTTGAAGTTTGAAATTTGTAAATCATGTGTTCTTATCTTCTTGTAATGTTTTTATTTCTCCATCATTTCATTTTCATATAAAGATAAAAAAATAAGAAAAGGGAGGATCTTTAGCTCTTTATGGCATTTTTTTTTATTTTTTAAATAATAAAAAATTCATCATATTCCATCTTCCATACATTAGTCTCTGTATTTTGTGCTCCCAAAACCACTCCAAAACGGTCCCAAAATGACTTCCGCCGACACCGCCATTTTTCCGCGCCACCAACAGCCACCATTTACCTCCAAAAATAGCCACCATGTAGTCCCTTTAATCCCAACAAGATGCACCCAAAACAGCAACCAAACAATACCCAAAACAGCACTATTTTTCCCCAAAAATAGCACCAGTTTTATCTCCAAAACGATACCACTTTACCTTCAAAACAGCACCGAAACAACCATGAAAATGCCACAAAAACGGTGCAAAAAACGCCCCGTCGACACCACCACCGTCGGCGGCAGCGGCAGCCGCCGTCGCGCCACCTCCGTCGACGGCGTTCATTGTCGCCGCCTGCACCTGTTGCCGCCGCCTGCACCATGCCCTTCACCGCCGCCGCCTTCATGTCTCCACAGCATGTGCCCTCAAACCCTAATGAGTTTTTGGTTAGTGGGGTTACTCTCTGCACCCAACCTGTTGGAGCTTGCACCCCAGTTTTTTGCAATTCCCAAAATGCCCCTATTTCTTATTAGCGGATCTACTTCCTGCACCCACATTAATTAAGTTCCGCACCCACACTCTCCACAATTACCAAAATGCCTTTAACCCAAGATTGAGTTTCTTATTTGTGGGGTTACTTCCTGCACCCCCATTAATTAAGTTCCGCACCCACACTCTTCACAATTATCAAAATGCCCTTAACCCAAGTTGATTTTCATTGAGTCATGTTCCATTTTTGCATGCATGATTTCATTAAAATTAAAATGTCAATTCTATGTTGCATATAACTGTCGCATGTTATTTTCCAACACCAAATTTGATACATACCCCAATCCTTAAAGCCTAGGCTTTAAACCTGACACTGTTCCTCAAAGCCCAGGCTTTAAACCTGGCACCGTTCCTCAAAGTCCAGGCTTTAAACCTGGCACTGTTCCTCAAAGCCCAGGCTTTAAACCTGGCACTGTTCCTCAAAGCCCAGGCTTTAAACCTGGCACTGTTCCTCAAAGCCCAGGCTTTAAACCTGGCGCTGTTTCTCAAAGCCCAGGCTTTAAACCTGGCGTCGTTCCTCAAAGCTCAGGCTTTAAACCTGGCACCGTTCCTCAAAGCCCAGGCTTTAAACCTGGCACTGCTCTTCAAAGCCCAGGCTTTAAACCTGGCACTGTTTCTCAAAACACAGGCTTTAAACTTGGCACTGACGCCATTCACTTACCCTACTTTCAAACACAAGCTTTCAAAAATTTCAAAATATCAAACCAACCAACAATCTTATCAACAAAGAACTAAGTAACCCTGATTCTTCATCCCTGATGGAGATACGTAAGAGCAAGGTCAAACCTTGTCGGGCTCCCTAAAACCAAAAAAATATTTTGTTTGTTTTATCTTAATCTCTTTCTTGGGAAAAGAAGTGTTTTAAAAAATCACACTCAGACTACTTATTTAATTAAAGGTACCGTCTTAGGACGGACGTTGTGGGGGTGCTAACACCTTCCCCACACGTAACCGACTCCCGGACTCGAAATCTATTTTCGCAAACTTGCCTTATCTTGTTTTTGGTTTTCCATAGTTTTTCCTAATAAACTATGGTGGCGACTCCTCTGTTTTGAAAATTAAAATTAAATATATTTTTGTTCTCCGTCCCCGTCGTGACCCTGATTGCGACAAGCATGCATGTGTTGGATACCCCTTTGAGCCTTTCACCCCAAAAAAAGAAAGCGATTTGCGTCAGTAACATGTTTGTTGCCCACTAAAACTAACAGTAAACATCATACCGGGGCAATTAATCAGATTTTTCACGTCGTTATGAATCTCAAGTTCTTTTCGCTAAAGGCATTTTAAAAAGAAAAAGAAATAAAAGTCCGTTAGATTGAAAACCTGCAAAGGGCAATCTAAGCAAAAGATAGGACGATGAAAAAAAAAGAAAAATGACAAGTATTTGGAATCATTGAAATCTGTTGCGGGAGTTAATCTCTCTAAAAATCAAGCAATCATAATTCGAAATGATATATGGCCATGTTTGTTCATCCTGAAACATCAATAAAATTCCATTGCACTCTCTTTGAGCCTGAAAAATAAAAATTTCCTTCAAAAATACCCTAAACAAGAATCCTCAGCATGTTGAAGTTCAGTTCTCAGCATGTTGAAGTTCAGTTCAGGATAAGAGATTTATAAAAAATATATAATAAAATAGTGAAAGAAAGGGACACATCAAAAGTTTCCGAATCAGAAATAAAAAAAAAGAGAAATTCAAAAAAGAAAATGTGTCATCAGTTCAAATAAGGATGACTCGCAAATAAAAAGGAAAAGTGATCTCAGCAAGAACATGAACTGCTCCGTGCAATACTTAGTTGATGGTCTTTGTTATAAAAAATGATGATAACCAGTAAATAAGTTTTGAGCCTGTATATCCTTTTTCTTCAAAACCTTTTAAACCCTGGCCACGTTACAAGCCATATAAAGTCCATATTGATTGAAGAATGATTGTCGATGATTTTTCCAGAGAATAACCTTGCAACAGAGGAATGCAGCTGCCAGTACAAGTCAAGTTGTAAAAAAAAAAAGAAAAAAAGAAAAAATGCCTTTTGTGGAAGGATAATACAAATTTGCCAACTAAATAAGAATGAAATAGTGTCATTAAAGCATAAATACTGGGGCAATCCTTTCTTATATGTATCTTTCCCATGTTCTTTCTTCACCCTAGCCGAAATATTCATTGAAACCGGGGACACCTCCATGTGATTCAATCAGTATCAATTCATTACCCCGGTTTCCCACTAAATCTATTTTTGCCCATCTAACCCAACAAAATTGGCTATCCCTTTGAACCTTAATTTCCCATTTTTCAAAAAAAACTTGGACAACTTTGTTGCATTTATGGTCAACTCTCAAAGAGTATGAAAATTTTAAAATAAAGTTACCCCCGTACTTGGAGCAATTCCACTACCTATTTGAAGTTTAACATGTCATCACCATATGTTTGTTTATCCGCCGGTTCCGACACACATGCATCAAAATGATAGAACTGATTGTATTAATATTTTTGTGTCAAGCGTTAAGATTTGTGAATGTTTTCCCAAAATGAAAGTTCAAAGTTCAATCAATGAATTCAATGATTCTATAAAAATATTTGGTTTAAAGAGAGAAGCAAAATAGCAAATCAAAATCCTCAAGCATTAAAAGTAAAAAATCCCATGTGAGTCAAAAATTCAGGCATCAGCATAAAGTCATGCATTCATTCCTAAGTGGAAAAGTCAAACCTGCCAAACATTAAAAAATACATCATGCATTCATAGATGTATTCAAAGCAAAGGCAAATCATAAATTCTCATGCATTCAAACATGCATTCATTCAAGAACAAATCAGGAATTGAATTAAAAAAAAGTGGTTCCATGATCCTCTGATACAATATCTAGTGAGAAATTATCCTTTGATTCAAAGTTTTGATATGTTGACCCCCTTGCAGAAGCAAGGTCACATTTGTTTTGGCACTTGATCCCCTGCAGAAGCAAGGTCTTGGCCATTCTTTATTTTTCGACTCCTTGCAGAAGCAAAGTCACGGTTATTTAGATTTGTTGATATGTTTACCCCCTGCAGAAGCAAGGTCGCATTTGTTTTTGGCACTTGATCCCCTGCGGAAGCAAGGTCTCGGCCTTTCTTTATTTTTCAACTCCCTGCAGAAGCAAAGTTACAACTACTCTTCGGGATCCTCTGCAGAAGCAAGATCTCCGTATTTCTTTTCAGCACGCAATGAGACCCGAACAAAATCAGTGTCTCTGTCTTTACTTAATTTTTACTTTGATAATACGAATTTTTCTTAAACTTTCACATTATCATGTAAAACTTAAGTAAAGAGGGGCAACTGTCAACACCCGATTTTGTCCGGGTAATCTTTTAAATTAAAGTATAATGATAAAAATGAATAATAATATAAAAATATATATTTATTAGTTTAAGTTTTCTTGAAATAATAATAATAATAAAATAAAATAAAAAATAAAAAATTGAATTTTTCCAAAAAAAAAGATAAGGTGGTTTTTTTAAAAAAAATAATAAAATAAATAATTAATAAAAAAACAAAAATAACAAGAAAATAACAAAAATATCTGAATTAAAATAATAGAATCTGAAAATTTAAAATAAATAAATAAATAATAACAAAACCAAATATAACAATAAAAATAATTGCTTCCAAACTTGATTTGCAAGTTGTAAAAAATAAATAAATAAATAAATAAAAGGGTTCTGCTTAAATAAATTTTATAAAAGTAAAAAAAGTAGAATAATTTAGATTTTTTTTTCATCCGTTAATGTTTTTTTAAAATAATAAAAATAAAATAATAAAACAAACAAATAATACAAAATTTTAAAAAATAACGATAAAAGAAAAAGAGTGACTCTTTCAACTCTCTAACTGCCCAGAATCCCATAAAAATCTCCACCATCCCTATTCTTTCTTCAACAGAACTCCTCAAGTGGACTGATAAGGAAAAAACAAAAAAAAATGAGGGGGGAGAACGAGAAAAAAGAGAGAAGAGAGGAGGAGGAAAAAAAGAAAGAGAGGATCACTGATAAAGGGAGAACACGTTAAAAATAGAGAAAAAAAGAGAGAAAAAGTAGAGAAGATTGATTCTCCTGTCTTACTATCCACACTCAGTTTAAAACTGAGAAGCAAGAAACTTTTGGAAAGGAGAGTATCATTTTTGAAGAACGCAGGTATGATTTGTAAGGTTTAGATTTTCATATGGATCTTGAAGTTTGAAATTTGTAAGTCATGTGTTCTTATCTTCCTGTGATGGTTTTTTTATTTCTTCATCATTTCATTTTCATATAAAGATAAACAAAAAATAAAAAAGGTCCTTTTGCTCTTTATAACATTTTGTTTTTTTTTTTCCTTATTTATTAAATAATAAAAAATTCATCATCTTTCATCTTCCATACATTCTTCTATTTATTTTATCCATGTATTTTATGCTCTAAAAATCACTCCAAAACAGCCCAAAAACGACTTTCGCAATCACCGTCATTTTTTCCGCGCCACCGCCGTCATACCGTACCGTCGTCGCCCCCACGGCGTCGCCGCCGACCCCGTGCCGCGGCCGTTGATCCCGCGCCGCCGCTGCCGTTGATCCCGCGCCGCCGTCGCCGTTGGCCCCGCGCCGCCGTCGCCGTTGGCCCCGTGCCGCCGTCGCCGGCCCTGTGCCGCTGCCGCTCCTTCCTCATCATTGCTGCCACTTTTGGTTCATCATGGGTGAAGAAAGGTGGTGGTGGCTTAGGGTTTAGGAGTTGGGTCATTCTTCCTGCACCACCATTAATTAGGATTTACACTCCAGCTCTTCACAATTACCAAAATGCCCTTAGTCATGGGTTGAGTTTCTAATTGGTGGAGATACTTCCTGCATCCCATTAATTAAGTTCTGCACCAACACTCTCCACAATTATCAAAATGCCCTTAGCCCAAGTTGAGTTTCTTATGGTGGGATCTACTTCCTGCACCCCCATTAAGTTCCGCACCCACTCTCCACAATTACCAAAATGCCCTTAACCCAAGTTGAGTTTCTTATTAGTGGCGTTACTTCTTGCACCCCCATTAATTAAGTTCCACACCACACTCTCTATAATTACCAAAATACCCTTAACCCAAGTTGAGTTTCATTGAGTCATGTTCCATTTTTGCATGTATGATTTCATTAAAATTAAAATGTCAATTCTATGTTGCATATAACTGTGCATGTTATTTTCCAACACCAAATTTGATATATACCCCCAATCCTCAAAGCTCAGGCTTTAAACCTGACACTGTTTCTCAAAGCCCAGGCTTTAAACCTGGCACCGTTTCTCAAAGCCCAGGCTTTAAACCTGGCACCGTTCCTCAAAGCCCAGGCTTTAAACCTGACACCGTTCCTCAAAGCCCAGGCTTTAAACTTGACATTGTATCTCAAAAGCCCAGGCTTTAAACCTGGCATTGACACCATTCAATTACCCTATTTTCAAACATAAACTTTCAAAAATACAAATCAAAACAACAATCTTATCATCAAATAACTACGTAACCCTGATTTTCCATCCCTTATGGAAATACGTAGGAGCAAGGTCAAACCTTGTCGGGCTCCCTAAAACAAAAAAAATATTTTGTTTGTTTTATCTTAATCTCTTTCTTGAGAAAATAAATGTTTTAAAAAATCACACTCAGACTACTTATTTAATTAAAGATACCGTTTTAGGACGGACGTTGTGGGGTGCTAACACCTTCCCCACACATAACGACTCCCGGACTCGAAATCCGTTTTCGCAAACTTGCCTTATCTTGTTTTTGGTTTTCCATAGTTTTTCCTAATAAACTATGGTAGCGACTTCTCTGTTTTAAAAATTAAAATAAATTATTTTTGTTCACTGTCTCCGTCGTGATCCCGATTTTAATCTAATACACCCCCTACAACTTAAACTAAAAAGGAAAAATTGTTTTAGTAATACAATCCTAAACTTCAAAAATTGAAAAGTATATAAATATTTTAAGGGAAGGGAACATGGGCATTTGAATTTGTTAGAGCATGAACAGGTGATAAAAAATACACTGTCAATTTGTTGGCATCTTCCGAGTCACCATAGCAGGTGCAAAGATTCGAAATATAAACAAATGGGTAAAACCCTAATCCACTCTGCAATCTGTAGAAAGGTAATGTTTACATATTGTGTAAGCAACCAAACTATACTGTGCCAATTGCACCATTTTGTGTGTATGTGTGGCAGGTGAACATAAGTTATGGGTAATCAGAAAGTAGAAGAAAAAAGAACCCCAAATTGCTTTCGAGACTACTTTAATGAATAGATTTTGTGTACGAATCTGTGTCCTTCACCATCTCCTAGACTTCCTTGATCTCCAAATAATTGCAGATGGGTTAGGACAGATTCGGTATGGAATTTTTGGTGGAGGGGTACCAGGGACCCTGCAATGCAATTCTCAAACCATGTCACTAAAAGCTGTATTAAACAACCTTAATTAATGTCTCACTTCTATCCATAAAAAGTCATATGTTTAAATCTACCTGGTCCCTTTAAAACTTTGTCTTTAATTTCAATTTGAAGTTTTAATATACAACTACTAGTTTATAAGAACCAAGATTATTCCTTCTAAAACTATGCAAATCAAAAGTAAATTAAAACTAAGTAAAATGTTTAAACTCCAATTTAGTATGTTATGAAATTATTGATGGTAAGATGTATTGTCATGAAACTTACTGTAATTTAGAAAGATCAATTAGTGAAACATCCAAGTTGGTTGAACTGTCAAGCACAGAAACTGCAGAAATCAAGGGCCTCAGTGGTGACACACAGGCCTGCTTGATTGCAAGTACTCTGCAGTTGAAAATGCTGGCTATGCTACTGTGGGAATGGACCATTGTCAATCTATTACAAAGGAATAAAAACACTGTTTTCAGTTCTCCTCATCAAATAATACAAGGTTGCACAAGTAAAAAGAAGCAAATAGATTAAAGAAACAAACAAACAGAAATCAATGCATTTGGTATGTGCTCAAGAGAATATAATGAATAGGTGATTAGGTGTGAAATGCAATTGAATGGTCCTGCCACATGTGTAATGTACATCAATTGAGAAATCCAATTCCAATGTTTGAATAAACATTTCCCTAAAAGCTTTTTTTTAATCTTTAAAAAATCATCCCAACATATTTTTAAGGAGATACAAGCAGATTAAAAAGTGGATCCCTAAAGTTTTTGGCAGGCTTTGTCACAGGCACGTGCAGTTGCCAAGGAGTTTTGGTGACCCATTTTCTGAAACTCACTTAAATTTCCTCAGAGCACCAGAAAGAAGTAACACACAAACACAAAACAAATTGGACAATTAATAAACCAGGTCCCACTAATCCATGTTGATGTTGCCATATGAAGGCCAAGATCTTGCTGAATAAGATAGTTAAAGTGAAACCCCAGAACCTACCTAGTTGAAGTTGACCTCTAATCCCACCCTAAACTTTCTCTTTCACCGAATGCATTTCCTAAAAAAACCTTCAATTTCAGATATTCATTGATCACCCAGATCAAGAAGACAAAGACAACATAAATAGACATTCAACTAGAACTAATTTTCTCTAAAATAGCCATAAATTTTAGGGAGAGAGAGGACCCATATAACATTATGAAAGGAGAGTCTTCATCATCCATATCAATCATTCCAATGTTCATTTAACCGATGAAACTGAACTCAAAAACTTTGAAAGTATCAAAATTTGGACTTACTTGTATAGAAAACTACAATCATGGAGTCCAACCACAAGCATGGAAGCTCCAATCTCTCTCACGGTGGCAGCGATCTTGGCTCCCTCCTGGTCCCCTTCCGTGACAATAATTTCAACCTTTGTCTGTAACACAATCCTATTATTATGACACATATCCGTTAATTTGAACACACGAAATTAAACCACAAAGTGAAAGAGAAGAAAAAGAAAGGCGTAAAAGGGCACGTACGTTGGGGTAGTTGTTGCACATTTCTTGAAAGGAAAGGGCCAGTTTGAAGCCATTGAGGCGAAGAACACGAGCTTTGGTTCTGGTTCTTGATCTTGCAGAGTGGTAGACATGGAGAAGAGTGATTATGTCGCCATAGCGAATGATGTTTGTGAGAGCCCATTGTAGAGCAGTTCTTGCTGCATCCACATCTTCTACAACAACCACAATCTTCTTCACATCCATCTCTGTTCCCTAATGCTCTCTCTCAATCATGTTCTTTCTTTATATATATCTCAAACTCAGCTGAGGTTGTCGTGTCTCTCTCTCAAAGTTTGTGCCATTTTTTCAATCTGGATTGACCTTGAATTTAATAGTCCACAGGGAAATATGAATGGAAACTCTTCCCTGCTCTGTTTCTGCCCCGTCTCAATTAAGAAAATAAAAATGAAAGATATTAAAATAGGTTTGGTTCAATAATCACTATAAAATTTCCAAGGAAAGAGACAGATTAGGTAAAAAAATTATAATAGGATATTTTTGGTGATAGGGTAAATTTAATGATAAACACATTTTATAATTAATAACAATAATATTTTTACTGTTTTATATATAGTAATTATAAATATATTTATTTATATAGTAAATTATTAAAATTATCATTATATTTATTAATATGTTTTAAATTTTAATATGAATATATATATATATATATATATATATTAATTTTATAAAATAGACCAATATGGTTATTAACTCGTGTAGAGAAGGGATTAAGTTGGTCTCATAGTTTTTTTTTTTTTTTTGTATCAAACGAAATGAATAATTAAAGTTCAAATATATTTTTTTCATGTAATAAAACTATGTTTGGAATATTAAAATATTTTGGAATGTATATTCTGTCGAAACTATTTCAAATAAGGCTAAGTGTCCAAACAAAGCTAACCTAGTAGATTGGAGTTGAGATATATACACTAACAGCAGCAATTCGACAAGACCTTTCTAAGGCAATGAAACATCACGAAATCTACTCAATTATATATGAGATAATGAACTTTTCAAAAGAAATTATGTGTTTTACTCGTCAGGTCAATCATGTCTATTACACCAATTATTTTGAGAAGACAGTTAGACACTTTTTATTATTATTTTTCCCAACTTTTTATTATTTTTATTTTTTCCCAACTAAAGTAATAATTATTATCTAATTCTCTACCCTTGATAAGGAAGATATTTTACTATTTATGTAAGTGCATATCAGTTAAATTTAATAAAGTGTTTTGTTGAATAAATGATATAATATTATGTAGTTTTTTTTTATATATGATAAGTCATTTATATTCAAACAATATTTATATAAATTAATTGATACTGTTCAAATATTTATATATTTATTGTGTATTGTAGAAAATGTTTATTATTTTTGTTTGTCAAAAGTATTCGTTAAAGATCAAGTATAAGTTTTATAAAATAATTTCTTAGAAAACTTATATGTGCTTTTAGTGGATTATTTTTACTAAAGTATATATGATATAAATAATTGTGTGAGAACTCTTAAAAAAAAAGGAAAAACACGTATTGTTGAGAGATCAGATTTTTCAGAGTTTTTAGTTTTTTGAATAACCATGTTTTATTTAAGTTTTGAGAATTTTTGTTCAAGAATTAAAGAAAACAGTTATCGAAGCAATTTGTTTTTTGACTTGTGATCATTTTTTGAGTTAGGAAAAATCTTTGTATATTAAAAAGATTTGATCCTATATTTAACTATATTGTTTAATGAATTGTTTTTTCTTTAAAAAATTGAAAAAAAATACTGGCAAAATCAAATAATACATTAAGTTTATGAATCTTTTACTTATATAAAGAAATGATATCATTTTAAATTTAAAATTTTAAAATATTGAGTTTGTAGATTTTTTTTTATATTATTTAATTTTCTCATTTTTATTCAATATAAAACTTAAACTTATATTTTTCTAATAATTTTACAATCTTAATTATTGTTTAAAAATTGATAAAAACTTAATATATTTTTTTTATAAATTTTGATTAATCATTATGTTACGAAAAATAAAATTTATTGTTACAATAATTAAATCAATTAAATTTTTGATAGAATTACAAAACAATAATTATATCTTATTGTTTGGAAATTATTATTTGTTTATTCTCTGTTTAACAACCAATAATGCATTAAATTGATTTAATTAAAGAATTTTATTCTTAAAAACTTATTTTCATAAAAAATCTTACCTAGTTTAATTCACTCCCTTTCTAAACTTAACTTAAATTCTTTTATAAGAGAGAATTACATAGAAAAAGAAAATGAAGTCAATCTTTTATAATTTCATTCTCAATTATCTTTATTTTATTATTTGTAAATTTTGAGTATTTTGAATAATCTTAAGCAATGTGTTGCCTTGATTCTTTACAAACCTCTTAGATATATTTATGAATGATTTTGTTCAAACGTGCTAATAATTTATGAGATAAGATATTAAAGAAGAAAAAAATGTTATCATATCCGAATTTAATCTTTTAACATAATTAATTCAACTCTACTTTACGTTACCATCCAAGCAAATTAATTTAAATGAAACTTTGAAATATTATGAGTTGATAGATAAAAATAATTAAAATTATCAATCTACTTACAAGTTTACATTGCTAGAATACTACAGATTTTGATATGATGGGTGTAAGTAAGCATCTTTTAGAAAATGGAATAGAATTAATTAAAACAGAATAACTAAAATTATAATAAAACATGATAAACAGTTGTAAAATCACTTTTCAATTAATAAATTTTAAATTTACTTTTCTAACTTGATTTTAACCTTCGAAGTAGACTTATATCAAAAGAAAAAAGATAAAACGTTGGAAGTAGACTCTTCTCACTCAATTAGTATTACTTAACCTTTTCTTACATAAATGTAACCACAATGGGACAAGAAGTAGGTGTTGTGTTTTAAATAATGATCCAAAATGCAGTATTTGGGATCACGTATGCACTCAATAATAACATGTTAAGGACTATGAATATGACATATAATTGTTTGGCACATGTCACTGAAGATGGCCTAGTCGTGGTTCGACTTGTTCCTTGTAAATTAAAAAAATAATAATGTTAATCAAGTCAGAATCAGTAATGATAGATACACTGATATGAGATATCTTATTTTATATTAAAATAATTTGACTTATTTTATAACATCACATCACATATAATTAATTTATCGAATATGTTTTTTTTTCTCTCCGTGTACTATTATTTTTCATTTTTTCCTAAAAAAATAGTTTTCGTCTTTATAATTTGAACATGTTGTTTTAAGTTTAGGGCATGTAAGAATCAGAAGGAGACCCCTATTACGTACTTGCATTCTCCATCCCCATATTTTCAAACTCCACCTCAATAAAATTGAAATTCTAGTCTTATCCTAAAGGATAATTCAATTTTATACATTTTCATATGTCAAAAGTTAAAATTTTATATTTTTTAAGCTACACTCTAAAATCCAAAATATGAATTCTAGAATGTATAATATCACATACATATGTATTTTGGATTGTATATTTTGAAATATATATTTTTATTTTAAATTTCATTTTAGAATGTATTAATAATTTTGTAATATATTTTTAATCTGAAAATATATTTTGAATTGTACACGTATTTACTTTGTTAAAAATAAGTTTATTAAAAAAATCATAAAATTTATATTTAGATTATATAATCCAAAATCCAAAATACAAATTTATTGGAAGAGTAAAATTAGAAATTCAAATGTTATTAAGATGTAATTTTAATATATGAATAACCTCTATCTTAAAAGTGACTTGAGGACCGAAAAACTTAAATTACTTAACAAGCTTTGAGCCTAATCACGAGTTGAAACTGTCATTAATATGGAGTTCAAGTGGATATTCACCGAAGTCATAGAATAATATAAAAAATGTAAAAATAAAAAACTACTAAAAATTGATATAAGTTATTACCACAATTCAATAAATATGGAAGACTCTTATATAGTTACGTGTTCTAAAAGGATTTACATTTTTTTTTTCAAAAAAGAAAATTATATGAGAAAAAGTTATATAAAAGAGTTTACAGTTTTTATCCTGAAAATTACTTATTAAATAATAATAATAATTTTATTAAGTATGCGTAAATGTAGGCTTTAGGATGTCATTCAATTTATTGCATATCTTTTATTTTATGTTCTTGTGTATAAATGTGTGTTTTCGCTAGAAAAAAAAAATTATTTTTCTGTTTCATGAGTCTCAACTTCCACAAGAAGGATGCAAAAGGAAAAATTTTTATTTTCTTTTTTTATTAGATTTCCTTGTATTTTCGCTAGTAATAATTTCCTATATATAGTTTGCCTTTATTTTATATTTTCTTTTTTCTTTCAATCTTGTTCTTTTTCTGAAGTTCAGGATGTATAATCTTTTCTTTTTTTTTTTAATGAAAAGTTTATCTTTTGAGATAAAAACAAAAATTCTTGTGTTAATATCGAATAAAACTACTTTTATTGTTGATTTTATTTCTTATAACTATAGCTTAAAGAATTGAATTTCAAACCGATTACCTAGATGATTGCGTATCGTGTTTTTTTTTTTATATACAAACTATTGATTTTGTTTAATTTTTACTTTAATTTGATACATGTGTGTGTTAGATATAAGAAAAGTTTTACATTTATCACCCCTTGTGTCAAACAGTGAAAATAATCTTTTATAATCCCCTTAGAATCCAAAAGGAAAAAGAAAAAGAAAGTAAAAGAAATAATATAATAAAAGGTTCTAGGTTTGATTTCATAAGCACTCACAAACACAAGACAAAATTCTAAATACCTACAATGCAAAAACGCTAAAAAATAAAAGTTTCTCAAAGCAACCCTCATGCATAAAGTATAAATTTTTTTTTATAAAAGACAAGGCTCTTGTTAAGTATAAAGTGCAAGATTAGAGGTCACAATGGACATAGAAACACTCTAATGAAACCCTACACAGAATAACTAATACTAGGTGAACCAAAATTACCTTATTTATTAACTTGTATCATTAATAATACATCTTATTATAACCTTACCAATTTATATCTTAACATGCTGAAGGCCATTCTTACAATAGTATTAATTAGTAAGAATATAAAATTCAACTATTTAATTGATTAAATTTGTATATATCTTGCAAAAAAAATATTAAATATTTAATTAGACGAACTTTTACTAAATGGATTATCTATCTCTATCTATCTACTGTATTAACTAAATATATTAGCTCACTAATTGATCTCTAATACTGAATTTGTGGAAATTTCCTAACAATGAAATTCTAGTTTGTTTGACTATTCAACTTCTTGTCTTGGGTAATACCATTCATTAGGTAAATCGTTACAGACAAAGCATTCCAGTGATGTATGATTATTGTGGCCACTAGGAATCAAAATGAGAATCAAACAGCACAAATGACAACAATCACTGGTTGAACGAGGATAACGTTTCTGATAATTCTTTAAAAGGGAAAAACAAACAAAATTGATTAACCATTTACAATCGATAACATCAGAGGACGTGATCAATTTACGTCCTTGTTTGCTTTCATTTTTTTTGTCCTTTATTGCATTTTGCATTTTGTTCAGTGGCTGAATGCATTTTTTTCACACTGCTAGCTGTCATTTGTCCTTTTCCTTAACCTTGGTGAAGGTCTTGTATGGAATAGAGATGAAACAAATTGATAGTATATAAATGAAAGTAAAGTTTATTTTATAAATTGATTTGGTAAGATTGATTTAGTTAAAGTTAACTTTTTAATATGATACTAAAGTTTATAGTTTATGGTAGTGAGATTTAATGAAATTTGATGAGTTTTGTAGATATTATGAGTGGATACGTTAGAAATTCTACCTTATAAATAAATTTTATAGATACAAATTTTAGTTTGTAAGTGAGTTATGTAAGATTAAATTAGTTTATAATAAAATTCTTAAAAAGTACTAATTATATTTGGACATTTTGGTTTTATAAATATTTTTTTCTTTTTTCTAATTTATTATAAATTTATCCTTTTTTTATCTTTTATTTTTCAGCCTTCTAAGTATAAATTGACATTTTTATTATCATCAAACAATATCGGTAACAGTATTTCTACACGAATAAGAGTGCGAAGAAATTTCTCTATAAATATTTAAAAAAAATTACTTTTTTTATAACTTAAAAAAAATCAACAACATAAATTAAATAACTAGATTTAAAAAAAAATTAATATAAAATAACTTCTCATTTAGTTTATGCATAAAATAATTTTAACTCAAAAACTAAATTTTTTGTTCTCTTAAAATACTAATAAATTAGTTTCTCTAATTGACCTAAATATATTTCGAATGGAATTTTGTAAATTTGATTTTAAGGAATGTCGGTAGAGTTAATTCGGGGTTATATTTATTGTGTCTGAGTAAAAATAAAATTAAACAACCGCATCATAAACTATTAGTGCAATTAAAAATTGTATTAACTATTTTTATGTGTATAAAGAATTGAAGTAATGAGATTGTTTAACACCATTAAATTTTACATAAAACAATCCCTTTGTTTTGTTAAAATTTGTTTTAATAAAAGTACTTTATGATTAAAAACGTTTCACTCGATTAAAACAAAGTATTAAGTAAAACTTAGTATATAAAAATGAGTTTAATTTGTCAAATAGTACTGATTTAAAAGTTTTAATTTATGGTTAGAATCAATCACCAGCGATCCTCGTATTAAGAATGAACTATCTTTCATTATTTTTAATGTTGATTTCGTTATTTGTGATGACATGCTGTTTTGGAATCTAGAGTTTGTTCTCCTTTATACAAATTTGCATATGTTGAGTGCATAGTTATGTAATAGCCTAAGATTAGTCTTTGTCGTATGTTGATATGAAAAAAATAAGGTAGTTTATTATTTCACCTAAGTCCGATGTATGTATATTTAGAATATTGCTTTTCCTCACCTAAGTCCACTTATTCTTCCAATGAATAAAAATAAGTAAATTACACGAGTAGTGGAGATAGGATAATTGATGAGATTTTAGATTTGAACCCTATTATTGTTTACCAGAAAAAGAACTTACTACATAATAATGATTGAAATTGCATTGCAGCTGTACATATATTTGTTGATAAAATTTTTCTACTCAGTGCAAAAAAAGTTACTTGAGGTTTTGTGCTTGGTGGTAGGTTTGTAATGGGAAAGAAGTGACACTAACATGCTTGCCAAATGTTCACTAACAATCACTTCAACGTTTCATGCTTGCCAAATGAAATGAGTCACCAACTGAATTCCCAAACAATATATGTTTTATAAGATAAAAAAGGTTGCAGAAGGAGTTAAGATAAGTCTTGAAAGGGGCAAAATCCAACAGCTTGGCTACTTTGCATTTAGAAAATAACCCAAATGGATATTATATTCAGACTTTGGTTTCCATTATTAACAATTATTGGTGTATCCCACTCGGCCTCAATACTTAGTATCCCACTGTACCAAAGAGCAATGCTGAAACATGACACAGTGATGGAGCATGCAGGAGTTCATTATTATGATCCTAATGCAGAAGCCAGAACAGATATATTCCCTGCAGATGATGGCTATGCCATGTTCTTGTGGGTGGGAACCCCAGTGCAAATTGTGTTGCTTATGCTTGACACAGGGAGCCCCATCACGTGGTTCCAGTGCGGCCCTTGCACCCACTGCTACCCCATGCAGCGCCCTCCCTTTGACTCGCGTGCATCAACCTCCTTCAGAGAACTTGGCTGCAACTCCGACACGTGTCTCATCCCAATCATGAGGGGTCTTTTCGGAAACTGCAGTGGATGGACTTGTAGATACAATGTAGAATATGACATGAAAGCTCAATCTCGTTCGTTTGGTATTATGGTTACTGACATCCTTAACTTTGAGGACTCCAATGTTCAAGTCAAGGACTTTATACTGGGGTGTGGGGATTCTTATGAGGGTCCCTTTAGAACTCAGTTTTCGGGAGTTCTTGGTCTCGGACGAGGTCCACTTTCAATGCAAAGTCAACTGCATGCAAAGGCCTTTTCCTTTTGCATAGTGAGTCTTGGATCGGAGAAACCTTCCTCTCTTGAGTTTTATGACACAGTACCCAAACAACATCATAACACTAACAAATCCATTATGGTTCCCTTTAGAGAGAACAGTAGATACCCTTTCTATTACTTTGTGCAGCTTGTGGGAATAGGCATTAACGGGTTCATGCTGGATATTCAATCTAGAGTTTGGGGTTATGGCTTGAACTACGATGGTGGGATTGTTATAGACACGGGAAAAGTGCTAACCTATCTGCCTAATGAAGCGTATAGTGTATTCAGGTCAGAGATACTTAGAACAGATGGTAACTTTACAAAGAAGCAAGAATATGAGGAGTTAGAGTTTTGTTACATAGAAGGTCCTAACAATGTGTATCCAACTGTTGAATTTTACTTCGAGAATGGTGACATTGCGGGTGAAAATTTCGTGTCCTTAAAATTGAAGGACCATCAATTGCTGATCACTCCAGAAGAGGGAATAGTTTGTCTATCGTTTGCTGAAGCAAACAATTCTGCACTCACTGTTATTGGCACTAACAATCTCCAAGGAACTCTTTTAACATATAATTTGGTTGATGAGATTGTTATCGTCACATATAATAACTGTTAAAAGATTGTTAAATATTTATACTATTATAATAGAAAGAAAGGTTAAAACATTTTAAAAATATAAGGAGGTCAGCCTATTTTTTAAACTTTCAAACATAACTTTTTGAACTTGCATTATATTAATTTTGTATAAACTTTCAAACTATTTTCTTAAATTATCATAAAAATTATTATTTTAACCATTTCACCTTAAATTAATTTCTTTTATAATAGTACGTAGGATTGGATCTGATTTAAAGCAATATCACACACCTATACTATATGCAAGAATAACTAATTAGCACGTCTCCATTCTCAATAGTTTTTCTTATTAACAGAAAAGAATTGGATAGCCGAGTTCCGTTTTATAATTGCTTTTGAAGATTGATTATATAATCTTCAACAACAAAAAAGGATGGGGCACTGGTAATCATGCAGAATATTACAGTTAAAAAATGCGAATATATAACATTCATTCTAGTTCTAGTTTAAATATTCTGATGCCTCTAATACATTGTTCGATGGAGTTACAAAATAGATCTCTTCAAATAAAATTGGGTTCCTACCAAAATTTTATCGGATGGTGTGGCAGGGAGAATGTGGGGATCGACCACTTCACCTCCGTGACATGTCTCCTGCAAATGCTTCACAAATAACCTTTTATCATCTCTTTCCTTCCACTTTGCGTATTTTCTTCCTATGCTTCGAAGCACTGCTATCTATGTTCAGATTCACCTTCGGTGGGTTGGAAAAACAAAATGAAGTAGCAACAGCCTGCGAAGAACGTGAGAATTACAAACAAAAAGTCTATATTATACATGATATAAAATAATGTCCAAACAAGGATATAGAATAAGAGATAAACACAAGTTAGACAAGGAAAGAAAGGAGGTTGAAAATTGCCATAACACAAGATGTTAGGTAATGAGGGAATGAATGACTGGGTAAGTACGAAAGAAGGAACAAGTTACAACAGCTTGTCACCACCCTCGGCCTATCTTCATTTCTATATCCTAGAATCTACATTTTGATGGAAAATGACAAACCCCACCAAATCTCCTTTTTCTTCCGTTGCCTAATGTAATTCTTTTTGTTTCAGTCATTTATTCTATAATCTTATTACTCACTCAACCATTACAGTTTAACCCTATTCTGAGGTTGGAGGTTAAAATGAAAATAAAATAGTTGAACTTCTAGAGGCAGTTGAAATAATGTCAGGTAACATATGTAGTTGTTTAAGCATGCACACAAACAACTTAGGACCTAGATCAGTTCATACATTGTATGTTTCAGATCAGGAATAAAGTCATGAGAAAGCTTTACCAATAAATCTAGGCAGTGAACATTGAATATATCTTTCATAGAATGTGCATTATATGCTAATATATATGACCGATATGCATCTTTAGCCATATTGTTCAAATGATAGATGCCAGCCACCAACTTCTCCTGCACAATCCACAAATGGCTCCGCATAAGATAAACTGCAGCTGGTTACCATATTAAATAAAATTTTGATTGGCACGTCAGAAAGCAGGAATATACCAGATGAGATTGCACATTTGCCAGCTTCTTATGATCAAACGCATACTCTTTCACAGGAACCTTTGCCGCCTGAAATCAAGCATATGCATTAAAATTTAATGCTTCAGTATAATAATCCAAGAACTTTCAAACCTATATTACATATTATAGTTTCATTTCATTGCCTCAGTAATTTCCCCTGGGACAGAAACTACCTTTCCCGTATCTTAAATAGGCATAGAGCATGACAAACTCAAGGTTTCCTCGAGTGATCTATATTGGAACTAATATAAAGACAGGGTGTGTATATATTAGAAGCATCTGTTTTATTTTTCTTACATATTGTTGGGTCGTAAACTAAAACCACCCCAGGCCCTAATGTGTATATCTCTGAAGCCTCCATGGTTTGAAGATTACTAAGGGCTGTAGACCTAGAGAGAGAGAGAAACTGACCTTCAAATAGTGAAGAAATTTCAATTCTTCAGGAATCAGAAAAAGTAAAGCATTTCCTTTTGCACCTTCTCCACGAGCTGTTCTACCAACCCTATGGATATATTCCTAGAAGCAAGAAAATGACTGTTAATACAATGTATTGACGCATAAGACTACAAAAATATAGGTGGGAAAAGATAGTAAACATCAATAAAGAACAGGAAGCACCTTTGGTTCATCAGGTGGATCATACTGCACAATCCAGTCCTGCAAAGAAAAGGAATAAACGTGATTAAATGTTTACATGCTCTTCATTGATTTCCAACTCACAAAAAAGTTTCCCTCCTAATGTTTCTTAGACTAATCCTGCAGCAGCAAGCTACTCTAGTATTTTTGGGGAATGTTGGAAATTGGATATGGCTGGAATTTTCACAAACATCAATTCAAGTTGAGAGGAGTAAAGGCAAAAGTCAAGACTCTAGTGACGTTTATTTTGTTCATAGTAAGGGTTTTGTTATGTCTATATCATTAAATAATGTGGTTTTCTTAGCATTATTTATAGCTCAGTTAATGGCTTTTTAAGCTTGTCATTAAACAAATTCATAACTTTGTACTAATTGGTTTCTCATAAGTTGGAGGTTTCTTAGGCACCCAATTAATCTGGCGTCCCTGCACCCACAATTAAATTCTGTATCCAAATCCATCCGGTCACCAAACAACAAAGAACACTACCAGTCAAGCAGGGTTACCTAGATTCTAGAGTACTACAGAATCCCCCTTCTTTATGTAAATTCTTCCAAACAAAGATTGCATTATACTCTTCTAACATTTCTGACAGGCAGTTCTGAGTAACTGGTTGCAAATTGCAACTGAAGAGTCTAGGGTGAAAACCTTAACAGTATGATACAGCCCAATCACATTTACAAGCCAGAAATATTTATGTAACCTAATAAGAAAAAATAGCATACCACATCAGGTATGTCAAGTCCACGCGCAGCAACATCAGTACAGAGCAAGATCCCCTTTTCAGCTTTGCAGAAGTTGAAGAACGTAGTAGTACGGGCATGTTGTTTTTGTTTTCCATGAATATTTAAGCAGTCCAACCCAGTGCACTTGAGAAGATCTGCGTGGAATTTGACAGAGTTGCATGAAGAGAAGAAAACCATCACTTTTTTTGATTGATATCTCCTCAAGAATGTGTAGAGAACAACAAAACGCTTAGCACAGGGAACAACAACATAACCCTGTTGCAATCCTTCATTTGTGACCTACATTGGTAAGGATAATATTAGTTAATCTAATAATGCTGAACAAATTTCAAAGCTTATGATGAAGATAAAGGCATCACCTTTTTTCTCCCATCATCTACATCAATATAGATAGGAGTTGTCTGAAAAGATAAGCGGGCAAGATCCTCAACCTGCAATTTAATACACAAACTTAAATCGAAAAAGCATGGACAATAAGCAAGAAATATGCTTGCATTATCAAGCATTCAGTCCAAGTGTATCAAGGGGGGAAATTGAGTAAGTAAAAAATTAGAATTAAGATTGAGTTTAATGAAGAACAAACCTTCTTTGTTTGTGTGGCTGAAAACAAAGCTGTTTGCCTTTTCTGTTAAATGAAAAGCAAAGTAATTAGCCGTACTCATAAGTATTACATAGATGCAAAGACTAATATAGACATAAAGATACATTAACTTTATAAGAGGAAAATTATACAGGACATACAGCAGCCACATCTCAGCCTTCAAATTGACCTCAACCCTAAAGCATGCTAGTCAAGAAAAAAAAAGGACCAGTGTTTTCACTATGTTACAAGCTTAATTGCAAGCAGTCGCTCCCATTCAAACCCAACAAACTCAGTAGGAAGTATTATTAGGTAATCTCAGGTAGTGTGACAAAGCAGCAAACACCTAAAAAGTTATAGCACCACAAATAGTCTAATTTTGCAGAAAATGAAAGTTGGAAACCTTCAACAACTTTACATCTTGCGGTCCCAAATAACAAAATATTCATATATTTGTTAAAATGATGTTAAATGGAATTTTAACCTTCATTCCTAATCAAGGCCGGCTACGGACTTTACTTTTTCCTTCTAGACCTTTGAAAACATCTTTTTTTAGGTTGCATCGTAAACATCCATTTCATAAACTGGTCAAAAGCCATAAGACATCTTAACTCGGAAAGCTAATTACAGTTAATTATTTGTTCAATTTAGTTTTCTCTTAAATGATATTGTAATACTTATTACTAAGTATTTTTTGGTTGAGTTCTCCAGTTAAATAATATCACTCATAAATCAGTTAAGTGGTTGGAGTGCTTAGACTTAGACCAGATACAATTTCATGACATCCCGAAAATTCTGTATTCTTTTTGCAAGACGTAATGGGGGGAAGGGAAAGAGAAATCAACCACATGGCAAGAGTTCTGTACCTTTGGAAGTATGTTAATAATCTGCTTCATCTCCTCCTCAAAGTTTGCTTCCAATATCCTGTCGGCTTCGTCAATCATGAGGCACTGGCAAATCATGCAAAAAGTTCAGGCCTCAGAATAAGAAGGATAACCAAGTTATAGTCACATATGCATGCATCTACTATATTCCGAACATATGATATTTAAACGCAATAAAATCAAGATAAACCACTCAAACCCCCCAAATGGGAAAAACAGAAAAACCTATAATACCAGAATTTATAATATTTCAGCACTGAATGCCGAGCTGGCTTTTCATGCCAACCAGCTTCCCTCCCTAATAAATATTATGTCTTACGGTAACAAGACTAGCAGCTATAGTCAAAATATTCGAATGATGTCAGCAAATGCAAGTTAACAACAATGATGCAGCCCTTGGGTCCTGTGATCCTATCACCAAACAAATTTTCAATCAAACAATTCAGCGCAAGATAATTTCTAATGCTATTCTTTTCACAAAAAATTCTCAACATTCACCTATGAGTCAGAGACCATCTTCCATTTTATCTGCTTTTATCAGATAAGCATACCACCTCCCAAAGTTTATGTTCTCAACATATATACACACACACACAACACTTTTACACAAATATCATCAAATAGACAGATTTATGTAAGCTCAACAAAAAAATTTGCACTAAACAAACAAAAGCACATACTAATAATTAATACTAATAATATATGAGCCGTTTCAGTGAACTTCTGCATAAACACTTCTAAGAGAAAAAATTACGTAAACTTATCCATAGCAGAAATTAACCTATGCATAAGCTAATCTACAAAACTTCTCCCATAGTAAATTCTCCAAATTTAGATTTTTAACTTATACATAAGCTATTTTTAGTTTAGGAAGAAACTTCTTTCACTTCTTATTATTTACCCAAACAAGTCCTATATCAATAAAACCTAAACATAAATGCTAATACTAATTGTCAGTGTCAGTAACTAAATACAGATGAAACATAAGTGCAGTTCTCCAACCGGAATATAGTTACGGTAGACAAAACTTACACTTTAACTTAAATTGATTACAGAAAGGCAGCACCAAGCTAATTATGCCTAAGTTTTGTCTACCAAATGTATGCATATTTACAATTACAACGAAGCAAAACAGGGAAAGAATTCTATGAAAGATCCACAACTTAATACCTTCAAGTTTTTATACATGAACCCTCTCGTGTTTTGAAGATGATCGAGAAGCCTACCCGGCGTCGCCACCAATAGGTTCACTCCTTTCACAATGCGCTCAGCCTCTCCCTTTCGCCCCGAACCCCCAATCACCAACCCCAGCGTTAACGAATGGTACTTCAGCAGTTCCTTCGCCACGGCGTGCGTCTGAATCGCGAGCTCCCTCGTCGGACATATCACAACAACACCCGTTCCGTCGAGCGGCGTGAACTGAGCGTTGTACAGCAATTCCCCCGCCGGAACCAAAAACGCTAGGGTTTTCCCAGCACCCGTTCTCGCCGCACCCAGCACGTCCTTTCCGCTCAGCAGCGGCGGAATCGCCCTCGCTTGAATCTAAATTTGATCAATACAATTTCATTATTACGAAAAATGTTGATGAATTAATTAAATAAAAAAAGGAAAATGCATAAACGGCGTTACCTGAGTCATAAAGTTGAAGCCCATGTCCGCAATGGCTTTGGAAGTAGCTTCGGACAAGCTAAGAGAGGAGAAAGAGTCGGAACTCATGATTCCGGATGAATCGTTAGTGTTCACCTTTGTCTCTTCTTTTTCTTCTTCTTCTTCATCTTCAGTTTGTGTTAGCGTGCTATCAATCTTCGCATCGTTCTTCTCCTCTTGTTTTTGCTCGCTCTTTTTTGCTCTTTTTCTCTTGCGAAGCTTCTTCTTGTTAATTTTGGCTTGGTCCTGGCGCTCGGGCGAGCTGTTATCGTTTTCTTCTGCTTCGGCCATAACTGCTTCTGTGCTATTTGCAGAGCCGAACGAACAAAAACTATTTTCTCAGTCTCTTCGAAAAATATTAGGTTTTCGTTAAACCCTAGTACTTTTGAACGAGAACCCCTATGACGTGCTGTAAGCAAATGATGGGGCTGCAGGAAGCAATTGCAATTGTATATTCAGGTCGTGAGCCCGTTCACCAAGCCCACCGGCCCATCATGTAACAGACGGACGGATTAGGCTTAAAATATTAAAATAAAAACTATAATTTAAATAATTACAATATTTATATTTGAAAGATAAAGTTTTAAATCATAAAAAAGTATAAATTAAGTTTTAATTATAAAATTTAATATATAAAAGTATGAATTTAAAAAAAAAAAAATCACTGTATACATTGATGAATTAAGTAATTAAAATATGTTTTTAACGGTAATAGTAATTCAATAATAAAATATGTTTATAAAATATATATTAAAGAAGTAAAATGTTTAGAAATATCAAATTCTATGGACTAATGGGTTAGATCATTGACATATTATTGGCTATTTAACATTCTAGTTATCGATTTCATAATACATTCTTTTTTAATAACTTTCAACTATCTAACCTCAGATTTTTGAGAAAAAAAATATCATTTTAAATATTGATAACTTTTCGGACTTTATGACAACTCAATAATTATATTAAAAATGAAAGAGCTTAAAATATAATATTTATCATGTATGACCACACACAAAAAAACTTAATTTAAAAAACAAAAATTATCACGTTTAGAAAGAAATGAAAAACGAAGTTTCAACTTAATATGATTATTCAACTTTTAATCGACAGAACATTCTACTAAAAAAAAAAGGCAAAGTTCACATTTTATTAGAAGAATAAAACACAAGACACCCATGACAAATACTACATTGAGTGACAACATCTCAATTTGTAGGAAAGCCTAACTTAAACAGGTTTTAAATGTAATATTCTAAGAGAATATGAGCATATTATATACAACAAGATATATGAATAATAAAAGTTACAATAAAAATAATTTGCATAACATAATCTTTGTTATATATTAATCTTTCCGAAGTAATGGCACAAATCATAAAAAAAGTATAACATTGAAGTTTATACAATTATTGTACACATATTAATTTAATTTAAGGAAAAAATATACAATATATAAAGCTTCTTTTAAAAAGATCAATAAGCAACGTTCGAAGCTGTATTAAACTCAAAATTTGTTTCATATTTGAAATTGTACAATTTTATTTTAAACATATTCATTTGAAATAAATAATACTATAAGAAATTGACTTAATAAGCGACAAATTTAAATAAAACAAATTTGTCATACTATTTTATCTTAATTGTAAATATATAATTGATTTTAACTTAAGACATAATAATATATGTATTTCTAAAATTCATTTTAACTTTTTCGGTAGCATTCTATTGATCTAATGTTGAATTCAAATATTTCGAGAATCATCTTTTTCCTTTATATTATGAATTCTTGATATTTATACTTTTTAGAAAATTTAAATTTAAAATATTTCCATGTATTATTAGAGCCATTTAGTGATAGACATATGAATATTCATGGAGTGATATATTTTCAATAATTTACAATTCTTTTCTCGTTTATGAAATAATATCACACTCAAAAGTTTAGTTTATTAGAAGTTATGCTTCAAATGACATGGAATAAAGCATTTCATAAAACATAATAGTATACTCAAATATCTTTATATACAAAAATTGTATATAAGTAAAATTGTGATATTAGAAATATCTTAAAATAAAAAGGTTCAAAAGAGAATGAAAATGTTTTAGGTTGAGTTTAAGACGGGGCGAATTGAACTTTGAAAGATTTTTCTCATTTTAGACCTTTGAAAATAGTTTTCGCAATTTGAAAAACTTTAATGAATCTTGGAGCTAGAGATATAAGGTACAGTAAAGAAATAAATTGATTCAAGACACGAATGAATCAATTTGTTGTACAACAACACTTTAAGCATATCAAGTTCACACAGTTCCTAGAGCAATATTACACTAAGAAAAGAATCACACAAAATTTCAAATTTGAATGAGAACAGAGAGGAACAAAATTACAAAATACAAATTTAAAACACCTAACACAACTCTACATTGATTTCAGTCAATATTAACAAATATGATAAAGTTTCCTAACACCAGCAATTAATACAGATTTGAAAATTATTCAGAATGCAAATTCAATTATACCAAGAACACAAAATAAGAATACCAATTCTGCAGTATTACAACAATTCAGCCAAAGTTCCAATTCTTGTAAGATCACAAATTCAGAATCTTATATGTATTACAGAATTAGAAAATAACCAATCTAATAAACAAGATTTCTTTGACAGCTACAATAGATTAATCAAAAACCAATACAAAATTCAAGTTACAAAGCACCAAATCAATATCCAACAGAGAACTTAAACCAGTCTTATCAAGATCACCAGAAATTAATTCAATCTTTCAATTAAATTCAATATGCAGTGCAAGAACAAATCAAGATTATGAGAGAAGGGTTCAAGAAGAAGAGACACAATCAATTTTATACTGGTTCACCCTTCCTCAAGGGCTACGTCAAGTCTTCTCTGCACCACTTGCAAAGAAAGTTCTACTAACTCAATTAATTGTTCACATACAATTAACCAACCAATTCCTACTCCCCGTAGAAATCAAGAACCCCGTTAAATTGATCAACTGCTCCCGCATCTCCCAATCAATTTCAGCAGAAACATTAGGCTAACTCCTATAGCCCAAACCAATACAATTGTTCAATGAGTATCACAAAATTACAATGAATACAACACAAATCTTGATTCAAACAGGATCAAGAAGGGTTGAGAAAACTCCCTGATTGACGCAGAAAGAAAGGCCTGTACATAGTCTTGAAGAAACCCAGTAGCACACCTCAGTCAAGATTGATTCTTCAAGTAAAAACCCTCTTTCGAAAATGATTATTATGAAACAACAATTCTCTCACAGTAGTTCTCACAAAATGAATTTCAAAAGATTGTGTTTCGCAAAAATGTATCTCTTTCTGTTCTTTCTCTTCTCTGTTCTTTCTCTTCTCTTCTTTTTCCTATTTTTTTTTCACACTTGAAAGCCCACTGTATTATAGAAGAAGAACTCAAACCAGATTTTAGAAAATAGTTAATTCAGTTATGCTCAAACACGAATAAATTGATTCGGCTTAACCTGAAATCAGTTTATAATAGTTCAGTACTTTATTTTTCAAAACTGTTTTTAACCAAAGTTAAACCTTTTATGGTTTGATTTAAATCATTTAGACCATGTGCTAATGAATTTCTCCTTAGATGTGCTTATGTTCTCTTTCACAACCAATCACACTCACTCACACTAAAACAAAGCCTATAACACACTTCCATTAGCTTGCTTTGGCTTGCTAGGCATGTCTTGCATGACTTCATCAAATCCTTTAGTATTGTGAGAATACTAACCGAGAACATATATTTTTAGAAAATTATTCTACCTATGACCATATATTTTTTTTAGGTCACATCTCATATTGAAGAAAATAAAAGATAAAAAATAGGGGAACCAATTATCTAAATAGAAATTTGATTGGTACTTGAAAAGAATGAGGAGAAGAAATGGTAAAGAGGTAAAGGAAAAGGAAAGAAAGAAAAATCTTATGATCTTCGTGTTTGGTTAGTAAGGAAACCTTAATTTTTTTCATTTTGTTCTTAGATTATTTCTATGCTAAATTTGAAAAGGAACTAACGAAGGGTTATTTATGTCCAGCTCCCATAAGTCAATCAACTAAGTTGTTTTCAAATTGTTAAGAGAATTGTTACAAATCACTTCGTTGTTGTGTTAATTTTACTGAATAAATTCAATCCAAAAATCAAGGGTGGAAATTAAGACATTTAACAAGCCATATTCATTGAGCACATTTCAAAGCACTGAGCAAAATTAGCTTTAGAGACAAAAACTTTAATAATTCTAAGTGCAGGGTTGGATGAATGTGAAAGGGTGGAGCAAATTTCTAAGAGTTAAGTGGATGATTACCTATAAAAACTTTCAAATTTGTTTTCCATAATTCTGTTGAGTGAAGACATTATGAATACGAGTTTAATAAATACTAAGTTACTTTTCTACAAAATACCATACAAAAAATAGTTTTTGATGTTACAATACTTTCTCCCTTTTAAAACTTTTTTTCTCAAAAGTTGGAAAGACATTCTTATGTCACTTAAATACATATGGATAATGGGATTTCATGTCTTCTTCTTTTTTTCAACCTAGTTAGACATTCTTATGTCACTTAATTATAAATGGATAATGAGATTTCATGTCTTCTTCCTTTTTCAACGTAGTTTTTCCCATTGACTGCCCCTTCTAAATTACCTACATGAAAGAAATAGTCTTATGCTTAAGTGTCTTAACATTGTGATCAACTATCTGAGCAAGTTTTAGTTTATAAGCAAGGTTGATTTTTAACTAAAGGGCAGTTGCTTTAATAACATGTGATAAGTTTGGAATGTATTTCCAGAGTTAAGAAATATGGAAGATTAAATGTTGGATAAGGATGATGGTAAGGCAACTATATAACCTATTAGGTAAACTCTATCAGAAATTTAGAAAAGGACCAAAAAAATCTTAGACTCAACTTTTTAGCACGTGAGAATATTCTAATACAAGTAGGACAACAAAATTCTTAGAAATACATAATCACCTTTCTCAAACTCTAAAGGCATATTTGCTTTGTCCCTATTTAGAGCAATTTTTATTTTATCCCTAATGATTTGGATCTTTTTAGATAGTTTCTTGGACTATACATACACACACACACACATATATAGCCCATAAAGGATAGATTCACCTACCTTATATCAATATAAAGGAGATTCGCACCTTCTACTTACAAAGTTTTGAGAGTTGTCATGACAATGCTAGACTAAAAGTTGTTATTGAAGAATAACTATATAAAAGACAGGTAGTTGTCTCAACTTCTTCTTTATTCTAATATACAGGCTTAAAGTATGTCCTTTTCGGTTTGAATGGTTCTCTCACTTTGACCATTAGTTTGGGAGTGATATGAGATACTAAGGGTTAACAATTCCTAAGGCTTATTATGCTACCCAAAATGATATGGTTCAAGCTTGTGAATTAGGAATTACGATATATCAAACATGATTAGAAAGGATGAAAGTCATGTTGTTATTGTTTTGAAAAAAAAATCAAATTTGTTCAAACACACATTTATGATATTTATATGAATTTAATCAAGTTAGAAATAAGAAGTCATGAAGGATAACCAAGGAAATCACGAACAACTTAAAGCATGTAAAGAAAATGAAGGAAATTCATGAATATGCATTTTATGGTTGTGACAATTTATAGAGTTAAGGAAAATTCAAGTTTTTAGAATCTCTATACTAAACACAAGGTTAATTAAGTGATTATTCAATTGTGAATGTTTGATTCTAAGAATAAAAGAATAAAACATAAAGATGGAAGAAGTAAAAGATTAAAAGCACACCATTTCAAAAGATAAAGATATTTGCAAGAAGGAACATTATAACTTGAATTTGGAAAATTCAAGATAAGATTTTAGATGAGGAACTAACCTTTTGATGAACTCACAATAGATGAAAACTCATGAAACTTTTCATAGATTACAAGTTACGATACAATAGAGTGGATACATACTTATACACTACCTTTTATGAAAGGGAAAGTTAGGTTTTATTTGATTTATGTGTATTCCCATCCAAACAAGGCCATTAAAAGAACATGAAGGGTTTATTCCTCGTTTGGTTGGTATTCCTAATTTATCATCCAAGACATTTGTTTCTGAAAGTTATCTTTGCATCTAAACTACATGTCTTGAGTTTCTATTATAAACAAAGTGAGTATACTTTTCATATTTTTAATCACAAAAAGATTGCAAGAAATATTAAGAGATATATTTTTAATTCCTTCTTCCAATTTCTTGTACATTCCCTTGCGTATATATTATGTTTTGTAAAAAAATGTTCTCTTATCTAACCACCTAGAAGATCTTGTAAGATATGTCAACATCAAAGTTCTATGGAATAGTGTGTCAAAGCCTATTTATACCAACAACTTTTATAAGAAGATCATCTGTCACCCCTGCATAAACCATTTGACTTTTACTTTAAATGAGATTAAATGTATCTAACCTATGTCTAATAAGTCATATTGAGTATCAAAATGGTTCTTTAAGAAGAAGTTTACATTAAATGTTGCACAAAAATAATTTATTGTAGCCCTCATCCTCTACTAGACTAAAAACAACTTAATGAACAAGAACTTCTAAAGACTTCCATCAGCTTGAAAAGATTTGTAACTAACATATTTGAAGACCTTTATTAATAGAAGATACTTTGAAAAAGAAAAGATTTATTAAGCTCATGAATAAACTAACAATGTTATAGAGATGAAAAAAAAATCTTAAGCAATAAAGCTTCAATTCAGCTTGTTGATATTCTTTAATAACAAAAAAAAAATGAATTTAAACTTTATATTGTCCTTAGGATATTAAGTTTTATTTAGTTAGCAATTTTGTGATTTTTGATCACTTCTCTTGTAATAAAGTGTTTTAATCAAAACTAATTGTCAATCTAAAAAATATTTAATGTGTTAGATAGAAATTACTCTTTTTTGAAAAAATACTTATTATCTTAATTAAAAGTGATTGTTGTTTTTTTTTAAAAATAATTAATTATTTAATTACCAGTGATTTGAGATCTAAAAATTAATTGGTCTGAATCTTATAGTATTAATATATTAAGTGAAATTTGATCTTATTAATCAAGAATAGAACATAATTGCAATGATGAATAAATGAGTATAAAAATTAAAAGTATAAATCTTTCTTCCATTTAACTCTTTTAATTTATATGTTATAAAATTATTATCTAAAATGACTAGGCAGTTTTTTTTTTTTAAATAAAGATTTACGGAAAAATATATTTACAACGAATCCTTTAAATAAAATTTCGTTTGACTGTTATATCAAATATTGTTTTTGTAAATTATTGTAATAATTTATAGTACACAATTAAACTGTCGTTTCTTCTATACTTGACAATTTTTTCACCGTTCCTAATAAATTTAATAGTTTATATAAATTATTCAACCAACAACTTTTTAATAACTAATATAAAATCAAATAAAATTCATTATTAATAGATAATGTTGAAGTAAATGTTAATTATTTATTATTATTATTATTATTATTATTATTATTATTTGTACTTTATAATAGGTTTAATAATATTAAAACGTTATTAAGTATTAATAATAATTAATTATAAGTTTTAATATTTTAAATAGTTTTATTCAATTACATCAACAAAATTTTTAAATATTTATAAAATATTACTCTTATTATTATTAATTGTATTCTTTTATATTTTTTAATATTACTCATGAAGTTAAAACATTTTCAAATACTAAAATAATTCTAATAACATTAAGTTTTTAACATGTTTTCTTAAAATATGAAAAAAATATATTACATAACATTTTTATTAGCATTTATATATTATTATATTATAAATAACTTATTAATTAATTAATCAATCTTATTTTTATTATATGTTATTAATTTCATTAAATACATAAACTATAAAAAATAAAAAATCCTGCACCGAAAAATCAGCTCACTGTGCTAATTTTCGGTAGGAAAAATACAAAAAAGTTTGGATAGTTGAAAAATCGTCCAGCAAGAATATAGTTTCTATATATTGTACAGTAATCACAGTTGTTTTAGTAAATAAATTCCGATTTAGTTAAATATTTTTTTTAATTAAGAAAAAAATTCTGAATTGGGTGACTGAAGAACCACAATAAAAAATAATAGGAAAAAGAAAGAAAATGTCAGTGGGCCCAAGGATTTACGTTTGAGCTACATTGACCGTTACATTCAAACAGAAGAATTCCAAATGAATACTACAAAACTCAAAACTACCTTCTGTCTCCTACCACACACCCATCTCGTTTTTTAACCGAGTCTTTTCAGTTAAAAAAAAAAAAATGAAGGAATTTCAATTTCATCGGTGAAGAAGATTTTCGAGATTAGGTGGAATAATGAGCAAGAAATGGAGCTTCAACACCAGAATCTCTCAGCTTAAGCTCACCTAAACCTTCACATTCCAAACGACGCTTCCAACTCTAACAAACTCCTAATTGAGACCAATCTTGCAATGCCCGTGTCGACTCGGTCCCAGACACCGAACGAGTCAAACTCGGAGAACCCGCACGATGTCTTAAAGGGGAAGATGAAAGCGCTTCTGGCATTATACGAGGAGCACAAGCACAAGCGTGTCGCTGCAGTTCCCAAGAACCCTTCTTTGGCGCCCTCAAGGGAGAAAAATGGGAGGCGCATCCTGGTGTTCGTGAGGGTGAGGCCGTTGGCGAAGAAGGAAGTGGAAGCGGGTGCGCGGTGCTGCGTCAGAATTGTGGATCGCCGTGACGTTTACCTAACGGAGTTCGCCGCCGAGAGGGATTACCTCAGGTTGAAGAGGCTCAGGGGTCGCCACTTCACCTTTGACGCTTCGTTTCCAGATTCTGCCACTCAGCAGGAAGTTTATTCCGCCACGTGAGTTTGGCTTTCCATTTTTTTATAAAATTATTGTAATTTAGGTTTGTGTTTTAGGGAACGCCAATTGGATCTATTGATTTGGGTGTTTTTGGTGTTGTTGTTTTGAAATTGCTCTCTCGTGGTCAAATTAGGGTTTCTTAGCTAGTTAGTTGTATTTGATAGAGCTTATTTAGAATTTTTTACTTCAGTTTTTTAAGAGTTGAAAACAAGATTATAATTTACAAAATATATATACCAACATGCTTTTGTGGTAAATTTTATGTTTAGGAGACTAGGCTCCGTTTGTCTACTTTTTGGCCTTTTGTTTTTGTTTGATAGAACTAGGTTTCACTCATAATACGGACAAACACTAATGCTAGATGCATTGTGTTCTTGTTAGAGATTCCATATAGACTAGGATAAGATCAATTCATAATATATAAATAAGTACAAACCTTACAAGCCGATTTAGAAGGTTGGATTAGGACTAAAGTTCACTTAATTCTTAATTCTAAGGTTAACTAAAAATAAAGCCAATTCATAGTATATAAGTGGGTACAAACCTCACTTTACGAGTCAAATTTGTAAAGTTGAGTTAGACTTAAGTTCACTTCTTAAGATGGTGTCAAAATTTATCCTAGCAAGATTTCATGGTCCTATCGCGTCACACACTATTAGACAGTTATTGGATCACTTATAAATATTTAGTCCCACGTACTACATGCATAGGCCTCAATGTGAGAGGGGTTTGTTTGAGATCCCAATATCAATCAAAGATAAGGTCAATTTATAGTATATAACTAGATACAAACCTCATCTTACAAGTCGATTTTGTAAAACTGAGCTAAATTTAAAGTCCACTTCTTAAGAGTTCTAAAGACTAATTTTGATTTCTCCATCTATCTTCATACTTTTAGAAAGAGTCATGTTGTTTTGATGTTAATATCAATAACTATTGTGGGTGTTATTGATGAGCTAGATCATTTTCTAGTGTTAAATGTGCGTTCCATTAAACTGCAAGTTTGTGTGTTTTGATATATGGGATGTGTTTCTTTGTATTTTCTCTTACAATTGCGTAATTTGGGCTTTTTTTTTTTTCTTGAGAACTTCTGTATGCGCATTTTATCACATGCTTGGTTGTTTTGCTTGATAGCGGTTCGGCTGGAAAAAGTAGAAGAATGATTGAACTTGTTCTGTCAATATTATTACTAATTGAGCTCAATCTCAATGTGTTTGGGGGTTATTCCACTTTTGTATTGTACTTGAAAATTAAAACAAGAGAAAAGGGTTTGATAGCAGTATAGAATATTTATGTGCTTAACGTTCAGCGTGCATTCAAATTTTTTTTCTCAGGCATTCATTTATGTTTCATGGAAAGGTACATTGACTTTACATTTTCAGAACCTCAGAACTTGTGGAAGCAGTTCTGCAAGGGAGGAATGGGTCAGTTTTCTGTTATGGTGCCACTGGAGCCGGAAAGACTTATACGATGCTTGGTACACTGGAAAACCCTGGTGTGATGGTGTTGGCAATTAAAGATCTGTTTAGTAAAATCAGGATGAGAAGTTGTGATGGAAACCATGCGGTTCATTTGTCCTATCTAGAGGTTTATAATGAAACTGTTAGGGATCTCCTTTCACCTGGAAGGCCTTTGGTTCTAAGAGAAGATAAACAGGTCCACTTTCTTATCTTTCATACAATGTAAAATCTTAGGAAAAGTTCAAGAGGGCTTTATTTATTACCTGCTGAGTGACCGTCATATTATAGTGTATGTGATTGGAGAAGATAATGTCTGTTCTGGTGATAAATCTGAGTGGGTTTATGGTATTGCTTGGTGCCACTGTTTGGTCATAGTCTTATTTGCAAACATAAGCAAAGTTTTGATAAAGGCCATCTATACTAGGTGTAAGTAAGGACTTTCTCTTGCAGGTCATCAAATATATGTTAATTGCTCGATGAACACTACTTTTTAATTTTATCCCTGACATTGTCTAATTATGTTATAGGGGATTGTTGCAGCAGGTCTTACACAATACCGAGCTTATTCCACTGATGAAGTAATGTTCCGATCTAGTTTGTTAGATTTAAAAGTTTAGACAGCTGTTTGAACTCTCAGAAATTTCCTTTTTCTTTTCTCTATTGCTTCAGGTCATGGCATTGCTTCAACAAGGAAATCGGAACAGAACTACAGAACCAACTCGTGTAAATGAAACATCTTCGCGCTCCCATGCTATTTTGCAGGTAAAGTTTGAAAGTTTTTGACGAAAAAAAAAATGAGCAATTCCTTAAATGTTGTGATTGTGACGTGCTTAATTTGTTATATCTAGGTTTTGGTTGAGTACCGAGTTAGAGATGCTGCAATGAATATTATTAACAAAATGGGCAAGCTCTCATTGATTGATCTTGCAGGGTCAGAGAGAGCTCTTGCCACAGATCAAAGAACAATTAGATCTCTTGAGGGTGCCAACATAAACCGGTCTCTTCTGGCACTAAGTAGTTGCATTAATGCTCTTGTTGAAGGCAAGAAACACATACCCTACCGAAATTCAAAACTCACTCAACTTCTCAAGGATTCATTAGGAGGATCTTGCAATACTGTCATGATTGCAAACGTTAGCCCAAGTAATCTCTCATTCGGAGAAAACCAGAACACTCTTCATTGGGCTGACAGAGCCAAGGAGATTCGAACAAAGGTCTAGTTTTATTTTACCATTTCAAGCTTTCATATACATACTAGTATCTTCCAAATGTTTCCGTACATCAATATGCATTCACGTTAATATTTGGATCATTTAAAGAGACAACAGGCATTTTTCTGTTTTTTCAGTTTATCACTTCTACAAGTACAGTGTTCAACTTTTTTAAGCCTGTTTTTATGTGTTTCCAGGGATATGCAAATGAGGATGCATTGCCAGTGCCTGAGACAGAAACAGACCAGGTCAAGTTAGTACTGGAGCTGCAAAAGGAGAATCGTGAATTGCGAATGCAGCTAGCTCAACAGCACCATAAACTTGTGACACTCCAAGCACAGTCGTTAGCTCCCCCAACACCACCTTCAGCTACATCTCTTCTTTCCACTCCTCCAACTTCTGCCCCGCCAAATGAAAAACGAAGGACCAGATCCTCTTTCTTTGCTGCAACTCATTTCACTCCAGGGACTAAGAACAAGGGAGATGAGGTAGCTGTCAGAATCAGAACACTTCAACAAAGAGTAAAAGCCTTAGAGACAGAGCTACATAGAGCGAAAAAGGATCACAGCTTGCAGCTAAAGCAGAAAGATGATGTGATCCGAGAGCTTTCGAAAAAGGTTGGGAAAGAAGTGCCAGCAGCAGGAGCTAGTCTACAGTCAAAGGAGGCCAACACTGGAGAATTGAAGAGTCCGAGCCATCGTTTTCGGTCCCCAGTTCCAACGGCAAAGAAACGAAGCTTTTGGGACATAACCACTTCCAACAGCCCATCAGTTACGACATTGAATGGAAGAAAAACTAGAAGTTATGTCATTTCTGAGCTTACTGCACTTCCATCAAAGCTTCTTCAGGTCTAGTGTGTTTCTTCTTTCCCTACTTTTAAACTCCATATCCATCATCATAGAACAAAATTAAACCTACTCTTTAACAGTTAGTTCTCAGTACTCCAAATGTGACTTTTTTTTTCTTATGTTTATCTCAAAGAAAAGAAGTTAACTATGGAAAAAATAACTAACATGCCATTTTTTAATTGAAGTAAAGAACCGTTTCTTTTCCTTTGCGTGTTACTGATCCGTCTTGTGGATTACATTATTCAGCCCGGGTTTGCTCGAAAAAGGGGTGATATTTAAATCTTCCAGGAAGGAGTTACAAGAGGAAGTCTCAAGTACAGAAGGTCTGCTATTTTCTTTTTTCAAGACCCTGATACGTCCTCAAATTCTTTCAGGCAACTGGTGGCTGAAAGAGATCAATGCAGGTCGGTGTGCTCCTCCTCCTTCCATCTTATCTCTTCTCGTGTAATTCAGTCATAGGAATTAGGATGATACTTTCTCTAGGCCTAGTAGTATAACCAAGGTGATGCTTTTTCACATGCTTCATTGAAGCTTTTGAAGAAAAGTCCAAAATCGTTATTATATTTATACATTTGTTTTTTCGTTTTCTAGTTTGATTTGGAAAATTAACGCCCCAGCTCACCAATCTTCAAACTAGGTTCATGATTGCTGAAAGATAAAAGATGTTCATAATGTTATCAAGTTAACCCAGGACAAGATTACGTAATTAAAAAAAAAAACTTAACTAACTTATGACAATAATAACCTAGCGATTATAGTTAGAGGAAATTATATTACTTTCCAGAAATACTTGACACTGCATAATTTTTTTTAACATTTACATCAACCCTCTTATTAATAATTAAGGGGACTTGGTGTACAGGTAGAAAAAAAGGATCCTTACAAGAAAAATTCAAGAATGTGAGTGAGATTTAACGATGGATTTAAATATTTAAAAAATAAAAGACTGTAGAACAATCCTTGCTAACAACAAATATAACCTTTCATTTTTTCCATTTCCACTTTTCTTAGAGTATGTTTAGTAGGAGTGAATGAGAGAGATGTGAAGCAAGGAAAGTGAGTGGGTTGTTGGAGTGGTTTAATTTCTGAAAGAAAGGTATATTAACTTAGATAAATCCTTCCAGGTACGTCAACAACATAGTGTTATCCATATCGGCGGATAATGGCGAAGTATTACAGTAAAAAAATACAATATATATATATATATATATATATATAGATAGATACATATATATATATATATATATAAATATTATAAAAAAAAAATAAAAAATATATATATATATATATA